>Ga0123356_10006662_pt1 | contig 11640 bp, 9 predicted proteins | sample TergutEmb28metaG_2_FD_92546 | JGI IMG/M metagenome (GOLD analysis project Ga0123356, IMG submission 92546) | Embiratermes neotenicus P3 segment gut microbial communities from Petit-Saut dam, French Guiana - Emb289 P3 | ecosystem: Host-associated > Arthropoda: Insects > Digestive system > Gut ... | reverse complement strand
TTCCTGCTGTGGCAGTCAACGCACTCCGAGTTCTACTTCTGCGACGCCTACTGGCCGGCCTTCCGCAAAGTGGACTTCTTGCGTGCTCTCCGTTCGTATTCCGAACGTAACCGTCGGTTTGGCGCATAGCCTGCGCGAATAACCGATCCCTAGGGTCTTTTTCCTGGCGGGCATCGCGGGTATCTTCCGTAGTGGTGGGCACCTCCCCAGGTGCCCCCCAGCGGGAGGCCCCCTGACGCCGTTGCGTGCGACGAGAGGGCCGGTGCGGCCCTTGTCAGTGGGGCAGCCCCGGTCCGTCCGATACGTCTCTCTCCGGACCACCCGGGGCAGAGCGTGTCCTGTCCGCGGCGCCGGAACTCACGGCCGGCGTCCAGGGGAGTTTGCGTGGCCAACTCAGTGCACCGTCGTACGTACGTCCTCGACACGAGCGTCCTGCTCGCCGACCCCGCCGCTTTCACGAGATTCGATGAGCATCTCGTGGTTCTGCCGGTCGTGGTCATCACCGAGCTGGAGGCGAAGCGTCACCACCCAGAGCTGGGCTATTTTGCCCGCCAGGCTCTCCGGTACCTCGATGACCTCCGGGTTTCCTGCGGCCGCCTAGACGCCGAGATCCCAATCGGCACGCTCGGCGGCACCGTCCGGGTGGAACTCAACCACATCGATTCGCAAGTGCTCCCGGCTGGCTTCCGGCTCGGTGACAACGACACGCGAATCTTGTCGGTCGCCCGGTCCCTCGCCGATGAGGGGCACCATGTGGTCCTTGTCAGCAAGGACCTGCCGCTGCGAATCAAGGCGGCGGCAGTGGGCCTTGAGGCGCAGGAGTACCGGGCCGAGCTACCCGTGGATTCCGGCTGGACCGGCATGGCTGAGCTTGAGGTGACCAAGGCCGAGGTTGAGGAACTGTACGAACACGGCGTGCTCGACTGTGACGCCGCCCGTGACCTGCCCTGCCACACCGGCCTGGTGCTGCACACCGGCAACTCGAGTGCCCTGGCCAGGGTCCGCCCGGATAAGCAGATCCAGCTCGTCCGCGGTGACCGGGAGGCGTTCGGGCTGCACGGCCGGTCCGCCGAACAGCGGGTGGCACTGGACCTGCTGCTCGATCCCGAGATCGGGATCGTCAGCATGGGCGGCCGGGCGGGCACCGGCAAGTCGGCGCTCGCGCTTTGCGCTGGCCTTGAGGCGGTCATGGAGCGCCGCCAGCACCGGAAGGTCATCGTCTTCCGCCCGCTGTACGCGGTGGGCGGCCAGGAGCTGGGCTACCTGCCGGGCTCCGAGGCGGAGAAGATGAGCCCGTGGGCGCAGGCCGTCTACGACACGCTGTCGGCGATCACCACTCAGGACGTCATCGACGAACTGGTCTCGCGTGACATGTTCGAGGTGCTGCCGCTCACCCACATCCGCGGCCGCAGCCTGCACGACGCGTTCGTCATCGTGGACGAGGCTCAGTCGCTGGAGCGCGGTGTACTGCTCACGGTGCTGTCCAGGATCGGCACGAACTCACGGGTCGTGCTCACTCACGACATCGCCCAGCGCGACAACCTGCGCGTCGGTCGCCACGACGGGGTGATCGCGGTGATCGAAAAGCTCAAGGGTCACCCGCTGTTCGCGCACGTCACGCTGACCCGCTCCGAGCGTTCCGCGATCGCCGCGCTCGTCACCGACCTGCTGGAGGACGCCGCGTTGTAATCTCGGTGGCCCTAAACTGCATGGCGTGACCGGCGTCATCCACCCCGATCAAAATCAGAATCCTTATCCGGAACGATCCGAGCCGACTGCCCGGGCGAGCCGCTACTCACCCGGGCAGTCCGGCACGCTTCCCGCCGTGTCTGTGGTCATGCCGGTCCTTAACGAGGAAAAGCACCTGGCGGAGTCGGTCGCCTGCGTGCTCGACCAGGAGTACCCCGGCGGGTTCGAGCTCGTCCTCGCCATCGGCCCGTCGAAAGACCGCACCGAGGCGATCGCCCGCGAACTCGCCGCCGCCGACACCCGGATTACGGTGGTGCCGAATCCCTCGGGACAGATCTCCACCGCGATGAACGCCGCGGTCAAGGTCGCGCGGCACGGCATCATCACCAGGATCGATGCCCACGCCATGCTGCCCGACGGCTACCTGCGCATCGCAGTGCGCGAGCTGGTGGAGACCGGTGCCGCGGATGTCGGCGGCTGGATGGCCGCCGAGGGGATCACTCCCTTCCAGCAGGCGGTTGCCTGGGCGATGACCTCGCCGTTCGGCATGGGCGCCGCCGCGAACCACACCGGCGGCGAAGCGGGGCCCGCCGACACCGTCTACCTCGGCGTCTACCGCCGGGAGGCGATCGAGCAGGCGGGCGGCTACGACGAGACCATGCTCATCGCCGAAGACTGGGAGCTGAACTACCGGATCCGCGCCGCGGGCGGCCTGATCTGGTTCAACCCGGAACTGAAGGTCACCTACCGGCCGCGCTCCACTGTCACGGCTCTCGCCAGGCAGCAGTTCAGGTACGGCCGGTGGCGGCGGGTGGTGGCCCGCCGTTACCCGGAGACGGTGAACCTCCGCTACCTCGCGCCGCCGGTCGTGACCACGCTGAACGGCATCGGCTGCGTGCTAGGTGTGATCGGGCTCGCCGGGTCGTCAGCGGGGCTCGGCTGGGCGCTCCTGGGCTGGGTCATCCCGGCCGGGTACCTGGCGGGGACGGTGGCGGTGGCGGGACTGCGCGCTCGGGATGTGCCGCTCGGTATCCGCGCGCGGGTGCCGCTTGTGCTCGCCGCGATGCACACATGCTGGGGCGCGGGATACCTGACCAGCCCGCGGCGGCTAGCGAACCGGCACTGACACACCTGTCGGTCATTTCCGGCAGCCGGCCGGCGTCCGCGGCTAAGATGCTCTATCACCTGCGGGGACGATCCCCCGCCCCCGATAGGAGCGCAAACGTGGGCTTTGATCTCGCCGCTGAACTCTCGGTTGTCCGCGGGCAGGGTTACGAACTGCACACCAAGTACCAGAACCCGCAACTGCCGCGCACACTGCGCACCATCGGCTTCGACAAGAACTACGTGCGCGGCGAGGGCGCCTATCTCTACGACGCCGAAGGGAACGCCTACGCGGATTTCCTTTCCGGCTTCGGGGTGTTCGCCGCCGGCCGGTCGCATCCGGTGATCAAGAAGGCGCTGCATGACGCCTTGGACATGGACTTCGCGGCGTGGACGCAGTTCGACTGCCCGCCCATTTCCGGGCTGCTCGCGCAGCGACTGCTCGCCAAGGCGCCCGGGCTCGAGCGGGTGTTCTTCTGTAACAGCGGCACCGAGGCGGTTGAGTCAGCGCTGAAGTTCGCCCGGCACTCGACGGGCAAGGGCCGGATTGTCTACGCGCGGCACGGTTTCCACGGCCTGACTGCGGGCTCGCTGTCGGTGAACGGCGCGGAAGAGTTCAAGGAGGGCTTCGGCCCGCTGCTGCCCGGAACGCAGATCCCGCTTGGCGATCTGGGGGCGCTGGAGGCGGAACTCCGTAAGGGCGACGTCGCCGCGATGATCGTCGAGCCGGTGCAAGGGCACGGCGTGATGATGACCCCGCCGGGGTTCCTGCCCGCGGCGAAGGCGCTGCTGCACAAGCACAAGGCCCTGCTGATCTGCGACGAGGTGCAGGCCGGGTTGGGCCGCACTGGCAAGTTCTTCAGCTACCAGCACGACGACGTCACGCCGGACATCGTGACCGTCGCGAAGGCGCTGTCCGGCGGCTATGTCCCGGTCGGCGCGATGCTCACGACCGACAAGATCTTCTCCTCGGTCTACTCCTCGATGGACAAGATCATGGTCCACTCCGCCACCTTCAAGGGCGGACCGATGGCGATGGCGGCAGGCCTGGCGTCGCTGGCCGTCATCGAGGATGAGGGCCTTGTTGAGAACGCCGACCGGCGTGGCGCTGAGCTGATGCGCGGCCTGGAGGGGCTGGCCGCCAAGTATGACCTCATCAAGGACGTGCGGGGCAAGGGCCTGATCATCGGCATCGAGTTCGGCAGGCCGTCCGGCCTCAAGGCAAGGGCCGGCTGGGCGATGCTGCAGAAGGCCCGGGTGGGCCTGTTCGCGCAGATGGTCGTGGTCTCGCTGTTCCAGCGCTACCGGATCCTGACCCAGGTCTCCGGCGATCACCTGGAGGTCATCAAGCTGATCCCGCCGCTGATGATCGGCGACACGGAGGTCAAGCTGTTCCTCGACGACCTCGCGGAGGTTCTCGAGGATGCCTCCAGGGGCAGTGGCCTCATGTGGGACTTCGGCAGGACCCTGATCACGCAGGCCGTGCGTTCCTGAGCAGCGCTTCGGCGATCGCCAGGTCAGCAGGATAGGTGACCTTGATGTTGCTCTCGCTGCCCGGAACCACGTGGACCGGGGTGTCCGGAAGGTAGCGGAGGACGACGCCGCAGTCGTCGGTCGGCGCGAAATCCGGGTCGGCGGCGGCCAGTGCGTGGGCTCTGGCGATGACGTCAAGACGGAAGCACTGCGGGGTCTGGGCCCGGTAGAGCGTCTCGCGCGGGGGAATGTCCGAGATCGTCCCATTGCCGACGACGAGGATGGTGTCCGAGGTCGGGACGGCCGTGCCGATCGCCTCATGCTCGGCAAGCGCGGCCACACAGGCGGCGATGATCGGCTGGCTGACGAGCGGCCGGGCGGCGTCATGGATGAGGACGCCTGTTTCGGCCGGCCGATGGCGGGCGCCCAGATGGGCGAGCGCGTTCCGTACCGAGTCTGAGCGCGTAGCGCCGCCCTCGATGATGGCGCTCACCTGGTCGCCGACCAGCCTCTTAGCCTCCGTGTGGTAGGCCGCTGGCATCACCAGGAGGACCTCATCGACGGCGGGTGCGGCGGCGAAGGCGGCAACGCAATGCTCGACGAGGCTCCTGCCGTCGAGGGTGAGCAGCTGCTTGGGCAGTGCCGCGCCGAAGCGGGTGCCAACGCCGCCGCCAAGAACCACCGCCACCGTGCGTTTCAGCGTCATGTCGCGGACTTTACCTGTTTCGGCGGGCGTGGTTTCTACGGGAAGGATGGGTAGCCGACTACGCTGAGATAACGGCATCGCATCGCTAGGGACAAGTCGCCGCGCGTGCATGGGGAGGTCGGGTATGGCCGGCGCACGCCAGGCTGTAGTTTCCGTACTCGCTCCCCCTTCGATTTCGTGGTTCTCGGTGGGGTTCGCGGTAATCGCGGCGGTGTGGCTGACGCTCGACTCGGCGCGCGCCGACGGTGTCGCGCTGGCCGCGTTGTGCGCGGTCTGCCTCTCCGGGTGGGTCAGCCGGTCGCTGGCCGGGCCGGTGCCGTCGGCCGCCGCCGCGTGGTCGCTCGTGGCCTGCAGTCTGCTCGCCGAGTGGGTGGTATACGCGGGGATGGCGGCGACCGCCGGCCTGCGTCCGGCCGCCGTGGCGGTGAACGGTCTCGCGGCGGGGGAGCTGCGCGGGACGTTTGTGGCCGGTCTTGGCGGGGCCGGCGCCGAGGGGGTATGGCGGCTCGCTGTCACCGCGGTCATTGTCACCGCGCTGCTGCCGATGGTTGACGTCTGCGTGCACGGCTCCCCGCAGTCACAGCCGGAGGCTGGGCTGGCGGGGACTGCGCTGCCGGGGACTGGGCTGTCGGGGACTGCGCTGCCCGTGGCTGGGCTGCCAGGGACTCAGGTAGCCGCGCGGCGGTTGTTCGGGGTACCTGGTGACATCCGGCTGCCGCTGACCGGCGCCGTGGTGCTGTTCTGCGGCGACCGGGCAGGCTTCGCGGCGGTGATCGTGCTCGGACTGATAGCTATCGCCGCCGTGGTCATCGGCGGTCCCCGCGGCGGGTATCCGGATGAGCGTCGCGGGTACCGGGGGGATGGCTGGCTGGCGGTGCGGATCGGGAAGTTCGTGAAAGGGCGGCTCCCGCCGATGGTGCCGCTGGTGGTCGGGCTGCTCGTCACCGGGGTGCTCGTCGCCCTCGGGCTCCGGAACCTGCCAGGGATCCTGGTCCTCACCCCGGTGGAGGCGATGCTGCTCGCCGCGCTCGGTTCCTGGCACCCGCACGACGGGCGCAGCGACTGGCTGGTGCCGCCGCTCATCCAGGCGGCGGAGTACGTCTTCCTGTCCGAGGTCGGCTTCGCCAGCCGACTATGGCCGCCTGTCACGTTCGCCCTGGTCGCCGCGGCTGGGCTGCGCCATCTCGACCTCGCCTACCGGGTGCGCGGCGGACTGGCGCTCGGCATTGACCACCGCGGGTTCGGCTGGGAAGGCCGGATGATCATTGCGGGCATCGCCGCGGTCTTCGGGGTCCAGGTGGTCGTCTACCCGCTTCTGACGGCGTACCTGTGGTGGCTGACCGCCAGGGACTGGGCGGTCGGCTGGTCAGCTCGACATGCCACCGTCAACGGCTAGCGTCGCGCCGGTCATGAACGAGCTGTCGTCGCTGGCCAGGAACAGCATGACCCGCGCGATCTCGTCCGGGGCGGCGTGCCGGTGCAGTGGGATCATGCCGTCGAAGATGGCCGCCGCCGCGACGCGGTCGGTGCCGGTCGCGGACTCTTCCACGCGGTGCTGGAACTCGTTGTCGACCGGCCCGGGGTGGATCGTGTTGACCCGGATGGCGCGCGGGGCGAGCTCCGCGGCGAGCGTACGCATCAGTCCGACCTGGGCATGCTTGGCGGTCGAGTAACCGGCGATATGCGGCGCACCGGTGAGGCCCACCACGCTCGAGGTGATGATGATGGACGCGCCGTCCGGCAGTTGCGGCACCGCGTGCTTGGCCAGCAGGAAGGCGCCGCGGACATGAACCGCGAGGGTCTCGTCGAACGCGTCCTCCGGGTAGTCGGCGATCGGGCTGGTCGCGCCGATGATCCCCGCGTTGGCGACCACGATGTCCAGCCGTCCGAACCGTTCGACCGCGGCGTCGACGGCTGCCTTGACCTGTGCGGAGCTGGTGACGTCGGTCACCTTCCAGGCGGCACGTTCACCGCCGAGCTCGGCCGCGCCTGCCTCCAGGTCCCGCTCGGAGATACCTGCGAGGAAGACGTTCGCGCCCTCCGCGACGAACGCGCGCGCGGTCGCCATCCCGATGGAGCCCTCGCCGCCGGTAATAATCGCGGACTTACCTGCCAGTCGACCCATGGACTCGGATGTTACAGCCGGTACGATGCCATGGATATGGGTGGCGTTCGGCTTGGTGCCGGGTGGGAGTCACCGGCAGCCATGCGACGTCGCTGGCTGGCCGGGATCTTCGCCGTGTCCGCCGGCTGGGCCATCCTGGTCGCCGTTTTCAGCACCGACTCGGTGCACCGGCTCTGGGGCGTGATAGCGGCCATCGGGTACGGCCTCGCGCTTGTCGCACTCGCGGTCAGGCACCCGCGTGCCGCCGATGTGTCGCTCGGGATCTCGTTTGCCGGGGCGCTGCTCGTGCCGCTCGGCTGGATGGCGGCCAAAGGACTCGAACAGCCTGAAGTCTGGGTAGTCGCGCGCTCCGGAGCATCCCTGATCCACCAGGGCACGCCGTACGCCGACTCGACCGTGCTAGCGGGCGTCCAGGATCCCAACGCCTACAACCCGTACCTTCCGGTGATGGCGCTGTTCGGCCTGCCCCGGGCGGTCTTCCACGGCGGGCTGCTGACCGACCCGCGGGTCTGGTTCGGCGTGGTCTTCCTCGTGGTGTTCTGGCTCGCACTGCGCTACGGCGGGGCGCGTGACCCAGGCCGCTGGACGATCCTGGTCGCCGCATGCCCGGTTATCGCTTTTGAACTGGCAGTCGGCGGCACCGACGTGCCGATGGTCGCGTTCCTTTGCCTCGGGTTCGCTTTTCTCTGGCAGCGCAGGCCGGTGCTCGCCGGGCTCGCGCTCGGCATCGGCGCTTCGATGAAGGCGACCGCGTGGCCAGCCTTGGTGGTCGCCATCGCGCTGCTCGCGATCCGGGACGGCAAGCGCGCGGTGGGCGTGTTCACGCTGTCCGCGCTCGGCGTCGTCGCCGTATGCGTCGGACCGTTCATGTTCGATCACCCGAAGGCCGTACTGGTAAACACGATCAAGTTCCCGCTTGGGCTGGCGAGCGTGCAGTCCGACGCGGCAAGCCCGCTGCCCGGGCACATCATCGCGGCCACCTGGCACTCCGCCGGGCACACGGCCGTCGTCGTGCTGCTCGCGCTGGCCGGCTTCGCGGTGGCGGTCTCGCTCGTGGTCCGGCCGCCCCGGTCGGTATCCCGCGCCGTCGTGCTGCTCGCCGGGGCGATGACGCTGATGTTCCTGCTCGCCCCGTCCACCAGGTTCGGCTACTTCATCTACCCGGCGACACTCGCGATCTGGCTCGTCGCGGCACGTGCGGGGCGGGGCCTGACGGAGGAGTCGGCTACGCCAGATCCCGATGCGCCTGCTGCCAGGTCGTGTACCAGGCGGCCCACCATGTCCGCGTGGCCGCCAGCGGCATGATGTACGCAACCGTCTGCGCGTAGTACGCCCGCTGCCGGGCCAACGGCAGATTGCGGAGCGTCTGCACGTTCGAAGCGCGGTCGGCGAGCTTGACCACGATCGCGTCGTCGGGCGCGCTGGACAGTCCCTTCAGGTAGCTGTCCTTAGCGGTCGCCTTGTCTTCACCCGCGGCCGGCTCGGGGATAGTCACCCAGCCGACCAGTTCCGCTACCTGGTCCCCGAACGCGGCGCGCACGTCGTCAATGGTGGCCGGGGTATCTTCCACGACGTCGTGCAGCACGGCAGCGGACAGCACATCCGGATCGCTGACGCGGGCCCCGCGGACAAGGATCTCCAGGGCCTCAAGGAGGTGCTCGGTATACGGCGCCCCGGTCGGGCGCCGCTGGCCGCCGTGCCAGCGGGTCGCGAACTGCACGGCCTTCGCCACCGCGTCGCAGGTGCGGGCGGGCAACAGGCTGCGCAGCTCCGGTTCCGCACGCTGCCAGCTGTGCCAGCCGGTAAAGATCTCCACAGCGTTAGTGTGCGCTCAGCGCGCTAACCGCGGGGCGGGATGGCTGGCGAGGCTTCGCCGTCTACAGTGGGGTCCGTGCGCCTTCGACTTCGCAGCCCGCGACCAGGGGCTTCGGCCGTCCAGGAAGATGATCCTCCGGACATGTCCGACGTGGAGCACGAGGACACCGAGGCCGGAGACGGAAACCGCGGGACCGTTCGGGAAGAAAAGAGACAGAAGCGGCTGCGGCCGTTCGCCGCGGCGCGGACCCCCGCCAGGCGGCTGCAGCCGCTTGTGCAGCGGACCAGGCGCCGCTGGTGGTGGCTGCCGGGCTGGGCGTTCGCGGCCGCCACGCAGCTGCCCGCGCTGGTGGCGATCGCGTGGCTGGTGCCGGGAACCGGCATGCTGCTCGCCGGGCGGCTGCTTCCGCTGCCGATGGTGATCATCTTCGTGCCGCTCACGGTGGCGCTTTGCTATTTCGCCATGCGCCGGGTGCCGGTGAGCTGGCCGCAGTTCGGTGTGTCCGATGACGATCCCGGGGCCGCCGACGAAGAGCGGCCGCGGGTAGACGCGCCGCTTTTCGCGGTGATCGCCACACTGGCGATCGCGGCCGGATTCGGCGTCTGGCAGGCGTACTTCCGATCGCAGCAGCTGCTGTCGGCCGGCGATCCGAGCGTCTACCTCCAGTACGGTTACTGGATCGCGCAGCACGGGACCGTGCGGATACCTACCTCGAGCGGTGCATTCGGGACCGCGGGCGGGCTGGTGTTCTCGAGCCCAGGGTTCTTCGTTTCCGGGGCTTCGGTTACGCCGGGGTTCATGCCGGGCCTTCCCCTCGTGCTGGCAGGCGGGGCCTGGCTTTCCGGCCTTCCGGGCGCGCTGCTGATGCCCGCGGTAATCGGCGGGTGCGCGGTGCTGTCGTTCGGCGGGCTCGTCGGACGGCTCTGCGGGACGCGGTGGGCGCCGGTCGGTGCGCTGGTGCTCGCGGTCACCCTGCCCGAGGTGTACGCGTCGCGGACGCCGCTAAGCGAGCCGCTGGTCCAGGTACTGCTGTTCGGCGGGCTGTGCCTGTACATCGACTCGCTCGTAGTGCGGCGGCGAGTACACGGGTTCTCCGGCGCCTTCGGGGCGGTGGGAGCCCCCGGAACCTCGGGTGGCGGGCTGGCGCTCGCCGGGCTTGGCGGGCTGGCGCTCGGGCTAACCGTGCTCGTCTCGATCGGCTCGCTGAGCATCCTGCTTCCCGCGTTCCCGGTGCTCGCCGTGCTGTTCGTGGCGCGGCGGCCGCAGGCCGGGCCGTTCGGGGCCGGATTGTTCCTCGGCATCGGGATCGGGCTTGCGGCGGGACTCGTGCTCTCCCGGTCCTACCTGTCCACTGAGGCCAGCCAACTGCACCTGTTCGGGCTGTGCGCGGCCGGGTTCGGCCTGCTGACCGCGCTCGCTGCCCCGCTCGCATTTCCCTCGGTGCGTACCCGGATACGGCGGGTGTTCGTGGACCGGGCACACATCGTGGGGCTCAGCGGGGACCCGGTCGCGCTGCCGTCCCTCGGCTCGGTCGTGCAATGGACGGCCATAGCGGTGCCGGTGCTCGCGCTGGTCGGGCTGGCCATCCGGCCGTACCTGCAGACGGTGCGCGGACAGACCGACCCGGCCATGATCAATCAAGTCGCCGCCCTCCAGCGGATCGCCGGGCTGCCAGTTGACGGCACCAGGCAGTACTACGAGCAGACCCTGAACTGGGTGCTGTGGTACCTCGGCGTACCCGCCGTCCTGATGGCGTGCGCAGGGGCAGCGGTGCTCGGCCGGCGGCTGGTGCGCGGGGCGATCGAGTGGCAGTCGTCGGGACTGGCGGCGCGGGTGTGGGCGCTGCCGTTCCTGATCATCATCTGGTCGGTGGCGGCCACCCTCTGGGATCCGTTCGTGGCGCCGTGGCAGCCTTGGGCCTCGCACCGGCTGCTGCCCGTGGTGCTGCCCGGGCTCGTACTGCTCGGCGTTTGGGTCGCGTCGCTGCTCACCGCGCGGGCGGCGGCGTTCGGCGCCACGCGGCTCACCGTGGGGGTCGTCGGCACCTGCTGCGCGCTCGCGCTGGTGATCCCGGCCGCGGTGACGACGCTCAATCCGGCATTTGCTGCCCGGGCATCCGTGGGGCGGTACTCGTCGGGCGTGTCGAAGTTCGTGAGCCGGGTGAAACTTCGCGGCGTGGGGGCGTCGTCGACGTATAGCGGTTCGGTCGCGGCGGCGAAAACGCTGTGCGCCGAGATCGGGCCGTCGGCGAGCGTGGTGCTGGTGGACGCCGCGACGGCGGCGGCGTTCGGGCCTGTGGTGCGCGACGTGTGCGGGCAGCCCGCGGCGGCGATGCCCGCCCGGTCGCCGGCCTCCGCGCTCGAGCAGGTCGTCACCTCGATTGAGCGGACCGGACGGCGCCCGGTGCTGCTCGGCGCGACACGTGACTCGGTATCGGTGTTCGGCGTGGTGCCCCGGCAGGTGGTGACCTTGCACACGTCGCAGGACGCTCAGGTCCTCACCGGACCGCCGGCTGGCACATGGCCGGTCACGTACACGCTGTGGATGACGTCACCGCTGAGTTCCTGAGGCCCTGGCTCATGCGACTTGAGTGCCGAAACCCGGTTCCTGAGGCTTGTTCCCGAGAAGCGGTGTTCGGGACCGACCCGCAGTCTCGGCAGACACGCCGGTATCTGATTTGCCTCCGTTGCCAAGAGTTCATACAGTGGAGTCACCGACGCGGGGTGG
>Ga0123356_10006661_pt1 | contig 11641 bp, 6 predicted proteins | sample TergutEmb28metaG_2_FD_92546 | JGI IMG/M metagenome (GOLD analysis project Ga0123356, IMG submission 92546) | Embiratermes neotenicus P3 segment gut microbial communities from Petit-Saut dam, French Guiana - Emb289 P3 | ecosystem: Host-associated > Arthropoda: Insects > Digestive system > Gut ... | reverse complement strand
TGGCATAGCCGGCGTAATCAGGTTCAGAGGGGTGTTGACTGGCATTTTACTACTAAGGATGCACGAATAAAACTCAAAAGTCTATACCCTGTAATAATATAGGGATTTAGATGTTACAGCATAGTACTTACTCTCTCTTTACACAAAAATTGGTTACATTTTTTGTCAAAGCAAAGGGTCTGCATTTTTGGTTGTGTTATTTTTTTTGTCGGAGTCAGTTGTTTGTGGGTTTTTTGGTGGTTTTGTGTTATTGTTTTTTAATGAGGTTGTATAGTGTTTCTTATCTTGTAGTGTTGTTTGGTTTGAGGAGGTAATGTGTTGGCTCGTCTTGAGGATATAACTGTTGGTTCAAGTGTCGTGGGCATTGTTGGAAATGTGTCTGTGTGTGTTGTTGCGGTTAAGTGGCATGGGTCTTCTGTTTTGGAGGTAACTTTCAAGGATGTTCAGGGTAAGGTTGATAATCAGCTTTTATATCGTGATGATGAGTCTCGGTTAAGTATTGCAGAGGGTAATTTGCCTTGGAGTTTTGATGCGGATGCTAATTTATTGCGTCTTATGTCTGAGGCTTATCGTATTAATCTTGCGCACATATTTGATCCCTATCTTGCGGTACATACTTCTGTGATTGAGCCTCTTCCGCATCAGATTTCAGCTGTCTATCAAGAGATGCTTCCCAGATTGCCTTTGCGTTACATATTAGCAGATGATCCTGGCGCAGGAAAAACCATTATGACTGGGCTTTTTCTAAAAGAGTTGATAGTGCGTGGTGATTTAAAACGTTGTTTAATTGTAACGCCAGGAAATTTGGCAGAGCAGTGGCAAGATGAATTATATCGTAAATTCAATTTACGTTTTGAAATACTTACAAATGATAGACTGGAGTCATCTGTTACGGGTAATGTGTTTTCAGAAGTGAATTTTTGTATTGTACGTTTAGACAAGTTGTCTCGTAATGATGATATTCAGGCAAAGTTGCGTGTTACTGATTGGGATTTGATTGTTTGCGATGAAGCCCACAAAATGTCTGCGACAATTTGGAGTGGAGAAATAAAGTATACCAAGCGTTTTCAGCTTGGACGATTACTGTCTTCTATAACGCGTCATTTTCTTTTGTTGACTGCGACTCCTCATAATGGTAAGGAGGAAGATTTTCAATTATTTATGTCTCTTATTGATCAGGATCGTTTTGAAGGTGTAGCGCGTAGTGGAGGTCAAGCGGTGGATGTGTCAGATGTTATGCGGCGCCTTGTAAAAGAAGAACTGTTAAAGTTTGATGGTACTCCCTTATTTCCTGAACGACGTGCTTATACTGTAAATTATGATCTTTCATCACGTGAAGCGTTGCTCTATAATGCAGTGACGAATTATGTTCAAGCTGAATTTAATCGTGCAGATCAACTAAATAATGAACGTAAGGCAACAGTTGGTTTTGCGTTAACAATTTTGCAAAGACGTCTTGCGTCCTCTCCTGAGGCTATTTATCAGTCATTGAAGCGTAGGCGTGAACGTTTAGAGAATAGACTTTCTGAGGAGCAGCTTGGAAAACGTGCAACTGAATATGCTACTGCGGATTTTGAGGATTATGACGATGATGATTTGCCCTCTTCAGAATTGGAAGATGCTGAAGAACGTGTGGTGGATCAAGCTACAGCCGCTCAAACTATTGCAGAGTTGGAGGCAGAAATTTCTATCCTTAAGCGTTTGGAGCGTATGGCCAATGATGTTCGTGTAAGTGGTGAGGATCGTAAGTGGGATGAACTCTCTAGGTTGCTTCAGGATAAAAGTCACATGTTTGGGGCAGAGGATCAGCGTGAAAAGTTGATAATTTTTACTGAACATCGTGATACTTTATATTATCTTGCAAACAAGATTCGTTCGTTGTTTGGAAGTAAAGAGGCTGTTGTAACAATTCATGGTGGGTTGTTGCGAGATGAGCGTCGAAAGGTTGAGGAACTTTTCAAACAAGATAAAGAGGTGCGTATTCTCATAGCTACCGATGCGGCTGGCGAGGGTATTAATTTGCAGCGTGCTCATCTTATGATAAATTATGATTTGCCTTGGAATCCTAATCGTTTGGAGCAGCGGTTTGGGCGTATTCATCGTATTGGGCAAACAGAGGTTTGTCATCTTTGGAATCTTGTGGCAAGGGAAACCCGTGAGGGTATGGTGTTTCAATGTTTACTTGAGAAATTAAATCAGGAACGTGATGCTCTTCAAGGTAAAGTTTTTGACATTTTAGGCAAAGTTACTTTTGATAATCGTTCTTTGCGTGATTTGCTCATTGAGGCTGTACGTTATGGTAATGACCATGTTGTAAAAGCGCGTCTTTATGAAGTGGTGGATCATGCTCTTGATCGGGATGCGCTTCAAAAGTTGCTTGATGAGCATGCGCTGACTGATGATACAATGAATGTTAGTCAGGTTTTGGCCATTCGGGAAGATATGGCGCGTAAAGAGGCATGTAAACTTCAACCACACTTTATTGAATCTTTTTTTATAGAAGCATTTAGGTATGTAGGTGGTAAGATTCGTTCACGTGAGAAGGGGCGTTATGAAGTTTTATCTGTGCCGTTTGCTGTTCGGAATCGTGATAGGCAAATTGGGTTTGGAGATTCTATGCTTTCCCGTTATGAGCGGGTTTGTTTTGATAAGCAATACTGTAATGTGCAGGGGCAAGTTTTAGCTGAGCTTATTGCGCCGGGCCATCCGCTTTTGGAAGCAACTCTTGATCTTGTGCGTGAACGCAATACGGATGTGCTAAAACGTGGGGCAGTTTTTATTGACGATAATGACTACAGCACTGATGCGCGTTTGTTGTTCTATATTGAGGATTCAGTGCAAGACGGTATTCTAGCCCCCAGTGGAAATAAACGAGTAATCTCTAAACATATTCATTTTATTGAGTTAAAAGAAAATAACACAACAACAAATGCGGGATATGCCCCCTATCTTGATTATCGTGCAGCTAAAGAGGAAGAACAAAACGCGGTTCATTTGTTTTTGACCAATCAAAAATGGTTGCAGATAAATGTGGACGATATAGCAATTGAGTATGCTATTTCACAAGTTATCCCTGCTCATCTTGCTGAAGTACGAGGCCGCAAAACAAGACTTATTGATAAAACAATAAAGGCTGTAAAAGAACGATTAATAGCAGAGATACGGTACTGGGATTTTCGTGCCAACGACTTAAAAGAGAAAGAAACCGCGGGAAAAGTGAACGCAAAACTAAACTCACAAATGGCTCTACGCCGTGCAGAAGACCTTGAGGCTCGCCTAAAAAAGCGTTTAGCCGAATTGGACGCAGAAAAACTCATAATAGCCATGCCACCTGTGATTGTTGGAGGCGCCCTTGTAATTCCCCGTGGATTACTAAACAAGTTAACTGGTAAACCCGACACTTTCACAGATGATGTTGAGGCACGACGTGAAATTGAACTTAGCGCCATGAAAGCCGTAATGGATATTGAAACATCCCTTGGCTACATTCCAGTCGATGTTAGTTCTGAGAAAGTAGGTTATGATATAGAATCACAAATACCCAAAAACAAACGCGACTCAAATGGGGTGTCGCTTCGCTTTATAGAGGTCAAAGGACGAGCCAAAGGCGCTACCACCATAACTGTTAGTAAAAACGAAATTTTAACATCCTTAAATAAACTATCTGAATATATACTAGCAATTGTTGAAGTTGACGAAACACACACAAGCACCGTATACTTGAAAAAACCATTCCGTGAACGTCCCGACTTCGCCGCAACAAGCGTAAACTACAACATTACAGAATTGTTGAACGGCGCAGAGGTTGTCTTAAAAAGAGGTTAAAGTATTGGAGTACAAGAAAAAACTCATCGAAGTCGCACTACCCTTAGAAGCGATAAATGCAGAATCTGCACGTGAAAAATCCATACGTCATGGACACCCATCTACGCTTCATTTATGGTGGGCACGACGACCACTAGCAGCAGCCCGTGCCGTTATCTGGGCATCACTTGTAGACGACCCATCAAGTTTACCAGAACAATTCCCAACTGAAGAAGCACAAAATAATGAAAGAAAACGGCTCTTCAAAATATTAACAGACCTCGTAAAATGGGAAAACTCTAACAACCAATATGTGCTTGACGCGGCAAAAGAAGAGATAAATCGATCTACAAATGGTAACCCTCCTGCGCTATTTGATCCCTTTGCGGGGGGGGGGGACGATTCCTCTTGAAGCACAACGCCTTGGACTAGAAGCCCATGCAAGCGACCTAAACCCAGTCGCTGTAATGATAAACAAAGCCATGATTGAGATACCTCCAAAATTTTCAGGGCATCCTCCAGTGAACCCAAAATCACAATGGAAAAACTCTACAAAAGATTGGAAAGGCGCACAAGGACTTGCAGAAGATGTACGCTATTACGGCGAATGGATGAAACAAAAAGCTTTTGAAAAAATCGGACATTTATATCCGAAAATCAACAACACCCATGGACAGGAATACACAGTCATCGCCTGGATATGGACACGGACAGTAAAATGCCCCAACCCCGCTTGTGGATGTGAAATGCCTTTAGCAAGTAGTTTTGAATTATCAAAAAAGAAAGGAAAAGAAGTGTTTATTCAGCCGTTAATCGTAGGCAAAAAAATTTGCTATAAAGTGAAATATGGCAAGAATGCGCCAGAACCGCCGAAAATAGCTCGCGGAAAATTTAAATGTGTGTGTTGTGGCGAAATCGCTACTGGTGAATACGTTCGTTCAGAATTTGCGACGAAACGTTCAAGCGCACGATTAATGGCAATTGTTGCAGAGGGCGATAGAGGTCGGCTTTATTTCTCACCAAATGCTATACACGAAAATGTTGCTGTTTGTTCAATGCCTGAATGGAAACCAGAAGCTGAAATGAACCAGGAGTGTACCGACTTGGTGAGCGGACGTGGCTACGGTTTCTCACATTGGTATCAGCTGTTTACAAATCGTCAATTAACTACGCTGACTACATTTAGTGATCTTGTTGTTGAAGTACAAGCTCAAATTCAGGCTGACGGTGGAAGCAAAGAATATGCTCAAGCGGTAAGCGTGTATTTGGGATTCGGAATAGATAAACTGGCTATTTATTCAAATTCCTTGTGTCCTTGGCTTAATCAACCTAAAAATGAAATTGTTGGTAACTCATTTGGACGACAAGCTTTGCCTATGGTTTGGGATTATGCAGAAGCTAACCCATTTTCTAATGGTGGCGGTACACTCGGGCAGCAGCTTGATTATATTTGTAAAGTAATAACTATGTGTTTTTCACAAGTAATTTGTGGTGGCTTTTCGGTACAAGCTGCTGCACAATCAGAAAACGGGTTGAGAAACATTATGGTTTCAACTGACCCTCCATATTATGATAATATCGCATATGCTGATTTATCTGATTTTTTCTATGTTTGGATGAGGCAATCGTTGAAAAGTGTCTATTCTGAACTTTTTTGTACGATGCTTGTACCTAAATCAGAGGAATTGGTTGCCACTACGTACAGATTTGATGGAAACAAAGAAAAGGCTTGTACTTTCTTCGAAAATGGAATGTTGAATGCTTTTCGGCAAATTAATAATTCTGTTTATGTTGATATTCCAACAACAGTTTATTATGCCTATAAGCAAAGCGAAAATGATGGAGAAAAGACAACAGCATTTACTGGTTGGGAAACTATGTTATCAGCTTTGATCCAGTCTGGTTTTGCAATCACTGGAACATGGCCGATGAGAACCGAACGTGATGGGCGCATGATCGGCAACGGCACAAATGCTCTCGCGTCATCTATAGTTCTTGTCTGCCGCAAACGTTCTACAGATACACCAATTTGCACCCGCCGAGATTTCATCAGCACGTTGAAGCATGAACTCAAACCTGCGCTCCATAAATTGCAAGCATCTAACATTGCACCAGTGGATTTAGCGCAGAGTGCAATTGGTCCTGGGATGGGTGTGTACTCTCGTTTCTCAAAAGTGCTTGAAGCAGACGGAAAGCCAATGAGTATTCGTTCGGCATTACAAATTATCAATCATGAACTTGATCTTTATTTCACAGAGCAGGATGGTGAACTTGATCGGGATAGTCGTTTCTGTGTCGATTTTTATACTCAATACGCTTTTAACGACATGAAGTTCGGTGATGCTGATGTATTGGCACGTGCAAAAAATACGTCAACACAAAAACTCGAGAAGTGTGGCGTTCTTTACGCACAGAGGGGCGTTGCTCGTTTGCTTACCAGAGCCGAAATTCCTGAAAAAGTTGATACCAGTGAAAAAATAACTTGGTTATTGACTCAACAACTTACACGTGCAATGGAAAAAGGTGGTGTGATAGCTACAGCGGAGATAATTGCTGATATGTTTGGTTCAAATGCAGAATATGCAAAAGCTCTTGCGTATAGATTGTTTACGATTGCTGAACGTAAAGGTTGGACACAAGAGGCCTATGCATATAATTCGCTTGTTATAGCGTGGCCAGAAGTACAATCAAAAGCAGCGGAACTGCGATCAAAGAGACAAAACACAAAGCAGGTAACGCTGTTTGATTCAGTAAATAAAAATAAGGGACGGGTTAAGTAATTATGGAAAATCAAAAGTGTGTAATGCAAGGGTTCACAATTTTACGTGACATGTTAGCATCATACATCGAACGCGAATTATCTCTTGAATATGACGCTGACAATTGGTGGCGTGAAGGTGTGATAAAAATTCTGCATGATGAGCAGAAACGTAATTTACCGCAAGCTGGCGAGTCAGCAACATTGACTAATTCTCTTGATATCGCCACTTGTCTTTTATTATTTAGTGATCTACATTGGAAGACCGTTTTCCAGAAAAAATTATCCATTGATCACCGTACATGGGCAAAAGAACTGGCGAGTTTTCGAAACAAGATAGCTCCTATAGGTGGTGTGGATTTTTCAGATAGCGACACATGGCGTGCCCTTGATACAATGGCGCGACTTGCTGAACAAATTGACCCTGAAGCGACCGAAAAACTCCACATGATATTGCGTACATTCCGTTATGGCTCAGAAAACGGCTCAACAACCCTGCTCTCAGCATCTAACGGAGTACCCACAGAAAAAGCAAAACATAACGCAGGAATACCTCAATATTTGCCTCCACAGGGGCTTTTGAGTTGGCGTGATATAATTGAACCGCATCCAGATGTAGCGCAAGGACGCTATAAGAATGCCGAATTTGCTGCTAATCTTGCACAGGTTGCTCATGGAGAAGGCGCTCTTGAGTATCGTGATCCTGTAGAATTTTTTGCCCGTACATTTGTTACTGAAGGCATGACTGGACTGCTTACACAGGCGCTTCGTCGTGTTTGTGGTAAAGATGGTGAACCAGTAATTCAGTTAAAAACAGCGTTTGGTGGAGGAAAAACCCACAGTATGCTTGCCCTATATCACCTTATGCGTGGTACCGTTCATGTAGACAAAATCCCCAACGTGAAACCAGTGCTTGAACGTGCAGGTGTTACAACTTTACCAAAAACAAATGTCGCCGTCATAGTTGGAATCGATCTTGACCCTGCTAAAAGTAGACGACCAAAAAATATGCCAGGTATTACCATTAACACCTTATGGGGTGAGATAGCCGCACAGCTTGCAGAATCAACAAATAACCCTGATTTATATGACTTTGTTCGAGACTCAGATAGAAAAGGTGTCTCACCTGGTTCGGAGACCTTAAAACAGTTATTTGATGCTGCTGCACCGTGTCTTGTGTTAATGGATGAGCTTGTGTCTTATGCTAAAAAACTGTATGGGGCAAAGGATTTACCTGCAGGTACTTTTGATAATTTTATAACGTTTGTTCAGGAAGTAACTGAAGCTGCGCGGGCAAGTAAAAACAGTCTTGTTGTTGCGTCAATTCCTGAATCTACTATTGAAATTGGTGGAGAGGCTGGTAAAACTGCGCTTGATGCAATAGAGCATACTTTTGGGCGTATGGAGTCTATTTGGAAACCAGTTACTGCTAACGAAGGTTTTGAAGTGGTTCGCCGCAGGCTGTTTCTTAACTGTAAAAATCCAAATGCTCGTGATGAGGTTTGTGCTGCTTTTAGTCGTATGTATAACGAAAACACTGCTGTTTTTCCTGTTGAAACAAAGGAACTTGACTACAAAGAACGTATGGTGTCCTGTTATCCTATTCATCCAGAAGTGTTTGACGAATTATACAAGAACTGGTCAACGCTTGAACGATTCCAACGAACACGTGGTGTACTGCGTCTAATGGCTGCTGTTGTTTATGAATTATGGATGACTAATGATCCGAGTCTTTTGATAATGCCTGGTTCTGTTCCATTTGATGTTCCAAATGTGCGTGATGAACTTACAAGGTATTTATCTGAAAATTGGAATGGTATTGTTGACAAGGAAGTCGATGGTAAAGATTCTATACCTTATAAAACTGATGAAAGAGGCCGATATGGTAGGCAGCGTGCTGCAAGACGTGTTGCTAGAACAATTATGCTTGGTAGTGCGCCAACAGGGCGTGAACAAGCTATACGTGGTATTGAAACTTCACGCATACGTTTAGGTATTGTGCAGCCAGGCGAAAACATAGCTGAATTTAATGATGCATTAAACACTCTACGTAATTCGCTAACGTTTTTGTATAATAATCCCTCAGGTGATCGATATTGGTATGATAGTCGCCCGACGCTTCGTAAAACCGCTGAAGATCGTGCACAACAAATAGCTTTACCCGATGTTGAATATGAGATTGAAAAACGTCTTCACAAACTAAGTAAAGACCCTTCATTTGCTGGAGTACACATCTGTCCTGCGTCCTCCCTTGATGTACTCGACGATCAAAATGCACGCCTTGTTATTCTCCGATCAGTTGATGTGCATCGATTAAACAATTTAGAAAGTGGTGCAATGAAGGCAGTTACAGACATACTGTACAATCGTGGAAACACACCGCGCATTTATCGCAATATGCTTGCTTTCATCGCTCCTGATCATGATTTAATGGCTTCATTAAAACAAGAAGTTAGGCGTTATCTTGCGTGGAAATCCATTAAGAATGATAGTGAAGATCTAAATCTTGATGCGGCACAAAACCGTGAAACCGATAACAACCTTACCCGAAGTAACGAAACAGTCGATACACAGTTAAAAGAAGTGTATTGTTGGCTTTTGGTGCCACACATTGATCGGGTAGTGGATATAAAAACAATCATGTGGGATACCATACGCATCAGTGGTGGTTCTGAGTCTATTGTTGCTAAAGCGGCAAAGAAAATGTTGCAAGATGAAGCTCTTATTTCACAGTGGGCACCAAGTCTGCTACTTATGGCTTTAAATGATATTCTTTGGCGCAACTCAAACCATATTACCCTTAAACAATTATGGGAACACCTATGCACCTATTGTTATCTACCACGTTTAACAAATGAAAAAGTATTAGAAGACACTATACGCAGAGGTGTGAACTCTACGGAATATTTTGCTCTCGCCGCAGACTTTGATGGCACCCGATATATAGATTTAAAATTCAACCAACAAATCAACATAATTGAGCCTTCAGACTGTTTAGTGAAAGTCAACATTGCCCAAAAACAACTAGCAGAAGAAGCAACACGTCAACAAGCAGAAATGATCGATCAAACCAGAAACAACACAAATACTTACACCCCACTTAGAACAGATCCGACCACAACAACAACCAACTATCTCACACCCAAAACAACTGAAACAAAACCTGCGTCTGATGAATCAAACAGTTTAACCGCAAAAAACACTCACTTCTACATGTCTGCACAACTTGACACCACACGCATCGGACGCGACGTTCAAAAACTCGTAGAAGAAATCATCAACCACATCACAACAGTCGATAACGCACAAGTAGACGTGACACTTGAACTAAACGTAAAATCACCCAACGGACTACCCAAAGAAGTCGTACGAACAATTTCAGAAAACTGCAAAACACTACGCGTCAAAGACTACGGATTCGACGAATAAACACTACAATAAATAAAAAAAACGGTTAACCTACAGTACCATGTACGATACGTCTAACAACGTTAGGCACTGCTTGAAAATAAACTTTACATTTATATGGTGTGATGTTACTTTAATATTATGGATGCAGCGTCAACAGAGAGAATTCTCAACACCTTACCATTACTTAACGAAAGACAAAGACGACTATATCTAGCAAACGAAGCAAAAGCCATCGGCCACGGCGGCATAACACAAGTCAGCAAAATATCCCACGTCTCAAGAGTAACCATCACCCAAGGACTACACGAAATAAACCAAGAAAACTACAAACCACAACACCAAACAAGAAGCCGCAAACAAGGAGCCGGCAGAAAAACCATCCAAACCAAAAACCCCCAAATACTCCAAGAAATAGACCAACTATTAGAACCCCACACCAAAGGCGACCCCACAAACCCCCTAAAATGGACAAGCAAAAGCACCCGCAACATAGAAAAAACCCTCAAACAAAAAGGCTACCAAATCAGCGACACAACAATCACAGACATACTAAAAACCCAAGGATACAGCCTACAAGCAAACAAAAAAGACTTAGCCATAAAACCAAGCCACCCCGACAGAAACGCCCAATTCGAATACATCAACAAAACCGCAAAAGAATACCTAAACGCAGGTAACCCAGTCATTTCTATTGACGCTAAAAAGAAAGAAAACATTGGAAATTTTAAAAACAACGGTGTTGAATATAGTAAAAAGCATGAACCTGTTGAGACATTGGATCATGATTTTCCCATTAAAGAGTTGGGTAAGGCGACTCCTTATGGTGTTTATGATGTTTTTAAGAATGCAGGGTTTGTTAATGTGGGTCTTAGTGGTGATACTGCAGAGTTTGCGGTTGAGAGTATTAGGAAGTGGTGGTATATGATGGGTCAGCAGGTTTATGGTGGTGTTAAGAGTGTTTACGTTACTGCTGATTCCGGGGGGAGTAATGGGGTGCGTGTTGAGCTTTGGAAGGTAAAGTTGCAAGAGTTGGCTGATGAGTTGGGGGTGTCTTTTAGGGTGTCTCATTTTCCTGCGGGGACGTCTAAGTGGAATAAGGTTGAGCATCGTTTGTTTTCGTTTATTAGTAAGAATTGGCGTGGGAAGCCTTTGGTTAGTTTGGCGGTTGTTGTTGGTTTGATTGGTGGGACTACGACTGAGGCGGGTTTGCGGGTTGAGTGTGTTGTTGATCATAGTGAGTATAGGCGGGGTGTTGAGGTGTCTGATGTGGAGTTGTTGGCGGTGAATTTGCAGAAAGATGTGTTTCATGGTGAGTGGAATTACACTATTAGTCCGACATGCACCACTAACTAAATGTAAACTTTATTTTCAATCAATCCCTTACACATCGTTTACAACTTGATAATGAAAACTCTGCTATCTTGCCGCCCTAAACTGGTTTTAACCCCTAACTTCCCGAATTAAGTAATAGGTTTTTGTTTTTGGGGTTGGTTTTGAGCTATTTTTGCAATAGACGCTTTTTTGTAACAATTGCATATTACTTACATATAGCAACATGAGTAAAGTTTTACTATATGTTTGTTTATTATGTTGTTATGCCAAGAGCAATTACTATTGAAGAAAGAGAAAAAATAATCAAACACAAACAAAACAACGAAAACGAAGCAG
>Ga0123356_10006660_pt1 | contig 11641 bp, 5 predicted proteins | sample TergutEmb28metaG_2_FD_92546 | JGI IMG/M metagenome (GOLD analysis project Ga0123356, IMG submission 92546) | Embiratermes neotenicus P3 segment gut microbial communities from Petit-Saut dam, French Guiana - Emb289 P3 | ecosystem: Host-associated > Arthropoda: Insects > Digestive system > Gut ... | reverse complement strand
TTACATCGAGAGTTATTATAACCGGGTGCGTATGCATTCGGCACTTGACTATGTTGCGCCTAATGATTATTATTTAAGCAACATAGCAGCTTAACTTTGTGTACTTGATGGGGGCAAGCTCACAGCAAGCTTTCGCTTTGCCTTACTGTGGATTATCCTGTTAATGAACAAAAGGACAGGAAGACTCTTCAACAAGCCCAATAGATAACTTAATATCATGGCTACCGCAACATGGACATTGTTTCTTAAACAAGAATCCGTATAATAATTTTATCTTCTTCCCGCATTTTTTACATTTATAGACAAGTGATGGTTTTGGCGGTGGATGTATTACATTTAGAATATTATTTAAAATAGGATTACCTCCATATAAAATTTAGTAACAGATGCTAGGATCATCTTTAACCTTACGACTCCCGCAGCGTGGACATTTAGTAAAAACAAATACCTTAACTCCCATAAACCGATGATGGCATTTTGTGCAAATAAGATCTCTCTTTTCATTCCAAAGCGGCGGTCTCATATCCGTATCACCTCGTTCATTGAATCAAACTGTTGTTTGAATTCGTCAATCCCGTTGCCAGGACTGTCCTGATAAATCGATTGAATGCTTTCCAGAGCAAGCTGCAGGATTTCTTCATTGTTCAGTTGAAGGGCGGTTTCAATCAGCTTAAAATATTGGTCATACAATGTTTCACGCTCGCCAAAACGCTGTTTAAGATATTTGATTATTACATTTCGTTCAGATCGAATAACTGTAATAGCGGTTTTACGTTTGCGTTCGACATTAGCACGATTCGTTTTTTCACGTTCCAATGTTTTAGCGTATTCTGTAACAGCGCTTAATACACCTCCGATAGTTTCGCCTAACATTCTTCTATTACGATTTTGTTGATCTATATTATGTTCTCGTCTGTAAAATTCTTCCTCGTCATAAGGGACTATATCATAGTCTTCGTCATCTTCATCCATTATTTACCTCCTTTTCTATTTTGCGAAGGATAATCCCGGATCTTCGTGTAAGAAAACCTTCGGTATTACATATGTCAGTTTCTATCACTTGTTTTATTGATTTGATTAAATGAACGGATATATCAAGTTCTTTTGACGCTTCTGCAGAAAGTTCATTATCATTTCCTGCTAGAGATTGTAATGCTCCAAGTGATTTTTTTAATTTAGCTGATAATGCGAATAATAACGCTTCACCTTCTTCGACACGTTTTCAAATGGCTTTTAATCCGGCAAGAACGCCGGATATTCTTTCTGTTTCGATTTTTATTTCTATTGATTCTTCCTCGGCTTTTGTTTTTGCGTGGCTGCCGCTTATCTCCCAGTTAATACAAGTCATCGTGATACCGGCGTATGGTATGGCAGGCAATCCATTAAAGGATTTGCCTAAACCAAACGCTCCGATTAATACAGGGGTATTCTTATATGGGATATTATCGTTTAATTTGGAAATATTTTGATGTAAAAATAAAATCAGAATTTGATAAAAGTAAAAAATAAAAATATAATTAGAATAATATCATCAAAAAAGTTTAAATATCTCCCCAAGTTCTTCAAGTAATATTAGGAGGAGCAAGAATCAATATGAAAGAAATCATTCAAAATACATTAAAATGAAAACAACTATGAAGCCAAGAATGGCTGAAAAACTGTTAAAATGGTAAATATTTCTTGATCGAGGATTATAAAGAATTACTCATTGGAGCAATGATAGCACTTGCAGAAGTAAAGAAAGAAAAAATAATTTTAATTTTTCTAGGAAATTAAAGCTAATTTTTACATATAACCAATAAGGAGACAAATTATGAAAACAATTACCAAGAAAACCATCATTTTAAGCCTGTCGTTCTGTGCTGTATTCGCTTTATTTATCCCGCAGGATATGGACGCTCAGGTTTCGCCGGAGGCTGCACGCCTGCTTCGCAGTGCAAATGTCCAGATTTATGACCAACCGGTCAGCCCGCAAGGTTTTACATTGCCGTTTCTTAATGGCGGAAGCGCCTCTCTTTCTTCTTTCAGGGGCAAAGTTGTGATTTTAAACTTCTGGGCAACATGGTGTCCGCCGTGCCGCGCGGAAATGCCGTCTATGGAGGTGCTGTATCAGCGCTTTAAAAACCAGGGGCTGGAAATGCTTGCTGTCAACTTGCAGGAAGATGCCGGTACTGTGCGGCAATTTATCCAAAGTCATCGCTACACTTTTCCGGTAATGCTCAATATTGACGGAAGAATAGGAAGCCTTTATGGGGTCAGAGGAATTCCCACTTCTTTCATCATTGACCGCCGTGGCATGATCATCGGTGTAATTAATGGCGCTATCCATTGGGATACCCCGCAGGTTATTGCCGCTTTTGAAGCGCTGTTGAACAGCAGGTAAAAAGCTATTGGCTGGCAGATTATTCTGCCAGCCAGATAGGGAGGTCAGCAGAATGAATAATATAGACAGAAAGATTGATTATTGGAAAAAGAACCTGCTCGACCTTAGCCAGCGTAATAGGTTGATTAATTGCCCTAAGCAAAAGCAAACAAAGCGGGTATCCCGCACATCAATTGCTATAAATAATCCAGATGCAGCGGTGTTATGGAAGCTGTTAGTAGAGGAAAATAAACCCTTTACATTCCCTGAAGAAAACCCCTATGATAATGCTTTAAAAGAAAGGCAAAAGACATTGCGTAATCTAAAAACAAAAGCACGGTATTTTTTGGAAGAGAAAGGTATTCATGTCCTGCATCTTGCTTTTGGATTTAAGGAATGGTGCGGTTTGCGTTCTCCATTATTGCTGGTGCCGGTACAATTGTCGCAGAAAGATCCATTTTCTCCCTTTGTTCTCTCTCGTCATGATGACGAAATAGTGCATAATCAAGCATTAAGTTTAAAGTTATTTAAAGAATATAATATTTCTTTACCTGTTTATTCTGATGAAATCAGTCTTTTTGAATATTTGGATAAAGTACAAAAAATCTGCTTTGTTATAAAAAGCACAATTTCTCTTAACGTAGAATTATCATTATTTTCTTTTCTTAAGATTAATATGTATCAGTATATAAACAATCATGCTGATAAAATTAAATATCATCCGGTAATAAGAGCAATTGCAGGAGATGTTAAATCTATTGATATAGGTCATGTAAATGTTTACGGAATTGATCATGATACAATAGAGCCTAAAAAAGTTTTCAATATTGTTGATGCCGATTCAAGCCAGTTAGATGCAATATTGCTGGCAAAACGCGGTATCAGTTTTGTTTTACAGGGACCGCCAGGTACGGGGAAATCACAGACTATCACCAATATTATTGCGGAGTTGTTATCCGATGGTAAAACTGTTCTTTTTGTGTCAGAAAAAGCCGCTGCTTTGGAAGTTGTTCAAAAACGTCTTGCTGCAGCAGGATTGAAAGGTTTTTGTCTTGTATTAAATAGTTGTAATGCTAAACGGAGGGATGTTCTTAACCAATTGGAAGAATCAATGAAGTTAGCGCAAAATAAGGCGGTCTTATCGAACGCAGCTTCCTTGAAGTTATCCAGATTGATGCAGCAGCGCACTCTTTTAAATGATTACCCCAAAGAACTTCATACGGTTGTTGAACCTATTGGTGAGACAATTTATTATATAATCGGAAAGATTGCATCTCTGAATAATGCTCCGGATATTTCTTTTAATCTGCAGAACCCGGAAACAGTAACATCTTGTGGTTTGGCAGAAAGAAACAGATTTCTTGAGGATTATTCCAGAATTGTAGCAAAAAAGGGTTATCAGAAGAATAATCCCTGGTATGGAAGTACAATAAAAATTATAACAAATCAATTTCGTCTGCAGTTTGCTGCAGAAGCAGAAAATGTGATTAATTCAATAGATAGTGTAATATTATCACAAAATAATACAGGATGTTTTTCTGTAGAGAATCTTTGTTATTATGATTATAGGAATTGTGCAGATTATATAGAATTAAAAAAAATATTAAAAATTGAACATGAGCTAATTGAGCAAAAATATACAGAAAAGATATTTAATTTAAATGGGGAAGAATTATATAAGCGATGTTGTAATCAATATCGCAGTATTTTTAGGTATTTTTATTATAAATTCTGGAAAGATCGAAATTATATTATCGATTCTCTTAAAATATCAGAAAAAGTTTCTTTTGCAGATATTAAGGATATTGCAGAAAGATTGTATAACATTCAAAGCATAAAGCGTGAAATTGAACGATTGTCAGGCTTAATAGAAAAATTAAATATGAAAATTGAAACTATTGCCGGGTTATACAAGCAGCTAGCTGTACCGGTAAGCTGGTTTTCTAATATGTTTGAGAAAGAAGAGATTGTTTTTTCTAAATCACTAAAAGTGCTTCGAACTAATATTATAAATTGTGTTGATAATTTTTCTGCTCTGGAGAACTATATTGATTATTGTGATATGGCAGAGAAATCTAAAGAATTAGGTCTTGAAGATTTTATTATTCGTGCATCTCAGGCAGATTTACAGGCAGAGGCAATCATCCCTGCTTTTGAAAAATGTTTTTACAATGGTCTTCTTGATGCCATATTGCACGAATTTACCGCTGTTAATAAATTTCGCAGACAAAAGCAAGAAGATAATATTGCTTTATTTAAAAAACTAGATCTGGAGCATATTGAAATCTCCAGGGCTGCATTAATAAGCAAATTAACTTCGAGTTTACCGGAATTTGATAATTTTACATCCGAACATGATGAAATCGGTATATTAAAACGAGAATTGATAAAACAGCGGAAATTAATGCCAATAAGGAAATTATTTGCTTCGCTGCCGAATTTATTGCCTGTACTAAAACCATGCATGATGATGTCGCCGTTGTCAGTAAGCACATATTTTGGAGACAGCAACTATGAATTTGATACTGTAATTTTTGATGAAGCATCCCAGATACGAACAGAAGATGATATCTGCGCTATTTCTCTCGCAAAACAGGTTATAATAGCCGGTGATAGCAAGCAATTGTCGCCGACAGATTTTTTTAATGTATCAGCATCGGATGAAAATTATGATGAAGATGAGCTAATTAACGATGATGGTGCTTTTGAATCGCTTCTTGATGAGGCGTCATTATTGCCGTCTAAAACATTATTATGGCATTATCGCAGCAGGCATGAAAACTTAATTGCATTTTCCAATGCTAATATATATCAAGGTAATCTTATTACATTTCCATCTTCTGTAAAAAAAGCAGAAGATTTAGGCGTTCAATATGATTATGTTTCAAATGGCATTTATGACAGAGGTGGAAGAAATGGAAATATTGCTGAAGCTGAAAGAATCGCTGAATTGGTGTATGAACATCTTTATAAGTATCCGGAACGAAGTTTGGGAATAATAGCATTTGGCGAAGTACAGCAAATGGCAATTACGGAAGCCCTTTTGAAAAAGAGAAAATATAATCCATTGTTTGAACAATATTTTAATGAAGATTTAGAAGAACCAATATTTATAAAGAATCTTGAAACAGTTCAGGGAGACGAACGCGATACTATTATTTTCAGTATTGGTTATGCGCCTGACATAAATGGCAAATTTATCATGAACTTTGGGCCTCTTAGCCGTAGTGGCGGGGAGCGAAGACTTAATGTTGCCATTACACGCGCAAGATATAATGTTAAGTTAGTAGGTTCAATTAACCCTTGTGATATTGATCTGGAACGAATAACTGGCGAAGGACCAAAATTATTAAAATCTTACATTGATTTTGCAATTAATGGTGCAAATGCCTTTAGCAGTAAGGAAGATAATGCATTGACAGAAATCCCTTTGTTTGAGAAAACCATTTATGATTATTTAATCCAGCATGGATATGAAGTTGAAGAGAAAATAGGCTGTTCGGAATATAAGATTGATATGGCAGTGAGAAAAAATAATAGATATGTAATAGGCATTGAGTGCGATGGAGCTGCATATAATTCCGCAAGAACAGCGAGAGAACGGGATCGTCTGCGTCAAAATGTACTAGAAAAAATGGGTTGGAAATTATACAGAGTATGGTCAACTGACTGGATAAAGGATCCAAAAAACGAAGGTAAAAAATTAATAGCGGCTATAGAGGAGGCTATGAATGATAATTGTGCCTATGTAAAAGAAGAATCTTCAAATATTGTATCTATATCTAACTATCTTGACATCAGCAACCGCCAAAAAATGCAAAGCAGGCTCCCGCGCCCCAAATACTACGGGCATAATGCTAATGAAATTCCATTAGCCGATTTTGAAAATGTTATGTATAAAATTGTATCTGACAGTTACGGCATTGACAAAGAAGGATTATTCAAAACAACCGCTCTTTGTTACGGCTGGCAAAGGCGGGGAGATGTAATAAAACATTGGCTGGAAAGGGCTTATCAGCAGCTTATTCGGAATAACAGGGTAAGAGAGGTTAATGGGAAGATTAAAGTTGGGTGAAAATTTTCTTGCTCGTATTTTTAAAATATACAGAATTTTTATGAATTTTAGCTAAATATTTTACATATCATTAATATGACGTTGTCATATTAGATCATGATTCTAGAGGGAGTTTATGTTTAGCGGAAATTGTCTTTATCAAAATGAATGTGAGTTTGCGGGGCTTAATGAAATGCTCGGAAAACTTGGGAGTCAGATGGAACTCATTAATAACATCTGGGTACCTGCCGATTCAAAGTCTGGATTGATAGTAAATGTGCCAAAAACTACTATTCTCCACTGTAATTGCGGGCACGGTACTAAGGTATGCACAAAAAAGTGTGACAAATGCTCTTGCCTTAACTGGGAGTTATTGAATGTTGGTTGATGGAGGTTTGGTTAAGCATCTGTCGTTGACAGGTGCTTTTTTTACAGGTGCACGAGTTCGTTTGCCAGAACTATTTAATGATTAATTCCGGTATATGCTCTTTAATCCATTCTAAGATTGCTGTGTTGTTTTGTATTTTTGCGTAATGATAAACATTTTTTCCATCATTATCTGTATTATTGATTAATTTTGAAATATCTTTATTGAACCAGAACCATTCAAAAACATTAACATTGCCCCATCCAGCAGCAATATGGAAAACCGTTCTCCCTGTATTGTCAATATAATTTGATAATAATTCTGTTGGAGTTTCTGTATATGAAGCTATTACAGGCTGCTCCATAAAGAATCTATGTTCCCAAAGCCATTCTAGAGCAACTGTATTCTTCCCATCTGCTGCATAATGGAATACTGTGCATCCTTCATTGTCTTTGCATTTAAGTAACTCAGGTACATAATCAAATAGCCAATTTAAAACCCGATCATTTCCAGTTTGCGTAGCATGATGAAATACTGTTCCTCCAATATTATCTACACAATTTATTAATTCACGTGCATTTTGATAAAACCATTTTAAAGCATCTAAATTTCCGCCTTTTGAAGCATAATGAAAAGCCGTTCCGCCGTGATTATTTATGCTATTAAGCATTTCTTTAGAATGTTTAACAAGTAATTCCAGGGTAGCAATGCTTCCCCAGCCTGCGGCATAATGAAAGACCGTAGCCCCATCTTTATCAGTACTATTTAGTAATTCTGTTTTATAACCGTACAACCATTCGAAAACAGCAGCTTTTTTTTCTGCTGCGGCATGATGAAATATTGTTCTGCCGTAATTATCCGCACTATTTAATAATTTGTGTGCATACTTGAAAAACCAATCAAATGATTTTTTTCCGCAAATTTTATAGCAATTATATAACTCTGATGTATTGGAAAAATACCAATTTAAAATAGCAATATTATTCCATGTTGCAAGAAGTAGAAAATCTGTGTTTTCTGAATTTTTAATAAAATCTGGAATATATGTAAAGAACCAATTTAAATTGAAAAACCATTCTACAACGTTATTATTACCCCATCTCCTTGCATACAAGGAAACATTTCTTCCTTGATTATCTTTACAATTAAGTAAGCCAGGTGCATGTTCTAGAAACCAATTAAAAACACTTTTTTTGCCATGCAATGCTGCAAAATGTGTTATTCTTCTTCCTTCATTATCAGGAACTAATAATAAATCAGGTATATTAATTAAAAACCAATTTAAAATTTCGGTATTTCCTGCTTTTACGGCATAATGCAAAATACTCTTTTTGATATTATTCACATTCATTAATAGAATTGGCTTATATTTAGATAGCCAATTTAATACAGTTGCGGAATCGCTTTCTGTAGTACAATCAGATATTGATTTTCCAGAATTATACTTCTTTATAAATGCTTCAAATTTGTCTCCAAATCTTTCATAAAACCAATTTATTACATTATTGTTGTTATTTTCAATAGCATATTGAAATATAGTAATTGCATCTTTGTCTTTATATTTGAGCATTTTTGGAGCGTATTTATGTAACCAATCTAAAATAAAAAGATCGATACTTATATTTCTAATAACAGAGTCTTCATTTATAGCAGAATTTACAGGCTCCCAATTCTCGTTAAAATAACCTTTATGCATAAGCCAATAATATGTGCTATCATTATTTCCTTGTTGTTCCGCAATCGTGTAAATTGCATCAATGCCTTTATCTTTACAGATTTCAAGCTTTTTATAATTATTAAATAACCAATCTAATATATATATATTCCCTTCTTTTGCGGCATTGTGAACAAATGTATTTCCGTGAATATCTCTGCAATTAAGCATTTCTGAAGCATTCTCTAACAACCATTCAAAAATATCGTCACTTCCATACCATTCGGCAACATTATGAAAAACAGTTTTTCCTTCATTATCTGTACAATTAATTAATTTTGGAACTTTATTATAAAGCCAGTTAGTATTATTTATTTTATCCGACCTCATAGCAGAATGAAATACTGTTTCTCCATTATTATTTTTTATCTTTAGAAATTCTTCTGCATTATCTATATGTTTATATAGCCAATCCAAAATATAGGGAGAACTACTGTATACCGCATAATGGAATATTGTATCGCCGTTTTTAGATTTTTCTTCTAATAATTTCGGTATTTTATCATAAAGCCAGTTCAGTACATTTATTCTTCTGCCACTAACAGCCTCAAAGAAAACAGTTCTTCCCATGTCATCTGTTTCATATAACAAATCCTCTGCTTTTTTAAAAAGCCAATTTAAAAGAATTTCATTACCCCAATGTGCAGCATGATGAAAAATTGTTCCGCCTTTATTATTTTTGTCATACAATAATTCGTTTGCATTTTTTACATTCTCTAAAATCCAATCTAAAATAAAATCATTTTTATTACCAGCAGCCCAGCTAAATATATTTTCTCCGCTGTTGTCCGAAAGCCTTAATAATTCATTTTTATTTTTAACATTTTTTAATAACCACTCCAAGATGTCTATTTTTTCGTACATTATAGGCCAAAAGAAAACCGTTCTTCCTGCATGATCTTTTTCGTTGAGTAATTCCTGTGCATTCTTCAATTTGATTAGTATATTCAGTACGGAAACATCTCCATATAATACCGCATAATGAAATACTGTATCTTTATTAATATTTATATAATTGAACAATTCTTGTGCATTTTCAAATAACAATTCCAGAGCAATTATATTTTTCTCTTTTATTGCGTTAAAAACTAAATTCCCGCTAAATTCATCGCATGCATAGATATCATATCCAATATCTCTGAATAGTGAAAATATTTCAGGTTTTGTAGAATATCTGGCTGCTATTAAATAATACTCATCTCTATATATAAACTTCTTTTTTAATATTTTAGTAATATCGTTGTTTTTATCATCTTTATTTATTATTCCTAATTTAACATATTCATCATTTTCAGTTTTATAAGATAAAAAAACTCCATTTTTTATATATTCTCCATTTTTTATATGATTTTTATAAAATTGTCTTAGGTTTGAAGTATTATTTTTTATTATTTTTCTTAGCAAAGGTTTAATAATTTTAATACCTTGGTCTTTCTCTAATGCAATAGTAATCTGCCAGTCAAGGGAGATAAATATATCCCTTTGATATTTACCAAATAATGTTTTCTTGCCAATAAATTCTTTTTCAAATAAAAAAGTATAGTAAGCAATACTTTTCATTGAAAATTCATTGTTGTCAGAATTATTTATTGATAAAATACTGTAATTTCCTAGAGTATTTATTGCCTCTTCTAATTTGTTTTTTGTTATATGTATTTTTTTCCAACATTCAAATTCTTTTATTCCTTCTATAATGCGATCTATTGATAATGAAACTTCTTCAGGAAAATTAAGAAAATAGTAAATTATTTGTTTAGGTAATTCATCAAGATAAGAAAATATTGTTTTATAAATCTCTACTTTAAATTCATTTTCACTGTTTTTTTTTATTTTTTCTATTAATCCATCTACTGTTGCTGTTATATCTTGCAAAGATATAATCGCTAAAATAATTAGTTCCGGAAAACTATATAATTTTTCGAATACTACATCTACAAGATTTAAAAATGAATAATTGTTTTTAGATGTATTTAGTTTTTCTTCTATTACCTTTATTCGTTTTGCTATATTTTCTATAAAAATAATAATTTGTTCTTTTTTATCAAATTTTGGTACTTCAGTTATTTGAGAAATAAAAGTATTGGAAATATTACATATTGCCCTGCTTGTTATTATCAAATAAGGTTTTACAATATAATTTTGAAAAATCATGTGAACCGCATCTAATATATATTTTATATCATTTTCACGTATTTCAAGATTGTCTATTACAATAAGGTATCTATTTTTATTCAATATCTTTTCTAAAGCAATTTCTTTTTCTAATAATGGCAATTTTAATGTTTGAGAAAAATCTATAAAATCGATTTTGCCTTTTAAAATAAAAAATATTTTATTAATGAAATCTTCTTGTATTTCTTTTTGTCTTTTTTTATCATTATTTGATGTAAATAATTTATTTATATCTGAATTATTTATATGAACCCAAATAGGAGCATATGTTCTACCAAGCCAAATAAGATGATTAGCTAAAGCCATTGCTGTAGCACTTTTGCCTGTACCTCCCTCTCCATATAAAAATAAACTAGGCCATTCTGAATCATTAAGCATCACGTTTATTAAATCATCAATTCCTTTTGTTGGAATATACCCATAATCTTTCTTGTTTTGTGATTTCATATTATTAATAAGAGATAATTGAAGTTCATCTAAATTTAATTCAAAAACACATTTTTCTACGGAATCTATTGTATCCTTTGTTGAAAAATGCCTAACGATAATATTACCATCAGATTTAATGTCTTTTATCGGTTGTTCACTTACATAGATAAATAGATGTTTATCCCTAATGTTAGGGTATTCCTTTAAAATATCTGTTTTAAAATATTTGTATTTTTCTTCTATATCTGTAACATCTTCTAAATATACAATATTGTCTATTATTTTTATATCACCAGTTGATGTAATCGAAGTCCATTCGTTATTAAAAACTATTTTGTTTATCTTTTGAAGTAATGTAAGATATATCCCCAGAAATACAGAAGGAGTTCCATCATGGATTATGGCCTCATTTATGTTTTTAATATCTTTTATAAGTTGAAATTCTAGACCTACTCCTTCTTGTTTAAATAATAATTGCAACGTGTCTAATTTCTTTTTAGTATTATCTTTATTGTTTCTTTTATCTCGCTCTCTTTGATCGTA
>Ga0123356_10006659_pt1 | contig 11645 bp, 28 predicted proteins | sample TergutEmb28metaG_2_FD_92546 | JGI IMG/M metagenome (GOLD analysis project Ga0123356, IMG submission 92546) | Embiratermes neotenicus P3 segment gut microbial communities from Petit-Saut dam, French Guiana - Emb289 P3 | ecosystem: Host-associated > Arthropoda: Insects > Digestive system > Gut ... | reverse complement strand
TTCTTTCGACTGCACCTTCACTGAGCCATTCGTCAATAATGTTCTCGGCCCATTCAGCCATCTCGCCATCACAGGTCCAACCATACGAAAATGACTTGAAGTCCTTGGCAATACGCGCCGAGTAATCGGCAAGGCAATCGCCGACAATCAAACCGTACTCCAGCAACTCTCGGTCGCGGTCTGATGCGACAAATCGTTCGCCCATCTTGAGCTCTTCTTCAACGCTGTACCAATGCTTGTAATCTTCAATCAAAGCAAGGGCAAGCTTGAGTCCACGAATGTATCCGGCAAGGTCGTCGCCGCTGTCACTTATCTCGCGGTAGTTTCCGTTTGCTTCGTGCTCTTCGGCTTCCCGAATCTTGGTTTCGATTTCCTGGACGATTCTTTCATAGTTTGGTTTTGTAATCATTTTCTCTCCTCATATTTCTTGTAAAATTCAAATCCTTTTTGCCAGTTAAAGATATGCCTATCTACAGGCTTGCCTCGAGAGATGTACCAATTCTCAAGGTCATCTTCAAAACGGTAGGCACAAATCCACTCATTACCGTCTTTGCCGATATGGTTAATGCAAGTTCCTTTCGCCAAGGCCCTTGCATTCGAAAAGTCGAGTTTTTCAATCACCATATTTTCAAATGAACGAAGGCGATTTTGATAATTAACAAGATCTTTTTCGTGGTACTTTGTCATCCACTCAACCGTATTTGTTTTAATGGTTCGTTCAATCTTTTCGATTACATTCCTTGATATTTTAATCATTTGTTGCCTTATCTCTTCGGCGCCGTCGGCACCCAGGGCATCAAGCAGGAAATTGTGTTGTTCACCTTCACTTCCAAATGTGTTGTTGATTGCTTTTTGCAACAAAGACTTATCGATGTAGGGTAGATATTCGGCTGGTGTATCGTGTTTGTGTCCGACCTTCGCCCAGGTCGATCTTAGTATCCCATCGCTTAGTTGTAGCCAATGGTTGTACCCACTAACATTTATCTTTCTAATTCGTGACATCAGGTTCCTCCCAACATTCGTAATGTTGTCGGCTATTTAAGTTGCCACAAGATTGCGGGCGGCGCGGACAATCGAATTTGCCATCGCTTTGTATTTCTTCGGGTGGGCGATGCTTGCAATTGTAGCAGCACTCGGCCTCAGAAATGGGGTAGAGTCTGTCGATGTCGGTGCAGTCACCATTTTCAGTGAAGTGTTTTGCCATCAAGAAGAACGTCATTCCCTCGATGTATTGCGTGTGGTCCAACAATAGATTGCCGAATTTTATCGCAGCGGTTTGTGTATCGAACAGTATCGACTGCCAGGCGAATTCGCCTTCTTCGGATAGTTCAACAAAGTATTTTGTTTTCATGCTGGGTCCTCCGGTCCGTTATAATCGACCAAGAAATCAGAAAGGCTTTCGATTACAATGTTTTTCATATCGTCCTTGTCATGGTGTGATCTGGCTGTTTCGTATCCATAGGCAAGCTCTTTTGTTATACGCAGGAGTGTCTCCCTTGACATTTCGTAGCCGTTCTTATCGAGATAGGTAAACAGATTGTCATCAACAAAGGCATTGATGATTTGTTGTCCGCATGTGTACTCGGTCGCATCGCTTCCGCATTCGGGGCAGAAGCATTTGTCTTCAATAGCGTTAAACGCTTGTTTGTGCGTGAATTCAGCCTCGCACTTCAGGCATTCCATAATTTTTCTCATATTCAATTTATCCTTTTAACTTGGTAAAATCTCCGAGACCGCTATAAACGGTCAAGTTCATATCTTCAACGGCTTGTTCGTCAAGTATCCTTATGTGTGCACGTCCTGGTTGTCCTCGTTTCAACGCTTGACCAGCAAAGCATTCCTTATTGCAGTAAATAGTGCAGTCGTAATTGTTGTGATAAAACTCGCAGCCATCGTAAATACTTAGTCCGCAATAACAGCATCTAACCAGCCACATTTCAGGTAGTTTATGCTTCATAACTTCACCCCAACAAAGCAGCATTTTTGCTTTATTTTTTCAACCTCAGATTCGCTTAGTGTATAAGCACTGCTGATGCTCTCTGTTCCCAAAATGTGTTCCATCCCGAACATTGTTTCAACGCACTTGGTAATGGTGCCACCGTCTACGAATAAACTTGGGTTAATTCCTCGTCGTACAGCGGCAACGATATCTTCTTTTGTAGCAGGTCTTAAAACTTCGTAAATGCTATGCACCTTGCGACGACGCCCGCCACAATAGGAAATTGTGTATCGTTTCATTTCTCCTCCTTTAATGGTCGCTTTGCAAGATATAAAATTTGCCGATGCGATTGATGTACTCGTTCTCCATAAGTTTTTCTTCGTAGATTAGCGAGTCGTCTTCTTTCAGGCACGGGGCATTACCGGCGAAGTAATATCCGTCAAAGCCGTATAGGTCTTCAAGTAAGTTTTGCCAGTCTTCCGATATCGTTCGAGAGTGAATGCCCAAAAGGTCAAGGATTTCATCAATCGTCTGGCACTTTGAAACGTGGTCAAAGATGTCGTTCTTGTAGCTGGTTTCATCGTCATATGTCATGTACTCGAGGTATCTCAACTCCGAGTCATAGATTTTGATTCTGTCATTCTCTTCACGGTCTCCACGCTTTTCAATGTAGATGACACCCATCGGGGTTTCGATCTTGGTGAGTCTGGCCGCAGCGAGTTCTTGTATAACTTTCTTCACCATTCGTTGAATGTTACGGATTGTGTCGTGTGTGGCTTCGTGGTTCTTCCGTTCGTCACGGTCTCTCGCATTTTCCGATGCGAATTCAGCATCTTTCTCAAGGGTCTTCAGGTTGTCACTAATGAAACCAAGAAGACGCATTGAGTTTGGTTGTTCAGCCATTATTGTTTCTCCTTTACATGATATTTGGGGTTGTATTTGCACGAGTCGGTCTCGCGGTCAAAGTCACATCCGCTGTTCCCATTTGGACACATACTGCAAAGCATCAACCGCTTGCTGCAATAAGGGCAGTAAGCTTTGTATCCGTCTTGTTCGACGTTCCATTCGATTGTTGCTTCTCTTGAACAATGCGGGCAAAGTTCGGACACATATCCGTTCAATTCTTTACGAAGCGATAGGATTTTGTCGTGTGCGTGTTTTGCAATAAAGGTCACGAATTCGTCTCGGTTTTCGAAGACACTGGCCATATATGTCAGTTGAAACATCAATTCTTTTTCGTCCATACTTTCTCCTTTTGGGATCCGGGTTCTCCGTACAGCCTTATGAATTCTTCATTCGGTATGAATACTGATGACAAGCGACAGTTTTGATTGATGCAATCAAACCATTCGCCAAGCTTGTATTGGTCTTCTCTGAACACCATCGGTTGTTTGCATTTTTCGCAATTCATAGCTTTACCCCCCTGGACATCACTGGCTCGATGCCGTCTTGACATCGTGGCCACACTTCACAGTAATCCTCAACCGTGTTGAAAACTTCGCCGTCGTATTCGGTCCGCATAACCGTGAAGGTGCATTCCATGTAATTCACATCAAAGTAGTTCTCACTATCATCTTCGGTGAGATTGTGCCCGCCGAAATATTGGCAGATTTTCTTGAGTGTCTTGCCAGGCGCAAACTTGTCGATTTGCTCTTGCAACTCTGTTTGTCGCTGGTAGGCAACACATAAAATGCAGGTGCCATTGTCTCCATCGAAATGGATATCGTATTCGGCTTCATCGCGCCCACAGGTCTCGCATTTTTGTGTTTTCATTACGCTGCCTCCAAAAACTCTTCGGTTCGTTTCTGGAACTTTGCTTCGTCGCCGTCTGTTCGTACGGGCAGAAGCACCGCATCAATTTTAGTTGTGGTAAGATGCACCGGCGTGTTTGGATTCTCGGAAGCATAAACGGTCAGTTCGCTGAAGTCTTTGCCCAAGATATCGATTGCTTGTACAATCATTTGCGCATTGAATACGCGGCCAAAGATGTGAATGAGATGGTAGTAATCATCTATGCCTTTGGATTTTAGCCACTTGGAATAGTTGTGGGCACGTTTCAAAACCTTGCGGTCATTGTCGGTGATTTTTATGGCAGGTGCTTTTGGGATAATGTGTTCGATCCCGATTGCACTGGCGCCTGCACCCATTTGTGGTAGGGCATCAAGCTCTGGTGTGTTTTGCTTAAAGATATAAGCGGAGAAGCCGTCCAGGATAAATTGTTGCCCCGCTTTATTTCGTTGAATGGTGCGGAGTATTGGACGGTCAAGTGGCGATTTGTTGAGGTATTTTCTGATTGCCTCAAAGCTGTAGGTTTTCATTTTTTTGTCTCCTGTTTTGGATATTTTCTTTTGCACTTCGGGCATTGTCCCCACATCTTCACCAGTGCAAAGTAAGTGTGGTTAGAGCAGAAGTCGCATTGACGCAGGCCCATTAAAAAGTCAACCACGTCGTTGTCTTCCAGCTTTTCTTTGATTTGTTGCTCCGTAAACATCTAATACCTCCTGCAATTTGATTCCGATTTTGTCTTCGTAGGTTTTGATTGTCCTTTGTACAAAGTCAGCATCGATGGTGGAGTAGTGTTCGATTGTCTTCAGAGCTTCGCTTGTGATTGGTCTCCCGTTCTTATGGTTCATCAGCAGGGAGAACACCTTTGTCTTGAACTGTTTCTTCAGTTCGTGGTTTATGTATTTCATCTTTCACCTCATAAACATTGATGTGTTTGAAGTCGGCTCCCCGGATTGAGAAACCGTCCTTGTTATTGCAAAAGAGGTATTGGCCGACCACCGCCGCCACGATGTCGTTTATCCACTCGCGGCGGATTTCCTGGCTTATTTTTTCGTCATTCCATTTGATTAGTTCGGCCACAATCACTTTGCTTTTTTACCCCCTGTCCTAAACTTCAAATCCAAGTGCTCGGAACCTGTGTTTCAGGTTGTCGAGTTCGTCTTTTGTTTCGTGGTACAGAGTTTCGTAATCGGTTTTGCCGTCTTCAATTTCTTGAAATCGGCGCAGGTATTTTTCATAAGTTTGTTCTGATATCAACCCGTATCCCAGTAAGTCGTGAAGTTCGCCTTTGTTTTTCACGCTGTATTTGCCAACTCGCATTTAGTTCTCACTTTTACTGAACTTGATTTCATCGTAATTGTCATAATCGCCCAGCACATTGCCGTTACCGTCGAGCAGGGCATTACAGTCAAGACAATGCTCCCAATCGTCATTGTCGGCGGGCACCGTGTTGTCGTGTTCACATTCGTCATGCTCTTCGGCCCAGTCTGCGTGTTCGCCATTCCAGAACTCGTCGATATACTCGTCATCAAGTTCTTGAAAGGTGCCAGCACAACCAAGGCAGTACGGGTTGTCGGGACTGCCGCCTACGATCTCGATTAGATTGAACTTTTCGCCTTTTCTAATTCGACAGTTGCAACGGGAACAAAGTATGTAATTTTTCACTTCGCCTCCTCTTCTGGGAACATATCGTCGGCAATAATGCGCAGAGTTTCCCAACTGATGCCGATGTCTGCATCGTGTTGTTTCTTAATGACTTCAAGAACTTCCATCGCTTGCTCGTCAGTAAGGCGAGGGCGAACTTCTTTTACATCGTTAATGTGCCAAATGACAGAGATTTCTTTTGCGGGGTCAATGTAGGTGCAACCGTGTTCGATAAGCTCTTCGGCCATGTCAAAGTAAGTTGCATCAAGATTGCCATTTGTATAGTCGATAAGTATTTGTGCAATCTTCTCTCTAATGTTTTTGTACATCTCTCTTTTCTCCTTTTACCCGAATATCGTCCCGACCAATTTCACAATCCTGTCTTCCCAAGGGAAGTCAGATTTGACATATTTGCCGTAGGTTTCGATAAGTTCGGTTTTGATTTCGTCGTAGCTGGTGTAGTGTGCTTTGTGTTTGTAAATCGACGGTCCGTGCTCAAGTAGCCCAAAAAGAAATGACTTGTCCCAAAGGTTCTCGTCGATTTCGTCCCAGTGATGATTGTTCGAATCGGAACTGAGTTTATAAGCTTCGCCTTCGAAGCCACCGTAAGATTCGAAGTCTGCAAGTTCGCAATCTTCTTCATAAGTTGACTGATGTTCTGGCAATAAATCCGTGTCAAAAACAAGGACGCCATAGTTCAGAATTACATAATTTCTCGATCCCATAATTACTCCTTTACCGTGCTATCCGGGCAGTGATCCCAGTTCGCACAGCTTCCGCAATCTTGGTTGTCACCGCCGAGTTGACATTCGCCAGCGGGTATATCGCGGATGTCGCCACAGAGGTCACATTGTTCTTCTCCTTCGTGTTTGAATTGCCACTCGTGCTTGCAACCTTTCGGCCTCCTGCGGATAACTTTGATACCGCCGTATTCGCCGTCCTGTTTTTCAAGACTTGCTTTCAAGCAGGCCCAGTTTACATTCAGTTCCTTTGCGATGCTGAGTAGGGCATACACAATTTCGGGCAAGTCTGATGGGAAAGAGTATTTGATTACTATATCTTCCATCACAATTTCATAAGGGTATTTTGCCATTATCTTTCTCCTCTCCGTTATTTGACCAGGCACTTTCGCCAGTCACAAGATCGTGCAGTAGCACTTTGATGCGGTCTTCGACGCGGACCCACTTGTAAAGGTGGATACTGCTTGGCCTAAGAAAGCATTGTTCAATGTCTTGGATGAACCGGCAGAATTCTTCTTTGTCGCGGTCCCAAGTCATGCGTTCGGCCAGCGTGTTTGCAAGCCTTTGTAAAATTGATTGTTTTTTCATTTTGTTCTCACTTTTCTATACTCATTTGGTGTGTGGTTTAATAGTTGACTGCCTTTTCTTTTAACCAGCGAAGGATATGATTCCAGCAGCCTTCAGTTTCAATTTCGTTGTCGCAGCCAGAACATTTCGGTACAGGTATTTCATATTGGTCAAAAGGAATGCCTTTTTCGATGCACTCGTTTATGAATACTGGCAACAAGTCGTCTGGCATTTCAACAATCTTGCCAATGAACACATCTTCATTTGTTGGTTCTTTTTCGACTGCTGCATAAACAACGTCGCCCAGTTCCCAATCTTGCAGGTAGGTGGTGATACATGCTTCGATGTATTCTTTGTCCAGGTCGGTGAACCTTGCTGGATCGCTTGTATCTTCAAGTGTTTCAATCATCCCGCGCCCGCCGCCGTACTGGTCCATGATGAAGTAGCGGTTGTCCAGGCGACCACTTTCGCAGTAGCACCCGTTCCAATCTTCAACGACCAACTCATCGAGCGTGTCTACCGAGTAGTCGCCGCCAGCCGGATAGCCAAAGGCAATCACAGAGCCAAACGGGGCAGTTGTGACCATCTCGGCCAGTTCTCTTGCGTTTGCTTTGATGTAGGTTTTCATATTTAATCTCTCCATTTGATTTTGAAATTCTCTTCGATAACGGTACTGTCCACAGCGGTGTAATCACCAATGCGTTTGCCGTCGTCATCGTAAATGTTTCCGGCGTAACAGTGTTCGGGATTGTGCCAGGACTTTTGTTCACGAAAGAACGCATCAGCGCCGTACTTCTTCGGTACGAACTCGCTGCCGTCCCATATATCAATGCAAATCTTTTTCTTTGCTTTGATATAGGCCAGTTCTGTTAACGCATTATCAAAGTTATCCATTCCACGAACAAGAATATCGAACTCGCCGCTTTCAATCCGCTGGTATTCACCGTCCTTTGGGATTCCAAAAGCACCGAAATCATCTGCCAGATGTGTTTCATTTGCCCTGGTCGAGATTTCGTAATGATGCTGGTCGCCTTTGCAATAAATGCCAGCATGGGCAGTGGTTTTTTTAACAACTACGAAGTCTTTGTAGCGTCTATCTTTTACCATTAGCCACCTCGTCTGAACGGTCCACATAACAATGCAGTGTCGTTCCTTTTGCTATGAATTTTGCAGGGCGTTCCCCGTTCATATACTCAATCTCTTCTTTTGCTTTGATGAGTTCGAATTGTTTTCTGCTGTAAATCCAATGGTACTGCTTTTTGAACAGCCAGTATTTTTTGCTGTTCGGCCACACATCGTATTGCAACTCTTGATAGGCGTGATATCGCTTAAGGAACTCATCAAGTTCTTCTTGTGTTTTCCATGCCGCACCGTCACCAAAGAATCTGTAGTTCATTCGTTCTGGGTCGGGTCCACCTCTGTCCGAGACAATCATCATTTTGTGTGTTTTCTCTGTGTACTTACGCAATTCTTTTGCACGACGATTCAATCGCCAGACATTAACGGTTGCAATAGTCGTCACGGCACCGCCGCCACAGGCCCCACAATGTCCCCAGTCCTTAAAAGCCTTTTCCCTTGTGCCGATAAGTTTCAAATCTTTCTTGTGGGCACTCGTCCAGGCGCCGCCACTTGTGTTCATACTGATTTCGCCAGTTTCTTTTGAGATATAGGCAAAAGGGACATAAGGTTGTTCACAAATCGAAAAAGTATCGTTACAGTCCTTGAAATGATTAAGCCCTTCGATGTGTGCGTTCTTGTAGTGATGACCAAAAGCACAGGTGTAAACAACAATGTCACCGGGCATTGGTCTCTTTGGGTTTCGACCTTCCTCGATTACTTTCTTTATTTTCAAGCATAGCTCATAATCGCCTTGCGAGAAAAAGTGTTGCGAGTTGTAGCCCAAGTTCCAGGATTTAACTTCTTCAAAAGTTGGTTGTTCCATTTTACTCCTTTTAGACCAAAGTCTTTTCGAATTCGGTCTTGTTATAAAGTTCTTTCTTGCCGTGGGTGATGCTTAAAATTTCGTGCATCTTGGCATCGCCGCCGGTGTTGTAATTAAAGATTTTCTTGAACTCTGCACGATCACCATTGATGATGTCGTAGTCGGAAACATAGTGCCAAGAGCCAAGTTTGGGTGCTTCGGTTTTTGCCGTTACCACCGTGCCATTGCGTTCAAAAGTTATGTTAACTGTTTTGACATCAGCATCTTTAACGATTCGTCGTATCTCGCGCTGAAAGTGTAGGGGATTGGTCTTGTCGTTCATAATCGCCTTCATCGTCTCAAATCGCACTTCGGCACAAACGATTGCTTTGTATATTTTTACTTGTTCCGCAATCATGTACTGCTCAACGCGGGTTACGATAGCTTCGACGGGTGTACGCAGATATTCAAGCACGGAGTCGATTTCGTGTTCACGGGAAGTGTATTCGATGATGATTTTGGGCTTGTCCCATGTTTCGCCTTCAAGGAAAGCTCGTTCGACGTAACCGTACTCTTTGTGCTCTTTGTAATACTTGATTTCTCTGTCATCGACCTCGACCAGCTTCGCTGCTTTCTTGCGGTCAAACTTTCCATCCTCAATGTGGCGCACAACCTCTGCATTGATGTCCCTGCAAAGATTGCGATAGTATTCTTTGACATCTGTTGAAGTAATCCTGTAGGCATCTGAAAAATTACCCTTGCAGATGAAATCCTTTAGGGGATATTCGCCATTCAGGATTGTGTCAATCGAAGGCACATAAATGCACCCAAGTTCGCTTTTATCGCCCAGCCGTAATTTGCCGATTGGGTCGTGGTCAGTGATATATGTTCGGATGACGTGCAGGAACACGCAGTCGTTGTCATACGGAATCTTGAATATGTGATATCCGTTGCGACCTTCAATTGCATTAAAGTGTATTCGGTTTTTGTCTCGCAGAAACTCTAAAAACTGCTGGTTTTCAATTTGCTCAATCATAATTGCTCCTTTTATTTGTCGAACGGAAATCCATCCAGCCCCAGAGCCAGTTCCATCAATGCCCAGAAGGCACCTGCTTTGAAGTGCTCTTTGTTACATACGGGTCTGTCCCCGAGTATCGCTTCGATGATTTCGTCCATCTTTGGTGTTTTGAAATTTGCCTTGATTGTTTCTTGCAAGGCGCCGATCATAAGTTTGATTTCGTGTTTTGCTTTTTCATCCATATCACAACTCCGAATAAAGAGAGTGACCGAATGTTTCTCGGCACTCCCTGCATAACAATTCTTCGTAAGTTCCTTCCGCGATGTCGTAGCAGTATTTACAAATGTGACTGCCGTGAGGGACTCTCTTAATCGCCGTCCACTTTGCATCGGGGTCATCGATGTTTGCTTGTTTAAGCAATTCTTCATTTGACCTGTCGGTATTGTCGTCGAACCAGGCCCGTTGTGTTTCGTTTTCGAGTATAAATTTTGCCATTGTTTCTCCTTTTAACCTGCCGCTGCAACCAAGATTCTTCTTGTTTGCGGGACGAAGTATGTCTCGTCTTCGACGGTGTAATCTTCACAAACCTGGATTGCGTTGGCGAGTATTTCATCACAAACTTTGTCAAAGTGCTGCACAAGTTTCACTCGTTCCCGAAGGTCGTCCATCGAGAAATCTTCAAAGTCCTCGTGCATATCAAGTGACTTGCCCGGGTAAGTGCCGATTCGCATTGGTGGGTTTTTGTAATCAACCCGTGTGTGTTCGTGGCATTTTCCGCATTGGTTGCCCGTCTCTGTGACGGAACGGAAGTTGCGCTGTCCGCAAGTCGAACAATATGATTTGTGCTCTGACGGCTCTGTGTAGCCCTGATACAGCACGAGATAACCACCGCTTCGACCATTGGTGCCGATTTGCCAGCGGTGGTTGTACTCTCGCGCAAAGGCATCAAGCGGCCATCGAATTTCGTCCCAAAAGCCGTCTGTATCAAGCATGTCGTACATCTTGTCTCGAATTTCTTTGGTCAAGCCAAGGTTGTAAATTTTGATGTTCGCTGCATACGAAGTGCTTTGGTTCCAACCGTTCATCGTGTGATAGCGGAAGTGCTTCAGCAAGAAGTCCACCATCGCTTTCCGGCTTCGTAGGTCAACGCTTATGTAAAATTGTTTCATTGTTTGCCTCCCTTAAAAACTTTTTAGAATTGTCATCGAAAGGTTTTGGAAATTGCATTTAACTGCAAAGTCCGTATCGCATAGAATCATGTCCCGCATTTTTGCGAGTACATTTTCTCCGTAGGGGTATTTGGTTGAGTACGATGGGTTGCCGTGACACAGGTCGCTTCCAACGTAGTCAAAGTATCTTTTTAAGTATGTTTGCCAGCTCATCGCAACTCCTCGAACCTGAACCCTTCGTGTAGCCAGCAAGTTGCTTCGCTTATTTCGTCGCAGAACAAATCTTCGAGTTCATCATCATCGCAGTCGCCTATAACTTCAAAGTGAACTTCGGGCATCGTGCGTTTCAAATAGTTGGTGTGTGCTTCAAGGACTGCATCAAGCAAGTCGGTGTCGCAGTAATCGTCATCATTGTAGCCGAGTTTTTCTTGGATAATGTCGTCGGCATCTTCGTTGTTGATGTGATGATTGATGTCGTAGCATCTGAATCTGCGAACCTTGTCGCCGTCGCCACAATGAACTTGTCTTCCAATAAAAACGAATTCTGTATCGGGCACGATATCTTCGCAACGGCAGCAAGTGCTTTGGCATCCGCCGCAGACTTCACAGATCGTGTCCGTTGTTGCCTTGCAATGTCGGCAGGTGTCTATGTCGGGGTAGAACTTGATTTTTGTCACGATGCCACCTCTTTTTCTAGGGCAGCATAAAGTTTGCTGATGTCCTCGAATACTTCGGCAAAATTTCCGTCAAATTCACCATCTTCAGCATGGCAATCTTTTTCAGTTTCCCTGATGCCGTCGTGCAGGTGTTTGCATAGTCGATCAAGTATTTTTAATGGTTTCATTTTTTTACTCCGCCTTAA
>Ga0123356_10006658_pt1 | contig 11646 bp, 12 predicted proteins | sample TergutEmb28metaG_2_FD_92546 | JGI IMG/M metagenome (GOLD analysis project Ga0123356, IMG submission 92546) | Embiratermes neotenicus P3 segment gut microbial communities from Petit-Saut dam, French Guiana - Emb289 P3 | ecosystem: Host-associated > Arthropoda: Insects > Digestive system > Gut ... | reverse complement strand
TCATCAAGCAGTAAGCTAAGCCGCCTTGCGGTGCTGTCGTCGATTTGCCGTTTTAAATAAAGAAAATTTGATTCAGAAGCATTAATTCTGCTGCGTATTTCTACAGGAGACATTTCCAGAATTGCTGAAAGCTCATTGGATAAAAGATCTACATCTTTAATCGAAGGCCGCCAAATGCTGACATCCGCAAATCTTATCTGCAGGGCAAGATAACGCCCGTTCCTGTCCAGTATGGCTCCGCGCTCTGTAAGGTTCTGACTTTGGCGAAGCGCAGGGGGTTTTTCATTGCCCAGCATTAAAACGGCATAATGGATAATCAGATATAGCAGAAAAGCGCCCAAAAAAGAAAAAACTACTATATAACGCCGCTTAAGATTCATCTAATACCCCAATACCTTCCCAATAATATTGCCCACCGGAACCGGGCCATACGCGCGCGAATCATAAGATGCAAGGGCATTATCCCCTTCGGCGTGAAAATTTTTACCTTCTACCGACACGCATCTTTTCACCGCCAACTCCCCCGCAGGTGTATAAAAAACCACAACTTCGCCGACTTTAGGCTGCGCCCAATTGACCAGGTATTCTTGCTGCCACGAAAATCGTATCCCGTACCTTAAACGGCTGATAACCAGAACCTTCCCGTCCTGAATCGCAGGCTCCATAGAATGTCCCTGGGCAACAATAAAATCGAAAAAAACCAGTCTTAAAATGAGCGCAGCCGCTATTGCCAAAAAAACAGGTTTTTTCCATTCCATCAATGTAGTATACGACATAAAAACACCATGTACTACCAAGCTAAATCTACCGGCCTTTTTTGTCGATAAGACCAGTATATGGCAAGAATAATTGAAAAACAACGGATCGCCAAAAGGCGGAAACCATCTTCTTCAAAGTCTAGTAATAAATCGGCAGGTTTTAATGCAGGATTTATGAACCAGTTTAATCAAAAACGGGTTCCTACACGGAAAAAAGTCCCCATTTCTCTGTTTGCAAAGCTGGCTTTAGGCGCCAATTTGGCGGACAAAACTGACGGTGCAATTAACTGGGCAAAGGGAAAAAAGTTTCAAAAAAGCAAGGGTTCCGGCTTTAGTTTCCCCATTCCTTCTATTGCCACCATGGCAGTAGTTGCCGGAGTCATTGTTTTAGCCATGGCTGCGCTGAATTTTGAAGGTTTTAACATCAGCGTGCCTGATATTTATGCCATTGTACCCACCGAAGACACAGAAGTTGTCGAAGAACGAATATCAAAATACGCCGCAACGGGAATTTCCGGTATTTTTGGAGCAAGAAACGAGACTCCCGCAGCTACAACTGGAGCTGCAACCCCGGAAAATCAGGGTTCTCCGGGTTCTACCGAAGCTGCCGCTGTAAATACCGTAAATGACAACCATCATGGCATGCTCGTTACCTTTGAATGGCAGAAATATAAGGTTCAAAAAAACGATTCTGTATCGGGAATCGCGCAAAAGCATGGAGTTTCGGTTGGCGCCATCATTGCTTCAAACGAAATCCGCAATGCCAGAAGGCTTCAGGAAGGAACAGTTCTGCGTATCCCCAATATTGACGGGATTCCGTACCAAATTCAAAAAGGCGACAACCTTTCCAGGATTTCGGCGTCCTTTAATGTGCCTCTGGAAGTCATTTTGGACGTAAACGACATAAAAAGCGACAATATAAAACCCGGCGAGACGCTCTTTATCCCCGGCGCCAGAATGAACGACATCGATCTTCGCCTAAGTCTTGGTGATTTGTTTGCATACCCGCTCCAAAGCCGCCATGTTACCAGCCGTTACGGCATGCGTAAAGACCCGATAAGCGGAGCTTTACAGTTCCACGCGGGAGTCGACTTCAGGGCAAATACAGGCGCGCCGGTAATGGCCGCCCTGGACGGAACCATTTCTGTAGTAGGCGAAAACTGGCTCTACGGAAAATATATCATTATGACCCACGGCAACGGCTACAAGACCCTTTACGGCCATCTGAACTCCTATTCGGTAAAACAGGGGGACAGGGTAGCCAGAGGACGAAAAATAGGAGAGGTTGGAAATACCGGTTACAGCACTGGACCTCACCTGCACTTTGGCATTTATGATAAAAACAATAAGTTGGTAAACCCACTGGATTTGTTGAATTAAAATTGATATAGTGAGGCTATTATGAAGAAACTACTACTGGTATTATTGGCATTTCTGGCTATATTTACCTATATACGCGCTTTTGACGCCGCAGAAGCAGGCGAAGTACCCACAAAGAATAATGTGGAAATTAACAGATAAAATATACTACAATTAATATATGACACTTGATGACAAATCCACAGCTGTAAAAGATGCCGGAGTTTACGATTTTAGCGATGTTGTAGAAAAGGCATGCGAAGGTCTAATGGATCGGCAGATAAAATACTCAATCAGGCGAATTCAAGAAATGGAAGAACGCCTGTGTACCCTGGAGCAGGAGCTGGACGCATTCCTGTTTCAAAAAGACAGGGAATTGTCATGAAAAACAAAATAGTCATTTTATTGTTAATTTTTTCCTTTTTGCCGCTGTTTAGTCTTTTTGGAATAGATTTTAACGGTTTAACCCTTTCAAATGATGACAAGCTTTTATACAGAACAGATTTTGAATCGCAGCATGCGTTATTTTTTACAAATCTTGGCGATATGTCGACCCAGCAGATCACTACGCTTGCGAATAAACTTTACCTTGTAGAAAACGGAAGAACAATTATTGCGTTAAGCCGCTTGGGAGCTGTAAGAATTCCAGCATCTGGCGGTCTGCCCGAACCTGTAAAAGGATACCCGTCATTTTCCAGCGGCAGCGTACCGCTCAGGGGCAAGCTGCAGGATATAGCCGCATCAGCCGACGGACGCTGGATTATTCATGTTGAGCCGACAAGCCCGGGTTACGGAAATCTGCTCCTTATCAACACCAACAGCGGCGCTAAGCGTACAATCAGCGAAAGAGTAGAACTTCCCGATACGGATTTTCCGGCAAAATGGAGTCCGGATTCCCGTCTTTTTGTTTACGAAAAAGGCGGCAGACTTTTTTACTTTCCCATATTAAACGATCTTTCGGCATTGGTAGACGAGCGTTTCAGAATGATAGGTTCCGGCGGAATCCGTTCTGTTTTGTGGGGGCAAAAAGGAGATTTTTATTACTTTACGGGAAACACATTATACCGCGTAATAAATCCTGAACTTTTTACAAGAACAATCTACGGTGATTTTCTTTCCATTGGCAGAGTTGCCGCTGTTCTTCCCCAAAATTTCGATTCTGGTTTTGACCGCTTCTGGATTGCGCCCGATTCCGGTTCAATTTTATTAAATAAAAACGGAAAGGGTTTATTTTTCTTTTTATTGGATGAAGGAAACCAAAGAAACGCTGCTGTTTCTTCAGCTGTACTTCCTCATATACTAACTCCTTTTGGAGCGGAAAATTTTAACGTTCTTTGGTCTGCGGCGGGACATGTTACAGTAACATATTCCCTGCAAGACAGAACATCCGCATTGCGTTTTAAAGTTGACAAAAACACAATTACTCCCATGTCCCAGACAAACAACCCCGCATCGCCAAACGGAGCTTTGTCTCCCGACGGAGCAAGGGCTGTATACTGGGGAGAAAAAGGGCTAGAGCTTTGGGATTATGAAAACTGGCGGCAAATTCAATTATTGAATCAAAATCCTGTCCTTTCCTGCGTTTGGCTTAATAACAGGCAATTTGTTACAGGAAATTTAAAATTCATAGAAGAAATAAATATAACCAATCCTTCCTATACAGGCAGGAAAATTTGCCTTTCCGGCGCAAACGAATTTGGCTTTGAAAACGGCGCAAGAGGTTCTTCGCGAATAATCGCAAGAATAGACAACGAATGGTTTGCAACCGACGGAAGCAGCGCATGGGTTTCTGCAGGCAGCGCGCAATTACAGCCGGTTTCTTTTTCTTCGGATCGTTACCGCGTTTTTCTGGAGCATCAGGGCGCCGGAGATTTTAAAAACATTCCCATGATACGAAGCATGTCTTCTACAGGCACTTTGTCGCTTGTTTCCAAGCATACCGTTAACAGCGCGTTTACCATGGGACGCCAAATACCAATCGCGCTTTGCTTTGATCTTTACGATGACGATTCGGGGCTTGTACATGTATTATCCGCGCTTCGCAGCAGAAACATAAAGGCAACCTTCTTTTTGAACGGAGAATTTATCCGCCGCAATCCGCAGGCTGCCGCCGCAATTGCCAACGCGGGACACGAAACAGCTTCGCTTTTTTACGCTCCTATCGATCTTTCGGATACAAGGTATCGTATTACCCGTGAATTTATCGCTCAGGGACTGGCGCGTAACGAAGATGAATTTCACCGCGCTACAGGAAAAGAGCTGTCCATTCTTTGGCATCCTCCATTTTACCGCACATCCAGTCAAATAAACTCCGCCGCATCCGCATCGGGATACATAACTGTATTCAGAAGCATGGATCCCGGCGACTATTTGTCACGGGAAGACGCATTAAGACTCAATCTGCGGCAGATTCCGCCTGCAGAAATGATCGATCAAATCGCTGCAAGAAGAGAGGCAAACGCCGTTATCCCGATTCGCCTTGGGCAGCTTCCCGGCGGCAGGGACGAATATCTTTTCCAGCGTATAGAAGTGCTGCTTGATGCGTTAATCCGCTGCGGTTATGTAATCGTACCGGTGTCGACAATCATCAGATAACACGCGATGATCTATTCAGCGGCAATTCCGGCATTATTAAACAAAACATTCCCAATACCGGGGCGTTTTAGAAGCGCGCTCCCGTCTGACATTGCGGAACTTTCGCAGCTTCTTACAAACCGCAGGGGAGACAGGTCGCTTTCCTACTTAACGCGTCCCAATTTTCTTTCCGCTTACCTGCATTATTTTCTGCCGTGGAATCTTTATCGTCTTTGCCTAATACTGCCGGCTTTGGACATTAACCTATCCGCGCAGGACACAATCACGGATATAGGCTGCGGTCCGCTAACCTTTGCATCGGCGCTTTGGATCTCGCGCCCCGATCTGCGAAAAATACCGCTGGAAATCAACTGCATAGATCGCAGCGGCCCCGTATTGGATGCTGGAAAAAAATTCTTTACAGCCCTTGCGGCAGACACCGAAAATCCATGGAAAATAAAACTTATAAAAGAAGATATAGATATAAGAAAAACGCAGGTTTCACAAAAAAGAAAACAGGCAGCTTTTGTCTGTGCGATAAATATATTCAACGAGATATACGAAAACCTGTCCCATAATAACACAGAAGGACTGCGGCGCATGGCCGCCAACGCTGCTCTTTTTATGCACAACGAAGCTTCTGCAAACGCTTCGATACTGACGGTTGAACCCGGAGTTCCGCGCTCGGGGCAGTTTATTTCGCTGCTGCGCGATGAATTTATAAAACTAAATCGTCCGCCAGCCGCGCCTTGCACACACTCAAACGCCTGCCCTCTTTCCGGCGGAAAAAAAAATAAGTGGTGCCATTTTGCCTTTGATACTGCCGGCGCGCCAAAAGAGCTTTCCCGCCTTTCAGCCGCCGCAAAACTGCCTAAGGAAAGAATTGTTTTTAGCTTTCTTTTTACAGGCGCAGAATCAGCCGCAAAAAAAGATTCAAACGCAGTCCGCGTAATTTCCGACACATTCCCGCTGCCCGATAATTGTTTTGGGCGCTACGGCTGTTCAAATCAGGGGCTTGTCCTTTTAAAAGGCGAAAAAAGCCTTATAGAAAAAGCAGCTCCGCTTGGTCTTGCCGCCCCTTTCTTTTCTGCAAACGGGCAGCGCGATGCAAAAAGCGGCGCACTAATAGGAGAATTAAAATGAACGCAAAACCCCTTTTTTCCAGTATGCACACTCACACCCTTTTCTGCGACGGAAGGGACGATATAGAAACAATGTGCCGCGCCGCGTATGAAGAAAATCTGTTTGCGATAGGATTTAGCGCCCACGCTCCTATAGAAAGGCAAATTAACTGCGAAAGCGGCTGGAACCTGAGAGAAGACAAAGTCAGCGAATATGTCAAAGAGGTTCTTGCTGCCAAAGAACGATGGCAAGAAAAACTGAATGTATTTCTTGGCTACGAAGCGGATTATATAAAGAACAGGCGCTCCCCAAAAGACAGCGATATAACATCTTTAAATCTCGATTATATAATAGGAAGCGTGCATTTTCTTTTTCCGGAAAATAATACAAAATTTTTTACTGTAGACGGCCCCAAAGACGAGTTTGAAAGAGGGTTAAAAGAAGGTTTTAACGGCGATGCGGTAAAATTAATGCACAGTTATTACGACGCAGTGCTGGAAATGATAACCGAAGGCGGTTTTGACATTCTGGGGCATGCCGATCTGCTTAAAAAAAACTGCGAGGGCAAAAATTACTGGAAAGAAGAGGCCGAAACCGGCCGCCAGAGGGATGTTGCGCGCGCCGCCGCAAAAGCAGAACTGGTAATGGAAGTTAATACAGGCGGGCTAAACAGGAAAAAGATTAACGACCTCTATCCTTCTTTGACTTTTTTACGAATAATAAGGGAATTCAATATTCCTGTAATAATAACATCAGACGCCCACAAGGCAAAAGACATTTGCGGGAATTATGAAAATGCAGTAAACACGCTTAAACTAGCCGATTTTAAGGAGCACGTTCTCTTTAAAGGCAGAACAAATAATGGTGCATTGTGGCAAAAAGAAAAATTATAAAAATAAAAATAAAATACTCGACGAAGCTAACCTTTTTTATTATATTGGATTTCAAGGAGTTACTATGCCAAAGACCAAACAAACACCAGGGTCGCTGCTATTAGATTATATTGATAAGTTCGGTATCAATTGCAACCGGCTTTCAAAAGAAATCAAATGCAGTCAGACCGCGTTAAGGCTCATCAGCCTTGACAAAAGCAGGATTACAACATCTATTGCTGTACGTCTTGCAAAATATTTCTCTACAAAGCCGGAGTTCTGGCTGCTAGCGCAAATGGAATACGATCTTGTAAAGGCCGGAAATAACAAATCGCTGACTAAAACGCTTAATGGAATTCCAAAAGCGGAAAAGTCAAAAAAATGAAAAGTACGGAATGATAGGCTGCTATCATTCCGTATTTCCTTACCTCGATTTTTTCACTTCCCTGCGGGGACAGTGCGAATTAATTACACAACACGAACAAAAAGGGCTCACAGGGCGGCATACTTTTTGTCCGTAAAGAACAAGTAAATAATTAATACGTTTCCAGTATTTACGCGGTAAAATATCCCTTAAAATCATTTCTGTTTCATCGGGAGCGCCGCTTTGCAGCCATCCGCACCGGTTGGATATACGATGAACATGAATATCCACGCATAAACCATCCAGGTCAAAAGCTTCTGTAAGCACAAGATTAGCGGTTTTTCTGCCGACTCCGGGAAGAGCAAGCAGTTCTTCCATTGACGCGGGAACTTTACCGCCGTATTGTTCAAGCAATATTGCGGCAATTTTTTTTAACGACGCCGCTTTGTTACGGTAAAACCCGGCAGGATAAATAAGTTTTTCGATTAATGAAGCCTTCATGGCGTTTAATTCCGCAGGGGATGGAGCTTTCTGAAGCAGCCGCTCCGAGGCAACAATGGTAACTTCATCCTTTGTCCGCAGACTTATAATTGTAGAAACAAGCACAGCCCACGGTGAATGCTGGTAATTTTCCGCCACAGTCGTTACCGAAGGGTCTTCCGCAGCTATGTCATCGCGCCATTTTTCCAGTTTTTTAAAAATAGAATCCCATTTTATTTTCATTATTTCTCTATTAAGCAAACGACATAAGCCTCGACTGCTCTGCCCTTTCCAACAGGACCAAGCCCTTCCGCTGTTTTCCCTTTAACAAAAACGCTTTCGATTGAAACTTCCAGCGCTTCGGCCAATGATTTTCGGATAGCTTCGCGAAACGGCAGCACTTTTGGGTTTTCGCAAATGATTACACAATCAATATTAATTATTTTCCAGCCTGACTGCTTAACGCGCGCGTAAACATCATGCAAAAGTTTCATAGAATCGGCGTCTTTCCATGTTGGGTCGGAAGGCGGGAAAAGTTCGCCAATGTCTCCAAGCGCACAAGCGCCAAGAATGGCGTCGCATACCGCATGAGCAAGCACGTCTCCGTCCGAATGACCGTCTTCTCCCTTAAAAAAAGGAATATGAACGCCGCCAAGAAGAAAACGCCGGCCTCTTTTTAAACGATGTATATCGTAACCAATTCCGGTTTTTATCATTTTACAAACGCCACACCCGGCAGCGGACGGAATGCTTTAAAAGACATATATTTAAACGGATGAATATCCAAAGCATTGGCGTACCATCCGTCTAACTCTCCTGTATCAACAATATTCAATGCGGGATTATAAAAAAACGGAAGCACCGTTCCCCTGTCCAATAAAAGTTTTTCCGCTTCGGCAAGAGTCGCAAGGCGGGCTGCCCCTTCTTCCATCATGGATCTTTCTATTAACGCTTCATAATCGGCGTCATCTAGACGAGCATCGTTTAAATTTGAATCGCGCCTGAACATTTGCAAAAATGCGTAAGGATCGGCAAAGTCTCCTATCCAAGTGCATGAACCTACGGTATAACCGCTTTCCCTCATGGTCTGAAAGTAACGGTCAAACGGAACAACTTCTACACGCACATTAAAACCCAATACTTCTTTCCATACTCTGGCCATGATTGCGCCAACGCGCGTTGCATCACGGGAAGGCGTAAGACGAATAACAAGATCGGGCATTCCTTTAAGACTTGAATATCCCGCTTCTTCCATCAATTTCTTTGCTTCTTCGTAATTTGATTCAGATATACCCTGAACTTCGGGGTATCCCGCAATGGGAAAAATTAATGTTTCGGCAGGCAGATAATATGCATTGCGAATTTCGTTCCACGGCAAAACAAGAGCCATAGCCCGGCGTACTCTGTGGTCATCCCAGGGTTTTTCGGAACTGCGAATAAAATAATAATGAGTAGCAAACATGACATTCACCTGAATACCCGAACGATCGGTTAATCCGTCAACATTTACGTCTCCGGAAATCCAGCGCGCTTCCCCCGAATTCCAGAGATCCGAAGCCTGCTGCGCGGTTTCTGTAAATTTAATTATTATTTTATTAAGTACGACTCTTTCGCGATCCCAATATTGGCCGCATTTTTGCATAACAAGACTTTCCGCATCCATAGAGATAATGCGAAACGGACCGTTGGAAACAGGAGGCGTCCAGTTTCTTCCGGCTTTTGGGGGAGACCATTCTGTTTTGTTTATCATCGAAGGATGGATGGGACTAAAAGAATGATGACAAAGCATTGCCGGAAAAAAAGACGCAGGCGAAGCAAGTTTTACTATCAGGGTTCTGGCGTCTACAGCTATAATGCCAACCATACCGGAATCTTTTGTTACGCCGTTTCTGTAATCACGCGCTCCTTCTATAACATCGAACAAACTGGAATACGGCGATTCGCGGGCAGGTTCAAGCAAAGAGAGCCATGCAGCGCGAAAATCTTCCGCCCGCACAGGATCGCCGTTCCAAAAACGCGCATTGCGCCGGATTGTAAAAGTCCACTGCAGCTTGTCATCAGAAAGCTCCCATCTTTCCGCCAAAGCCGGAACAGGTTCCAAACTAAGCGGATGATACGAAAAAAGTCCTTCATATATCGCGGTAAATATCTGCGCTTCGCTGGCAAAGTATGATTTTCTAAAGTCAAGTTCTATATCGTGGCGGGAAAATGCCACTGTAAGTTCATCCATGTTACGAATCTCGGGACGCATTTCCGCAAAATCCCTATTTCTTGCTTCCGGCGTTTCTTTAACCTGCAAACCCTGACAGGCGGCGAATAATACCAGACACAATGCAAAAAAACACTGCCTTTTAGAACTTAACATATATACAGCCTACAACGAATTATATAAATGTTCAACACTTTATTGTTTATATTCATTGCTTCATTTTTCCAGAGTAGTTTCATAATGCGCAGATGTCATGTCTATGCCGGCTTCGCGGAAACCATCCTGTATATTTTCATAAAGCTCGGTACGAATCCTTGGAACTCTGCCAACATCCTTCGTATAACAGTTAATCTGATAAACCGCATAAAAATCATCCAGCTTTGTCTGCAGAACAAAAGGCTTTGGAGTTTTTTGAACATGTCCGGTTTTTAAAGCCGCATCGATTAAAACTTCGTGAACTTTTTCCCACGGAACAGAATACCCAAAAGTAACCTCTGAATAAATAATCAAACCTTCTTCGTCTTCGTCGCTCGATGTATTATAATTGACTATACTGGAACCTAAAATAGTAAGATTGGGAAAAGTTACATATTCATTTTTATGCGTTTTTAAGCGCACAACCATCAGATTTTTTTCTACAACAAAACCTGTTATCTCGCTTATTAGGACACGGTCGCCGATTTTAAACGGACGCATATATGTAATTACAAGACCCGCAACAAGATTGCCTATAGCGGATGAAGACCCAAGTGAAAAAATTATACCTACAAAAACAGAAACTCCCCGAAACGAACTTGAATCGGAACCCGGCAGGTGCGGATATATAACGGCAATTGCAAATGCCCACAAAAGCACCTGTAATATTCTATATGTAGGAGCAGCCCATTCGGTATAAAAACCCTTTATTTTTAATTTTTCGTTTTCTATATGAACAGCAAAGAATTTTAGGGCTTTTATAACATAATGTGTAATTAAAACAATAATAGCAATCATAAAAAGGTTGGGAATGTATTCTATCGCGCTGATTGCGATACTTTTTATCGGGTTTAAAATATAACCAAACAATATTGCCGCCAAATTCCTTGTAGCTTCAAAAAGGCTAAACACAATCGGGAGAGTAATAAAAAGCTGTAAAGCCGTAATAGCGTACTTTATTACCCGCAGGAAAATTTCTATAATTTTTACTATCTGCTTTGTTGTAAGGAGTTTTAGTTTTTTTATAACAAGAGGTTTTATTCTTTCCCTGCTTGCATGTTCAAGTTTATAATCCAGCTTTTTAAAAATAAACCAGACAATTCTGATAAAAATAGCCTGAACAACTATTATTGCCAATGCAATTCCAAGCCTCTGCAGTAAAGACAACCCTCTTTGCGCAGCTTCTGCAATATCAGCGATACTGGCAATTATGGCGTCCTCGGTTTCTATTACCGGAACAACCGCCTCTTCTGCATCGGCCGCAGCAACTTCATCCGCTTCGGGAATAACTTCGGTAACTTCTATTAAACTGTCTCCTAAGCTGTCTCCTTCCTCCGCAAAAGAAATAACAGACGGCAGCAATAAAAAAACAATTACCGTTAAAATAATTAACTTTTTCATAATCTTTCAATCTACTCCTTTAAAACAATCTAACAACAGCTTGCGATTGCGCTTTCCAGCGCATCAAGCTGAGGCGCTATAACCGCAACCGGGTCGCATTTTTTCCACAGTTCTTTTAAAAAATCAGGTATTTTTATTGCCTTTCCCGTAGCTTTTTCCGCCAGGTTTGCGGATCTTGCGGGATGCCCCGTAGCAAGAACAACCAAACTTGTATTACCGCCCCATTTGCGCTCAGAAGCAATTTTTTGAGCCGCGGCAAACGCAACAGCGGTATGAGGATCAATATAAGCGTTGTATTTTTTAAAAACATAT
>Ga0123356_10006657_pt1 | contig 11650 bp, 9 predicted proteins | sample TergutEmb28metaG_2_FD_92546 | JGI IMG/M metagenome (GOLD analysis project Ga0123356, IMG submission 92546) | Embiratermes neotenicus P3 segment gut microbial communities from Petit-Saut dam, French Guiana - Emb289 P3 | ecosystem: Host-associated > Arthropoda: Insects > Digestive system > Gut ... | reverse complement strand
GAAGCGCCATCTAGCCACCCGGCGGGCACGTCGGCCAGCTCGGCGGCGGCGCCGCGGTCAGGGTACATGGTGCGCTCGCCGTTGCCGTCGACGAGCACGACGACCGTCCCGGTCCGCCCGCGCCGCTGCACCCGCACGTCGACCCCATGGCCCGCGAGCTCCGCGGTCAGCACGTCCGCGACCAGGTCGGTCCCGACGCAGCCGATAAACCGGGTTGGCACCAGGGCGCTCGCGAACGCCGCCACGTTCGCAGCGCTGCCGCCCCGCCTGCGGTGAATGACCGCAGGGTTGTCCGTCGCATGCCGGGCGGAGACCGCGGACCATACCACCACGTCCTCGACGAGATCACCGATGCTGACCAGGACACCGGGGTTGTTCGCTCCGCGAGCGCCGTCCGGGCAGGTCACGACACCGCGAGGCCCGCCGGGTTGAGCGCCGGGATGACGCTCCGTCCGTAGCCTGCCAGGGTCTGGTCCATGCCGTCGTGCTGGAGGTACACGGCGAACTGGTCGGCGCCGAGCTCGCGCAGTTCGGTGAGCCGCTTGATGTGGTGCTCGACGGGACCGAGGAGGCAGAACCGGTCGATGATGTCATCGGGCACGAAGGCTGCATGCGTGTTGCCGGGCTGGCCGTGCTGGTTGTAGTCATAGCCCTGCCGCCCGGCGATGTAGTCCGTCAGTGCCCTGGGCACCTGGCCGCCGGTCCCGTACCTGGCCACGATGTCGGCGACATGATTGCCGACCATGCCGCCGAACCAGCGGCACTGCTCGCGCATGTGGGCGAGGTCATTGCCGACATAGGCGGGGGCGGCGATGCAGATCTTGACCTCTGCGGGATCGCGTCCCGCGGCGGCGGCGGCCTCCCGCACTGAGGAAATGGTCCAGCGCACGATGTCCGGGTCGGCGAGCTGGAGGATGAAACCGTCACCAACCTCGCCCGCCAGGGCCAGCGCCCTGGGGCCGTAGGCAGCGACCCACACCTGCAGCCTGCTGGCGGACGCCCACGGCAGGCGTATGGTCGAGCCCCGGTGGCTGACCTGGCGCCCGTTGGCCAGTTCCCGGATGACATGGATGGCCTCGCGCAGCGTGCCGAGTGAGCTTGGCTGGCCCGACAGAGTGCGCACCGCGGAGTCGCCCCGGCCGATGCCGCAGATGGTCCGGTTTCCGAACATCTCATTCAGCGTCGCGAAGGTGGACGCGGTCACCGTCCAGTCCCGGGTTACCGGGTTGGTTACCATCGGGCCGACCATGATCTTGCGGGTCTGCGCCAGGATCTGGCTGTGGATGACGTAGGGCTCCTGCCACAGCAGGTGCGAGTCGAAGGTCCACGCGTAGCCGAAACCGTTGAGCTCGGCCTGCCGCGCGTACTCCACCACCATGGCGGCCGGCGGGCTGGCCTGCAGGACGACACCGAAATCCACCGCTGACGCCTCCTTTCCCAGGCGAACGGAATGCCAGGCGAACGGACTGAAGCCTGCGGGGTCAGCGCAGGTACGACGACAGGCCCCGCGGCAGGTACTGGCCGTGGCCGGCCCGGCCGAGGAACCGCCCGCCGTCGATCACCCGCGTGCCGCGCGACAGCACGGTGCGCACGCTCCCGGCCACCTCGATCCCCTCATAGGCCGAGTAGTCCATGTTCATGTGATGGGAGTCAACGCTGAGCCGGGTGCGGGACGCCGGGTCGTAGACAACGATGTCGGCGTCCGAGCCAGGCGCGATGACGCCCTTGCGCGGATAGAGCCCGAACATCCGGGCCGGCGTGGTGGCACAGGTTTCGACCCAGCGGGCGAGCGACAGCTGGCCGTCGGCCACCCCCTGGTAGATGAGCTGCATGCGGTGCTCGACACCGCCGATGCCGTTCGGGATCTTCGTGAAGTTGCCGCGCCCGAGCTCCTTCTGGTCCTTCATGCAGAACGGGCAGTGGTCGGTGGAGACGACCGCCAGGTCGTCGGTGCGCAGCCCGCGCCACAGGTCGCGAGCGTGCGACTGGTGCTTGCTGCGCAGCGGCGTGGAACAGACCCACTTGGCGCCCTCGAAACTGCCCCACTCACGCCCGTGGGCGCCGAGCTGGTCCTCCAGCGTGAGGTACAGGTACTGCGGGCAGGTCTCGGCGAAGACGTTCGCCCCGCGGGACCGCGCCGCGCTGACCTCGGCCAGGGCCTCGGAAGCCGACATGTGCACGATGTAGAGCGGGGTGCCGCCCGCGACTTCGGCCAGCGCGATGGCCCGGTGGGTTGCTTCGGCCTCCAGGGCGGCGGGCCGGGTCAGCCCGTGGTAGAGCGGCGCGGTCTCGCCCCGGGCCACGGCCTGCGCTGCCAGCACGTCGATCGCTATCCCGTTCTCGGCGTGCATCATGATGACCGCGCCGTTGCCCGCGGCCTGCTGCATGGCCCGCAGGATCTGCCCGTCGTCGCTGTAGTACACGCCGGGGTAGGCCATGAAGAGCTTGAAGCTGCTCACGCCTTCGTGGTCGATCAGGTGGTCCATGGCCTTGAGCGATTCGTCGTCAACCCCGCCCAGGATCATGTGGAAGCTGTAGTCGATGGCACAGTTGCCCGCGGCCTTCTGGTGCCAGCGCTCAAGGCACTCGGGCACTGCCTCGCCCGGGGTCTGGATGGCGAAGTCGATGATCGTGGTCGTGCCGCCCCAGCCCGCCGCGGCGGTGCCCGTTCCGAACGTGTCGCTGGCGGTGGTGCCGCCGAACGGCATCTCCATGTGCGTGTGGGCGTCCACGCCGCCCGGGATGACGTAGCAGCCGGCCGCGTCGATGGTCTCCTCGGCGGTCAGCTCGGCCGCGATGTCCGGGGACAGGACTGCGGCGATCGTTTCGCCGTCGATCAGTACATCGGCCGGTGCGGGCCCGGTCGGGTTCACGACGGTCCCGCCGCGGATTAGCGTGCGCATGACTGCTCCTCTCCGGGGTTATGGGCGGTTCCGGGCGCCTACGGGCGGGTCAGGTCGGCGTACGCGTCCGGCCTGCGGTCGCGGTAGAAGGCCCACTTGTTGCGCACGGTGTCGATCAGGTCCAGGTCCAGGTCCCTGATGATGAGCTCGCCGTCGTCCCGGGCGCCCGCCTCGCCGACCAGCCGCCCCTCGGGCGTGACGAAGTAGGAGGTGCCGTAGAAGACGTCGTCGCCGAGTGGCTCCGTCCCGACCCGGTTGATCGCTCCGATGTAGTACTGGTTGGCGACCGCCGCGGCCGGCTGCTCCAGCTTCCACAGGTGGTCCGACAGGCCCGCGCTGGTGGCGCTCGGGTTGAAGACGATCCGCGCGCCGTTCAGGCCGAGGGCTCGCCACCCCTCCGGGAAGTGCCGGTCATAGCAGATGTAGACGCCGATCTTTCCCACCGCGGTGTCGAACACCGGATAGCCGCCGTTGCCCGGCCGGAAGTAGAACTTCTCCCAGAAGCCGGGCAGGTGCGGGAGGTGATGCTTGCGGTACTTGCCGAGGTAGGAGCCGTCGGCGTCGATCACCGCCGCCGTGTTGTACAGCACGCCCGGCTGCTCGAGCTCGTAGACCGGCAGCACCATGACCAGGCGGAGTTCGGCGGCGAGCTTCGCGAACCGCTCGGTGACCGGCCCGGGTACCGGCTCGGCGTATTCATAATGCTTGGTGTCTTGCACCTGGCAGAAGTACGGGCCGTAGAAAAGCTCCTGGAAGCAGATCACCTGGGCGCCATCGGCAGCGGCCTGCCGGGCCTGCCGCTCATGGTGAGCGATCATGCTTTCCTTGTCGCCGGTCCAGGCCGCCTGCACGAGAGCTGCTCGCACGATCGTCATTTTTCGCCTTTCTCGCTGGAAATCTTGAGTTACTCCGAACGGGCGTCCTCCGGGGCGTCACGACTTGACATAGGGGATCCCTTCGGCACGCGGGCCGCGGACCTTGCCGACGAGGCCCGCCACTACGATGATCGTCACCACGTACGGGGTGAGCAGCAGCAGGTTCGACTGGATCGGCACGTTGATGCTCCCCAGGATCGACTGCAGCTGGGTGGTAAAGCCGAACAGCAGCGCTGCCCCGATCGCGCCGAACGGCGTGTACCGGCCGAAGATCATCGCCGCCAGCGCGATGTACCCCTCGCCGGAGGACATGTCGGGTCCGAACGAGCCGACCGACCCGATCGTGAAGTACGCCCCGCCGATGCCGGCGATCAGCCCGGAACCGATGACGTTCCGGTACCGGTAGGCCAGCACCCGGATGCCCACGGTGTCAGCCGCTACCGGGTGCTCACCGACCGCGCGGGTACGCAGCCCCCAGCGGGTTCGGGTCAGCCCGATCTGCACCCCGGCGAGGACGATGTACGTGATGTACAGGAAGATCGTCGCGTCGAAGAAGACCGGCCCGATGATCGGGATGTCGCCGAGCAGCGGGATCTTGTACGGGTTGAAGGTGTTCGGGCTGTTGATCGTGTTGCCGTACGGCACCATGATCGCGTTGTAGAGGTACCCGGTGAGGCCGAGCACCAGCGTGTTGAGCACGACGCCGAGCACGATCTGGTCGACCCGGTAGGCGATCGCGAACAGGGCGAGCAGCACAGCCACCAGCGACCCGGCCAGCGCCCCGCACAACAGTCCCAGCCACAGCGATCCGGTCACCGACGTCGCGATGGCAGCGCAGAACGCGCCGAGCAGCAGCTGGCCCTCGATCGCGATGTTGATGACGCCGGACCTGGAGCAGATCACGCCCGTCAGCGCGCCGAGCATGATCGGGATGGAGTCGTCAAGCGTGCCAGACAGCAGGTTCACCACGTTGAACGGAATCGATTGCCCGCCGACGGCCCAGGCCAGCAGCGCGATGATGAACAGGAACAGCACGACGCCGACGATCACCCGCCGCCAGACCCGGCCCAGCCGGATGATCCCGTGCACCTCCAGCAGCCGCAGCGCCGCCAAGGCCAGGGTGACGGCGCCGCAGAAGTAGGCGGTGCCCGCCGCGGGCAGCGCGAGGTTCGGCACCGAGACCTTCGCGAACTCCGGCGTGAACGAGAACGCCGCGGACCCGTGGGCGTGCACCCCGAAGACCAGGATGTCGACGAGACCGAACACCAGGTACGTGACGGGCGCCGCGAACCGGCCGCCCCACCGCTGCGCGCCATCGCCGCCCTCGGAGCCTGGTGACAGCAGCACCGGCAGCCGCTCGGCGGAGGCAGGTGATGTCAAGCGTTCCACCCCTTGGACATCGATGTGCTGACTCCGCGGGTTCGCGCGGCGCGCACCCGGTAAAGCGTCCGGACCAGCGGCGGCGCCGCCACGAACAGCACGATCAGCGCCTGAATCACCTGCACGATCTGCACGGGGGTTCCTGTCGCCGTCTGCATGCCGGGCGATCCCGCATGCAGCGCGCCGAACAGCAATCCCGCCGCCACCACGCCCCCCGGCCTGCCCAGGCCGAGCAGCGCCACGGTGATCGCGTCAATCCCGTAGGTGCCGTAGCTCTGCGGGTTGAGCGTGAAGTCGGTGCCCAGGATGACGCTGGCCGCGGCCAGCCCGGCGAGCCCGCCGGCGAGCGTCATCACCAGTGCCCAGTTGCGCTCAACGTTCATTCCGGCGACGCGGGAGGCGTTGGCATTGGCTCCGATGCTGCGGAACTCAAACCCGGAAGTTGTCCGGTTGAGCAGCCACCACACTGCGAAGGCGCCGGCCAGCGCGATCAGGAAGCCCGCGTTGATGCGCAGGTGCGTCCCGGCCAGCAGCGGCAGGTGGGCGTTGGAGGTGATCGGCGGGGTGATCGCGTTCGAGCCCCCGGGCGCTTGCAGGAGCGAGTGCGAGGACAGCAGGTAGGCCAGGAAGTACTGCATGACGTAGTTGAGCATGATCGTGACGATGACCTCGTGCGCTCCGGTGCGCGCCTTGATCTCGCCCGCCAGCCAGCCAAGTACGGCCCCGCCGACGAACGCCCCGATGACGCAGACGACCACGTGCACGAAGAACGGCATGTTGTAGGCGTAGCCGAGCCACGCGGCCATGATGGCGCCGCCGATGAACTGGCTCTGCCCGCCGATGTTGAACAGGCCTGCCTGGTAGGGCAGCGCGACGGCGAGCCCGGTGAGGATCAGCGGCGTCGCCTGCACGGCGGTCTCCGACAACGGGTTGAACACCGCCGACAGGTAGCCGTCGTGGATGGCGGTGGACAGCGATGCCTGGTGGAACAGTGCTGCCACCGTGTGCGGGTTGAACACCGACCCTTCGAAGAGCGCCACATAGGTGCCTGCTGCCGCATCCCAGGCCGCCGCGATCGCGTGGCCGGGCGCGGAGAAGAAGCTAGCCCACGCGTGCAGCACGGTCGTGTTGGTGAAGGCTGTCAGCAATCCGCCGATCACGGTGGCGCTGAACAGCGCGAGCACCGTGATCGTGAAAGTGTTTTCCTGGATGGCTGCGCGAAGGTAATCCCCGAATGAGCGCGGCTGCCTGTTCGGGCCGTCCTCCTTCGAAGCGGGGGGAGGCGTCGCGGAGGGCTGCGTCGCGGGCGGGGTCGTCACGCGTCCTCCTGCGGGGCCTGCGCCGGCGGCGGGTCTGCGCTGCCGCCTGTGCCAGCACCGGCTGGCTTGACCGTGGCCCCCGGCGCACTGGTGCTGTCCGCCCCGCCGGCCATCAGCCGGCCGAGTTCGGCGGCGGGCACGTCGGGGTCGCGGAAGCCGGTGATCTTGCCCTCGTACATGACCGCGATCCGGTCGGCGAGCGCGTAGATCTCGTCGAGTTCGGAGGAGACGATGACGACCGCGACACCGTGGTCGCGCTGTTCGATGATCCGCCGGTGCACGAACTCGATGGAGCCCACGTCAAGGCCCCGGGTGGGCTGGCTTGCGATCAGCACCTTGTGCTCCCGCCCGACCTCCCTGGCCAGGATCACCTTCTGCTGGTTGCCACCGGACAGCGTGCCGGCCGGGGCGCCCGGCGAGCCGGTACGGATGTCGAACTCCTGAATCCGTTCCGCGGCGTTCGCGCGGATGGCCGGGAGGTTGAGGTTGATGCCGGAGGCATACGGCGGACGGTCGTACATGTCCAGGACGAGGTTCTCGGCGACGGTGAACGGGCCGACAAGACCGTCCTCCCGGCGGTCTTCGGGGACATATGCCACACCCGCCCGCAGCCGGGTCCGCGGCGGTGCGTGCGTGAGGTTGCGGTCGTTCAGCGTGACCGAGCCCGCAGCCGTGGGGCGCAGCCCCATCAGCGCCTCGCACAGCTCGGTCTGCCCGTTGCCCTGCACGCCTGCGATCCCCAGGACCTCCCCGGCCCGGACCTGGAAGGACAGCCCGTTCACCGGCATACCGCCATGTTCGCCGGGCACCATCAGATCGGCGACGTCCAGAACGACGTCGCCTAGCCGGGCGGGTTCCTTGCTGACCTGAAGCTGTACCTCGCGGCCCACCATGAGGGATGCCAGGTCATCCTCGGTCGCCTGCGGCTTGCGCTGTCCGACGACCTTGCCCCGGCGCAGCACGGTGATCGTGTCCGCGATCGCCTGGACTTCCTTCAGCTTGTGCGAGATGAAGATGACGGACGTGCCGCCGTCCCGCAGCTGGCTGATGATGCGGAACAGCTCCTCGGTCTCCGCCGGGGTGAGCACCGCGGTCGGCTCGTCGAGGATCAGCACGTTCGCCTGGCGCACCAGAGCCTTGACGATCTCGACCCGCTGTTGTGTCCCGACCGGCAGGTCCTCGACTAGCGCGTCGGGGTTCACGTCGAGGCCGTAGCGGTGTGACAGCTCGGCGACATCGCGGCGGGTCTTGCGGCGGTCGAGGAGGCCGGCCCGGCCGGCTTCCTCGATGCCGAGCGTGACGTTCTCCGCGACCGTGAAGACCGGCACCAGCATGAAGTGCTGGTGCACCATGCCGATGCCGGCCGCGATCGCGTCCCGCGGCGAGCCGAACTTGGCCGGCTTGCCGTCTATCAGGATGTCGCCCTCATCGGGCTGGGTCAGCCCGTACAGGACGTTCATCAGCGTGGTCTTCCCCGCCCCGTTCTCGCCGAGCAGGGCGTGGACCTGCCCAGGGGCGACCGAAAGGCTGATCCCGTCGTTGGCTACGAGGGGGCCGTACCTCTTGGTGATGCCCCTGAGCTCAAGTTCCACCTGCGTTCGACCGCGCTCAGACCGGGCTCTTGGTCGGGGTCTGGATAGACCCGTTCTCGATGCCGGTCTCAATGGTCTTCAGCTCGTTCTGCAGCGCGGCCGGGACCGTACCGCTGAAGTCGTGGAACGGCGAGAGCACCGCGCCGCCGTTGGCCAGCGTGCCGATGTAGGTGCCGCCCTTGAACGACCCGGACGCTGCCGACGTCACCGCGTTCTTCACCGCCGCCTGGATGCCCTTGGTCACGCTGCTGATCATGTACTTGCAGTACTGCGCCGCGCTGATGCAGCCGTCGGTGTCCACCCACAGCATGTTGACGTGGCCGCCGGCGTTGTCCGCGTCCTGCACAGCCTTGGCCGCGCCCAGGCCCACGTTGCCGGCCACCGGGAAGATGACGTCCGCGCCCTCGCTGATGAACGTCTGGGTGACCGTCTGGCCCTTCGTCTGGTTGGTGAAGTCGCCGGTGAACTCGCCCTTCTGGGTCTGCTCATTCCAGCCGAGCACCTGGACGTTGGTGTGGTGCTTCTGGTTGTAGTACTGGACGCCGTCCCAGTAGCCGTCCATGTAGATCGTCACGGTGCCGAAGTCCTGACCGCCGAACGTGGCGACCTTGCCGCTCTTGGACATGCCCGCGGCCAGGTAACCGCCGAGGAAGCCATCTTGGACGGTGTTGAACACCATCTGGTCGATATTGGTCTCCTTGGCGCCGGTCAGGCACCCTGAGGCATACGAGCAGTCGACGATCGCGAAGTCCTGGGTCGGGTTCGCCTTGGCCGCGTTCTCGGTCGCGGCTGCCATCAGGAACCCGACCGTGACGATGATCCCGCACTTCTCGCCGAGGAACGTGTTGATGTTCGGCACGTAGTCGCTCTGCGTGGTGGACTGCAGGTACTTAACCTGGATGTTGGGATTGGCGGCCGCGGCCTCCTGCATGCCCTCCCAGGCCGACTGGTTGAAGGACTTGTCGTTGATGCCTCCGGTGTCGGTGACCATGCAGCCGAGGAAGCTGGACGCCCCTGCCGTGCTGGTACTGCCACTGGTTGGCGATGTCGCCGCTGATGTCGCTGGCGCCGACGTTGTCGTCGTGGAAGTCGCCGAAGGCGCGCTAGACGTGCTGCTGCCGCACGCGGCGAGCAGCAGGGTCGCCGCGGCCACTGCGGCCGTCGTTATCAACCCGGTCTTTTTCACCGTTTCCTCCCCTGGACTAGGTCGTGCAGGTGCCCAGGCGTGACGGGTCTGCCCTCGCCTAGATTGCCGCAGATTAATCCCGGCCGGGACTTCTGTGAAGACGTTGCACGGTCGTGCCGCCACGTCGTTGTGGAATTGCGATCGACCGTCCTGGCTCACGCGGGTTGACCGGCCGGATTGGCGTTTTCGTGCAAGAAAACGCTATTTTGTACTTTCCTACAGGAAAGCCGTGCCTGGAGTGCGATTACTTCTTTTCCGATCGAAAATATTGGTTGTCCGCCGAGGCGAAGTTGTCGCATGGTTTTCAGGTGATCATCGATTGGGCGGGCCTTCGCGCGGCCGCCATTGACGTGGCCCAGCGCGCTTACGCGCCGTACTCGCGACTTCGGGTCGGCGCCGCCGGGCTTACCGCGGACGGCAGGGTCGTGACGGGCTGCAACGTGGAGAACGCGTCCTTCGGCCTCACGCTGTGCGCCGAATGCGGGCTCGTCGCAGCACTGCACGCCACCGCGCCGGCCGGACCGGCCCCGTCACGCGAGCCAACACCGTCACCCGAGCCAGCACCGGCAGCCGAGCCAACCCAGCCGCCAGCGCCAGCCCCGCGACCAGCGCCAGCGGGGCCGATGCTGGTGGCGGTCGCGGTTGTCGCGGGCGACGGCGACCCGTTGCTGCCCTGCGGCCGCTGCCGGCAGCTTCTGCTCGAGGCGGGTGGCCCGGCGCTGCTGGTGGACATGGCCGGCGGTCCGGTGCCGCTCGGCGATCTGCTGCCCGCCGCTTTCGGCACCGCCGACTTGTCCGCCCGCCGAGAGCAGACGGGGACCGGATGACCGACGCGGTGTCGTTGATCGCGCTGAAGCGCGACAACGCCAGACCACTGACCGAGCAGGAGATCGGCTGGCTGTTCGCGGCCTACGCGACCGGGGACGTGGCCGACGAGCAGATGGCCGCCCTGCTCATGGCGATCTACTTCAACGGCCTCAGCATGGCGGAGCTCCGAGCCTGGACCGGAGAGATGATCGCCTCCGGCGAGCGCCTCGACCTCACCCACCTCGGCCAGCCGACGGTGGACAAACACTCCACCGGCGGCGTCGGGGACAAGGTCTCGCTGGTGCTGGCCCCGCTGGTGGCAAGCTGCGGTGCCGCCGTGCCGCAGCTTTCCGGTCGCGGCCTCGGGCACACCGGAGGCACGCTGGACAAGCTCGAGTCCATCCCCGGCTGGCGTGCCAGCCTCAGCAACGAAGGACTGCTCGAGGCGATCAGCCAGGCGGGCGCGGTGATAGCGGCGGCCGGCGCGGGACTTGCCCCGGCCGACCGCAGGCTTTACGCGCTCCGGGACGTGACCGGCACGGTCGAGTCGATCCCGCTGATCGCGAGCTCGATCATGTCCAAGAAGATCGCGGAGGGAACCCAGGCCCTCGTTCTCGATGTCAAGACCGGTTCCGGCGCCTTCATGAAACAGCGGGAAAGAGCCGTCGAGCTCGCCCGCACTATGGTCGCGCTGGGCGAGGAGCACGGTGTCCGCACCCGGGCGCTGGTCACCCGCATGGACACCCCCCTCGGTCGCGCGGTGGGCAATGCCCTCGAAGTCGAGGAGGCGGTTGAAGCGCTCCGCGGCGAGGGCCCGGGTGACCTGATGGAAGTCACCTTCGCCTTGGCGAAGGCCATGCTCGGCCTCGCCGGCATCGACGCCGACCCGGAAGAGGCCATATCCAGCGGCCGCGCGCTCGATACCTACCGCCGGATGATCCGCGCTCAGGGCGGCGACCCGGACGCCCCGTTGCCGCAGGCACTGCACCGGCGGGAAGCACTGCCTGCGCCGAGAACCGGCTGGCTGACGAGGCTCGACGCGTACGCGGTCGGCGTCGCGGCCTGGCGGCTCGGGGCCGGCCGTGCCCGCAAGGAGGACGCCGTCAGCCACACTGCTGGCGTGCGCTGCCTGGCCAAGCCGGGCGACTACGTCCGTCAGGGACAGCACATTGTCGAGCTCCGGGCCGACGACCCCGCCAGGTTCGACCCGGCGCTCGAAGCGCTGCACGCCGCGGGCGTAATCGCGATCGGCAGCGAACCGCCACCGGAACTCCCGCTAGTCCTCGACGATCTTGGAGCATAATCCGGATGTCTCCGACCCTCGATCAGATCCGCGCCGTACCAAAGGTGCTGCTGCACGACCACCTGGACGGCGGCCTGCGCCCGTCGACCGTCATCGAGCTAGCCGAAGAGACCGGTTACCGAGACCTCCCCGCCGGCGATCCGGTCGAGCTGGCAAAGATCCTCACCGCCGGGGCGCACCGTGGTCACCTCAACTTGTACCTGGATGCGTTCCGGCACACGGTCGGGGTCATGCAGACACCGGAAGCGCTGTATCGCGTGGCGAAGGAGTGCGCCGAGGACCTGG
>Ga0123356_10006656_pt1 | contig 11651 bp, 10 predicted proteins | sample TergutEmb28metaG_2_FD_92546 | JGI IMG/M metagenome (GOLD analysis project Ga0123356, IMG submission 92546) | Embiratermes neotenicus P3 segment gut microbial communities from Petit-Saut dam, French Guiana - Emb289 P3 | ecosystem: Host-associated > Arthropoda: Insects > Digestive system > Gut ... | reverse complement strand
GCCAGCAGCTGGTCGTGCGGGCGCAGGGCCGCGATGACCATCTCCAGGTACGGCAGCAGGAACAGCAGCGCGACCGCGTAGGCGAGCACGCTGAGGACGAACGTGCGGCGCCTGATCTCGGGGCGGCGCACGGGCCGGTGCGGGCGCGGGGCGGCGGCCTGCGGCGAGGTGTCCGGCGCGTCCGGAGCGCCCGAAGCAGCGGCGAGGGCGCTCAAGTGACCGCCTCCCGCCAGCGGGTGACACGCAGGAAGACCAGGATCACGACGATCACGAGCAGGAAGTTGACGACCGACATCGCCGCCGACTCGCCGATGAACGCCTGCTTGAGGATGAACATGAAGGTCGTGGTCGTGCTGGTCTCGTAGCCGGGGCCGCCACGGGTCATCTCCCAGATGATCGGGAACGAGTTGAAGACGTTGATGACGTTGATGACGGTCGCGACCAGGATCGCCGGGCGCAGCAGCGGCAGCGTGATCGTGCGGTAGGAGCGCCAGCCGTCGGCGCCGTCGACGCGGCCGGCCTCGTAGACCTCGTCGGGGATCGTCTGCAGCCCTGAGAGCAGCGCGTAGGTGGTGAACGGCAGCGACACGAAGATCGCGACGATCATCATCCAGACGAGCGCCCAGGTCGGGTTGCCGAGCCAGTCGGCCGTGTTCGAGCCCAGCTTCACGAGACCGAGCGCGTGCAGGATGATGTTGACGGCGCCCGAGTAGGGGTCGAGCGCCCAGCGGAAGATCAGCGCGGTCATCAGCACCGACGCTGCCCAGGGGGCGATCAACGCGGTGCGCGCCGCCCGGCGCAACGGGAAGCGCTGGTTGAAGAGCTGGGCCAGGGCGAGCGAGATCAGCAGCGTCACGCTGACGACGGCCACCACCCAGATCACCGTGCGCAGGACGACGCCCGCCAGGGCCGGCTCGTGCCAGAGGTTGGAGTAGTTGGTCCAGCCGGCACTGCCGACCACGAAGCCGTCGGCGGCGATGTTCTGGAACGAGGCGCGGACGAGCACCACGACCGGCCACAGCACGACAACGACGATCAGCCCGATCGCCGGTCCAACCCAGAGCAGCGGCCGCAGCGAGTATGCGGCCCGCACGGGGAGAGCGCGGCGGTATCTGCGGCGGTAGCTCGTGGGCGGGTTGTGCGTGGTCACGGTGAAGCGCTGAAGGCGGTGGATGGGCTTTTAGCCCACCCACCGCCCCCGGTGGCTAGAGGAGAGAGCTAGCCCCCCAGCTTCGTTGCCGTCTGCTGGAGCGTGCCCAGGACACTCGCCGGATCGCCGGTGACGGCGGTGCCGATCGTGTTCTGGATCTGGGTCTTGACCTGTGCCCAGGTGGTGTTGCTCGGGTACTGGACCGCGTGCGGCAGCGCCTTGATGAACGAGCCGAACGTCGGGTCGGACTTCAGGGCGTTGGCGGCCGAGACCGTCGCCGGCAGCAGGTCGTACTCGCGGTCGAACTGCAGCTGGTACTTGTTCTGGTAGGCGAAGTCCAGGAACTTCTTGATCTGGGCCTCGTGGCCGTTCTTCTTGAACGCGGCGACGTTGTCGCAGACGCCGAGGGTGTCGGTCAGGGCGCCGTTCTTGCCCGCGATCGGCACCGACGCCCACTGCTTGGGCTTCAGCACCTTGCCCGCCTGGATGATCGGGATCAGCGCGGGTGAGCCGTTGATCATGCCGACGTCGCCTGCGGCGAACTTCTCCCACAGCGGCGTGCGGTCGACGGTGCCCGGGTTGGGCTCGGTGTCACCGGCGGAGACCATGCCCTTGAGGAAGTTGAACGCCGTGACGTTCGCGGAGCTGTTGATCGTCCAGGTCGTGCCGTGCATGTAGTTGCCGCCGTCGCCGAGGAACCACAGCAGCGACTCGGCCTGAGCCTCCTCGGGGCCGAGCGGCAGCCCGAAGCCGATCTTGCCGAGGGCCTTGATCTTGGCGGCGTCGTTCTGGACGTCCGCCCAGGTGGTCGGGGCGGACTTGATGCCCGCCTGCGCGAACAGCTTCTTGTTGTAGAAGAGCGTGCGCGAGCTCGTGGTCCACGGCATCCCGTACTGCTTGCCCTTGTAGGTGCCCTGGCTGGCGAACACCGGCAGCAGGTTCTTGTGGTTGGTCAGCACCTGGCTGGCCGTGTACAGGAGGCCCTGCTGGGCGTACGCCGAGAAGTAGTCACCCTCGGTGATGTCCGGGTAGTTGTGGTTCTGGACCATCGTCTGGACTTCGGTGTCGAAGTTCGTCCAGCTGATCGTGGTGATCTTGACCTTGATAGTCGGGTTCGCCTTCTCGAAGGCGCTCACGATCCCGGCCCAGTACTTCGCGCTCGTGTTGCTCGGTCCCGTGCCGTAGTCGGCGACGACGAGCTTCAGCGTGACCGCGCCGCTCGCCTTAGATGCGGTCTTCGCGGTCGCGCTGCCGGCCACCACAACGGCTACTGCCATGAGTGCCGCGGTCAGCGCCGCGAGCCTCGTCCCGAATAGACGTTTCCTCATCCGTTGAGCTCCTCCCATGAGGGACTTGATGTGTGCGAGTCGGGGACGCTACAGGTTCAGCTTCCGGTTGTCTAGACCAATATTGTTGATCAATCTGCCCAAACGCCGCCGGACATGACCGCTGTCACCTCGAGGTCATCGTCGAGGACGACGAAGTCCGCACGCTTGCGGACGGCGATCGACCCGAGCTCATCGTCGAGCCCGAGCGCCTTGGCGGGATGGCCCGATGCCGCCGCCGAGGCGCGCTCGACGCTGAGCCCACCCTCCTTGACGGCGAGCCGCAGCGCCCGATCCATGGTCAGCGTGCTGCCGGCCAGCGATCCGCTGCTCGCCAGGCGCGCCTCGCCGTCATGCACGCGGACCGCCTGGCCGCCGAGGATGAACTCCCCGTCGCCGACGCCGGTGGCGTCGATCGCGTCGGTGACCAGCACCGGGCTCGAGATCTGGTTGAAAACCAGGCGCACGATCGCGGTATGCACGTGGCGCCCGTCGTTGATCAGCTCACAGGTCAGGTTCGCCTCAAGGGCGGCGCCGACCAGGCCGGGCTCGCGATGGTGCAGCGGGCGCATCGCGTTGAACAGGTGCGTGACGTGATGGGCGCCGGCGCGGATGCCGGCGCGCGCCTGCTCGTAGGTGGCGTCGGAGTGGCCCATCGCGGCGATCACGCCGTCGGCGTGAAGCGACTGGATCAGCGCCAGCGCGCCGTCGAGCTCGGGGGCGATCGTGACCATGCGCAGCGTCTCGCCGGCGGCCGCGCGCAGGCGCGCGAGCAGCAGCGGATCCGGCGTCACCATGTGCGTCTCGTTCTGGGCGCCGCAGCGGCGCGGGGAGAGGAACGGCCCCTCGAGATGTGAGCCGAGCACGTGGCCGCGCCCGTTCGGGCCGCGGCGGCTGAGCTCGGCCGCCCATTGCAGCTGCTCGACCAGCGCCTCCTCTGGCGCCGTCATCAGCGAGACCAGCGTCGCCGTCGTGCCGTGGCCGCGGTGGAAGGCGACAGCCTCCTCCATCGCCTTGGCTGAGGTGGCGACGCTGTGACCGCCACCGCCATGCATGTGCAGGTCGACGTAGCCGGGGAGCAGCCAGGCGCCTGCGAGGTCGACGACGGGGGCGTCGACGTCGGGCCGGCTCGAGCCGACCCGGGCGATGCGGCCGTTCGTCACGTGCACCCAGGCGTCATCGAGCACGCCCGCGGGCGTCACCACGCGGCCGCCGCCGAGCAGCTGTGTGGACCGGTCGATGACGCCGACGGCGCTCATGGCCGGGCCGTGTTTGCGCCCTGGGTCGTGTTTGAGGCCTCAGCGGTCATCGCTGGGTCGCGAGGTGGGTGACGAGCGTCACGCGATCGCTGCGGAACCAGGTCCGGCCGAGCTCGACCGGGGTGTTGTCGGAGTCGAAGTTCTGGCGGCCGACGATCAGCATCGGGGTGCCCACGTCGACCTGCAGCGGGCCGGCCTCGCGTGGGGTCGCGGGCGCGGTCTCGATCCACTCGTCGCCGGTCCGCAGGGTGGTGCCGTAGGTGTCGGCGAGGATCGCGTGCAGCGAGCCGCGCTGGCGGATGTGGCGCGTGAGGCCCGGGAAGCGTTCGGCCGGGAGCCAGGAGGTCTCGACGGCGATCGGTGCCGCGTCGGCGAAGCGGACGCGCTCGATCTTGTAGACCGACGCCCGCGGCCTCAGGCCGAGCTGCCGCGCCAGCTCGGCGTTCGCGGGGATCCGCTGCGTTGCTAGCACCTGCGCCGAGGGCTTGAAGCCGCTGGCCTCGACCTGCTCGGTGAAGCTCGCCAGATACAGCGGCCAGGTGATCTTGGGCTCAGCCACGTATGTGCCGGAGCCCTGCCGGCGCACGAGCCGGCCCTCGACGACGAGCTCACCGAGCGCCTGGCGGACCGTGGTGCGCGAGGTCTGCAGCTCGGTCGCGAGCTCGCGCTCGGTCGGCACCGCCGAACCGGGATCGAGCGAGCCGATGAACTCGAGCAGGTGGCGCTTGACCGTGTAGTACTTGGGCTCGGTGGCCGCGGGGTGCTCGGCCGCTGCGGCGGCTGTCTCAGGTGTCGTGCTGGTGCCGTTGGGGGTCATCGCATTGCCGTGTCGGTGAACTCTTGGTCCATTCCATCGCTACTACCCTCTTTGGGTCACTTCCGCGACCGGGCCCCGTCAATGGTCTAGACCAGTGCGGACAAGGGTATAGCGCACTTTCCGGAGCGGCGTCAAGCGAGTTCCGTGCGTGAGCGTCAACACCGCGACTTTCGGGCCGACGGCGCTTGCTATTTGAGCGGCCTCGAAGTCATCTGAACATCTGCTCATGCAATCATCTATGCATGAGACGCCATGAGCTCGACCTCAGCGCGCTGGGCGCCCCGGAGGCGCGCGCCGTCGCGGAGACGATGGCGGCGCTGGCGACCACCAGCCGCGTGCGCATCCTCAGCCGGCTGAGCGCCGGCGCCTGCTCTGTGGGCGAGCTCGCGGACGCGGTCGAGATGGAGCAATCGGCCGTGTCGCAGCAGCTGCGGGTGCTCCGGCACCTCGGGCTCGTCGTCGGTGACCGCCGGGGCCGGCAGGTCATCTACGCACTGCACGACGATCATGTCGCCGGGCTGCTCGCGCAGGCGCTTGCGCACGCCGAGCATCTGCGGCTGGGACTCGCCGCGCGCTCGGACGAGGTGGCCGCATGAGCGTCGCGGCGCCCGCGCTGCTCGCGGCCGCCGCGGGCGTCGGCCTCGGCCACGCGGTCCTGCCCGACCACTGGGTGCCGCTCGCTGTGCTCGGGCGCACCCGGCGCTATCCGGTGGCGCGCGTGGCGCGGCTCTCGGGGCTGGCCGGCGTCGCGCATGTGCTGGTCTCGCTGCTGCTGGGCGCGGTCGTGATCCTCATCGGCCTGCAGTTCCGCTCCGCGATCAGGGGTGCCGAGGACACGATCGTCGGCGTGATCCTGCTGGCGACCGCGATCGGCTTCGCGATCGCCGAACTGGCGGGCCGCGGCCACCACCACGGGCCCGGAGGGCACAGCCACGACCACGAGCACGGCGACGACCACGAGCACGACGACGACCACGACGACGACCACCAGCACGACGACGACCACCAGCACGGGCGGGCCGGGCTCTCCGGGCTCGCTGCCGTCATGGTCCCGTTCGGCGCCGCCGCCTCACCCGACCTCACGATCCTGCCGGTGTTCCTGGCCGCGACCGCGGCCGGCGCCGCCACCGCGGTCGCATCGGTCGTGGTCTTCGCCGCCGTCACGATCGGGACGATCATGACGCTCACGCTGCTCGCCTACTTCAGCGGCCTGCGCGTCAAAGGCGCGTGGCTCGAGCGCTGGGGCAACCTGCTGACGGCGGCGGTGCTCGCGGTGATCGGCGCGCTCGTGCTCACCGGTGCGATCTGAGCCGCCGGACGCGTCCGGCGCGGCGGCACTATACGATTGCGCCGGGTGGACATGCCGACGCCTAGCCGCTCTGCGCTGCTCACGCACGCGCTGCATCTGTCGTGGGCGTCGATCGTCTTCGGGCTCATCTCCGGGGCGGTCTCGGTTGGGGCGGGGCTCAGCGAGCACAGCCTCGGTGTGCTCGCCGCCGGGCTCTCGGTACTCGCCGACGTGACCGGGTCGGCGGTCCTCGTCTGGCGCTTCCGCACCGAGCGCACCGACCCCGAGCGGGCCCAGCAGGTAGAGGAGCGGGCGGCGGTCGCGGTCGCCGCGGCGCTCGGGATCATCGGTGTCGTGCTCGCGTTCGAGTCGATCCAGGCGCTCGCCGCCGGCAGCCACCCCGGCCACGGCGCGCTCGCGGTGATCTCCGCGGCGGTCTCGTTCTGCGTGCTCGCGCCGCTCGCGTTGCAGAAACGGCGGACCGCGATCAGGCTCGGCAGCCACGCACTCAAGGGCGACAGCACACTGAGTGCGATCGGAGCGAGCACCGCGGCGCTGGCGCTGGTCGGGCTCGAGCTCGACGCCGCGTTCGGCTGGTGGTGGTCTGATCGCGTCGTCGCGCTCGCGATCGCCGTCGTCGCCGGGTTTGAGGCGCGGACCCTGCTCACGGCCGAGCACGCGGGCGACTGACGCCTCGCGCCAGGCCCGAGTTTGCGACAGTCTCGGAGGACCCAGCTGCCAAGGAGGCCGACGACGATGCCACGCGCTGTGAGATTCGACGAGTACGGCGGAATCGACGTGCTGCACGTGATCGAGGTCGAGCCTCCGGAACCCGGCGAGGGTCAGTTGCTCCTGCAGGTCAGGGCGGCCGGCCTCAACCCGTTCGAGACCAAGCTGCGCAGCGGTCTGTTCGAGGGGCACATCCCCGTCAGCTTCCCGGCCGCGCAGGGCACCGACGTGGCCGGGATCGTCACCGCGGCCGGCCCCGGCGTGACCGGCTTCAAGACAGGCGCTGAGGTCCTCGGCACCACCGGCAGGCGCGGCGCCCAGGCGGACTATGCGCTGGTTTCGCAGACGCGCGTGCTGGCGCGTCCCGCCGCACTCCCCTGGGAGGTCGCAGGCGGGCTGTGGGCCGTCGCCACCGCGGCGTACGCGTGCGTCGCCGCGGTCGGCGCCGGCCCGGGCGACCGCGTGATCGTCGCGGGTGCCGCGGGCGGTGTCGGCGGGCTCGCCGCGCAGCTCGCGCGGCGGCGTGGCGCTGTGGTCATCGGCATCGCCTCGGAGGCCGGCCACGCCTGGCTGCGCTCGCGCGACATCGACGCCGTCGCCTACGGGGACGGCCTGCGCGAGCGTCTGGAGACGGCGGCGGCAACGCACGCCGCCGCCGGAAGCGAAAAGCCCACGGCGCTGATCGACACGGTCGGACGCGGCTACGTCGAGCTCGGGCTCGAACTCGGGATCGCGCCCGCGCGCATCAACACGATCGCCGACTACGAGGCGGGCGAGCGCCATGGCGTGAAGACCGACGGCTCCGACGCCGCGGCGACGGTCGAGGTCGTGGGCGAGGTAGCCGAGCTGATCGCCGCCGGGGAGCTCGAGCTGCCGATCGCGGGCGTCTTCGGGCTCGAGCGGGTTCGCGACGCCTACACGCTGCTCGAGCACGGCCACCCGCCCGGCAAGATCGTGCTGAAGCCGTGAGCGCCTCGGCCGGGCCGCGAGCTGCTGCCGACCGCTCCGGGAGGACAGTGGCCGTGACCCGGGCGGTGCGCCGGGCCGGCCGGTTCGATCGCGCCCAGATCTCGGCTCGCGCGGGCGTGATCGCGGCGATCCCGGTCGCGGGCATGCTCGCGCTCGGGACCGCGCTCGGCTCGCCGACGGCGGCGGTGACGATGGGCGTCGGGGCGATGCTCACGGGCGTCGCCTGGCGGGCCGGCGACGGGCCGCTGGTGCCGCCGCTCGGGACCATGGCCGGCGCGGCGGTGGCGCTCGGAGTGTCGACGCTGGCGGGCACGCTGAGCGGCCACTGGGCGTGGCTGCACCTGCTGGTGCTGGTGATCTTCTGCCTGCTCGCGGGCAGCGCGGCGTCGCTGGGCCGCCGCGGGATCGTGACCGGGACGCAGTCGATCATCGCGTTCATCGTGTTCGGCCGCTTCCCGCTGAGCGTGCCGCACGCGCTCGCGCTCACCGGGCTCGTGCTCGCCGGTGGCGGCGCCCAGGTGCTGTTCGCGGCGGTCGTGGCGACGCCGCTGGCGCGGCGCCACGAGCGGGCGGCGCCGGCTGCGGCGTTCCGCGCGCTGGCCGACTTCACCGCCCAGGTCGGGCCCTCGTCGCTGCCGGCCGCGGCGGCGCTCGACGACGCCGAGAGCGCGCTCGCCGCGCCCGCGCTGCTTGCCGATCCGGCTCGCGACGCGCTCTCCGGGCTCGTCAGCCAGGGCCGGCGCATCCGCCTCGAGCTGATCGCCCTGAGCACTCTGCTGGCCCAGCTGCGACGCACCAGTCCCGACGTCAGCGAGGCCCTGGCCGGCGAGGTGGACGCCGCACTCGCGCGTGTGCGGCAGCTGCTGGTGCTGACGGTCGCCGCGATCGACGGCGACACGGCGACCCTGGCTGCGCTGCCGGCCGAGGCGGCGGATGTCAGCGAGTGGGGGGCGACGCGCGAGCCGCTCGCATCGCCTGCTTTGGAGGAGCGGATGTCAGCGCTGATCGGCCAGGTGACGGCGGCGGCCCGCATGGCCGCCGCCCTGCCGGCGCCGGCTCGCAGCGGGCTCACGATCCCGGTGGGCCGGCCGAGTCTCGGGGTCCGCCTGATCGCGCGTCAGCTCGTGGCCGACGCGCGCCGCATGCGCACCGCCACGACACTGCACACCGCGCCGGGGCGCCACGCGGTCCGGCTCGCGGTCGTGGTCGCGCTGACCGAGCTGCTGGTCCAGCGGGTGGCGCTGCCGCGCGCCTACTGGGCGGTCGTGGCGGCGTCGACGGTGCTGCGGCCCGACTTCGGCCAGACGTTCACGCGGGGGGTCGAGCGTGTGCTCGGAACGATCGCCGGCGTGGTGGTCGCGACGCTGATCGCGGTCGCGATCGATCCGAGCGGCTGGGGGGTGGTCGCGGTCGTGGCCGCGCTCGCCTGGTGCACCTACGCGGTCTTCCCCGCGAGCTTCGCCGCCGGCATCGCGATGCTGACAGGGGTGGTGGTCTTCCTCCTGCACGCGGTCGCGCCGGACACGGCGCAGACGGCGCTGGACCGCGGGATCGACACTGCGATCGGCGGCACGATCGGCCTGATCGCCTATGCGCTGTGGCCCACCTGGTCGGCGCTTTCGACCGGCCCGCTGCTCGCCAGGCTCGCCGATGCCCAGCATGTCTACCTGGACGCGGTCCTCGGCGGGCTGACGACCGGCAGGCGCATGCCGGAGACGCAGCTGCGCACGCTCGCCCGCGATGCGCGACTCGCGTCCGCGGACGCCGACGCGGCGATCGGGCTGGCCCGCAGCGAGCCGGCGCGTCGCGGTCAGGCGGATGTGAGCGTCGCCGCGGCCGTGCTGGCAACGATGCGGCGCGTCGTGTACGGAGTCCACGTTCTGCGGCTTGACATCGCGGCGATGCCCGACCGCGGGCCGGTGCCGCTGCTGGCGCCGCTCCAGGCTGGTCTCGGCGAGGCGCTCACGGTGCTCGCTGAGGTCGAACGCGACTCCGAGCCGCAGCCGTTTCCGGGGCTGCGCCGGCTCCACCGCGAGCTCGTGCGCGCACACCCGGAGATGCTCAGCCACGCGGTGTGGGCGGCGCTGGACGAGCTGATCGACGCGATCGACACCGCTGCGGCGACGGTCGGACTCACCGTTCCCTGATTTCCACACGGACCCCTAACAGAAGCTGGCTATGGTCAGTCCCGCAACCTTTAGCCTTGCTGTGGGTTTCACATCGCAGTAACCCGCCGGGGACGCGGCCACCATTTCTGCACGCTTTGCTGCTGAATCCGCGAATCCGGCTGCTAGAACTACGCACTTCCTTGCCGTCGATGAGTTCAACACTGACCAGCCTCAAGCGAATCCTTCCGCTGATCGCCGTTCTGGCCGCATGCGTGGCCGTTCCGGCGATCGCGAGCGCCGCCGGCTCGTCGTCGGTGATCAAGTGGGGCAAGTCGCATGCGCTCGAGAACCCGAACAAGGGCGGCGCCTTTGACGCGGTCTCCTGCGCGCCCAGCGGTGGCGCGACCACGACCGCCACACCCACCACCGCAGCGACGGCACTGCTGTGCGTCGTCGGTGACGTCAAGGGCGGCGTGTGGGCGACCGCCCACCCGTCGCGCCCCGCATCGGGCTGGACGCGCGAGAACATCGACAGGGGCAACGCGATCACCGGCGTCTCCTGCCCCACGACCAGCTTCTGCGTCGCCGTCGACGCGGCCGGTCAGGTGATGCACACCTCCAGGCCGCTGGGCGGCGTCAAGGCCTGGAGCAAGCCGGTCCGGATCGCCACCGCCACCCAGCCGGGCGGCGGCTACGCAGGCCTCTCCGGGGTCTCCTGCCCGACCAACAACTTCTGTGTCGCGGTCGACAACGCCGCCAACGGCCAGGTCGCCTACACGACCGACCCGAGCGGTCCCGCGACCGCCTGGACGCTGGCGACGGTCGCCACGGGCGTGACGCTCGACTCGGTTTCGTGCGAGTCGACGACGCTCTGCGTGATCGGCGGCAGCGAGCGCTTCGTCTCCGTCGCCCCCACGAGCGGCGCGAGCAGCTGGAAGCCGATGGGCACGCTCTCGAGCAGCCCCGCCCTGATCTCCGGCGTGACCTGCAACACAGCGCAGCTGTGTGTCAGCGTCGGGTACGGCGATGCCGGTGTCGGCCTCGCCAGCGCCTCGTCGCAGCCGTCGACGAGCGCGACCCTCTGGGCCGGGTCGCAGATCGGCTCAGACCCGCCCGCGGTCAGCGCCCAGCTGGTCGACGGCGTCGCCTGCCCCGAGCGCAACCTCTGCGTGGCCGTCGACGGCGCGTCCAACGTGTACACGACCGGCTCGCCGGTGCGCGGCGGCTGGAGCGTCGGCAAGCCGCTGAAGAAGGCGTCGCAGGGGACGGCCAGCGCCATCTCCTGCAACTCGACGGTGTGCGTCGAGGTCGACAACCGCGGCACGGTCACCTACGGCGCCGTGAAGGCCGCGTCGGCCGCGACGACGCCCACCACCACGTCGTCGACCACCAAGACCACGACGACGTCGACGACGACCAAGACCGGCTAGTACGCCCGGACGGGGCTGGTACGCCCGGACGGGTGTACCAGGGCTCCCCCTCAGGCCCGGCCGTCCAAGCGGGCGATTACTCGCTAACTTGGCCGCATGAGATCGATCCCGCCCGGCGACGAGGTGCTGGCGAGGGCCGAGAAGCTCGTCGGTGTCGAGAGGATCGCAAGGGGCGAGAAGCTCGCGAGCCGGATCGCCAACGAGGCCTGTTACCTCGGCTACTGCTTCCGCAGCGGGATGTTCGCAATCGAGTCCCCGCAGCGGCTGGTGCGGTCTGTGCGGGCGTTCATCGATTACGGGATGCTCGGCGCCGGTCCGGCGGTCGCCGCGATCCGCCATGCCGACAGGCCGGCTGTGATCGACGAGCGCGGCAGCGTGACCTATCGCGAACTGGACAACCGTGTCAACGCGCTCGCGACCGCGTGGATCGACCGTGGCCTGAAGCCGGGCGACGGTGTCGCGATCTTGACCCGCAACCACCGGGGCTTTCTCGAGGCGCTGTTCGCCGCGGCCAGATGCGGCGCGCGCGTGATCCTCTTGAACACCGGCTTCGCGGGCCCGCAGGTCAGCGAGGTG
>Ga0123356_10006655_pt1 | contig 11652 bp, 9 predicted proteins | sample TergutEmb28metaG_2_FD_92546 | JGI IMG/M metagenome (GOLD analysis project Ga0123356, IMG submission 92546) | Embiratermes neotenicus P3 segment gut microbial communities from Petit-Saut dam, French Guiana - Emb289 P3 | ecosystem: Host-associated > Arthropoda: Insects > Digestive system > Gut ... | reverse complement strand
CCTGATCATCGTTGTCATCCTCGTGGCGTGGCACGAGATCGGGCTCTACCGGCTCGCGAAGCGGTCCCGGCGGGAGCGGACCAGGGAGCGGCGGATCCGGTCGCTGTACTTCTACGGCGGGCTCGCGGTACTGCTGATCGCCGTTGAGTCGCCGCTCGACTACTGGGCCGACTCCTACTTCATCGTGCACATGGTGCAGCACCTGCTGCTGATGTTCGCCGCGCCGTCGCTCGTTGTCCTCGGCGCGCCGGGACAGCCGCTGCTCGACGCGCTGCCCGGGCGGTCCGGCAAGACGGTGACGCGCGAGGTCGCGACCGGGGGCTGGGCGCGGCCGGTGCGGGCGGTCTTCCACTGGCTCACCGGGCCGCTGGTTTCGATCGTGATCTTCAACGTGGTGATGGTGGTCTGGCACATCCCCGCGGCGTTCGACCTCGCCGAGAACAACCAGTACGTGCACATCTGGCTGATGCACAGCTCGTTCTTCCTCGCGGGCATCCTGTTCTGGCTGCAGTTCATCGACTCGCCGCCGTTCCGGTCGCGGATGCCGGTGCTCGGCCGGGCCGCCGCGCTGCTGGCCACCAACGTGGTGATGATCTTCATCGCGATGACGCTGTCCATCTTCGCGACCCACTCGGTCTACGCCGCCTATGACAACGTGCCGGGCGTGACCCTGCCGGCCTTCGCCGACCAGCAGATCGGCGCCGCGATCCTGTGGGTGTGCGGTGACTTCTGGGCCCTGCCCACGATGGTCGTGACGATCAGGAAGCTGGTCGCCGACGAGGGCGGCATCGGCACCGCGCTTGAGCAGTTCGTCCGGCGGGGCAGCAAGAGCGCCAAGGCGAGCGGCTGGGCGTCGCGCTCCATCACCGCGTCCATGTTCACCGAGCCCGCGGAAACCCCCGCGCCGGAACCGACGCCCGCGGCCGGCGCCAAGCGCGCGAACGACTAGGGCGGCGTCGTCCCGGGTCAGCGCGGCTGATAGCCAGGAGTAGCGCTAGCCTTCCCCGGGCCACGCCGACTGAGCTGACGGCCCGGGTTCGGCGCCGCTGCCGGCGGCCGTATCGCCAACAGCGTTGCCCCCGTGAGCGCCCTCCCCATGACCGCCGTCCCCGAGTCCGTTGAGCTGGCCGTCGGGGTTCGGTTCCGGCTGCCCGACCGTGTCCTCATCCGGGTGCCGGCCGGGCAGCCCCGGCAGGGCCGGCAGGCTGGGCAGGTTGGGGAGGTTGGGCAAGTTCACATGCGGCAGGTTCGCCGGGGTCCAGGCACGCAGCGAGGACAGCGCCGGAGCACTGCCCACCATGATCACCCCGACGACGAGGGCGACGATCCCGCCCGCCTGAAGCGCCAGCTCGCCTGGGGTGATCTGAATCCGGTCGCCGAACACCAGCACCCCGAGCAGTATCCCGACCAGCGGCTCGCCCGCCGAGATGGCGGGCAGCGATTGCTGCAACGGGCCAGCGTTGAAGGCGCTCTGCATCAGCCAGATCCCGGTCGCGCCCGCGCCGATAAGCGCGTACGGCGCCCACGAGGTGAACATCGCGGCGACGCCGTTGGAGGACAGGATCTCCAGGGTCTGCCTGGTCAGCGCGTCCTGAATGCCGAATACCAGCCCGGCGGCGACCCCGGTCAGCATCGCCCGGCTCCGTCCCGGTCTTCGCCGGCCCGCCTGTACGGCGAGGAACGCGATCCCCGCGATCACCGCGGCGGCCCACCAGTGCGACGCGGAACCGAAGGACAGACCGATCGGCTTGGCGGACCGCGACGCGGCGAGCAGCGCGACGCCGAGGCACAGCACGGCCGCGCCGAGGATCTCCCGGAGCTTGAGCGACGCCTTGGCGAGCGGCACGGCGAGCACGAGCGCGAAGACCAGGTTCGTGGTCAGCAGCGGCTCGACGAACGCCAGCGACAGGTTCCCGATCGACCAGGCGGCAAGCACCTGCCCGGCGACCATGCAGCCGATCCCGGTCAGCCAGCGCGGTGCGCGCAGCAGGTCGGCGATCAGCCGGAGGGACAGGAAGCGGGATTGCGGCTCACCTTGCGCGGCATGCTGCTGAAGCACGAACCCGGTGCCGATGAGCAGTGCGGCCAGCAGCGTGAGCCCGTAGTCGAGGCTGATGTCGATGTCGATATTCACGCCGACCCTCGGCGCCTAGGCCGCTGCACTCATGGTCACTGCTGTCCCGCTGTCCCTGGTTGTCTGGTTATCGCGCAGTACGTATCAACGAATAGTAACCGCGTGCCAGGCCGCCTGGCAGACAGGCACACAACGGTCCCCGGCTGATCGTGAACCTTGTACCCCGGGACACCCATCGGCCGCGGCTCAAAATGATAACGTTCCGGGCCTGACATACCCATCCGTCGCACAGGTTTCTCGGCCTGCCGCGCGTTCCCTGCCATATAGCGCCAGGTCCGGCCTTACTATCATCATGGCGGCAGGTGGGTGCCGCCGGTGATTGGAGCGTTAGGGGAGTAGCAGTGGGGGACGCAATCACAGGGGCGCGCGCCCGGCGCGTGCCAGGACGGCGGCGCGCCGTTGGAACCAGAGACCGCATCGTCGGCCACCTCGCGATCGTCGCGGAAATCGTCGACCCGACAGGGATGGCCTCCACCCGGCTGGCCGAGGCGGTGGGCTACCCGGGGTCGAGCGTCGCGTTCGCGCAGCTGCTTTCCGGCATGGAGCGCGACGGCCTCATCACTCGCGAGGTGCGCGGCAAGCGAACGTACCGCATCGCCCTGTCGGCTCCGGTAGCCATCAGGCCTGACACGCTGCGAACGGGCCCCGACAACGTGGGCGCGCATGGCGGGCCGGCGGACACGGTACCGGTCGCGTTCCCGGCAGCGATCGACTACGACGAACTGGCTCGCCGGGTTCTCGTGCATCTGGTGCGCCGGCTTTCCGAGCTCAACCCGGCCGAGCTGGCGGCACTCGAACAGCTGCTGTCCCCCGCCAGAACGCTGACCGGACCCGCCACGATGGGGCAGGTCAGCGCGGTGAGCCAGGTCAGCTGAGCCAGGGCAGGGTTAACAGAGCCAGGGCCAAGTCAGCTGAGGCGACGGAGCCCTGACCTGTGATGCCGTGCGGTCTCGATGTAGGTTCGCACGGCCCGCTCGGTCCACGTCGTGTCTACCCCGGACCGCTTGATCGTGGCGGGCACGCCCGCCACCAGTGATCCGGGGGGCACGGCGAAACCTTCGGACACCACGGCGCCCGCCGCGATGATCGATCCTGCCCCGACCACGACGCGGTTCAGCGTCACCGAACCGGAGCCGATCAGGCAGCCTGCCTCGATCACGCACCCCTCCAGGTGCGCGTTGTGGCCGATCACGCAGTCGTCGCCGATCACGGTCGGCCACCGCGCGGTGCAATGCACGATCGTCCCGTCCTGCACGCTGGTTCTGGCGCCCACCTGGATGGTCCCGTGGTCGCCGCGGAGCACGGCACCGGGCCAGACCGACGCCTCAGGGCCAATCGTGACCCGTCCGATAATCACAGCATCAGGGGCGACATAGGCCAGTTCGTCGATGTCGGGCTCGTGCTCATCCAAGGCGTAAATCGGCACCCGCATAGGGTAGCGTCTTGGCTCGTGGCCGATAGTTCTGGCAGCACTTCTGTGGAACCCTCCCCCGTCAAGCTCCTGGCGACCGCCGTGTCAGCGATCGGCGGCACCGAGCGGGCCGGGCAGACGCGCATGGCCGAGGCCGTGTGGGACGCGATGACCGACGGGAACCACCTAGCCGTGCAGGCCGGAACCGGGACCGGCAAGTCGCTCGCCTACCTGGTGCCAGCGTTCGAGCTCGCCGCCGCCCGGCGCGGGCCCGTCGTCGTGTCCACCGCCACGATCGCGCTGCAGCGTCAGCTGATCGAGCGCGACCTGCCGCGGCTCGCCGACGCGCTGCGGCCCGAGATCGGCAGGACCCCCGAGTTCGCCATGCTCAAGGGCCGGAACAACTACCTGTGCCTGAACAAGGTCCGGAACGCGCCCGACGACGACGGTCAGGAAACGCTGTTCGAGCCGACATCGCAACTCGGCCAGAATGTGAAGCGGCTGCATCAGTGGGCGAACAGCACGAACACCGGGGACCGTGACGAGCTCGTGCCCGGCGTGCCCGACCAGGCGTGGCGCCAGGTCGCCGTGACGGCCCGGGAGTGCATCGGCGCGCAGCGGTGCCCGTTCGGAATCCAGTGCTTCTCCGAGCGCGCCCGCAGGCTCGCCGCGGAGGCGGACGTGATCGTCACCAACCACGCGCTGCTCGCCATCGACGCCCTCGGCGACGGCGGCATTCTCCCCGAACACCGGGTCGTGATCGTCGACGAGGCCCACGAGCTCGTCGACCGGGTCACGTCGGTGGCCAGTGGTGAGCTGTCGGCGCTGACGGTGGACCTGGCCGTGCGGCGCAGCGGGCGGCTGGCGGAGGAGGGGGAGCTCGCGCGGCTCGCCGAGGCCGGCAACGCGCTCGGGCCGCTGCTGGTCGCCATGCCGGGCGGGCGGATGGACTCACTTGACCAGGCGCTCGCCGCGTCGCTCACCGCCGTCCGCGACGCGGCCTCGGCGTGCGCGGCGCAGGTCAGGCGAGTGGCCTCGGCCAAGGACTCCGATGAGGCTGACCCCGCCACGGCCGGGGCGGCGCAGACCGCCCTGGTGGCCCTGGAGGAGATCGAGTCGGTGGCCGACCGGCTCGTGGTGGCCTTTGACCAGCCGCTGGAGGAACGCGAGGAAGTCGTCTGGCTGGAGCGGCCGGAGGACTGGACCGCGGATTCGTCCCGGCCTGCCTCCCTGCACGTCGCCCCGCTCGAGGTCGGCGAAGTGCTGGCAGAACATCTTTTTTCCGAACGAACCGTGGTGCTTACCTCAGCGACCCTGACCCTCGGGGGATCGTTCACGCCGCTGGCCCGGCGATGGGGCCTGGACGCGTCCGCCCAGGGGGACGAGTGGACCGGGATCGACGTGGGGTCGCCGTTCGCGCACGGGCGGAGCGGGATCCTGTATGTCGCCAAGCACCTGCCGCCGCCCGGCCGGGACGGGCTCCCGCCCGAGTACCTGGATGAGCTGTGGGAGCTGATCAAGGCGGCGGGCGGGCGGACCCTTGGGCTGTTCTCCTCGATGCGCGCGGCCAAGGCCGCGGCGGTCGCGCTGCGGGAGGCGCTGCCGTACCCGGTGCTCTGCCAGGGCGATGACTCGACCATGCAGCTGGTCAAGGAGTTCGCGGAAGACGAGCCGACGTGCCTGTTCGGCACGCTGTCGCTGTGGCAGGGCGTGGACGTGCCCGGGCCGTCGCTGCGGCTGGTGGTCATCGACCGCATCCCGTTCCCCCGGCCGGACGATCCGCTGGCGTCCGCGCGGACGCGGGCGGCGGACGCGCGGGGCGGGTCGGGCTTCATGGAGGTGTCGGCGTCGCACGCGGCCCTGCTGCTCGCTCAGGGTGCCGGACGGCTGCTGCGGTCGGTCGACGACCGCGGGGTCGTGGCGGTGCTCGACCCGCGCTTGGTCACCAAGCGCTACGGCGAGTACCTGCGCGCGTCGCTGCCGCCGTTCTGGCAGACGACCGACCCCGAGGTGGTACGCGGCGCACTGCGCCGGCTCGCGGCCGGCTAAGTCCCGCGGCAGCTGGCGCCGCTAGCTGGGCCGGCCCCTTGCCCACCCCGTCGGTAGCTCAGCCCGCCGCTAGCTCAGCCCGTAGGCGTCGAACATGTGCCGTTCCCACAGCCGCATGGATGCTTCTTCCGGGTAGGAGAGCACGTCGGGCTGCAGGTCGTAGATGCGGGTGCTGCGGTTCTCGGTGCCGTAGGCGGGCCAGCCGGGGTCACCGCAGGACGCGAAGGCGATCCATTCGCGGCGCATGGTGTCGCCGAGCGCGAGGAAACCGGCCGGCGGCTGCTCGCCGGTCAGCATCGCGCCGATGCCGAGGCCGGGCGAGCCGAAGATGAGCGGCACGTCGAGCGCATGGCACGCGCCGAAGGGACCGATCGGAGCCTCGGCCCGCAGTTCGTAAAGGAACGTGGCCCCGCCGGACGCGGCGTGCGCCTGCGCCAGGTGCAGGGTCGGCATCCGGAACAGCCAGTCGGAGAAGACCACCTCGAACAGCTGGTTCGCGTCCGCCTTCGGGTACGCGTCGCGGTATCCGGCGGGCCCGTCGGGGGCCGGCGCGAAGTGGTCGAGCAGGGTGCTCGTCTCCGCGTCTGAGATCTTCCCCAGCCGCCCCTGGGCCGCGATGAACAGCCGGTACTCGTCCCTGTTGTGGCCGGTCAGCAGGTCAACGTCGCGTGCCGCGCCGGACAGCAGCGCCCGCCACGGCGCGCGGGGCAGCACCTCGCCGTCGACCACCGGGGAGAACGGTGTGTCGGTGAGCTTGACCGCCCCCCAGGACGGGAACTCCCGCATCCGCGCGGTGACGTTCATCTGCGCGTCCACCAGCCGCTTCGGATCGGTTCCGCTCAGGCCCTGGTAAGTGGCCGGTACCCCGGCCGTCTCGGCGATCGCCGCGGTGACGCTGCCGGCCAGTTCCGGCGTGAAGACGGTACCCGGCACGGATTGCGCGATCGCCCGGCGGAACAGGCCCTCGGCGGACGGCATCGCGAGCAGTGTGGAGATCGCGCCGGCCCCCGCGGACTCGCCGAAGACCGTGACGTTCCCCGGGTCACCGCCGAAGCGCCCGATGTTGTCCCGCACCCAGCGCAGCGCCGCCACCAGGTCCAGCAGGCCGCGGTTGGCGGGCGCGCCGGGGATCTCGGCGAACCCCTCGGTGCCAAGCCGGTAGTTGCAGGACACGAAGACGGTCCCCGCGCTCGCGAACCGGCCGCCGTCGTAGCTCGGCTCGGCAGCCGACCCGAACAGGTAGGCACCGCCGTGGATCCACACCATGACGGGCAGCGTCTTCGCTTGCGGGTCGGGGGTCCACACGTTCAGGGTCAGCCATTCGCCGGTCGTGTCGGCGGGCGGCCGCGGCGCGCCCGGCGGGCCGGGGAATGGCGCCTGCGGCGCCTGCGGGCCGAACGCGACGGCCTCACGCACGCCATCCCAGGGGTCCGGCGGTTCGGGTGCCATGAAGCGCAGCGCGTCAACGGGCGGCTTCGCGAACGGGATGCCGCGGAACACCGCGTTGCCCTGCTCGACGCGCCCCAGTACCCGGCCGACGGTGGTATAGACCTCTGGTCCGGCTTGGGCCATGGGGCGACCTCCGCTACGTCAGTGGAGCGATAAGGAGAGCTTTCAACGACTTTAAGTCATTAGACGGGATCTAGCATCACCACTGGGATCTTGCGCGGCATCGCGCGTGTCTCGTATTGGGCGAACGCGGGGTTGCGCTCTTTCTGCCGGTCATAGATCGTGTCCCGCTCGGTCGGCTGGGCGACCCGCGCGGTGACCGCGATCGTCTCGGTGCCGACTTCGACGGTCGCCCGGGGGTGCGCGAGGAGATTGTGAAACCAGGCGGGGTTGCTCTGGGCGCCCGCCTTCGAGGCGAAGACCGCGAAGGACTCCCCCACCCGCAGGAAGGCCAGCGGGCTGACCCGCTGCGCCCCGGTGCGCGCGCCGGTATGGTGCAGCAAGAGGATGTCGCTGCCCGCGAAGGGGCCGCCGACCTTCCCGCCATTGGCCCGGAACTCTGCGATGATCTTGCCGTTGAAGTCGGTGCCTGCCGCAGTCATGACGCACAGTTTAGGAAAAGCGAACATGAAGTCACCGCGCGGCCTGTCAGATCTCCCGTACGCGTCGGAATTGTCGGAGTTCAATCGAGAGCTTGAGATTGACGGCGACTACGACCGGATGCGGTTCGACGGGCTGCGCCTCACCGAGGCGGACGCGGGCGGTGCCCGCTTCACTGAGTGCGCCTTCACCGGAGCGGCCTTTGACGGAGGAAGGCTGCGCCGGGCGCGGCTGACTGACGTCTGGTTCGCCGAGACCCGGTTCGTTGCCAGCGACCTGGCCGAGTCGCAGCTCACCGACGTCTGGTTCAGCGGTTGCGTGTTCGCAGGGGTGCAGACGTTCTCCATCGTGGCCCGCCGGGTGACGCTGCGCGGCTGCAAACTCGACTCGGTGAACTTCCGCGACGCCAAGCTGACCGAAGTGGCCTTCGAAGACTGCGTGCTGCGCGACGTAGACTTCGCCAGCGCGAAACTGAGCAAGGTTTCCTTCGCCGGCTGCACCATGACCGGCTCCGACTTCTCCCACGTGACCTGCAAGGACGTGGACCTGCGCGGGGCCCGCCTGGGGACCGCGGATACGCCTGGCATCAAGTCCGGCTACGACTGCCTGCGCGGCGCCCGCATCGACAACCTCCAGCTGATGACGCTCGCCCCGCTGCTGGCCCACCACCTTGGCATCAAGGTCGCAGACTAGGCGGATCAAGAGCCTGGCAAGGCGTACGGGTTCTTGCTGTTATCAGTTTGGCGAGAGAGCGCGCATGGCGGCCGTGAAGTGGGCGGCGCGGTCCTTGTAGTCCAGGAAGTGACCGAAGCTGGGGGCCGCCGGGGAAAGCATGACGATTCCCTGCGGGCGGGCCCACGCGAAGGCCCGGGCGACCGCGCTGTCTAGGTCCGGGCAGTCGCGGACGGCGACAGAGGCGCGGCCGGCGGCAGCGCTCCGTTCCGTCTCGAGGAACGCCTCGGTGATGCGGGGGCCGCTGTCGGGGAGGGTGAGGACGAATGTGGGCGCGTCCCGGGTGAACACCCCGTCGGCCAGCGGGCGGTAGTCGATTCCTCGGTCCTGACCGCCGACGATCAACGCGACTCGCCGGCCGGGGAAGGCGTCGAGGGCCGCCAGGGTCGGCAGCACGTTGGTGGACAGTGAGTCGTCGACGAACGTGACGCCGTCGATGACGCCGACCGTGGTCAGGCGGCTCGGCAGCGGGCTGAAGCCCGCGGCAACGCGCTCCAGCTGCTCGTCATCGCCGGCCTGGCGGATGAGGTTAGGGTTTCCCGCGGCGGTTCCGAGGGCGCGCAGCACGCTGCGGGCAATCAGCGCGTTGCGCCGGTTGTGCCTGCCGGGCAGGCCGAGCGGACCGGGCCAGGTGGCTCCCGGCTCGTCGCCCTCGGTCACCCACTCGATCCGGGGTCCGAGCAGGCCGGCCCGCTCGCGCAGCAGCTCACTGTCGCCGTTGGCCACGGTGAGGTCGGCTCCCGGCTGGGAGCAGGCCGACAGCTTGTCGCGGTAGTACCGCTCGACGTCGCCGTGCCAGGGCAGGTGGTCGGGGTGCAGCGAGGTGACGGCGGTGACCGGCGGCGTGACGGCCAGGTCGGTCGCGGTGTAGCTGGATACCTCGATCACCCAGAAGTCGTAGTCCCCCTCGACTTCCGGGTCATAGGGGGCCGCGCCGAAGTTGCCGCCCACCATCGCCTTGTAGCCGAGACCGGTCAGCAGGTGCCCGATGATGGCGGAGGTGGTGGACTTGCCCTTGGTGCCGGTGATACAGACCACGCGGTCCCGGTCGGCATCGTTCAGCCAGAGGCCTAGGCCGCCGGCCAGCGTCACACCCGCCGCGCGCAGCTCGTCCGCCTCGGGGCGGTACCGGCTGATGCCGGGGGTCTTGATGACGACCTCGCATGTCTTCAGCGCGTCAAGCCCCCCGCGGCTGGTCGGCAGCACCCGAATGCCGTCTTGCGGCGGGTTGTCGTCGACGAGCACCGGGTCGACGCCGAGCGCGCGGAGCTTGCGCAGGCTGGCGTGCCCTTCGCGGCCGAGGCCCCACAGGCCGGTCCGCGCGCCGCGCAGATCAGACCAGGTAAGCGTCGGCCGCTCGGTCATGCGTCCTCGAAGGAGTACGCGGCGGGCACGAAACTCGCCCCCACCGGGCGGCGCATGGCTTCGATCTCGTCCGCGGTCGGCGCGTCCGGCCGCCCGGTCACTTCGGCTGCCAGCTCCTGCAGCAGCGGCGTGCCCGCCCGGTCTGGCCGGCTCGCGGCGAGCACGACCGCAGCACGGCATTCGTTGACCTCGCCCACGCATTCGAAGGGCTTTGTGCCCGAGCCGAGCAACGTCCGGAACTTGGCCGCCAGGCCCGGATCGTCAAGAGGCTCGCCGCCCCCGCCGCCACCGGCGAAGACGGCGCGCAACTGCTGCGCGGACATGAACGGGGCGAGGATGAGGTCGATGAAACAGCACTTGTCGCACTGACCGCACCAGTGGTCGAGACGCCGCTGGGTGTCGATGTGGAACGCCCGGTTACAGCTGCGGAAGGTCTGGTGGTACTGGGTCAGGGCGGCGAACCTCTCGCCCACCCACAGCTCGGTGCGGTCGCGCAGCGCGGAGAAGTAGTCCGGCAGCCGGTGCGGATCGGCGGCCAGCAGGTCGCGGAACGCGGCCTCGAACGCGGCGGACTTGGACCACTGGTGGTTGACCGGCTGGCCGTCACGCTCCAGCGTCGGCACCGAGGCCGACCACTCGTTGGACATCACCACCGCGTCCCGGCCGTTGAGCGTCGCGGCGAGGATGGCGATCGCCGAGATGATCCCGGTCACCGGCACGTGCCCGTTCAGGAACCCGAGGTCGGCTGACCTCAGCAGCTGCGGGTCGATCTCCCGCCCGGCCCTGATCACGGGCAGTCCGCTCACCGCCGCCGGCTTCTCGATGGCCTCGAACCGGTCTCCCGGCCGGTTCACCACGAATAGCGCGACGTCGCCCGCCCGCTTCCGCACCCCCTCGACGGTCACGATCGAGTCGATCCCGCCGCCGAAGGGCACGAGCGGCCGCAGATCATGAGCTGCCGGATTTACGGCAGGGCTAGCCTCACCGTCGCTCGGCTTGGCCTCGATGTTCAGGTCACTGAGGTCAAGGGAGTTCCGGTAGGCATACTCGCCGAGGCCCGACAGGTAGAACTCGCGGAGGAAGGCGTGCTCTCGCTCGGTGAGCGCGATCTCCCCGAGGTCGATCACCGGCGGTGCCGCCGTCTTGTAATACGAGACGCCCGCCAGCAGATAGACGAGCCGGGCCGCGGCCAGGGCCGCCGGAGTCTCCCAGGCCTCCCCCGGGCTGAGCGACACTCGTTCCGTGAACTGGCGTCCGTCGAGCGAGTACCGGCAGGTCAGCAGCCCCCGTTCGGCGTCGGAGGTGAACCCCTCGTAGCGAAATACCCGGCCGCGCGCGGGCACGGCTGCTGCGGAAACGTCTAGCGAAGTCATCGCACGCGAGTCTACCGAGGGTTAGGCGGAAGCCCGGGGCTCGGCGTCATGCAGGGTGCGCAGAATGTTGCCCCCCGCCAGCGCCTTGAGGTCCGCCTCCGACCAGCGGCGGCGCTGAAGTTCCGCGAAGAGGGCCGGGTAGCGGGACACGTCGTCCAGGCCGACCGGGGTGGCCGGAGTGCCGTCGAAGTCGCCGCCGATGCCGACGTGGTCCAGTCCGGCGGCCTCCCGGACGTGGTCGATGTGGTCTGCCACCTGGCGGATGGTCGCTTCGGGCCTGCGGTGGGACTTCTCCCATTCGGGGAGCAGGCTGAAGACGTCGGTCAGGTTCTTCTGGTCGATGCCACGGGAGGCGGCGAGGGCGCGCAGGCCGTTGAACCAGTCCGTCGCCTCCTGGGAGACGAAGAACGGGACGAACGTGACCATGCACACGCCGCCGTTGGCGGACAGCCGGGAGAGCACGTCGTCGGGGACGTTGCGCGGGTTGTCACAGACCGCGCGGGCGCTTGAGTGCGAGAAGATCACAGGGACGCGGGCGG
>Ga0123356_10006654_pt1 | contig 11652 bp, 11 predicted proteins | sample TergutEmb28metaG_2_FD_92546 | JGI IMG/M metagenome (GOLD analysis project Ga0123356, IMG submission 92546) | Embiratermes neotenicus P3 segment gut microbial communities from Petit-Saut dam, French Guiana - Emb289 P3 | ecosystem: Host-associated > Arthropoda: Insects > Digestive system > Gut ... | reverse complement strand
TCGGTAACAATCACAAAAGTCTTTCCATTTTTTTGGGTAATTTTCAGCCCGCATTTCGACTGGATGTCCCATTGACCTTTGAAGTTGAAAATTTCGTCGTAATATATTTCCGGTACTTTCATATTTTTCTAATTACTTCTTTTCCAAACGACTTATTCACCAACTCCCGATTGCGTGGACGGTAGGTTCCATCTTCCATTTCGCGCATCATTACTTTGGCAAATAAGCGAGTCATTTTTGATTCCTGCGTTTCATCTTTATAGAATGTTTCCCAAGCGTAATCGTAGAGTTCCTGCAATCTTTCCGCGCTCATATTTTTGGGTTGAAAAACCACCTGTCCGGCATTGTAATGATTCCAGTCAAAATCTAAAATCCTGCCTTGACGCAAATAATCATCGTATGCTTTGGTGTGCGGGAAAGGCGTCATCACGGTAAATTCCGCCAAATCCAAATTAATTTCGAGCAGAAAATCAATTAAGCGTTTTATATCATCTTCCGTCTGGTTATCAAGTCCTAAGAGGATTGTGCCTTCAACGCCGATACCGTAGTCGTGGTAACGTTTCACGCGCTCTTTGATATAATCGGAAGTGTCATAAACCGCCTGATAGACGTACCACGCGCCGGCTTGCGCCGCCAAATCAAGAATTTCCGGGTCATCTTCTATCGTGTGGCTAATCCATTTCTTTTTGAACGGAATCATCTCTTTAAAGAGTTGTTTTTCCCACTCCTTGTCTTGCGCCAGCGAGTTATCGACCACAAAAAGACGGTTGTTTTCAATAGTTGCCAGCTCCTCAACAACCTTATCTACCGGACGCGGGCGAAACATACGACCACCGAGATAGGTTACGGCGCAGGGATAACAACTGAACCGGCAACCGCGCGATGCGTGAAACAAATCGACCATTTGAACGCCTTTATGGTTGTATAAATCGCGTTTATACAAGTCCCGGCGCGCAGGTCCGACACTTTCAATGGGCGGGTGTTGCTGCATAAAGTTATACACTTTCTTGAGTTCGCCGCGTTTAAAATCGTTCATTACGGCTTCCATCCTGCCTTCGGCTTCTCCCAAAAAAACAGAGTCGGCGTGTTCCATTGTATCTTCGGCGTGCAACATCGTGGAGATACCGCCGAACATCACTTTTTTGCCTTGCTCTCGAAATTTGTCGGCAATTTCCCAACCACGTTTTACCTGCGTGGAAAGCATCATTGAAACAGCTACCAAATCGCAATCTTCCTCAAAGTTGATCGCTTCAACATTTTCATCAACAAAATTAACCTGCACATATTCGGGTAATGCCGCGGCGAAAACCACAGGTCCGTGAGGCGGAAGCGTAAACGTTGTCTGCCCGGGAAGTTTTTTCCATTTCGGATAAATTAAAAGTAATTTCATATATAAATTATTTATTTATTTTATTCAACAAATATTCCAACCCCAGCAACTCTCCGCAGGTATTAATTGCAGTGAGCGGCGTGCCGACAATTCCGTGCAGGTTGATGTTTTGCCCGCTCAGAAGCAGGTTTTTTAACTTTGTACGGATAGATATATGCGACAATATAATGTTGTTGCAATCTTTTTTCACGCCATATAGCGCACCCTCTTTCTGGTTGTAAAAATCTCTGATGGTCAACGGACTGGCGCTATATACGCTTTTTATACAAGCGCGTATGCCGGGATGCAATTTTTCTAATTTGTTGATTATTTGCTCTTCACAACGCTTTTTAAATGCCTTGTATTTTTCTCCACGTTTGCCGACAGTGGTATTTTCCCATTCTCTTACAACGTCAAAACTCATGATGCAATTCACTATCATTTTTAGCGCATACCTGTCACTTGTTGTTACAGGCGGAGTGAGGTACATCATTCCTGTTGGAAAAGTATCGGGATTAAATTCGGCTAATTTCCAAACTTCATCGTAATCATCTATGTAGTAGCGCGTATGGTTGAAATACGGAAATGTTTCGGGTTTGAATATTACGTATAAGGTAAAAAGTGAATATGAGTTTGGAATATTGTCGATTCGTTGCCAGTAGGAACGTTGGATTTTTGAGGTATCCATTAATTTGAAAAGCGACGAAGGGTGTATTGTCGAAATATACCATTCTGCCCGATGCTGTTTGTCGTCGGCAGTAACAATATACTCAATTTCCTTCTCTTTTATCTCAATGTGCTTCACGCCGGTGCGTGTATAGACTTCTCCTCCCGACTGACGGATAACACCTGTCAGCGCATCTGCCAACTGTTGACTTCCTCCCACAAAATGAGCCGCCCCATCAATAAAAAGGACAGAGATGATAGCGTGAATATAGAACGGCGTTTTGTCGCGTTCGCCGCCATAAAGCGGATTTGACAGCACCAGCACATTGCGCAAGCGCTCATTTTCGGTAAACGAGTTGATGAAATCACTCACGCTCATCACAGATTTTTCGGAATAATGTGAGGAAAAATCACTGTATTCGAGGTTCAACATCTTTGATTTGTTCACAATGTCGTACATCGCTTTCACATAGCGGGATATATTTTCGCGCTCTTCGGGAAAATCCTGCGCCAATGTATCTATGAAACGTTCAGCGCCTTTGGCATAGCGGTAAGTTTTATTATCGCTGCCGACTTGAAAAAGTTCAAAGCAATCGTCATCAGTAGGCAGCACAGAGAGTTTGTCCATAATACCCAACCACGAACATATTTTATTCATCACTCCACCCTCTTGAAATCCGCCAACCACATGGATGCCTGTTTCAAATTCAACACCCTCGCGACTGAAGTGGTGCAATCCGCCGCCAATTTTGTAATGTTGCTCAAAAATCTTTACATTGTAGCCTTCCTTACTCAAAATAGCACCGCAAAACAGCCCACCTATGCCTCCACCTATGATAATTACCGATTGATTCATTTTATTTAAAAAGTTTGCAAAGATAACTATTTTATTAATTTTTTTACGTACTTTTGTCAACTTTTTAACGATAGCTTATTGTGAATAAAGAAAATCATGAAAAAAATATTTATATATTTTCTTATTTTGTTTTTTTTCTGTAATTGCACACCCAAGATTTTCAAGGGCTTAGAGGCATCTGATAAAAAGCGAATTGACAAGTCGGAGTTGTTCCCTTTTGTTGTTGATACAACGCTTATGTACAACATGCAAATTCAACATAAAGAATCTGATTTTTCAGGAATATTATTAATTAAATCTGTTGAAAATCAATCTGTTCGCATGATTTTCACTTCTGTCTTCGGCTTGACGGTTTTTGATTTTGAGTTTAACGAAACTGAATTTAAAGTGAATAATTGCATTGAAATTTTACAGAAAAAAAAGATTTTGAATTTGTTCAAAAAAGATTTTCGGGCATTGTTTTCATATCATTTGCCCAAATCGTTTGAAGCAAAAGTTTACACAAAAGAACAAACGCCGGTTGGTTACAAAATAAAAACGCTTGACGGGAAGGCATATTTTTTAACCCACGAAAGGCAATTAAAAAAAATAGAAATGCCGGCAATTATAACATCGTTAAATATTGACTATCAGGACTATAAGGATAATTTACCGGAACATATTTTAATATCGCATCCGGGATTGAAATTCAATATGCAATTAGAGCGAATAACTGAATAACTGAATAACTGAATAACTGAATAACTGAATAACTGAATGAAAGTAAATGAAGTTCCACAAGATTCAAGGATATACGTAGGCAATTTGTTTAGCGACATGACCTATGCTCTTGACGATGACGGAAACTATGTGCCCGTCTTCAGCGAAGGCTGGAAAGTGAAAAACGATGCGTTGGATATTGCATTGGACGCCGTCAATGAAAGATGCGAGGAGGTGCGCAAGCAGGTTTTAGCCGGCAAACTCAGCCCATTGGCATATCACCTCGAAAAGAACATTATGGAAGTCGGTTTGTTTGCCAAATATACCGGCGTAAGTAAAAGAACAATTAAAAAACATTTGGAACCGGAAAATTTTAAAGAATTAGATGATAGCGTTTTACTTCAATACGCAGAGGCATTACGTATCACCGTTGAAGAATTAAAAACAGTATGAAAGTATTAGAATTTGAACATAAACCTGCCGCTCATTGCGAAAATGGCGTAATTTCCAACTTATTGCGATTTTACGGTTTTGATATTTCCGAGCCGATGATTTTCGGATTGTCGGGCGGATTATTTTTTGGGCACATGTCCTTTATTAAATCGGGAGGTCTGGCGTTTACTACCTTTCGCACCTTTTCGGGGGTGTTGTTTAAGCGCGTAACACGTTTGCTGGGTTTCAAAGTAAAAACCAGACACATTTTTCTCAAAAAAGAACACGCCATGCAAAAACTTGATGAGGTGTTACAGACAGGAAATCCTGCGGGCTGTGTCGTAGGGTTGTATTATTTACCCTATATGCCGCCTGAGTACCGCTATCACTTCACGGGACATAATCTTTGCGTCATCGGAAAAGATGAACAGGGAATTTATCATATAAGCGACCCCAACATCAAAGAAAAAGTAACTATTTCACGAAAAGATTTAATCCGGTCGCGTTTTGCCAGAGGCGGCGCATTCCCTTTGTTGGGTCAAATGTACTGGATAACATCCGTGCCGGATAAATTGCCCGATTTGGCGCCGCTCATTCGCAAAGCCATCAAGCGTAATTGCTGGCTAATGACCTCACCTCCCAAATGGTTCCCATGGTTCGGCGTAAACGGTATATATTATTTATCGAAACAAATCCGCAACTGGGAGCAAAAAATGGGCAAACGTGAAGCCATTTTCAACTTAGCCCAACTTATCCGTATGTTGGAGGAGGTAGGCACGGGCGGCGCAGGTTTTCGTTATATATATGCCGCATTCCTGCAACAGGCGGCAAGTGTTACCGGTATTGCCGAGTTAAATACTTTTTCGCTGCGATTGACGGAAATCGGCGACCTTTGGCGCGACTTTGCCTACAAATCCGCCCGCGTTCTCAAAAAGCGGCAAGGCGAACAATATACCTACGACGATCTTGGGGATATTTTGCGTCGCATAGCTGAAATGGAAGATGTGTTTTATAAGGAATTGAAAATGGTGGTATAAAAAGAAACAGAATAATAAACTCCGTTACAAACACCGTTTTTACTATCGCCTTGTAGCTGAGAATTTTATCTCCAAGACTTCTGAAGAGCAAGTGTATGTTTTGCATTTGGACAGAAAGCGTGACAACGACCATATTGATAACTTGCGTTGGGCAACCAAAGCGGAAATGTTGGAACACAGCAGTAAAAGTCCGTATGTAAAATTCGCACTTAAAAAACAGGTTCAACTACTCAAAAAATACAAAGAGCAAGGAATAGCAGGCGGCAAACTTACCTCTACACAAGTAATGCGTTTAAAGAAAAAACTTCTTGACCCTAACCGTAAAACACGGTATAAGATGCTTGCGAAACAATTTGGAGTTACTGAAATGCAATTATATCGAATCAAGAGTGGCGAAAATTGGGGACATATAAAAATTTGATTTCCTTTTGGCGAAGTGAATTGAGGAGAGTTTTAGAGTTGTTGTAAAATAAAATTTTATTCAATGTTTTACATTTTTCATCATTTTTTTTGTACTTTTGCCCAAATTGCGAAGATGAAGTATGGAAAACCCAAAAAGTTCACAGGATACGCATGAAGAACAACTGTTGATAGAGGCGGAGTACCGTGCGTTGGTTGAGGAGTATTTAAACTCCAATCACAGGAAGAAGGTAGAGATAATTGAGAAAGCGTTCCGTTTTGCCCAACAGGCGCATCGCGGGGTGAGGCGCCGTTCGGGAGAGCCGTATATTATGCACCCTTTGGCAGTGGCGCGCATTGTGGCGAGCGAAATAGGGTTGGGGTCTACATCAATTTGCGCGTCGCTGTTGCACGACGTGGTTGAAGATACCGACTATACGGTCGAGGATATTGAAAATCTGTTCAGCCTGAAAATCGCCTCCATTGTCGACGGGCTGACCAAAATTGCAGGAGGCGTTTTCGGCGAAAAAGCCTCCGAACAGGCGGAGAATTTCCGCAAGTTGCTCCTCACAATGTCCGAAGATATTCGTGTGATTCTGATTAAAATAGCCGACCGCCTGCACAATATGCGCACGCTCGGCTCAATGCCGCAGGCAAAACAGTTTAAAATTGCAGGCGAAACCCAATATATTTATGCCCCTTTAGCAAACAGGCTGGGGTTATATTCTATCAAAACCGAGCTTGAGGATTTGAGTTTTAAATATGAACATCCCGACAAATATGCCGATTTATCTCAAAAACTTGAGAGTACGCGGCTTGAACGTAACCGTCTGTTTGAATGTTTTTCTATTCCGGTTAAGAAAAAATTAGGCGAACTCGGATTTCGCTTCGGAATACAGGAGCGCGTCAAATCCGTCTACTCTATCTGGAGTAAAATGCAGGCTAAAAGTATCCCTTTTGAGGAGGTGTACGATATTCTTGCGCTGAGGGTTGTTTTTGATGTTAACGAAGGGATTGATGAGAAAAAAAGTTGTTGGGAGATTTATTCGGCAATCACGGATATCTACAAGCCGCACCCCGACCGGATACGCGACTGGATAAGCACTCCAAAGGCTAACGGATACGAGGCGTTGCACGTCACGGTCATGGGACCCGAAGGGCAATGGATTGAAGTCCAGATTCGCAGCCGCAAAATGGACGATATTGCCGAAAAGGGATTTGCCGCACACTGGCGCTACAAAACAAATGAAAGCGGCGACTCGGAGTTGGAGAGATGGCTGCAAACGATTAAGGAGCTGCTCGAAAACCCGGAACCGAACGCGATAGATTTCATGGATACTTTTAAGTTGAATCTTTTTGCGTCCGAAATTTTTGTCTTTACTCCTAAAGGCGACATCCGCACTTTGCCGCAGGGAGCTACTGCGCTCGATTTCGCATTTTCGCTCCATACGGATATCGGTTTCCACTGTATCGGCGCCAAAGTTAATCATAAATTGGTGCCTTTGAGCTACCTTCTCAATAGCGGCGACCAGGTGGAGATATTGACATCCAAAACACAAAAGCCGAGTTCCGACTGGATTAATTATACAAAAACAGCGCGTGCAAGAGGAAAAATACGTTCTCTGTTTAAAAAAGAGTATAAGGCTTTTACCAAAAAAGGAGAACTCAAGTTGCAGACAGAGCTTGAAAAAATAAACATGACGCTCTCTTACGATAATATTTCAAAGATACTGGAACATTTTAATGAGACAAAACAGGAGGATCTGTTTTATAAAATAGGAAAGGGCAATTACAATGTCGAGGAGCTGGATAAAACGGTTTTCAAAGGGAAAAACCAGAATCGCTGGGTGAAGTACTGGAAGCTGCAATTCGGAAAATCATCGCCTGCCCCACAAAAACCGGAAAAAAGACCTAAAAAAGTTAATCAAAAAGAGGTGCTGAAAATAACAGTCGACAATTCGGATATAAACTACCGTATTGCCGACTGCTGTAACCCTATTCCGGGCGACGATATTCTCGCTTTTACCGAAGAAGACGACATGCTGATTGTACACAAAAGAGAGTGTCCGGTGGCAATGAAACTGAAATCCAATTTCGGCGAAAGAATTATCTCTGCCGTGTGGGAAACACACAAAATGCTCTCCTTCCCTGTAGTAATAGACATAAAGGGAATTGACAGGATAGGAATATTGAGCCAGATATTCAAAGTAATCTCCGAAGTACACGCCGTAAACGTGAATAAGGTAGACCTCGAAACCAAAGACGGTATCTTTGAAGGGTCGCTTACTCTATATGTTCACGATGTTGAAGACATCAACAACCTGAGCATGAATATTTTAAAGATAAAAGGGATTAATTCGGTTAATCGTAGAATAAATTAACCGAATTAATCCATCGAATTTTAATCCAAATCAACAAGCGCATCGCCTTGCAGTACGCTTTGACTTATCTGAACATGAATGGCTTTGATCACTCCGTCTCTGTCTGCCAAAATGTTGTTCTCCATTTTCATAGACTCAATTACGACTAATAAATCTCCACTCTTAATGGTTTGTCCTACCGATACCGGAATTTTGAATATACTGCCCGGTAGAGGCGATATTACCGATTTTGCATTTGCCGCTACCTTTTTGGGCGCTGCCGGCGGTGGCGGTGGCGTCGCTTTCGGTGGGGTGACTGCTGTTGTCGCTTTTTGAACCGGCTTAGGGCTGATAACCTGTTTAGCAGCCTCTTCTTTTTCAAACTCTACCGTGTGCGACTTTCCGTTGACAACAACCTCTGCCACATTTTTACCTTTTTCGGTTACCGAAACTTCAAAAGTTTCGTTCTCTATTTTAAATTTGAATTTCTTCATCTCTTTCGTGTAATAATAATTTTATTGCATGCCATATATCTTTGTGTTCCAAGGAGAATACTTGTGATAAGTATCTTTTATGGTAATAACGTTGCTCCCTCCTGAATAATAGAGGTGTAAAGCCATTGCAATAGCGGCAAATTCCGCCTCAGAGACGGCAACTTCCTGACTTTGCACTTCTTCAACTGCGTTTATTTTCTCTTCATTGCATTTACAGCATTTCTTAAAAATGCACGGACGCGCTATGAAACACAGGGCGACAAGCACAATAATAAGCGCCGCTACAATGAAAATATTTGTCAAATTTATACTGAGAAGTATTAACATAATCGTATATTATTATAATGGTATATTATTATGTTTGCGTAACGGATTGACAAGCTGTTTTGTCTCTATTGATTTGAACGCTCTGATAACTCTGAAGCGGGTGTTGCTCGGTTCAATCACATCGTCAATATATCCCAGCGAAGCAGCCTGATAAGGATTGGCAAAAGCCTCCTGATACTCTTTTGTTTTCTCTTCAATGAATTTCGCTTTCTCTTCGGGGTTTTCAATTTTTGCAATTGCTCTGCCCTCCAGCACTCCGATAGCGCCGTTGGCTCCCATTACTGCAATTTCGGCGGTAGGCCACGCATAATTGAAATCTCCGCGAAGCTGTTTGCAGCTCATTACGTCGTGAGCGCCGCCGTATGATTTACGCAGGGTGACGGTCACTTTCGGTATAGTTGCTTCACCGTAGGCAAACAGCAGTTTTGCTCCGTGTGTAATAATACCGCCACGCTCCTGATCCGAACCCGGCAAAAATCCGGGAACATCAACCAGCGTAAGTATCGGAATATTGAACGCATCGCAGAAACGGACAAAACGCGCTCCCTTGCGCGACGACTCAATGTCCAAGATACCTGCCATACGTGCCGGCTGATTGGCGACAATTCCGGTCGAAACGCCGTTCAAACGCGCAAATCCTACAATAATGTTAGGAGCATAATTGGCATGTACTTCAAAAAATTCTCCGTCATCGGTAATGGCTTTGATGACCTGCATCATGTCGTAAGCCTTGTTCGGATTGTCGGGGAGGAAACTGTTCAGAAACTCCTCTTTCCTCTCTACCGGGTCGCTGCATTCGACAGCCGGAGCATCTTCCATGTTGTTTTGAGGCAAATAGGTCAACAGGTCGCGGATAGTGCGTAACCCTTCCTCCTCTGTCGGAGCGGTGAAGTGTGCTACTCCCGACTGGCTTGCATGTACGCGGGCGCCGCCGAGGTCAGCGTCGGAAATGTCTTCTCCCGTAACTGCTTTGACAACTTTCGGACCGGTGATAAACATGTAACTGTTTTTCTCCGACATCATTATAAAGTCGGTTAAAGCAGGCGAATATACCGACCCGCCGGCACACGGTCCGAAAATAACGGATATCTGCGGAATAACTCCCGAAGCCAGAATATTCCGCTGGAATATTTCGGCATACCCGGCAAGCGATACCACGCCCTCCTGAATACGAGCGCCTCCCGAATCGTTGATACCGACAACCGGAGCGCCCATTTTCATGGCTAAATCCATTATTTTACATATCTTCATGGCAAAAGTTTCCGAAAGCGAGCCGCCGAAAACAGTGAAATCATGGGAGTAAACGTACACAAGACGCCCATTGATTGTTCCCTGACCCGTAACGACCCCGTCGCCAAGGTACTTCTCTTTGTCCATTCCGAAATTCGTGCAACGATGAGTTACAAACATGTCTAACTCCTCAAAACTGCCTTCATCGAGCAATACATCAATTCTTTCGCGAGCAGTCAATTTCCCCTTTGCATGTTGGGATTCAATTCTTTTCTCGCCGCCTCCTTTTTTAGCTTCTGCACGAAGCTCCATGAGGCGCTTAATTTTATCTTCGTTATTCATTATTATATATTAGTTTTATATGTATTTACTTGTTAGGATTTTCGCAAAGCTCGGTAAGAACGCTGGCGGTAGATTTAGGGTGCAAAAATGCAATGTTCAATCCTTCGGCGCCTTTTCTCGGCTTCTGGTCGATAAGCTGAACGCCACGCTCGGCGGCTAACTGGAGTTTTTCCTCCAATCCTTCCACAGCGTAGGCTATGTGATGAACGCCTTCTCCCTTTTTTTCGATAAACTTGGCAACTGCGCTCTCAGGGTCGGTAGCTTCCAATAACTCTATTTTGGTCTCTCCTACTTTGAAAAACGCTGTTTTTACCTTTTGGTCTTTCACTTCTTCAATGGCGTAACATTTTAAGCCTAATACGTTTTCGTAGTAGGGCAACGCCGCTTCAATGCTTTTTACAGCAATCCCGATGTGTTCAATGTGTGTTGGTTTCATACCATTCATTTATATAATTTAATTTTAATAAAACGCCCCCAAAGTTATTTAAAAATAATATAGAAAACAAAATAATAACGCATTAAATTATTTTTATTTTTATAATCATGTTTTTCGCTGCATTAACAAATCTTTCAACAGCGAGGCAGTTTCATAATCTTCTTTTTTAACTGCGTCATTTATTGCTTGTTGCAACTCTTCGGGCGTCATTTCAGACATATCTTTTTTTCCGGTTTTCCCCTTCTGTATAATATTTATAGAAAAGCCTCCTCCCGAATTTAATACGGTTTCATTTGTATAAATAGGAACCCTGAAGCGTATAGCCATCGCTATGGCGTCGGAAGAGCGTATGTCAAACTGTTCGGTTTGCCCGTATCGCTCGCACAGCATTGTTGCATGAAATACCCCTTCAACAAAGCTGTGTATGTACACCTCTTTCAACTCTATCCCAAAATGCACCATAATATTAAAGAATACATCATGCGACAGCGGACGCGGCGGATGAGTATTTTCCAGCGCAAAAGCAATCGACTGAGCCTCGCTCGTACCGACAATAATTGGAAGTTGCTTCGTACTCCCTTTCTCATGCAGAAAGACAAGCGATAAACCGGGTACCTGACTTATGGTTAAACCTAATATGGATAATTCTATTTTTTTCATCTCTATTAATTGTCCCGACAAACATAGGAAAAATTATGATGCAAATGTAAAAAAAATGCAAAAAAAATATTTCAAAAAAAACTTTTAGTACTTTTGAAAACAAAAAAGAGGGTATTTTCTTATCTGTGACGTGGATATTGGGAATCACATCCCCACCGAATCCCGATAAAAATCCAACGCCTCAAAAATCCCCGCGTTCAGCGTAATGTGCTTGTAATGAAGCGTGAACGTTCGGCGAAGCGTCTTTCGCTTCGTCGCAGTAAAAGCAAAGCTCTGCTTTGCAAGTGTGCAAGTTAGAAACTTGCCTTTACTGCGACATAGCGAGACGCTATGCCGAACGTTCGC
>Ga0123356_10006653_pt1 | contig 11652 bp, 9 predicted proteins | sample TergutEmb28metaG_2_FD_92546 | JGI IMG/M metagenome (GOLD analysis project Ga0123356, IMG submission 92546) | Embiratermes neotenicus P3 segment gut microbial communities from Petit-Saut dam, French Guiana - Emb289 P3 | ecosystem: Host-associated > Arthropoda: Insects > Digestive system > Gut ... | reverse complement strand
ATGAATTAATGACATAACCATCGCTGTAATAACCGCCGCTAAAATAGCTGCCATTACATTGCCGCTAATGTAATATACCGCCAGCGAAGAAAAAGCGCTTATAAGCAATAATCCTTCCAGAGCAATATTTAATGTTCCCGCCAGAGCGGGAAATAAACCACCCAAAGCCGCGAAGTAAACAGGGATCATTATAGTAATTACGCTTTTAAGAAATGAAAATATATTATCCATTTATATTTTCCTCTTACGCGTAAACAATTCTTTTATTATCAAACTGGTTGATAAAAAGAAAATTACCGCCTGCACAATAAACGCGATCTCATAAGTCAACCCGGTATTTTGCATGGCGATTCTCGCTCCTGCGTTAATCCACGCCAGAAAAACTGCGCATGGAATTACCGCTGCCGGAGAAAAACAAGCGATTAACGCCACTGTAAGGCCGCTCCAGCCAAGGCCTGTGGAAAATTCTTTTATTACAACATGATGTGTTCCCAAAACAGCGATACTTCCCGCGAGACCGTACAGAAAGCCGCTCATAAACATAGATAAAACAGTATTAAGTTTTGTGTTAATTCCTCCATAACGCGCGAACATTTCATTATGTCCAGCCATTCTGAACTCATAACCCATTTTTGTTTTATTTAAAAAAACATGAACTATTACAACACAGGCAAACGCGATAAATATCCCGGTATTTAAACCCGATGGTTTTAAAATATAAGCCAGACGAATATTCTCCGCGATTTTTTCTGTAGATAAAAGAGCTGTATCAGGATTCTGGAATGGACCTGTAACAAGATAATTTACCACCGGAATAATAGCGCAAGAAAGTAAAAATGTAGTAATTAACTCATTTGTTTTCCACCTGGCTTTACAAAACCCGCTAAACCCCGCAACCACACCCGCTGAAAAAGCCCCTATTATTGCCGCAGCAATTCCAAATACTATTCCGAACACCGGACTATAAGATATTTTCCCCAGAGCTAATGCAACAACAGTAGTTACAAAAGCCCCAAAATAAATCTGCCCCTCACCCCCAAGATTCAAATTACCGGCTTTCATCGCGATAATAATCCCTAACGCCCCAAAAATTAACGGAATCGCCGCGTTTAACATATTTCCAAAACTAAATAAATTCCTGAACGGCCCAAGAAAGAAAAAATAAATTGCTCTTAATGGAGTATCACTCAACAAAAAAATGAGAAAAACTATAACTAAGATTCCAATAACCGGAACCAAAACAACCCTAAACTTCCCCATCTTTCCCTCTTCTCTAACAACACAGTTTACATAAATATCTTAATAATAATAAACCACAGAGTTACACAGAGTTTCACAGAGTTTCACAGAGTTTTTAATACGAAAGCTCTATTTCCTCCGTGAAACTCCGTGTTCTCCGTGGTAAAAACTCTTAAGTTAATTTCATTTTTCATATTAACTTAAACCTTGCATGTTTTTGCCGATCATTTCTCTAGTCGAGTTATCTCCATTATTAATATATTCTCCTATTATCTTTCCTCTGTACATTACAATTATTCTATCAGATAATGTTAATATTTCGTCAAGGTTAGTTGAGATTAAAATTATTGCGGCGCCTTTATTCCGGAGATTAATAATTTCTTCCATAACAAAACGGCTGGATGTTATATCTAAACCCCATGTCGGTTCTGAAAAAACTATATACTCTTTAAATTGGTCTATTTCTCTTGCCAGTATTAATTTTTGTAAATTGCCGCCGGAAAGAGTTGAAACTTTCGCGCCATAATACGATCCTTCTATATTGTATTTGTTAATAATATTATTAAGGAATCCCAATAAAGAATTTTTAACTCCGATACTTTTATATTCTTTACGTCGGTTAATTAATATATTTTCTTCTATTGTCGCGTCCCGGGCGCTTCCAACATTTATTCTGTCAGCGGGAACATAAGCTAGTCCCTGTTCTCTAAGAGAACGGATACTTAACTTTGATATATCTTTTCCCTTACGTATAATTTTTCCGGAATAGGGATGAAGAAAACCTCCCAGTACAGCTTCGATAACTCCAAGACCATTTCCCCCTACTCCGGCGAAACCAAGAATCTCTCCGGAACATGCGGAAAATGAAACATTTTCAAGTAATGGCCGTTTTTGTCCGCGGCGTAAAACAGTAACATTCTCAAAGCTTATTACAGGGATTTTATCTTTACCAGGTTTTTCCGGTTGTTTATTAAACGATAAAAACGTTGTATTAATGTTATTTATTTCACTATTTACCATCATTCCGGCAATTTCATCAACATTAATTTCGGATATATCCCTGACTCCGGCAAGTTCTCCCCTTCTTAATACCATAACACGATCGCTTATCTGTTTAATCTCATTTAATTTATGAGTTATAAAAATAATTGATTTACCTTTACTTCTAAGTTTTTTTAATGTTATAAATAATGAATTTATTTCCTGTTCTGTAAGTATCGAAGTCGGCTCATCCAGAATAATAATATCAGCGTTTTGGTATAAAACACGGCATATTTCTACCTGCTGTCTTTCTCCAAGAGTTAATTCTTTTACTTTTACATCTGGTTTAATGGAAAAATTGTTATCTAAAATTATTTCTTCCGATATTTTTTTTGCTTTACCGGAATCAAAAAAAACACCCCATTTGCGCGGCTCGTTTCCCATAACAATATTTTCCGATACTTTATATTCAGGAAAAAGCATAAAATGCTGATGTACCATGCCAATATTTCCGTTTACTTTTATACAACCGGAATCATTTTTTTCCAATCCGCATAAAATTTTCATTAATGTGGTTTTTCCGGCGCCGTTTTCACCGGTTATACATAAGATTTCACCTTTGCGTAATTGGAGACTTATATTATTATTTGCCTTTTTCTCTTTCCCCGGGTATTGTTTACATATATTTGTTAATTCAATTACATTCATTTAATTGTTTTAAGTAATACACCTATTTATTACCATCTGTCACCAAAATATCCATAATAATATTCCTCGAACCTTTCTCTGATATCTACAGGAAGATTTTGGTATCCCGGATTATCAAAGATAAAACCAAGATAACCTTCTCTTACACCTAATATATCTGATATACCATACTGAACTCTGTCAGCCAGAATGTCATCCAATATTTCCATTACAAGTTTTTTCTGTTCCATTATACCGCAGCCTACGATATAACCCGGAGCTAAATGATATACATCTGTATTATACCAGACTAAATACGCTCCATTTTCCATAGCTGTTTTTATAAGACCTTGAGCCGCTCCTCCTGCAATCGCCGTAAATACATCAACACCTGAATTCATCATTGCCGCCGCTAGTTCAGCCGCTTTATTTGCATCTACCCAGTTTCCAACTACCCTAAAATCAAGTTCAATTTCCGGGTTTACCATTTTTGCTCCTTCTAAAAACCCTGGAACCATGTGCATTGTAAGAAGCGGATATTCCTGCGCCGCTATAAAACCAATCTTCTTTTGATTATTTGTATATAACATGTTACTTGTAGTTATAAGTCCTGCTAAATACCCAAGAAGCAGCGATTGTTCACATTGATTATAATAATATGTTCTTATATTTTGATGTCCTTCATAGTAGGCATCCAATATAATAAATTTTACATCCGGGAATGTTTTTAGTACATTTACGCAAATTTCCGGCAATGAAGGATTTGAACTCATTACAATATCGTATTCACCGGTTGATACCATTTCTGCCAGTTGCTGTTCCCATTCTGCCTGATTAACTCCGGCTTCATATATCTTTATTTTTACTTCCGGATTATTCTGAGCGAACTCCAACGCGCCTTCTGTCATTAATTCATAAGGCGGACTTCCCGCTATAAACCCTGTAACAAATATAAGCACAGAGATACTTTCATTAGAGTCCGTTTTTCTTTCACAACCTTGTGTAAACAGAATAGTTATTAATAATAAAATAACAGCTAATTTCTTCATTCTTTATGATATAAAACCCTGTCATTTTTGTCAATTATTGGTTAATTAGGTTCGTATATTCGTTTTGTTTTTACTAATACGGTGCAGGCTTCTTTAATTGAGGGGTATAAACCAAGGGAACAGGAACCTATTATCGCAAGTCCTAGTAATTCCGATTCTTTATATTCGCCTTCTATTACTTCTTTCCCGGTAATGTCAGCTTTTAATTGATTAAAAACGCTGTATCCGGCAAGCCCTCCTGTTACGCGCAACTGTTCAACATTTTCACCGGATTCTTCCATTACAGATATAATAGTCTTAATTGTTAAACATATATTTTTCAGCAGAAAATTCGCATAATTATAACTATCTATACTATTTTTATTTGTTGCGGCAATTTCAAAAAATTCATCATAGCTTAATAAACCAAGTGTATTAAATCCCTTTTCTATAAGCTTCCCGGAAATATTAATTATACCTGATAAATTCCAATAAGGCTTTACAGGATGGCGGTAAGACATAAGATGTTTATTATTAAAATTATTCAGCGCGCAAAAATTAATCCCGTCTGAAGTCCCTGTACGATTGCATACCTGTCCCGGTTGTATCACTCCGCTGCCTAAAATAGCGGCATAAAAATCCGGTCCTCCGGCTATTACCGGAATATTTTTTTTAAACCCAAATTGTTCAGCGGCTGGAGTTAAAATTTTACCGAATATATCACCTGGTATAATGAACTGTGGAAATTTACCGGAGTCTAAATCCAGTTTTTTCAGAACAGAATCATCCCAAAACCAGCGATCAAAACCTTCACACGGGAAAACTGTTCTCGCCTGACCTGTCAGAGCGTATGCGAGATATTCAGGGCATCCCAGAAAAAATAAAGTCTTTTTATATAATTCCATTTGTTCATTTTTTATATAAATAATTTTTGGAAGAAAAAACTTGGCGTCAACAAAACCTCCCATAATTTCTGACACTTTATCCTGGTAATTAATAGCTCTGCGATCCAGCCAAAGCCTGGCGTCTTTTGAAGGAACATTTAACTTGTTTTTAACTGAAACTTCTCCCAGTACAGGAACCAATGAAGGGCCATTTCCGCTTATAACAATCGCGTCTATATTGTTCAAGTTTTCTGTTTTTCTGCAGCATTCTTCAAACGCATCTAACCATAAAGAAGGATTCGCTTCAAACTTAAACTTATCATCAGTATTTATAATAAGAGGGACAGAAAAAAACGACAAACGCTGTCCTTCATGATTCCAGACAGCAAATTTAAAAGTTGATGTGCCAATGTCAATTGTTAAAAGCATCAGAACCTCTTATTTTTATCCCTTTGTAAAATACAATTCTCTTATAATATGTTCTTTATCCAGTCCCTTTTGTTCAAACCTGGTTCTTGGCCTCCATGTTTGACTGTCCGCGAAGCCATCATAATTATTTTTTAATCCTTCTGTCGCAGATAATTCTTCAAGAGCATAAAGAGCATAATCTTCCCAATCTGTGACCATGTATAAATAACCGCCCTGTTTTAAACATTTAGCAAGGGTTAATGTAAACGGAAGCTGTACAAGCCGCCTTTTATGATGCTTTTTTTTGGGCCAGGGATCAGGGAAAAAAACATGTACAGCATCAAGAGATTCAGGCGCGATTATTTTTTCCAGAACAGGTACAGCGTCATATTCAATTATTCTTATGTTATTCAGATTTTGCTTTTCAATTTCCCATAACAGTCTTCCGATGCCTGGTTTATGAACTTCTATACCAATATAATTTTTTTCCGGATTCGCTTTAGCAATTTCAGCAGTGGCAAACCCCGAACCAAAACCAATTTCCAGTATGACATTACCAGTATTTCCGAATATATCTTTATAGTTTAATTTTTCTTCACTGCTTGATAATTGATCAAAAGAAACCGGTAACATATATCTTGGGGATAATGATTCATAAGCTTTTTTTTGAGCGTCCGTAAACCAACCCTGTCTTATAACAAAACTTTTAAGCATTAATTAATTGGGACCACATTTGTAAAAGCGCTGCAAAAATTAGCTTCGTCTTCAGCCCAAAGCGCGGCGGTTCTGGCATTTGCTGGCATTCCTAAATTAGATACACTGCCTGATAATGATGAAAGCCTGACAGTAGACAGGTAGTTCCCGGAATTATCGTAAAAAATTAAATGATTAACAGGCCATCTTGATGTAACTGTATAAACACCATTGGATATCGTCAGTTCCGGAAAGGGATATAAAATATTACCGTCATAGGTAAATGATCGCTGTGAGCTTTCTCCGCTTTTATTAACCAAAACAGCCCTGAATTCCCCGCGGGGAAGCTTGCCATCATTTGAGGTAAAACTCCTCGTTCCAATCCATTCTTTACCGTCAATTGTATGCTTCAGCCATTCATCGCTTTTTATATGCCATCGAAGCTGATCGCGGTCGTGGTAAAGAAATATTTCTTCCAGGTTTTCGTTCCCGTCTTCATCATAAGGAATTATAAAAAAAGAAAAATGTTCCCTTGGCTCCGGATCTCCCTGGTATAAAACCAGTTTAATAAATCCAAAAGTGATTTCTGGCTCTGATCTTGAGCAAGAAACAGATAAAACAAATATTAAAAGCGCGAAAATAACAATATATAATGTCTTTTTTAAAAAGTAATTCATATCTTTCATTAAGTATAGATTGATTTTAATTTATTGTCTACAATAACTGTATGAATATCTGGTTCGCTACGAATAATAACCACAAAAATGAAGAATTACAGGCGATTCTCAACAGAGAACTGAAAATCCCTTCTAATGAAGGATTAACTTTTAATCCGGTTGAATCCGGATCAACCTTTATAGAAAATACTCTTATTAAAGCCAGGGAATTACATAAACTTCTGGAAAATAAAAACCCTGTCATAGCAGATGATTCCGGCCTTTGTGTCGACGCCCTGGGAGGCAGACCCGGCGTTCATTCCGCTTATTATGGATATACAGATGATAAAAAATTGACAAGCCATGAACAAAATATAATGCTATTAAATGAGCTTGGAGACAATCCAAACCGCTCTGCCCGTTTTGTCTGTTCCATGGTTCTATATTTAAGTAATGATCGTTTTTATCTTATTCAGGAAACTCTGGAAGGAAAGATTGTCCAAAAGAACGACATGAGAGGTGACGGCGGCTTCGGATACGACCCAATCTTTTTTTTACCTGAGTTTAACCGTACCCTGGCAGAACTTTCCGCCGAAGAAAAAAACACCATAAGCCACCGCGGCAAAGCCGGTAAACTTATAGCTAAAATAATTAATAATTTATAACCACAGAGGACACGGAGTTACACGGAGGTTTTGGTACGAAAGCTCACTCTTCTCCGTGTTACTCCGTGTCCTCCGTGGTAAATAATAGAGGAACTATGGCAAAGATTAACATAAATGATGAGCTTAATGAGCCGCAGATAGAGGCTGTTACTACGATTGAGGGACCTGTTCTGATTATCGCCGGAGCGGGGTCGGGAAAGACAAGGGTAATTACATATCGTATCGCTCGTATGCTGGAAAAAGGGATTCCTCAGTCTGCTATTTTGGCTCTTACTTTTACAAATAAAGCGGCTCGTGAAATGGAACAGCGGGTTAAAGAACTTACAAGAAAAAAAATGCAAAGCCTTAATGTAAGTACATTCCACGCATTTGGTCTGCAAGTTATAAGAGAAGAATGTGAGTTTCTGGGATACAGAAAAAACTTTTCGATATATGACGAAACTGATAAAATGTCCCTTATAAAAGAATCATTAAGGGAATGTAAATTGTTCTCTCCAAAGATCGATCTTTACGCTCTTAGTCAATTTTTTTCAAGGATAAAAACAGGGTTAACCCAATGGAAAGATAATGCCGATATGCAGCCTGTATACAATGAATACCAGCAGGGATTAAAAATTTATAACGCAGTAGATTTTGACGATCTATTAATAATCCCCCTGGAATTATTTACAAACCATATTGATGTTTTAAATAAATACCGGCAAAAATACCGGTACATATTGGTAGACGAGTTTCAGGACACAAGCCTTATTCAATACAAATTGTTAAGATTACTGGCGTGTAATGAAAACTCCAATATATGCGTTGTAGGCGATGATGATCAATCTATTTATTCATGGAGAGGCGCCAATTACGGCAATATATTGATGTTCGAAAAAGATTATCCCGGTAAAAAAGAAATAAAACTGGAACAAAATTACCGTTCTACTTCTACTATTCTGGATGCCGCCAATGGAGTAATTTCACATAACACAAGCCGCAAGGAAAAAAATCTTTGGTCAAGGCAGGAAACAGGTAAACCTGTAGAATTATTCTACCCGGAAAATGAAACAGCCGAAGCAGATTTTATCGCTAATCAGATAAGAACTTTAATGATTAGGGAAGATTATAAGTATCATGACTTTGGCGTTCTTACAAGAACAAATTCCCTTGCACGCAATATAGAAGAATCATTCCTGGCGGAAAATATCCCTTACAGAGTTTCCGGGGGAACAAGTTTTTTCCAGCGGAAGGAAATAAAAGACATCATCTCTTATCTGCGCCTCATCGCCAATCCCGATGATGATGTAAGCCTTTTACGGATTATAAACACTCCAAGAAGAGGTATTGGAAAAACCAGTATCGCAACATTAAGTGAAATCGCGAAGAAAAATAAAATCAGTATATGGAGTTCTCTGGCTCGCGTAAACTATAACCGTTCCCAGGGTCAGCAAGGTTTGTTCAGCGAAAAGGGAGCTGCAACAGAACTTGAAGAATTTTCCGATATGATAGAAAACTTCCGTACTCTATTTTTAGAACGTCAGGGAGAACCTGGAAAACCCTGGAAACTCTCCCGGTGTGTCCGTACTTTAGTTGAACATATCGATTACTGGAGTTATCTTGTATTGGAACACGGCAAGGATGAAAAGAAAGCCCGATGGAAACATTCCAATATCGAATACTTTACAAGAATGATAGAAAACTGGGAAAGCGACCCTGATAATCTTGATGCCGGTTTATATCCCTGGTTAAACAGGATCAGTCTTATTACCCGCGAAGAAGGCGATGATGATAACGAAGGCAAGGTAAACTTAATGACAATTCATTCCGCCAAAGGTCTTGAGTTCCCTGTTGTATTTATAGCCGGCGCCGAAAAAGGATTAATCCCCCACGAAAAAAGCCTGGAAGACTCCGAAGATGATTCAGGCGGCAGTATCGAAGAAGAACGTCGTCTTTTTTATGTTGCCATTACAAGGGCCAGGGAAAAGTTATTTATCACAAGCTGCCTTCAACGCCGCCGTTTACAAAACACTATAGACTGCTCCCCTTCTCCTTTTTTACTGGAAATACCAAAAGAGCTTATTACGTTTCATGAAAAAGAAAAAGACACAGAAATTGCTGACGAAAATTCCGCAGATAAATTTATGGATAAATTAAAAGCGATGCTGGGGTAGCCAAAAGGTGCCTGTCACCCTTCTGTTTGTCTAAACACTTTCAGCGTTTAGACAACCTGAGTGGTGCCTGTCACCAGTTTGCGCTCTATTGACAACAAATAAAACCATATATATAATATCTCATGAGCAAAAGACTCAGAGGAAAAGATTATGTTGGCTGCCTTGTTCAAATTGTAACAATCTTTGCTGGCTTAATTGCCATTATTCAAGGTATAATTTGGCTGATAAAAGAGGTATTAAAATGATTTGGTTAATTTTAGGGGTTGTTTTAGTAGTAAGTGGCACGGTTGGTCTCGTCATTCAAATTCAAAATATAAAAGAACGGTTAAAAAACTGATTTCTTGTCCTGAGTGTGCCTGTCACCAGTTTATTTTGGATTTCTTATACCAGGCTCCTTTGGTTGTACCATGTTTAAGAAGATAACCTAAGTCCACCAATGATTTTATATTTTTCTTTATAGTCTCGGTATTCATGTCTAGCCTCGCTGCTATTTCTGATGAACTTAATTCTGATGTATCGCTAAAGAGTTCTAAAATTGCTTTATTATTACGGGTTAATTTTACGTCAGTAATACTTTGGGGGTTATCTTTTGCCATAGAGTTAAGTTTATCTTCAAGATGTCTTTTTTGTTTTTGCAGGGTTGTTAGAAAATAAGATAACCATGGTTTGTAATCTACCTTATTACCCCAGATGTTTTTTTGTGTTGAACGAAGCGAACGGTAATATCCTTCTTTAGCGGCTTCGATAATAGATTCGATAGAACTATATGGTACATAGGCATAACCTTTTTTTAACAATAACATTGTAGTAACAGCGCGTGATAACCGGCCATTTCCATCCTGAAAAGGGTGAATAGCCAGGAAATGTACAATAAATATACCAATAACAATTAATGGATGAAGAAACGGATCTTCAAGGTTTTTTCTTGTCCATTCAATTAATTCTTCCATAAACCGAGGAGTATCGAACGGCGATGCCGTTTCAAACACTATACCGATTTCTTTTCCTTGCGTATCAAACGCAGCAACGGAATTGCAAAGTGTTTTATATTTCCCGCGATGCTTTGTGTCCTTTCCTACATATTGAAGCAAAATTTTATGCATCTGCTTGATGTAATTTTCGGACAGGGGAATAACTGAATAATTATCAAAAATTGTATCCATAAGCTCAGCGTAACCGGCAACTTCTTCTTCATCTCTGGACTTGAACGATTTTTTATCAATGCGTGAGAGTAATTCTTCCACTTCTGCATCTGAAAGTTTGTTTCCTTCTATTCGATTTGATGAACCAATAGATTCTATTGTGGATACTTTTTTTAGTATTTTTAGCTGCTCTGGTTTTAAATTCATAAATCCTGACCAGGCTCCCTTAAATTCGTCTAATTCCGCTATTTGTACAAGCATTTCCGCTGTTATCACGATATTATTAATATTTGGCATTTAAAACCCCTTTTCCTTCAAAGTACCTAATTATACCTAAATGTACCTAATTGTACCTGAATGTACCTGAATGTACCTGAATGTACCTAATTGTACCTAATTATACCTGAATGTCAAGAGGGTTCTTGTAAGAAGGGTTCTTCCGCATAATTGAGTAATTACAATTTTTTAAAATTTTTAAGAAGAAGACCTCTCGCAGTGACGCAGAGGCGCAGAGCTCGCAGAGCAGTAGTTTGATATCTTACATTATTAACAAGAAATCAATGAATAAAAACAAATATTTCTTATGAAAAGAGAAGCCTTCGGACAGAAACTCTTCGCTCTCTGCGTCCTACGAACCGAAGGTTCGACGCCTCTGCGAGAAATCTTCTAGATAAAGTACACTCACATGGTGCCTGTCACCCATCTGTTTGTCTAAACACTTTCAGTGTTTAGACAACCTAATTGGTGCCTGTCACCAGTTTGATGAATTTTATATAGTGGGTGCCAGGCACCTTTTTTGGCAGCTTTTTATATCATTATTTATTGACAATATGAGTCTTATGAATAATAATTAATTAGCCGGCCAGGGTCGTTTAGGACGTAAGCTCAAGGGGATCAAAAATGATCAGCACGAGGCACCTGGTACGCGCATTTTCCAAAAAGTCCTTATTCCCAATTTATTATCTCCTCTTTCGACTGTTGCGATATAGATCGTTGTAAACTACAGCGAGATAGAGCCAAGTGTCCAGTAAAAAATGATCCGCTGTCACAGTTAAGACTGATCCATAACTCCGGGATGAGATCCACCCCGGAGAACAGTATTAACTGTTAGTTGTT
>Ga0123356_10006652_pt1 | contig 11652 bp, 4 predicted proteins | sample TergutEmb28metaG_2_FD_92546 | JGI IMG/M metagenome (GOLD analysis project Ga0123356, IMG submission 92546) | Embiratermes neotenicus P3 segment gut microbial communities from Petit-Saut dam, French Guiana - Emb289 P3 | ecosystem: Host-associated > Arthropoda: Insects > Digestive system > Gut ... | reverse complement strand
CCCTCTGCGTAAACAGTATCAAACGCGAGAGAACTTTTACCTGATCCGCTTACGCCGGTTATAACTATCAACTTATTAAGCGGCAGTTCAAGGGATAAGTTTTTGAGGTTATTCTGACACGCGCCCTTAACAGTAATGTGGTTTTGAGAAGCTGATTTTTGTGATTTATGATTTTTCATTATGAAGTTTCAATAGAAAGTGTAAGTACCGGATAATTTTTCATTACGTTTCGGCAGCCGTTTTGGGGCGGGGAACCGCTATATTATTCAGCGCTTTTCATATTTGCATACCTTATTTTTACCGGTTCCCTTAGCGCTGTAAAGCGCCTCGTCAGCTCCCTTAATAAAACTGTCAACAGAACATTCCAGTGTTGGCGTAGTGGTGTTTAAACCGAGACTTGCGGTTATTTTTTCGGCGATTTCGTCAGCACAGGGAACGCTTGCTGCCTCAATATTGTAACGTATGCGCTCGGCAACCTGATCTGCGCCTGATAAATCGGTATCCGGCAGCAGTACTGCGAATTCCTCGCCGCCCCAACGGGCGGCTACAAAGTCAATTGAGCGCATAATCGAACTCATAATAATCTGCGCTACGGTTCTGAGCGCTATGTCGCCCTGTAAATGTCCGTAAGTATCGTTGTAGAACTTGAACCGGTCGATATCAATCAGAATAATACTTAAAGGCGTTTTATTTCTTATTGAGTGGTTCCATTCAAGATTTAACCGGTAGTCAAAGTTGCGCCTGTTGGGAATGTTTGTGAGAGGGTCTATCATACTTAAATTTTTTATCGTCTCCATCTGGTTAAGTATCTGGATCTGATTTTGAATTCTCAGCTTGACGACAATCGGACTGAACGGTTTACTTATGTAATCGGAGGCTCCAAGCAAAAGCCCCCTCTCCTCATCATTGGATTTCCCAAGTCCGGAGATGAAGATAACAGGAATTGAGCGTGTTTCTTCTGTATTTTTCAGCATGGAAAACACTTCGTATCCGTCCATCTGCGGCATGATAATATCAAGAAGTATTACGTCGGGGCGGCATTTAACAGCGGCCTCGACCGCGTCCCGTCCGTCTTTTGCAACGTAAACATTGTAATCTAAAGACAGTATTATCTGCGTTAAGGCGATAATATTCGCTTTATCGTCGTCTACTATCAGTATGCTGTTTTTTTTGAGTTCATTCATACTAAGACTCTTTTGTTAAATATTTTCTTAGCATATCCAAAAGCTCTTCAATATCAAGCGGTTTACCTATATGATTATTCATTCCGGCTTCAAGACACTTCTCAACATCCTCTTTAAAGACGTTCGCGGTCATAGCGATAACGGGTATGGTTTTCGCGCGGGCGTGAGCGGAACTCCTTATTCTGCGCGTAGCTTCGTAACCGTCCATCTCCGGCATCTGTACGTCCATAAGGATTAAGTCGTAATAGTCAGGCGAGTTTTCAAATTTGGTGACAGCTTCCGCGCCGTTTTCGGCGAAATCCATCTCTAAAAGCGTTGACTCAAGCAAAGCGCTCACAATCTCACGATTAATCTCAACGTCTTCCGCCAAAAGGACTTTGTACCCTTTGAAAATTCCGTCGGCGCCGTCCGTCTCTTCTTCCTCATGTTTATGGCGCAGTCCAATCGCCTCGTTTACCGCGTCGGCGATTGCCGACGGGAAGAGAGGCTTGGAGAGGAATTTGTCAACCCCGGCTTTTTTCGCCTCGTCCGCGACATGACTCCACTCGGCGGCGGAAATCATAATTACAATCGTATGTTCGGGTGATTTTGATTTGGCTTTTAATTCTCTTGCCAGCATTATACCGTCCATCTCCGGCATTTTCCAATCAACAAAATATATATCGTACATTCCGTTTATCCCAACAAGCGCAAGCGCTTCCTGACCGCTCAAAGCGGTGTCGCAGTCTGTGCCGAAGCCCTGCATAACATTTTTGAAATAGTTAAGAATTTCCTGATCATCATCTACCGCCATAATTGAAACATTATCCCAATTGACGCCGATCTCAGATAAACCCTGCGTTTTCTTTGCTCCGCGCTTCGCCTTAAAAGTAAACGAGAACGACGACCCTTTTCCGAGTTCGGATTCAAGCCAAACCTCTCCGCCCATTAGTTCAACGATATTTTTGGAGATAACAAGTCCGAGTCCCGTGCCGCCGAATTTGCGTGAAGTTTTTGAGTCCGCCTGCTGGAACGATTGGAAGAGCTGTTTCTGCTGTTCTTCGCTTATCCCTATTCCTGAGTCTGTAACGGTAATACGTATTGTGTATACGCCGTTTTCCTCACTTACAAATTTAGTATCTACCTTGACGGAACCTTCCTCAGGAGTAAACTTTATCGCGTTGCCTGTCAGGTTGGTTATTACCTGAGCTAACCGCTGATCGTCGCCTATTAAAGTGCGCGGTATGGATTTGTCTATATTTACAGTTAATTTTTGCTTCTTTTCATCGGAGCGGTATACGACAATACCGATAACGCGCTGGAGCATTTTCTCAAAGTTAAACTCTTCATACGACAGCTCAAATTTACCCGCCTCAATTTTTGACATGTCAAGAATATCATTTATAACCCCAAGCAGGTGCTGTGATGCGTTTTCGATTTTTCCCAAACAGTAATCTTTGCGCGGCATGTCGTCGGCGCTCTTTCCTATAATAGTCATTCCGATAATAGCGTTCATAGGCGTGCGTATTTCATGCGACATATTTGATAAAAAATCGCTCTTCGCGTGATTGGCGGCTTCCGCTTCCGCGCGCAGTTTTTCTGTATTAAGTAAAATATTTTTTCCTTCGGTTATATCCTTAAGCGCTCCGGCGGTGCGGATGGCGTTGCCCTCATTATCGCGGATAGTTTCGCCGGAACCGCGGATATACGCGTATTCGCCGTTTTTCTTTTTCAGGCGGAATTCTATGTAGTAAGGCGTTTTTCCCGTCGTGTCAAGCAAGTGTTTTGTTAAAGCGTCAACGGCTTTTTCCTGATCGTCAGGGTGCAGTATGTCGCCCCATGTTCCTATTTTGTTGGGAAAATCCTCTTCGTTTGAGTAACCTAGCATATGTCTTATTTCATCTGAAAAAATTACAACATTTTGAAAGTTAACGGGATCATCCTTAACTATTTCCATATCCCATAAACCGATTTTTGTTGACCGGATAACGAGGTCTAATTTGGTTAATTGCAGTTCGTTAAGATCTTTGACGCGTATGAGTTCCGCTTCCCGTTTTTTTACGTCTGTCAAATCATAGAGGAATCCAAGCCCGATAAAATTGTCCTCATCCTTAACGCGCGTCAGCACTAATTCGCAGGGCATAGGCACGCCGTCGGCGGTTTGGTGGAGCCGTTCGGTTCTTACTGTTTCACCGTTCATGGCGAGAGTCATAATATCGAGAGCGTCATTATTGGCCGGACGCCCGTCGCGCAGATACTTGGGCGCGAAGTCCTTAAAATAGTTGTCGATAATCTGCTGTTTGGGGGCGTTGAACATTTTTGAAAGTTCTTCGTTGCAGTCAACCACTTGCGGTGGATTGCCGGTAATTATAGTCATACCGACCGGCATGGCTTCGAGTATGGCGTTGCTCAGGCTCGCCGCTCTGCCGAGTTCTTGTTCCATTTTATCGCGGATAACCGCGTTCGCGCAAAGAACCGCCGCGCTGCGCAGCATTTCGGCGCATTCGTCGTCAAAATAACGCTCTTTATGGTGATCGCTGAAAATCAGGAACCCCCAAAAATATTCATCAATAAAAATAGGCGTAACAAATATCGATACCGCGCCGAAAGAGTTTAGTAACTTTGCTTCCGGCAGAAGATGTGAGGGGCTGTTGATTGATTCGCCGCTTTCAAGAATTTTCTCCCAGCGCGGTACAAGTTTAGAGTAAGCTACATTGGTAAATTCAGCTGTCGGCTCCGTAGTGCCGCCAGAGTTCTTGTCCCAGCGGTAGATTTGCGACGCGTAAAGACCGTCTTGCGCTAAGTGGTTGCGCCAAACATTCAGCCTGTCAAAACCGGCCGTGTCCGCAATCACGCCCATGCCCTCGGTCATCATCTCCTCAAATGTTTTATTGGTGTTTGAGAGGAAGATTGAAGACGCCCTGCTGAGCGTATCCGACATTTTTTTACTGCGCTGCAGAGCTTTGAACGCTTTTATAAATTCATCGTCAGTTGCAAAATTGACGCCGTCAGTAAGCCTGCCGTCATCAATAAACATATTCACCAACTCATTCATCTCACTTTTTCCTTTTTTACTCATACCGGCCTGACTTTCATTTGTCAACCAGCCGCCGCAGTATCTGATTTTTTAATATACGCTTCCGCCGCGTTTGCGGCTTCGTCAAAATCACTGTGAATCACATACTCCTTTATGCTCTCTAAAACGGCGTTTGTCTCTTTTGAGCAATTTTTAATTTCGACAAGGAGGCTTAAAGCGCCTTTTCTGTCGTAAGCCGCGCACATCTCTGCAATAGCCTGCATCTTTTTACGCAAATCGTTAATATCCTCATCCTTAATGTCCGCAAAACCACCTTCAAGTTTTGGTTTAATTTTTTCCAAAAGGACGCGCAGTTTGTTTAAAAACTCCGGAAAGGACGCGGTTATAAGACCGGTATTCTGCTCTTTTCCTGCTATTTCCAGTTTGTATGCAAATTCTGAAAGTTCGATTTCATTGATATTGCGCAGCGAGCTTTTTATGCCGTGTACCATAATGGTAAACGTTTTTAAGTTCTCTTCATTTTTCAGCCGGTCCGGTTCTCCGCTGAATTCTTCAAGCATTTTAATGACCTTGGTTACGTCACGGACGAAAGATTCTATCAGCAGAGCGTTTGTTTGCTCATCCATTGAGGAGACGCCTGGCATGGCGTCTGTACTGCTGCTATAGCTTTGTCTTGCGGCTTTGATGACTTCCGGCGGCTGTTTGTCGCGTACAAACTTGTTAAGTACAGAGTTGAGCTGACGTATGTCTATAGGTTTGGAGATGAAATCGTCAAAGCCGTTTTGAAGGAAGATGTTCGCCTGTCCCACAACCGCGTTTGCTGTCAGCGCGACAATGGGATTTGTATACCCTGCTGAGCTGCGCAGATGCTTTGTTGTCATTATACCGTCCATCTCGGGCATCATGTGATCCATAAACACAACGTCGTATACTTTGCCGCTGTTTATCTTTTCTATGGCTTCCTGTCCGCTCATTACAGTATCTATTTTCAGTTTGTAAAGTTTAAGAAGGCCGGCGGCGACATATAGATTCGTTTCCACGTCATCAACTATAAGAACGCTTCCGTAGGGCATTGGGTCACGCACTAACTGGCGGCCGACTTTCCTGTGCGCTATATGATTCATGCGGAACTGCCGCAGATTCGCCGCCACTTCTTTGCCAAGTATTTCGCCGTCCGCAACGGACTGCGGCAGCCTTATGGTTACTAATGTACCTTTACCCGGCGCGCTCTCCACATGTATCTTGCCGTTCATGAGATTTACCAGGCGCAGTGTAATGGCGAGTCCGAGTCCCGTACCTTCAATGGTGCGGTTATTTCCCGGATTAAAACGGGAGTATTCGTCAAACAGCATTCCAAGCTGCTCCTTACTCATGCCGTGTCCCGTATCCCGCACGCTCAGCACAAGCGTTATCTCCTCTTTTTTTGGTTCGAATCCCGCCGAGACCGACAGCGTGACCTTACCCGCGTCCGTATATTTGAAAGCGTTACTGAGCATATTGTTGAGGATCTGTTTGATACGAAGTTCATCGCCGATCAGTTTTGCCGGGATGTCTTCATTGACAAGAAGCTCAAATTCTATAGGTTTGCCGTTTATCCGCATCATGTTGAGCTGCGCCGAGTCGTTTATAAGACTTGCCGTCTTATACTCAACAGGCACTATGTCAAGCTTGTCCGCCTCAATTTTCGAGAAGTCAAGTATATCGTTTATAATACCGAGAAGCAGATCACACGATGTATATATTTTGTCTAATCCCTCTTCAATATCGGCGGGGAGTTTCTCGTGCTGTATAAGAATTTCAGTGATGCCCAGAATCGCGTTCATAGGCGTGCGTATCTCGTGGCTCATATTGGCTAAGAACGACGATTTGGAGCGCGAAGCCGCAAGCGCCGCCTCGGTCGTTTCCTTGCGCTTTGTTACGTCGCGCGCTATACCGAGAATCCCGACTACGCTGCCGTCCAATATAAGCGGCATTTTAATTGTTTCATAAAGCAGTTTGACTCCGTCGGCGCGCGGTACAAGTTCTTCAACTACCACAGTTTTACATTCATTGATAACCTTATAGTCATTTTCATTGTATTTAGCCGTCTCTTCTTCGGTAAATCCTACGCCGTCCGTATCGCCTTTACCGATTATCTCCTCTTTATTTTTGGCAAAATGTTCAAGCAGACTTTTATTGCACTGCGTATAGCGCAAATTCAGATCCTTGGTGAAAATAAGGTCAGGTATCGAATCAAACAGCGTAGCAAGCGTAGTGGTTTTCAGCGTAAGTTCGTGCGTCCGCTCTTTAACCAACTCTTCTAATTTTCTGCCTGCGCTGCGGCTTCTTACAAAAAGAATTGCAAGAAGAGTCAGTATGAGAAGAGACAAAACTATAGACCCTATAAACCACGGCCTCTGCGCCCGCGCTATTTTGCTGCGGTAGTCGTAGGTCTTTTTCATCCAGTGGTTAGAAATGCCTTTCACGTCTATCAGGCCAAGAGATTTATCTATAATTGAGCGCAGGATTATCTCATCTTTGTTAAAACCTAATTTAACGGCTATGGCATAATCGAACACGACGTTGACTTTATAGTCCGGAAGCTCCAGATAGTGGGTCAGGTACAGAAGCCTTCTCTGGTTTGCCATAACCATATCCACTTCGCCCCGCTGCAGGGCGTAGAAAGACTCTTCCACGCTCTCATACTCAACAGTATTCAGATGGTTGGGAAACCATTTTCTGAAAATTGTGTTATAGGATGTATTTCTGGCCAAACCAGCTTTTACGTATAAAACTTCGTTAACCTTGATGTCGCGGTAATCGCTTTTGGAGATCAGCGTGTAATAGTCGGTCAGAAGCGTGGTATTTGACCATATAAACAGACTCTCCCGTTCAGTCATCTTAGTCATTTCCGGAACTAACGCGATTTTTCCGCTTTTCAGCATCCCGTATATTTGGGGCCACTCGGTCTTTTCATCGTTCACACGCTTAAAGGTCAACCCGGTTAATTGCTCCACCTCATTGAGGACGTCTAAAAAAATGCCCGCCCACTGCTTATTGCGTTTGTCATAAAAACAGCCGGGGTAATTGCCCGGATCAACGCCCATCAGCACAATCGGATTATTTTTTATGTACGCGTGTTCCTCTTCGGTAAGCTGACTGTAGAGCTTGAATTTCAAATAGTCGTCATGCGCGCGGTTATACATATTCGTTAAATAGTTCAGTCCGCCGTTTTTTAGCATTTTGTCTATAATCGAGATAATCGGCTTAAGAGTTGAATCTCTTGTTGTAAGAGAGACAGGCATGTAAATGAGCGGGTAAGATGTTTGCGCTATAACATCGCTGTGTTCTATAAAGTTGATTTCAGCCACACCGCTGTAGTAAAAAGCGTCTATTTTGCCGCTTTTAAGATAATCGTACACCATACTGAAATCATCTATTTCAACAATCTGAAAAGCGCCGGTCTCCATCTCTGCGGTAACAGCTTTTATTGTTGCCGCGCCCCTGATAAAACCGGTGCGCAGAGGGCGGGCTTCGGCTATCTCCCAAAGCGGCCTGCTGTCGGCTATGCGAAAAGCCATAACCGGACGCGAAGCTATCGCGCCTGTCATATGGTAAATTTTCCTGCGCTCCTCTGTGCTTGTCAGCTCGCCGGAAAAAGAGATCTCTTTTGTTTCAAGACCGCTTAGCAGTTCATTCCAGTTATACAGCGCGGGCTCAAAACGAATCCCGAAAAATTCCGTAAGCCATTCACAGAATAAAGCGGAAAACCCCCTGATTTCGCCGTTTCCATTTTGAAACGCCTCGGTGCTTAAGGGCATACCGTAAACAAAAGCGCGCCCCTCTTTACGGAACGCTTCTATCGCTTCAATCTCTTCTGCGGTTACGCCCGGAACGCCGCGGTATGAGCTCCATCTGATCTGTTCTTCCCGCTGCGGGTCTGAGGCGTATTTTTCACAACCTGAAAAAAGGCTGATGAAAAACGCGGCAGTTAGTAAAAAGTATATTATATGCCTCTGTTTCTTATCTGTCACTGCAAACTTCTCCCTGTCCAATACTTCTGCGCCGGTCATTGCCAAAAGCTCCCGCGGCTCTCTTTATACAATAAGATATTTTTTCAATTTATCCAGAATATCATCATAGTCTATAGGTTTGGCCAGATAATTATCCATACCCGCGGCGCCGCATTTTTCTATATCTTCGCGGAACACGTTTGCGGTGAGCGCTACAATCGGAATCGTTTTGGCTTTGGTGCTGTCAAGCGCCCGTATGCGCCTTGTCGCTTCGTAACCGTCCATTTTGGGCATTTGTATATCCATCAGGATCATATCGTACTTGTCACCCGCCGCTTCCATTTTCTGCAGAGCTTCAAGGCCGTTTTCCGCGCACTCTATTTTAAGAAGCGTCGGTTCAAGAAGCGACATGACAATCTCACGGTTTATCTCCACATCTTCCACCAATAAGAGATTGTAGCCTTTAAAAATGCCGGTTGTATCCGGAGCGGTTTCAAGATTGAGCGCTTCCCGCTTTTCGCTCACAACCTCGCTTATCATATCCATGATTGCGGATGGAAAGAGCGGTTTTGGGAGAAAACGGTCAACGCCCGCCGCCTTTGCTTCCTCTTCAATATTGCCCCACCCAGCGGCGGCGCTGATCATGATTATTATCGTATTGTCAGGTGATTCTGATTTGGCTTTAAGAGTTTTTGACAATGCTATGCCGTCTGTCCCGGGCATTTTCCAGTCAACAAAATAGACATGATAGGAACCTTCTTTGTCAACAAGACGCAGAGCTTCGTCGGCGCTGTCCGCCGTATCGCACTGTAAACCGGCCTCATTTGTTATCTCTTTGAAATAATCTAAAATGCTGCGGTCGTCGTCAACTACAAGAATAGAGACGTTATCAAGTATAACAGGTATACGCTCCGTTGTTTTGGGCGAGCGTTTTATCTTAACTGTAAAGGAGAACGTGGAGCCGCTTCCCGCGATAGACTCCGCCCATATTTTCCCGCCCATCATCTCTACTATGGTCTTGCTGATTGAAAGCCCGAGTCCTGTGCCGCCAAAGTTGCGCGCCGTGTTGTACTCAGCCTGAAAAAACGGCTGAAAGAGCTGCGCCTGCTTTTCGGGAGAGATGCCGATACCGTTATCCGTTACGGCGATTTTCAGAGTACAGATTCCGTTCTCCTCGCCTAAAAGAGCCGCGTCAAGCGCTACAATGCCGTTTTCCGGAGTAAACTTTACAGCGTTTCCCAGAAGGTTTATAATAACCTGCGTAAGCCTGTGTTTGTCTCCGATCAGGTGTTTGGGCATATCCTTGTCTATACGGACGGTAAGACGCTGATTTTTTTCGTCTGTGCGGAAGTTGATTACGCCGCAGACCCTCTGGAGCATTTTCTCAAAGTTAAACTCTTCGGGCGAGAGCTCAAACTTGCCCGACTCAACTTTTGATATGTCAAGTATATCGTTTATAACGCCGAGAAGATGCTGCGAAGCGTCTTCGATTTTTGCAAGGCAGTAATCTTTGCGCTCCGCAATAGGGGATGATTTGCCTATGAGAGTCATACCGATAATAGCGTTCATAGGCGTGCGTATCTCATGGCTCATATTGGCCAGAAACATACTTTTGTGCCTGCTTTCAAGATCGGCTCTGTCTTTATCTCTGTCCATACGTATCAGTACAAAGCCAAGCATTGACGCAAGCGCGGTACCCAGACCGCAAAGTATCCACAGCATCTGGGTTATGCTTGCGTAGTACGGTTTTTGGGGAGCGACAATGCTCAGATACCAGCCGTTTGGGGCTAACCTGAAAAAAGCAAACGCTTTCTCACCTTTGTAACTTATCACCGGATGTTTGGAAATATCTATTCCCGCTTTCAGTTTGTCCTCAAAAGAAGAGATCTGCGTAGGCAGTTCGCCGATGTGTTTACCCTTAAAATCCTCATTGGGATGGGCGAGCATTACAAGATCCTGATTAAAAAGAAGGCCGTAGCTCTGATTGGTAAGCGCCATTTTCACAATCTGGCTGCCTATAGCGTCTATATTAACTCCAACTCCGACAACCGCCGCGCATTCCCCCTTGTCATCCGTGATACAGCGTGAGTATGCGAATACCGCCTCTCCGCTGACAGCGTCAACATACGACGGCGATTCCGAAATTTCACCGCGGCCCGCAAGACCCGCTTTATACCAGGGACGTTCTGTAGGATTATAATTATCCGGCGGAGTCCAGTTAATACTGTTGATAAACGCCGGCCCGCCGTCAAGCGTTCTAAAATATCCGTAAAAACCGTTATCGTCCAATACCCCTTCGCCGGACGTTTGTACGTAATTGGACAGTGTATTTATATAATCCTGCAACTCCTCTTTGCTGCAGCCTCTTTCAAGCATTTTGCGCACGTTTTCAGAAAACATGCTGAGCGTGACCCTTGATTCAATGAGGCTTGTCTCTAAACTTCTGAGTCCGAAAGCGAATACGCTTTCGGTGTTTTTTACCATATGGTCATTTATAGTGTTTTTTATATATCCGTAGCTCAGAACGACCATTAAGAAAAACGCGAACGCGGTAAACAGCAGCTGTATATAAAGATCCCGCTTGGATTTTACTTTATCTGTGAGTTTTGACATGAAATTTTTTTACTGCCTTTCCATGATATAAATAAGTATACTTTTATCTTTTCATTCATCTGTTGCCGTAAGCTTCTTTTTTAGATTTTCAAGCGTTGCGGCCGCGAGTTTAAACTCATACTCTTCTATCTGATACACAAGTTCGTTCGCCCCGGGCACTGCGTAAAGTTCATCTAAAAAGTTCAGACACGCGGTATTGTTGGTTTTTAGCAGCGGCTCTAATTTGTCAAGCAATTCGGACAATTTTTCCGCAGTTACGGTTTCGGTTCCCTTTTTCGGCTTAACTTCAAGGAGCAGCGGCGCCAGTTCGTCAAGAACCGATTGCAGCTCCGTTTCAAGGTTGCGCATATGCCTCTCTGTAAGAAGATTTTCTCCCTCGCAGAGCATAGCCTCCGCCGCGGCGGCCGCCGACTGCAGCTGTTTTTTACCGATCTGTCCGGCGTTGCTCTTTAACGTGTGCGCCAGTCTGTGCGCTAATTTTATATCGCCGTCTTTTACCGCCTCGGCAATTTTTACGCACGCGGTCTGATTTGATCTGACAAAATTAATTTTCAGCTTTTTCTGAAGTTTTTCTTCCTCATCCGACAACAGGTGTTTGTCTATGTCGGAGTAACTTTCTACAGGAATATATTTTATCAGGCATTTCCACAGCTCCTGTGACGTAAACGGTTTGCCGAGATAATCAGACATTCCGCTCACTTTGTAAAGCTCCAGATCGTTGGACATTATGTTTGCTGTTAAAGCCACTATGGGAGTTTTTATCCCCAGCGCGGTGATTTTAGACGCTGCTTCCAAACCGTCCATCACCGGCATGTGTATATCCATAAGGATCAGATCAAACGGTTCT
>Ga0123356_10006651_pt1 | contig 11652 bp, 10 predicted proteins | sample TergutEmb28metaG_2_FD_92546 | JGI IMG/M metagenome (GOLD analysis project Ga0123356, IMG submission 92546) | Embiratermes neotenicus P3 segment gut microbial communities from Petit-Saut dam, French Guiana - Emb289 P3 | ecosystem: Host-associated > Arthropoda: Insects > Digestive system > Gut ... | reverse complement strand
TGAACTGACGTGTCAAAGCAAGGACACCGGTATTTTCTGAATATGTCGTATTTGCAGGACCGCCGAACATTGCCGAAAGCATGGAAGCAAGACCGTCGCCGAGCAATGTGCGATGCAGGCCGGGACGCTTGAGGTAATCGCGGTTTGTGATGGCACCGATAGCCATGATATCACCGATATGCTCAACCATTGTACAAATCGCGACCGGAGCGACGAATAAGATCGCATTGATATTAAATGTTGCAAGAGTAAATGTCGGCAGACCGAACCATGCGGCTTTGGCTACAGCGTCGAAGTCCACAAGACCGGGTGCGATTCCCGTTAATGTAAGAATGACTGCGATAATGTAACTGACAAATAAACCAATGAGAACGGGAAGAGAGCGTGCAAATCCTTTCATGAACACGGCAACGATAACAACGATCAAAAATGCCATAAGTGCAAGCAACCAATTTGTTACCGATATGGGGTCGTATCCGCCGCCGCCTCCTGTAGCAGCCATGTTGATGGCAACGGGAGCCAGTACAAGACCTATAACCATGATGATACTGCCCGTAACGATCGGCGGGAACCAACTGATGATTTTTTGCGGGCCGAGGAAGTAAACGAGTGCCGCAAGAATCAAATACAGAGCACCCGAAACAACGATACCGCCCAAGGCATTGGGCATACCGTACATGGCGGATGCACCTATAACGGGGGCTATGAATGCGAATGAAGAACCGAGAAACAAAGGCACTCCGCCTCTTGTCAGAACATGGAACAATAATGTTCCGCAACCGGCCATAAAAAGAGCTACAGATATATCGAAACCTACAATCAAAGGTACGAGTATCGTAGCGCCAAACATGGTAAATGTGTGTTGAAGCCCCAGAATCACGGTTTTACCGGGACCGACGTTCGGATCGCGCAGGTCGTTTTTGTCCCAAAGTTTCATGAAAAATGCACCCTCCTAATTATTTTGACTTGTACCATCCTACAATATATGGGTGTTTATGTCAATTAAAGAATACTAAATATAGTATACAAAAATATTTATTTTAACCCGACAAAATAAACAAAATCACCGAACCGGAAAAATCGACTCCGGGACAAACAATAATCCCTGATCGGAGAGAAGCAAACACCGAAACGATTTATAATCATTGTATATTATATACGAAATATGATACAATACACGAAGTTTCGAATCGGAAGGGGTATGGAATTTGTGGATAACAGTCAGTTCAATTATGAAGAGACAATTGAAATAGCAGAGGGTGTTTATTGGGTCGGGTATGCAGACAGAAAAGCAGGGTTTCATTGCAATCCTTACCTGATCACGGACAACGATGAAGCAGTCCTTATAGACAGCGGAAGCCGTAACGACTTCAGCACTGTCATGCTCAAAATCATGCGGACCGGAGCTAACCCCCGCAACATCACAAGATTGATCTACCATCACTACGATCCGGACCTGTGCGGAAATATACCTCACATGGAAGCAATGATAGACAGTGACGAGCTCAAAATAATCTCACATTACGAAAATAACATTTTTATCAAATATTACTCGGCAAAATCACCTATGCAATGTATAGAAAAAATCGGATATCAATATAAATTCTCAAGCGGAAGACAGCTGGATTTCATCCATGTCCCGTACAGTCACGCACCCGGCAATTTCATGACATATGACACAAAAACAAAAGCACTGTTCAGCAGCGACATTTTCGGCGCATATGATGCAAACTGGACATTTTACGCTCACATAACGGAAGATTGCTTAAAATGCAATTCCAAAGAAGGTTGCGCTGTCACCGGAAGCAAGGAATGCCAAATGACCGGAATGGTAGATTTCCACAGAAGGATAATGCCTTCAACAAAAGCACTTAAATATGCACTCAGCGAAATAGAAAAACTGGATATTTCAATAATAGCACCGCAACACGGCAGTATATTTAAAACCGAATCATCAAAAAAAGCGGCAATAATGCGTTTGAAAACACTCAATAAAGTAGGGTTCGATTGCTTTGAGGAAGAATGTTTATGAGTATTTTCGGTGAACACATCCTTACAATGGATTTAAACTCCGTCATATCAAATCCCGAGCATCAAAAAATATTCTTTGACTACTTTGCCGATCAGGTCGACAGAGATATTCAAACCCATTTGGTCTCTGAACTTATGAACAGGTATGTCGACATATCAAAGCAACTGGAAGAAAAGAACCAAATGCTCTATAAATATAATACTCAGCTTGAAGAATTGGTTCAGGAAAAAATCAAGGAAATATCCGCATCACAAATAGCTACGATCCACGCACTTGTCAAATCGGCAGAAACCCGCGACGACGATACCGGAGCTCACATAGAACGTACATCGAGTTATTGCAAACTGATAGCAGAAAAATTGTTACAAAGCGGCGAATGTTCCGAAATGACAGATGAAGCTTATCCGGAAAATATTGAAAGAGCAAGCCCGCTTCATGATATAGGCAAAGTAGGTATCAGAGATTCGATTTTATTAAAACCCGGGCGCCTGACTGACGACGAATTCGAAATAATGAAAACTCACGTGACATTGGGGTATGAAACTCTTGCCAGTGTGGAAAACCTTTATCATGAAAATGAATTTATCAAACTCGGGATCGAAATAGCAAGATATCACCATGAAAAATGGAACGGAAGCGGTTATATGCACGGATTGTCCGGCACCGATATACCGCTTTCGGCAAGAATAATGGCAGTTTCCGATGTTTATGACGCACTTCGCTCAAAACGCGTATATAAAGAAGCTTTCACACATGAAAAAGCTGTTACAATCATATCGGAAGGCAGCGGAACTCATTTCGACCCGATATTGGTTGATATTTTTCTCGAAAATGATCAATTATTCTGCCAAATATTCGACAGACTGTCCGGTGTATGATACTTCACCGGACATTTTTAATAAATTATGCCGATCAAACCAATAAAGGAGCAGTGATTCAATATGAAGGATACACACAAATGGAGCAAAGAGTTAAGTGATATCGAATTCACATTTTCCGACAGAGGCAGCTTCGGTAAAGTTTTTTGGCAAAAAAGAAAAGAACTCTTATTAAAAGCCGGAGCCAAACTTACCCCCGATCCGCAACTCAATCAAGACGGATCTCTGAATTTTTCTGCAAAAGTGGCAAAAACCCTGCGAGCCGATCATGAAGATAAAATACAAGACGGCATAACAACAGAAGACATAATCTTCCCGTCACCAAACGAACTCGGCATATTCCTCCGCTTCGGCGGCGAAAACACATGGACCGGTCTGAAAGACAAAAACGGCAAATCCTTAAACGACTACAGTGTCGTCGAAAAATAGTTTTAAACTGCTTGACAAGAACATTACAAACTGCTTGACAAATATTGCTTGACAAAGTCACTTGCCGCGTCTATTATAGAAGCGTCAAGTGATTATTTGTAATGAATCGGAGGCAATTCAATGCGAACTAAAAATAAAGTTACCATGGATGATATTGCCGAACGTTTAAACATATCAAAAAACGCCGTATCACTGGCTCTCAGCAATAAAAAAGGCGTCAGTGAATCATTAAGAACAAAAATACTTGACACAGCAAGACAAATGAATTACGGCAATTACATACAATCGGGTGAAAAAACAAACTGTGTCGTTTCTATCGTACCGGAATATATCCACAATGATGCTTATTTTTATTCAGACATATTTTGGAGCATTGAAAAAGAAGCAAAAAACAGATCATGTATATCAATAATGAGCGGAATTTCAAAAACAGCCGAAAGAGAACTCAAACTTCCTCAAATCCCGTCAGAAATGGAAAACAAAGGATATCTGGTCATCGGTATCATTAACAGCGCATATATCGAGAAATTATTGCAAACAGGTTATCCTGTAGTATCCGTCGATATAACGCATCATGAAACCGCTGTTCGTTCCGTATCGGCCGCAAATCTCCCCGGCGGATATATAGCTGCAAAATATCTGATCGAAAAAGGACACAGAGAAATCGGTTTTATAGGTCCGATCTACACAGCACAAAGCGTATATGAACGCTGGTGCGGTTTCTGCCAGGCAATGGATATACACGGTTTAAAAGTTGAACCGTGTTATAATATACTCGGTGAAAAAAATGAATTCAAACTCTTTGACACCATCGAAACCCTTGAAAATCATGTTGCCGAAATCAAAAAATTCCCTACCGCGTGGTTCTGCGCAGGTGACAGAACTGCAGTAGCGCTAATTAACATCCTCACACATAAAGGAATAAAAATCCCGGATGAAATATCAGTAATGGGTTTCGACGACATCCCGCTCTCCCAACTTGTCCTTCCGGCACTGACAACAATGAAAATAGACAGAAAACTCATGGGTGAACTCGCCTTCGACTCCCTCATGAATTCCAACCAAGACAACCGCCAAAACATAAACATAGCCGTCAGCCCGGTCGAAAGAGATTCAGTAAAAACGATAAAATAATCACCCCGATCGGGGTGATTACTTTATTCCTGCATTGCTTTTACTGCAGCGCAGAGTGTTTTCCGTTTATATTCCTGATTCCATCGTGTAACAGAAATGTAATCATATATTTTACCGGATATACACCATACGAAGTGTTCCAACTCATGTAATGCACGCAAACCGCCGCCGCCGCTTCCGCCTGCAACAGCAGTTAAAATACAAGGTTTACCATCCATAAAAGAAGTGATTTCACTGTCTTTATTCCACTGCTTGGATCCTTGACAGCGTAATAAACGATCTAAAAATAATTTCATTACTTCACTGAGACCTCCCCAATATACAGGGGTTATTAAAACATAACCGTCGGCATCATTGACCTTCTTTTGTAAATCATTAAATGCATCATCATCGAATTGGCAATAATGTTCTTTTAAACATGTTCCCCAACCGTCACCGCACATTTTGCAAACATGAAGTGAATAATCGGACAAATGAATGATTTCCGCCTCTGAAGCTGCTTCAAAAGCTGTTGTTACCATAGAATGAGTGATTCCGTCTTTTTTGGGTGTTCCCGATATAATAAGTATTTTCATGAAATTCATCCTTTCACGCGGATTATAGAATTGTAAACGACATGTCTTTACACAGTAACAAAACGACTTGACAATGTCAAGGTATAAATGGTTGATTTTATATAAATTACTTGAATTTTCTGCTTGACATATTTTATTAATAAATGTAAAATCAGTATAATGCAAACCCAAAAAAAAAAGGAGAAAATGAAGGATGAAAAGCATGAAAAAAATACTTTCCGTTTTACTTGTTGCATTAATGTTATTTACAATGATTGCGGCATGTAACACAAACGACACCGATTCACAACCGACACAAACAACATCGCCGGGAACAGATTCGTCAACAGGCACTACCGGTGACACAACCCCTGCAGATGACTTCGGCGGGTTAAGGCCTTTTACCTACAATGATGAATTCCCGGGTGAACTGGGATTATCAAAGTACAACGAACCCTTAACTGTTACATATGCTCTGCATTTAAATGAAAACGTAACATTTCCTCCCGGTCAGGACTGGGATAACAACATCTGGCGTACACATCAAGAAGAAATGCTCAACATTTACATTGATGTATTATGGGTTGCCGAAGGACTTGACAATTACAATCAAAGAGTAAACTTAAGTATCGTCAGCGGTGATCTTCCTGATGTTATGGCAGTTGAACCTGCACAATTTGAAGCTCTCAGCCGTTCGGGTATGGTTCAGGACATGACATGGGCACTTGAAACATATGCATCAGACTTCTTAAGAGATCAAATAGCTTACCCTGACGCAGTGGAAGCTTTCAGACAAAGCACTGTTGACGGTCAACTTTTGGGCATACCCAGAGGAAATGCTCATTACAGAGGTCATCATTTTGTATTTATTCGTGAAGACTGGAGAAGAAACCTCGATCTTCCGGAACCGAGAACAATGGCAGACCTTCGTACGATCGCACGTGCCTTTACTTTTGACGATCCTGCAGGTGACGGCAGAATAACACACGGATTGGGATTCGGAAATTCACCGATCAGTACATATATGTCAATAAACGGTTTTGCCAATGCATTCGGTGCTTTCCCGCGTTCGTGGATCGAAAAAGACGGTGAAATAGTACAAGGATCCATCCAACCTGAAATGAGAAATGCTCTTGAAGAACTGAGAAGTTGGTATGATGAAGGTATATTGGACCGCGAGTTCATAGCTGACGATAACTTTGCGGCATCTCAAAAACTTATCGCAGGTCGTAACGGCATTGCATTTGCAGAATGGTGGCTTGCAACATGGCCGCTTCCCGATGCTTATCAAAACGGTGATGAATGGAGAGGTTGGATAGTACCTTTTGACAGCAACGCTCCTGAGCAAAGTGTACGCGTAACCAACAGAGTAGGCAGCAGATGGGTTGTAAATTCAAGCTTTGATGAACCCGGTGCCATAATTAAACTGCTCAATTTATATCAACAAAGAACATTACACCCTGAAGCAGATCTTAATCACTGGAAAGGTGACGGAGAATATAACTTCTCTCAATTTGCCGCAATTACCGGCGATCACGGTTCTGATAAAAATCACGAAATTTATTTAGCTGTAACTGCTGCAATCGACAATAATGATTTGAGTTATCTGACAACAACAGAAATGCATCAGGTACACGGTTACATTGAAGCATACCTGTCCGGATCTCCGACCTGGGAAGAAAATCCTCAAGCATTCGCCACAAACAGAATGTTTTATAACATTAATTACGGACCTAACAGCATTTATGCTCTTCTCGATCTTATGGCTACTCGCAATATGCTGAAAATAGATCCGTTCAACGGCACACTTACAGATGCTATGATGACTCGTGAAGTTTCATTACACGACTTGGAAAATCAAGTATTCACTGCTATAATAGCAGGTATCGAACCAATCGAATATTTTGATGAATTTGTAGATATGTGGTGGGCTGAAGGCGGCGAAGAAATGACAAGAGAAGTTAATGAATGGGCGGCATTCTTCCGCTGAGTACAACTCAAAAATATTTATTTAATCCTTACAATAGGGACAGGTTCATATCACCTGTCCCTATTATTAACAAGTAAACAATACCGGTTATGAAATCCCGCTTTACCGTTTTTACCGATCAAGGAAAGGAATGGAAAATAAAATGACAAAAACAGCATCAAGCAAACGAATCCGTTGGGCTCTGTATATGATGCTTATTCCGGGTATCATTATTACAGCAATTTATTCTTACGGACCTTTAGTCGGGTTGAGTATAGCCTTCCAAAGATTCGACGTCACACAGGGACTTTTCGGTTCGCCTTTTGTCGGACTCGACAATTTCAGGTATATATTTGGTTTGCGTGATTTTAACAGAGCTTTGTACAACACATTGTATATTGCTTTTTTTAAGATAGTTTTAGGTATGCTCGCATCCATCACGGCAGCTATTTTAATCAATGAAATACGACAACTGAAATTCAAACGTATAATACAAACAACAATATACCTTCCGCATTTTATTTCATGGGTAATTATGGCAGGGATTTTCAGGGACATTCTTTCTCCCTCAGAAGGTATAGTAAATTTATTTATTACAACATTAGGGTTTGAACCTGTTTTCTTCTTGGGAGACAGAGAATTATTTCCTTGGGTTATGATCGTAACCGATATATGGAAAGGTGTCGGTTTCGGAACAATTTTATATTTGGCTGCTTTAATGGGCATAGATCCTGCACTTTACGAAGCGGCTAATATTGACGGAGCCAACCGTTGGCATCGTATATGGCATATAGCTATCCCGGGAATGGTGCCTATTATGGTGCTCACAGCTACATTAAGCCTCGGTAATGTGCTTAATGCAGGCTTCGATCAAATTGTAAACTTATATTCACCCACGGTGTATGCAACAGGAGATATTATTGATACACTCGTATTTCGTATAGGTATGCCGACACACGGAATGCCCAGATATGACATAGCAACAGCGGTAGGATTTTTCAAATCAATTGTTTCGGCGGCACTTATATCAACAGCATATTTCTTTGCATATAAATTTGCCGATTACAGAATATTTTAGGAGGTCAGATATGCAAACAACATACCAAAGACGATCGGGCATACGATTTAAATCAGAATACATATTTGAAGTATTTAATATTTTACTTCTGTCTTTATTTGCATTATCCTGTCTTCTGCCGTTTATCAATGTATTGGCAATATCGTTCAGCAGTGCCGGACCTGCTTCTGCAGGCAGAGTAACCTTTTGGCCGGTAGACTTTACACTGGATTCTTATATTTATGCATTTTCTAAAGTTCGTTTTTTAACATCCATGTGGAATTCGGTTGTCAGAGTTGTTTTAGGTGTAAGCATAAATATGTTGTTAATTATTTTAACTGCATATCCTCTGTCTAAACCTAAAGGGGTTTTAAAAGGAAGAACAATTCTTTCGTGGTTCTTTGTTGTTACAATGCTTGTTGGCGGCGGTCTTATTCCGACCTATTTGGTCGTACTGCGAACCGGATTATTAAACACGGTTTGGTCAATGATCATTCCGGGCGGTGTAGCGATTTTCAATATGGTTGTGCTGCTTAATTTTTTCAGGCAAATACCTTCCGAGTTTGAAGAATCCGCAATAATAGACGGAGCCGGAGATTGGACAGTCCTTATAAAGATATTCCTGCCGCTCTCCATGCCGTGTCTCGCAACACTTATACTGTTTTCAACTGTCGGTCATTGGAACGATTGGTTTTCAGGAGCAATATATTTAACAGACATAAACAAATATCCGCTTGCGACATATCTGCGTGCAGCCTTGACGCGCCCGAACTTTGATGCAATGAATTTTGCAGATATGCAAAGACTGATGTCCATAGCGACAAGAACGATCAGCAGTGCACAAATAATGATCGGTGCGTTGCCTGTTATACTGGTATATCCTTTCCTGCAACGTTATTTTGTTAAAGGCATGATGTTGGGCGGTTTAAAAGGGTAATGTTTTTACAGGCGATTTACAAGAACCAAATCATAAACAATGCGACGAAAGTACATTTCTGTATATAAATCATAAATTTAAATAATATAAAGAGGTATCAACATATGAAAACCATTAAACTCGGTTCAATGTCGGTAACAGGTAATGCACATTTTATTTCAGAGGATAATCAAGATATAACATATCGCTTGCCTAAAGAAAAAGGCGGCATCCTCATCCCTGAACTTGTCGGATGCAAGGAGCGGTATTTTACATTTTTCGCAGAGTCATTGACCGATCACAGTGTTGCGCTTAAATTGTGCTTTTATACGACAAACCCTGATGAACCTTCATTTTTTATTACTTTTGGTCTGTTACCGCAAGTCCGTGCATTGATTTGTATGGATATGGAGTGGATAAAAGGTGAAAGAGTATTTCCTGAACGTAACCCCGGTCAGATCAAGCTTGTTTGTCTCGGTGAGCATATAAATGCTGCGGACGTGACCAAGGTCACCATTGAAAACAGTCCCTGCTTCACGGAAATCGATTTGGTCATTTCCGAACCTTGTCTTACTGATGAACGTCCTTCTGAGTTTCCCATCCCTGATGTTAAACTCATAGACAAATTCGGTCAGTATAAATTGAAAGAATGGTCGAACAAAATCAAAGACGAAGAAACCCTTAAAAAACGCATCCTGGCTTTGGCCGGAAAAGAAGGATCGGAAGCGGTATTTCCGTTTCCGGATTGGAATGAAAGATACGGCAGCTATAAAAAGATGAAGCTGACTGAAGGAACAGGTTATTTCAGTAAAATAAAGCAAGACGGACGTTGGTGGTTAACGGATCCCGACGGATTTGCATTTTTCAGCGTCGGGATCGATGTTATCGTTCCGCAAATAGACTGTCGAACCGACGGTGTTGAAAAATGGATGGATTGGCTTCCGGAACAAGACGACCCTGTATATAAAGAGTTCTATAATTTTGACATATCTTCACATGATAAAGTAACACCGTACACATCATTTGCTTATGAAAAAGTTAATTTGTATCGCGCCTTCGGTAATGATTGGTATGAACGTTGGCTGGATTTCATGCCTCGTTTTTTGAAAAACTGCGGTGTCAATACAATAGGAAATTGGTCTGACTTTACATTAAGTGAACGTTCCGGTATGCCGTATGTATATTGGAACAGAAATTTTCCGACGACAAAGACATTGATTTTCCGTGATTTTCCGGATGTTCTTAATCCCGAATACCGTGAAAATGCAGTCGTATGTGCCGGGGAACTGAAGGAACGCGCAAATGATCCCGATATGATAGGTTATTTTTTACGTAATGAACCGCATTGGGCATTTGCGGATAATCTTATTATTGCCGATGAAGTATTAGGTTGCGGTTTACAAACATATTGCAGGGATGAGTTAATCAAGCGACTTAAAGAAAAATATCAAACAGCAGGTGCTTTGGGTGCTGCCTGGGGAATAGAAATTGCTTCATTTAATGATTTGTGTACCTGTTTTACGGACGGAGCACAAAAACCGTCATCACTTAACGATGCTTCCAATGAAGATATGAGAGAATTTTCAAGATTTTTATTAAATGAATATGCTATGGTTCCGTCCGAGGAATGCAGGAAAGTCGATCCGAATCATATGAATATGGGGATGAGATGGGCCTGGATCAAAGATCCCGACATAGTATCAGGGTGGCAAAATTTTGACGTTTTTTCAATCAACTGTTACCAAGCGGATGCTGTCCCGACAATGAACAGTGCGACAGATGCCGGAGTCGACCTTCCCATAATAGTGGGTGAGTTCCAATTCGGAGCTTTGGATATGGGTCCGACAGCGACCGGTTTATTCGGTGTTTTAACACAAAAAGGACGCGCTCGCGCTTACAGATACTACAGTGAACAGCTTGCAGCACACCCGAACGGAGTCGGACACCATTATTTCCAGTGTTATGATCAGTTCGCACTTGGTCGTTTTGACGGTGAAAATTACAACATAGGCTTTTTGGATTTATGTTCACAGCCATATGAAGAATTCATAAACGACGGCGTAAAGAAAAGCAGTGAAATAATTTATGATGTGATGCAAGGAAAGATACCCGCATATAATGAAACGGATATCGATTACATTCCGATGATCGCATATTGATTCCCGGTATTTTAATAAAAAATCAATACTGCTGTTTTGACAGTTATCCGGAGGTTTTTAATGTTAAGTGATAAATATAATTATTCAAATATACAAATGATCGACTTCCCGGTCAAAGATTATGAACCGTTGCCGAAGCAAGGTTCTGAAAAATGGAAAAAAATCAATCCGGATGTCACGAAGATGTGGGTCGAAGCTGCGGAAAAATATCTTGATTATAAGTGGCCTCCGATCACTCCGGAAATGTACATCGCACCTAAAAGGACAGGTTTGTTGAGTGCACACTGGGGTCATTATCGCGAGTTACGGAGTGCTTTGGGAACATTGGCGGTTGCGGAATATCTTGAAGGTAAGGGTCGATTTTTGGATCAGGTTATAAACGGTGTTATAACTACTTGTCAGGAAACTGCATGGATACAGGGATTGGGTATGTCTGTTCACGGTTATGATATTCCCGATGATTCAAATCATGAAGTTGATCTTTGCACCTCCGAAACTGCTGCAATGCTGTCATGGATCATGTA
>Ga0123356_10006650_pt1 | contig 11652 bp, 12 predicted proteins | sample TergutEmb28metaG_2_FD_92546 | JGI IMG/M metagenome (GOLD analysis project Ga0123356, IMG submission 92546) | Embiratermes neotenicus P3 segment gut microbial communities from Petit-Saut dam, French Guiana - Emb289 P3 | ecosystem: Host-associated > Arthropoda: Insects > Digestive system > Gut ... | reverse complement strand
CACAATTCCTGCGCCTCTTCCATAATTTTTTCGCGTACAAGTTCGTCATCCAATGTTGCGGTGTAAGAACCCGGCGCGGGATTTTTAAAACGTTCTGTTATAATTTCCTGCAAGAGTTCCAGCGTATACTCTTTGTTTGTTTCAAAACACGACCACGCGCCGGTGTGGCAAACAGGTCCTTGCGGCTCTGCGATTGCAAGGATTGCGTCTCTGTCGCAGTCTGCGCGAAGACGTAAAAGTTTTAATACATTGCCGGAGTTTTCGCCTTTCATCCACAGTTTTTTGCGTGTACGGCTGTGGAAACAGACATTACCGCGTTTAAATGTTTCGCCTAACGCTTCTTTGTCAGCAAAGCCTGTCATCATTACCTGGCCGTCAGAAGACTGAACAATTACCGGCAAAAGAAGACGGTGCGCAATAAAAACAGGAGCGCCGGGAATAGCAGCTATGGAATTAAGCTCTGACGGCTGCCCTTTGTTCCAGTTAAGGGAGCTTATAAATGCATCTGTTAGGTTTATTTTTCCTGTATAAATTGCCATTCCAAGCTGCACATCGCAGCCAAGAGCGGCTATTTCTTCTATTTCGTTTAATGTTGAAACACCGCCTGCAACGGTGATTTGGCAGGAAACTGTCTCGCGCAGCATTTGCGCAAGAGCAAGGTCTGTACCGGACATCATACCTTCGCGTTCAACACAGGTAAAAAGCAGTTCTCCTGCATACGGCTCAACTGCTTTTGCAGTTTGCAAAAGATTAAGCCCTGTGGGAGTTTTCCAGCCGTCAACGACAATTTCACCGGCGCGCGCATCCACAGCGACAATAAGCCGTTGGCGTCCTATTGTTTTAGACATTTCTTCCAGGAAGGGCACATTAACTGCAAAGCGGCCATCGATACGAAAAGCGCTTGAGCCAACAATAATTTTCCTGGCTCCCAGGCTTACAAGTTCTTTTGCCTGCGCAGGCGTGCGAATACCGCCGCCTACCCTGCATTCGGCTTTTCGCAAAAGCGGTTTAATAATTTCAAGATTGGAACCCTTTCCCATGGCGGCATCCAGGTCTATGACCGCAATTTCGCCGTAACGGTCAAATTCCGCCGCCAATTCCAGGGCGTTATCCCGCTGAAGAACGAGTTCATCGCCCTGCTTTAACTGGACGACCTTTCCATTTTGTAAATCAATCGAAGCTATGACCATATGACATTATATAATAGATAACGCTTGAGAAGCAATAATACCGTCCCGAAGGACGGCATTAGAACGAGAAACAACGTATGTAAAAATGTAAAAATCTACTTTAAAGCTCTAACAACCGAGTAGCAAATTAAAATGTACAGAATCATAATTATTCCGTTAACAATGATGTAGGGCGCCATTGCCATAAAAAATGCAAATATTAAATTGCTGACAAGACCAACAAGCAAAAACGGTATTGAAACAACTCTTACATTCGCTGTGCCTCCGGCGTCAAAACCGACTGCAATAATCCCCGAAAGAAAAATAAATAACATTAATCCGCTGCCAATTGTAATAAGTAACTGATATTCACCCTTGTGACCGGAGTAAAAACCAAAAGCAGCAAGAGCTGCGATAGCTAAAGCAATAAGCAACATGACAAAATTAACTTTCATAAAACACTCCTTAAATAATTACGGCGCCGGCGGCGGAGGCGGAGGAGGCGCTTGCATAAATAACTGCGCCAGTTCCTGTACTGTTCCTGCTTCTGCCCAGTTTGCCATTCCGTTTTTCCATACCATGGATTTATTTGTAAGCTGGCCGTTTTGAACCATCTGCATAAGCGAATTCATATCAAAGGGTCCCATTGTTTGACCATTAACTGCAACGCTGTATTGAACAACTGGAGGCGGAGGAGGCATACCACCCTGCTGCATTGGCTGCTGCTGCATGGGCTGTTGCATACCAGGCTGCATTTGCTGCATTTGCTGCTGCATAGGCTGCTGCATCATGCCGCCCATCATACCGCCCATCATGCCGCCCATTGCCATACCAGCCATTCCGCCCATTGCCATGCCAGCCATTCCGCCGCCGCCGCCTTCGCCCATTTTTCCGAGCGACTCTGCTGCAGTCTGCGCAACGTCTGCCTGACGATTGAACTGGTGAACAGCAAAGTGCGCGCCGTCAACCTGATAATGTCCGTCTTTAATCTTCATATCAATCTGAGCAGCTTTGAGTCTCTTCGCCTGTTCGCGGGTAGCTTCCATGTATTCTTTGTAATCTTCATTTTCTTGATCCGTTTCTACTGCATCAAAATCGATCCTGTTAATCGTAACAGCATATTCTTCCTGCAAGTCATTGTTTACCCGGTCTGTGACAACCTTTCTAATGGAATCAAATTGAGTAACAACTGTATGCGCAGCTATTTTTTGCTCTGCAACGATATTATGAACAGCGCCTTTAATGTGACCAACTAATGCAGTTTTAACCTGCACTCTGAAATCTTCAAGATCAAAATTAATAAGCCTGCGTTTTTCTATAAATTTCTTATAGTCAACAATCTTAAATTGCAATTTCCCCCTGATCGTAACAGGATACGGAAATTCACTATTAATAGTGTCTACAATGTTAAAGTATTTTGTACCAAATTCTATCGTATTAATACCGGCAAGGTTAATAAAATATATTTCTGCCTGGAACGGAGAAGCTCCGCCGAATCCAACGCCTACGAGCCTTGAAAGTACAGGGAAGTTTGCTGTTTTAATAGCACCCTGATATGGTCCTTCTATGTAATCCATAAGAGGGCCGTCTTTTTGATTATATACAAAGACTGCTACTTCGCTGTTGTTTACTTTAAGGCTTGAGCCATATCTAATGGCATTTTCTTTAACTGACGAATTAACACCATGTCTTGATTTTTCATCTTCGCCGATAGCTTGCGCAACATCCGGGCGCCATTTCCATACTAATACTCCGGCAGGTCGCAACGGATTACATCCATGAAACCGCCTTCTGAGCTGTTTGTTTTACCAAATATAGGCATATACTCCTCCTTAAGGATAATCTATTGAATAGATGTCACCATGACACCTTTTAAATCTTCCAAAACTTTTAAAAACACCTTTTAACAAACCATATTTTTCTATTGCCAGCAGCATGTATTCTGAACATGTTGGTTTAAAAAGGCAGCTTCGCCGCACATCTTCCGGCGAATAATGCTGATACAAATGCACAAAACCAATTACAATTTGTTTAAGCACAACCAAAAAACCTATAATATGAAAAGCGGCCCAAACAATAATTAATGTAAGAAAAGGTCTTTCAATGACCGAACGTTCAATCTCCCGCGCTATATCAGGAAAACAGAACCTTAAAAAAAAATAAACAAGTACTGTTACCCCAAGGGTACTGGTACTAAAAATAAAATAACTTTTTATAACAGTAAGAATATTTGTTTTTGGCCTGTTCAAGTCTTTCTCAAGAACATACTTTTCAACTTCTTTCTGTTCTTCTTCAGATACAACCCGTTTTGCCACAACAACTCCATAAAATAATTAAAGGCCGCAGAACGCGACCTTTAATTTAATTTTACGACTTACGCTTTTTTCTCGCGAAGTAAACTCTTCATGCCCTGGATGGCGCTTTCTTCTTCTGCTGTCGGCTTGTTGCCTAAGTTGATTTTGAAAGAGTCATTGGGTACTTTAATATAAAGTTCATTCTTGTAGCATTTGAATACTGTGTCGCCAATATCAAGGTCGATCTTGTCTTCATGCTTTGTGGATGTCTGAAGAGCGGTGATATCTTTGTAGTGATATTCAAAGGTATCTTCTTCGTGTTTTTCCCAGTCAAGGTGGAATGTAATCTGATAAGCTGCAATCTGGTTTCTTGTAAAGAATATGAATGTTGATTCATAAGTTGTACTGCGCCATTTGCCGTCTTCGCCGAGTTTCGCGCCGCTGGCGAATTCGCCTTCGTCGTTATACCACAGATAGTTTCCGAACTGGATGGTTTTTTCAACCTGGCTTTCGTCAAGAGCAAGTTTTGTAAGACCTTTGTTCTTAAGGTCAAGACGCTTCATTACAGAAGCTACCAATGCATCGTAATCTGCATCGGACATAAAGCCGAGTTTCTTTGGGAAACAGCCTTTCTTTTTTACTTTTGCTACTTTAGGTGCAGGTTTTTTCTTAAAGCAACCTTTAATTGTTCCAATGCAGCCCTTCTTGTTCTTTTCACTGAAATAGTGCAGTGCTCTGTCTTGCTCATCAGTGCGATAAGCTGAAAGGTCAACAACAATTTCTTGCTTTTGTTTCTTTCCGGTTATCATTCCAATGATGAAACCGAATAAGAATTTGATAATACCTTTAATCAAACCCATTTTTTTCTCCTTAAAATAAGATTTTATTTATAGTCCAGCACAAGCCAAACTTAAATACAACTTGGGCGCTCAACTCCAATAAGCGCATAAAACTCCGCTACTTCATCTTCCATTAAACCTGCATTTTTTGCTTCTTCCAATTTTGCTTCCCATGTGGGGCTTGTGTTTAAACTTTTACGACTATAATAGTCATACTTTATATAAGCTTGAAAATAATAAAAAATCGGCCTGGGTTCAAGACTATTCGCAGATTCCAGATTTGTTTCTATCTTTTCAATTTCGTCCCTCATAGCAAGGAATGCCTTTTTTCCTTTAAGAAGACAGATTGATGCATAATAATAAGGATTGGGATCCGAGAAATTATCGATCATCGCTTTATCAAAGAATGATAGAGCTTTTTCTAACTGTTTTAGTTTTAGGAAACAAATACCCATGGAAAGGTTAAGCTGCATATCAGCAGGCTGCTCCGCTAACTGGGTCTGCATTATGGAAATACACTTATTTACCTGAGGCAAAGGCATTGCCGCAATGGTCTGTAATTTCCTGATGGTATAGGGTCCGTCACAAGTAGGACAGATTTCGCCTTTTATAAGTGCATCTCTTGTATGAAAAGCGCCGCAACTTTGACATTTTGTCGACATAAATACCCCTCATTTATGATTCACAATATCTGTAGATATTATATAACTGACAGCATTTTAGTCAAGTATATTTTTTAAAGAAAATAGCAGTAATCTACCGTTTGACACAAATTCCCCTATTGTCAGAGAATTTTTTGATTTCCTGGACTGTGGTCTTATCAAAATGCAATAATGATGCCACAAGAGCCGCGTCAGCGCCTGTTTTTTGCAAAACTTCCGCTATTTGTTCCAAATTTCCTGCCCCCCCGGAGGCAATTACAGGCACTTTTACAGATTCTGCGATTTGGCGGGTTAATTCCAGGTCATACCCGGCTTCGGTACCGTCCGCATCGATGGAATTAACCATTATTTCTCCAACGCCAAGTTCTACAGCCTGGATTGCCCATTCAACTGCATTTCGCCCTGTGTCGGTTCTGCCGCCGTGGGAAAAAGCATTCCAGCGCGGACTGCCGTCTGCATCCGCAACGCGTTTTGCATCGATAGCCAGCATGACTGATTGGCTGCCAAATGCGTCTGCCAATTCGCGCAGTAATTCCGGGCGTAAAAGCGCAGATGAGCAGACGGACACTTTATTTGCGCCGGCTTCAATAACGGCTCTTGCATCCTCTACAGAGCGTATGCCGCCTCCGACGCAAAATGGAACGGTAACTTCGGCGGCTACTTTTTTAATTACTTCTATTAATGTAACACGGCTTTTAACAGAAGCGCCAATGTCAAGAAAAGCAAGTTCATCTGCGCCGTCGGCGCAGTATTTTTTTGCAAGTTCTACAAGATCGCCGACTTCTTTAATGCCTTCGAATTTAACACCTTTGACAACTTTTCCGTCGTCAACGTCCAAACACGGGATAATTCTTTTAAAACTCATATAATTCCTCTTTACAATGAACCTTTGGTTGAGGGTACAGTGTCTTTAACACGCGGGTCAATTTCGCAGGCAACTCGCAGCGCTCTTGCCGCCGCTTTAAACATTGCTTCTATCTTATGATGATCGCTTCTGCCGCGTAATACTTCCAAATGCAGATTACATCCGGCGGCAGACACAAAGCCCTGCCAGAAATCTTCGTTTACATCGGTCTGAAACTTTTGCTCCTTTCCGCCTTCTCCGGCAGAAATAATCGGCGAGCCGGAAAGCTGACCGTCAAAGTACAGAAAAGGTCTTCCGCTGATATCGACGGCTGCACGGGCCAGACATTCATCCATTGGAAAAGCGCAGCTTCCGTTACGTTTAATACCGCGCTTGTCTTCCAGCGCTTTTGCAAAACACTGACCAAGCACAATACCGGTATCTTCCACAAGGTGATGTTGATCGACATCCAGGTCGCCTTTTGCGCGTATTTCGATATCAAATAAACCGTGACGAGCAAATGTATTCAGCATGTGGGACATAAAGCCGATGGGATAATCGAGTTTTGCCTCGCCGGTACCATCAATATTGAGCTTGATATATATTTCGGTTTCCTTAGTTTTTCTTTCTATCTCTGCTATTCTACTCATATCACCCTCTTATTGCACCACTTTGCGTAAATCATATTCCACAATATCCAGCGCGCCGAGTTTTTTAAGTTTTGGAATAATATCGGGAACCTCATTTTTATTCACAGCAATTTTTACAGCATAACCTGCATCGCCGTAAAGCGGAGCTACAGTAGGACTGCGCATTGCAGGAAGGTTCGAAAGCGATTCAAATTGCTCTTTTGGTATATTCATTTCCAGCATTACACGTTCACGTCCGTTCATTACAGCGCGGAAAAGCATTTCCAATTCTTCTATGCGGCCTTTTTTTTCTGCGTTTGCAAGAGCTAATCGCGAAGCAACAAACCGCGTGGAGGACTCCAGCAATGTGCCTATTATTTTAAGACCGTTATCTTTAAGCGTCTGACCGGAAGAAGTGTTGTCGATAATCATGTCGGCATCATCCGGCGGAAAAACTTCTGTCGCGCCGTAAGTGCGCAAAATGCGGTACTGGTAACCTGACGACTTTAACCAGGCTTCTGCAATATTTACATACTCTGTGGCAACAACAAGTTTTTTGGATTTAAGCTTAACTTCGTCATAGTCCTGCGGAACTGCCGCGACAATGCGCACTTTGTCAAAACCAAGGTCGAGTATTTCTTCTACATCGGCGCTGCTTTCTTTAATCCAGTCAATGCCGGTAAAACCTGCATCGTGGCTGCCAAGCTCAAGGAGTTCGCCTACATTTTGAGGCTTCATAATTTTGGCATCCAGCCAGGGCGCTCCCATGGAAGGGCGATAAGTCCTGTCTGCCATAGAAATAGAAAACCCGGCTTCCGAAAAGAGACGGCTTACATTGTCAAAAATTCTTCCCTTTGGGATTAATATTCGAAGCTTTTCCATGGGGTAATTATAATAAAACTAAGGAAAAATGTTAAGGTCTTACCACCAAAAATCCGGCGGCTCCTATGCTGAAATCTTCCTGTTCTTCCCATGAGGCAAACAAAACATTTCCTGTTCTGCCGATTTCTGTGTAATAAAAGCCTTCAGGTAACGGCGGCAATGAAGGATGAAACACTTCGCTTTTGTTGGGAGCAGAATTAAAAAATGCCTCTATGGAAATTTCTTCGCCCTGGCTTGCAAGATCGGCAGTACGGAACATTCGTACTACAGGGGAATAACCGCTTCTTTTTGCAGCTCTGTAATAGAAGAAACCGTCTCCCGCAAGGCGCAGGGTATCAACATCCCAGTTTTCTTCAAAGGGAAAAGACTGCAGAGCAGGAATTTCCATCGGAAAAGGAGTGTTGGAGTTCATGTTAAATGACCATGTTCTGTATTTGGGAATGGGGCTGCCGGATACAAAAAAACGTTCGTCCAGATACAATAGCGCAATCAGGCTGTCATCAAAGTAAACAAAGCCTCCTACCGTGTACGGGCTCCAGTAATCACCGCCGGAAAAACGGTGAAGAGCAAGACCCGGATTTACAGTACCTGAATCGTTAGGTGCAAGTCTTAAAAAACCGTCGCGGTTAACAACCATCACTATAACACCGTTGTCTTCTGCTATATAACTTATGTGCGGCGCATATGGCCATGGAATAAACGCGCTGGTAAACATAACATCTTCGATTGATTCGATATAAACAGGACCGTCTTCTGTTAACTGAAACCAGATAGGCTGCGCGCCAGGCTGCAGTATTGCCATTGGATACGCGCCCGACCAGGACACAAGAGCAGACCCGGCTCCGGAACCAGAGCGAGTGCAGGAAATAAAAATACAAACAAGAATAAATACAAAAGAGACTCTCACGATGGAATTCATGTTAAGTCCTCCGGGAAGGTAATTTTTTTATTTCCTGCTTCGCCGGGGATAACTGCGACTTTCCCGCAAAACCTTCCCCATATTTCTGCATCGTCGGTAAATTCTTCGCCGGTTACGCCGGCGGCTTTTTCGTGTGCCTTAAGTATTTCTGCAAACTTAAACCCTTGCGGCGTTTGAGCAATTCCAGTGTTAATGCGTTTTAAGTGATTTTTAATAAAAACAGCCGGTGTTTCACCTGCAGCGGACTTTAGCGGCGTTTCAAACTCCTTGGGAGTTTCCGTAAGAAGTAGCGCCGGAATAACAGCGTTGTATTTTTTAACAGCGGCAATAATATTTTCGATTAATGAAACGCTTACCCAGGGTCTTGCGCCGTCATGAATTAAAACATAATCAGGGTTAAACTCAGTAAGAGAAGATAATGCATTATACACAGAAGCGCAGCGCGTACTGCCGCCTGTAACAAACAGGATATCCGGTTTTCCGGCAGAAAGAATTGCAGGCGGCAGCGTTTTATGCGTTTCAGCCTCCCCTCCTTCGGGAACAGCGATTACAATTATTTTTACAGAAGGAACTGCCGCAAAAGCGCGGACAGAAGAGCCAAGCACAGTGTCACCGCACGGAAGTTTTTGATACTCTTTTTTTATTCCGCCCATGCGCGATGACGATCCTGCGGCGCAAATAACAGCCGCGGCTTTTAATGCGGCATCCATGGCTATTCAGCTTCCAGGCGCGCAAAGATCATGTTTTGGACATCTTCTTTTGACTTTTTTAACGAAATGGAAATTTCATCTTCCAGCAGTTTCATGGCAGAATCATAAAGTTTTCGTTCCAGAATTGGCAGTTCTTTTACCCTGCTGCGGTGATATAACGATCGGACGATACTTGCAATATCCCTGATGCTTCCTTTTTTAAGAAGGTCAAGATTCATCTGGTAGCGCATTTTCCAGTCCGAAGGAATCGGCTCATAATCTTCGCTTATCAGCTCGAGCGCCTTTAGCGCTTCATCTCTGGAGACTGTAGAACGAATACCGAGCTCTATTGCCTTGTCAACCGGAACCATAATTGTCATATCGGTTACTTCAAGATAGATAATATAATAAGGGATTTTGGAATCTTTAAACTTTTTCTGAACGATGTCTCTGATAACACCGACACCCTGACTTGGATAAACCACTTTTTGGTCAACTTGGAAAGACTTTGATTTACTCATTATCTGGATACTACCACAACCCGGAAAAATAGTCTATATTGAATCATGCATGAAATTCGCAGATTAGAAACTGATGATTTGCTTCAGTTATTCAGGATACATACGATAGTTTACAATCAACGTAAAGATTATTCAAAGGAAGAAAATCAAAAAATTGATCCGCTGGGACACCCTGCAAATTGGGCATGGGGAAGTTTTGCTGGTAAAAAAATGCTTGCCGGAATGTTCGAGGTAGAATACCTTATGCGTTTTGACGGACACAGCGTAAAAATGTCAGGGATAAGCGGCGTAGGAACATTGCCTGAAGCGCGAAAAGGCGGTCATGTACGCAGGATTTTTGAAGAACTTTTACCGCAAGCATACGAAAAAGGAGTGGTTTTTTCAAATCTTACTCCATTTAACCATGATTTTTACCGCAAGTTCGGGTATGAAGTAGCATGCGCAAGAAATAACATAACCATTAACACAGGTGATTTATCGGAAATAAATGCAAAGGGTGAGTTTATTCACATTCTTCCCGGAGACGACACATCCCTGCTTGCGGAAGTTCATTCGGCTTATATAACAAACTTAAATCATGGAATACACAGGGATTACTGGCCGGATAACCGCGCATGGAAAAGTTTTACAAGACAGGATCCGTGTCTAACAGGAACATACCTTTACCTGTGGAAAGACGAAACCGGAAAAGCGCGCAGTTACATCAAGTATCAGGATGAGGTCGAAGACGGCGATCACAATATGTCGGTAACGGAACTTGCTTTTATCGACAGAAAAGGTTTATACGGCGCTTTAAGTTTAACAGGCGGTCTTTCTGCACAGTTTGAAAACTTTAAATGGCTCATGCCGGCATTCATCGATCCTTTCGATTTTATCGGCGATGCATGGTCTTTGGAAACAAAGTTTTTGCCTAGAGAAATGACAAGAGTTGTAAATGTAAAAGCAGCGCTTGAGTTAATGCGCCGTCCGCATTGTTGCAGCAGCGGCTGCGAAGGCGAATATGTTATCGAAGTACACGACGAAAACATTTCTGCCAACACAGGGAAATACCTTGTGCAATTCGGAAAGGAAGATACAAAGGTATCGCAAACTACGAAAAATCCTGACATGTGCTGCGACATTCTTTCACTTAGCCAGCTTGTTACAGGTTACAGATCGCTTGAAAACGCATTATATTCGCGTCAGGATAGCTGGTATTCAAAGACAGCTCTGGAAGTATACAAGAACGAGGAATTATTAAAGAGCGTTTTTACACTGCGGCCTCAGCATATAACTGAGTACTTTTAATTAATAACCTCAAAATCCACAGAGCCGTGTTTGCATAATGGACAAATAAAATCATCCAGCAGACTATCACCTTCGTGAACATATCCGCAAATCTTACAGACAAACCCTTTTTTCTTATCCTGGGCTGGCTGCGGCTTTGGTTTTATATTATCAAAATAATATTGATACGTTAGACTTGGTTCAGCCGCTAGCACAAATGATTGTGTGACATCAGCAAAAAACACTGTATGTGTACCGTAGTCATAAGATTGTGAAACTTTGCCCGAGATTACGCTATTTACATATTCTGTTAAATAACGGATTCCATTTGCTGTTCGTTGAACGTTATTGTTGTCAGAAAATTTATCTGTATCCCGTCCGCTGGAAAAACCAAACTGTTCAAAAATACGGAACGGTGCGCTTTCTGCCAAAACAGAAATATTAAACTCTCCGGTTTTTGCAATCATGTCATAGGTAAAGTTGGCTTTGTTCACAGCGATAGATATTCTTAACGGCGCTGCCGTTATTTGCATTGCAGTATTTATTATACAACCGTTATCTTTAACGCCGTCTTTGGCAGTTAATACAAACAAACCGTAAGATAACTTGAACATAGCCAATGGATCAACAGAAGCGGTTTTATTGTCTTTTTTTTCTGCATCATTTTTAATAAGATGCGGAAAATCTTTTTCGATGGCTTGTACCATAACATCCAGTTCCGGTAACTGCGTTGTTTTAATGCTGGATTTTATACTTAAAGTTTGTTCAATTATTTTAATATTTTTGCATTTACCCAGTTTTTCGCGCATTAGACTGCCGCTGGTGGCAGCCCATGAACCGTTTTCTATAACAGCGACAGTTCGGTTTTGAATGTTATGCGCAACAAGATCATCCAATAGCGCTTCCATTGACACAAAAATTCCGGCGTTATATGTGGT
>Ga0123356_10006649_pt1 | contig 11654 bp, 10 predicted proteins | sample TergutEmb28metaG_2_FD_92546 | JGI IMG/M metagenome (GOLD analysis project Ga0123356, IMG submission 92546) | Embiratermes neotenicus P3 segment gut microbial communities from Petit-Saut dam, French Guiana - Emb289 P3 | ecosystem: Host-associated > Arthropoda: Insects > Digestive system > Gut ... | reverse complement strand
TCACTTATATCCGCTGATAAAAGCTCTGCTCCGTCACTGTCAAGCTTACGAATCGTAAAGGTACTGCCTGCATCCCTGAAAATGTCCGGCTCTTCTGAAGTATAATATCTCCCGGCTTCTACTATCCATATATTCCCATCTGCATCTGCTTGCATTGCATGGATAAACAAACCGCCGCCTGATGCTACAGGTGGCGGTGCTGATTCCGACGGGTAATCCGGAAGTTTTCTGAGGTTTGTGCCATCTGATGTCATCGAAAATATCGCAACGGATTTGAATGCTTCAGCCTGGTCGTTGTCTGATGGATTATTTATGGATGCTGTGAAATAAACTACATCTCCCGCAAGTGTGATGTTATTTATTTCTTCAAAACCTGCAGGGAGTCCCGGAAAAGGAATCACCTCCGCTTTATAAAAATAATCCTGCTTATTTTCTCCTGCGGCATCATTGATGCTGCTACTATCGTCGTCACCGGAGTTATTCCTGCATCCTGATAAAAAAGCAACAAATAAAATAATTGTTAATATGACAATTGATTTGTATTTCAAGATGCTCTCCATTTCTGCATGAATCTCATTGGATTACCAAGTTAGCCAACCAGAATTCTCTTTATTCAGCGCCTTTTTGCGCTCTTTCCAATCAGGCATATATGTGCCGAGAAAATCATAGAAATACTTGCTGTGATTTGGTTGCAAAAAGTGCACCAACTCGTGTAAAACTATGTATTCGATTACTTCCGGCTTAGCCTGAGTGAGTTCACGGTTAAATGTCACTTTACCTTTGCTAACGCTGCAACTGCCCCATAGTGTTTTCATTTTACGCACCGAAATTCTAGGGCGTGAAACTCCGAATATCTCTATAATCGGATAAAACTTATCGACCAGAGCCTCCAAATATATTAAAGACTCTTTCTTCCACCACTTGTCAAACTGTCTGCGAATCTGTTCATCATCCTCAATAAAAGGCGTATTGATATACAGCGCGTACCCGTCCCTGCGCACTGATTGCTTATTATTCTCGGAAACAAAAATAACTAAATATTCACCGAGGAAACGCACCGAAGCACCATTTCGCACTTCTCTGACAACTACATCTTTCCTTTTTAACTCAAACTCACGCAGCTTATCGAAAATCCATTGTCTCTTACTCTCAATATAACTGAATACCCATTCTGAAGACGTCCGTTTCGGCACAGAAATCCTGACAGCGCCGTCAGGATAAACTTTTAAGCGGCAGGTCTTCATTTTCTTTCGCTCAATATTCACTTGCACAACAGATTCCAAGCCACCTAAAACTAAATCGTATGTTTCCATTAAAACACCAAGCAACTCCGGTCGCCATATATCGCACTTTATGACTCCGAAATCAGCCACTCCCAGCAAACAGGGCATGTTATTCTTATTTTGCCCTTTCCTCTTGGAACACGCAGCTTTTTATGACATGTAGGGCACTTATAATATACGTATCGCCTTTTATTTTTGATAGCAGTTATAATCTTCTTGATTTTTGTTCTTATCGGCCACCAAAAACGGATAAACTTGTCGTTTTCCGCACGGCGCCGTGGTATGTTCCGTGACAGCATACGATAAATTGTAAGTCCGAAAACCAGATATGAAAAGTACAAAATAGGAGTATGCCATAGTATTGCGTTAAGCAGAGATAGAATAAATGCAAGAATAATCATTGCAATGCCGAGATGATCCGGACCATATCTGCCAATCATAAACCTATGCAAAAAATCTCGCATACTTAAATGACTTCTCCTTTCGCAGCAATACATTCACAAAACGCGTGCAGTGAATTATCTTCAATAATAGCCCGTAAATTCAATCAGAATAAATTCCGCCGCCTATAAACTCACGGAGAATGGACTCCGGCGGCACAACTGAGGAGTTAATTTCTTCAAATTCCATCAGCGCCGGCAGCAGCGACCGCAACTCTTCAAGCCTTTCGGTTCCGTCAGGCACTTCGCTTATAGCCTTATACGCGAGGTTTTTCATAATCGGCACTTCATACGCCATCGACGAATCAAATAATAAGTCCGCTTTATACTTAAAAGGAGAAATATACTTTTTCTCACCCTCACGTACGTTTGCCCACATATTTATCGTTCTCGAAGCACCTAAGCCGCGAAACAACTCATCACGCACAACTCGCCGAAGCAACCTTGTCCATGTTCTCTTAAAACAAATCTCATGGTTATTTTCTTCAATATCCGAACGCGCGCTTATATAAAGCTTAAAAGCATTCGGATGCTCATCGGCAAGCATATCATTAAGTGCGTGAATACCTTCAAAAATAACGATTTCATCCTCCGCTAACCGCAGCGGTTTACCTTTTGAAGGATCACGATCCTGCATACTAAAGCAAAAATACGGTATCTCAACCTCATCCCCTCGGTTAAGACAGTGAAAATGCTCATTCAGTAACTCAAGATCAAGACAATATGGCGATTCCAAGTCATGTTCACCATCATCCGTTCGTGGCGCTGCCTCACGATCAGGCGTGAGAAAATACATATCCATTGAAATGGTATGAGCATAGAATCCAAGGTTCTTAATTGCGTCGCGTATTTTCAACGCGGTTGTTGTTTTGCCCGAACCGGACGGTCCCGATAAAAACACAACACGGCTGAGCTCCGCTCTCTCGTGAATACCTGCGGCAGCTTCCATTACTTTCCTGCTGTAGATGGCTTCGCATTCATTCGCAAAACCCTGCGGGTCTTCGACAGCGCGTTTATTTATGGTTTCCTTATTATATGGATATGGCATATTGTCTTACTCTCCCTATCTTATCCTTCATTTTCTCAGTCATCATTATATACTCTTTCGGGTATTTTGCGTTAAAAACCCGCTCAATTCTCCCATCGGCAGTTACAAGTTTTGTAACTCCTCCGCCGCCCAAAGCCAGCACAGTGCATAGCTCTTCCATCATGCAGATATTATAAATTCCCTCATACCCCGGCTTACTCCATCCCGTATTCTCAAATCCGCCGGAAATATACTTTTGCCTGTATACATAGTACGGTGAATATCCGCAGCCATGTAACCGGGAGGACGCGTACTCAAGCATCTCTCCAACTTCCGCTCCGCTAGGAATAACCATGCTCTCAAGCATAACACGGGAACCCTTCTTCAGCGAAAGTGTATGAACAGTTATATTTTCAGGCGCAAAATCAAGAACCGCGTCGAAAGTTTTCTTAAAACCGGCAAGATTATCACCGGGTAATCCCGCAATAATATCCATATTCAACGAAGCTCCGGTTTGCCGTACAAGATTAACAGCATGATGCACATCTTCAGGAGTGTGGTTTCGCCCTATCGCAGAGAGAACCTCCGCAGACATAGATTGCGGGTTTATGCAGATGCGCTTTGCTCCGTGCCGCATCATTATTTCCAGTTTCTGCTCAGTGATGGTATCAGGACGGCCGGCTTCAACTGTATATTCACGCAAACTGCTGAAATCAAACGAATTATTGAGGACAGACATAACTAAATCCAAATCAGATTCCGGAAGAGATGTCGGAGTTCCGCCGCCTATATAGACAGAGATTATACGTAAACCAAACTCATCAGTAAGCCCGGACATAGATTTTATTTCTTGCATCAGCGTTTCTGTAAATGGTTCAATCATATTAAACGAACGTTCAACGCTGTTGCTTACAAAACTGCAGTACGCGCATCTGGTCGGGCAAAACGGTATGCCCACATAAAGTGCGACATCACGCGGGGCAAGCGTCTTTTTAAACGAGAGCGAAACCTTTGCGGTTTCCAGACATAACTCTGCTTTATCGGGTCGAGTTTTATAAGTTTTTATAAGTTTTTCTAATATTTCTCGCTCATCTTTACCCGAATTAAGAAGTTTCTCGGCAACCTTGGCAGGGCGTATACCGGTGAGAGTACCCCACGGCAATGCATCTGAATTTGATACAGTGCACCCGCTCACTACCCTGTCTCTCCATTTGCATATCTCATATATCTATTGAAGCTGCGCTCATATCCTAGCGTAGACGCTTCCGCATGGCCCGGATAAACCTCATAATCCCCGTCAAGTTCTGACAAACGCTTCAGTGATTGCAATATTACCTCTTCACTTCCACCCTCAAGGTCGGTCCGGCCGCATTCACATCGAAACAGCGTATCTCCGGTAAACAACGCATCCTCGCACATTAAAGTAACCGACCCGGTAGAGTGCCCGGGCGTCTCAAGAACCTTAAATTCAAGATTACCAACCTTTATTATATCCCCTTCAGAATAAAAAGAGAGCTTCCCATTGTCATCTATCTTGTGCCGACCCTTTTGACCGCTACGGTTAACTTCACCTTCATGAATATAAACAGCCGCCCCCGTCTCCTCCATCACCGCGTCAAGAGCCATATGGTGATCATAATGCCCATGCGTCAAAAATATAACAACCGCGGATAAACCGTTCGACTCAATATAATCAAGAATCTCATTCGAATCAGCCCCCGGATCAATAATCGCACATTTCTTAGACACCTCATCAGTAACAACATAACAATTAGTCTCAAGCATCCCGACAGGAATTGTCTTTATAAGCATTAATTGGGTTCCTTTCTTGCATTGTAATGTAGCGTGTGGGTTGGGGGTAGTAATTTTTAATTACGTCAAGCGAAGTCATGGACGGTGGAGCGTCCGTCAGTGTGCGCATGGACGCGCACTCTGGCGGTAGGAATTAAAAATTACTACCCCCAACCCACACGCTAAACTACAACTCATTCCTTTTCTTTCTGATATCATCTCCGTAGAACGTCAGCACCTGATACATACCCTCAAGCCTTGACATGATTTGCTCCGAATAACGCCGATTCAACTCGCTCAAGGTCAAGTTTGAATTAATAATCGTCTTCCGGCCTGTTATCAGCCGGGTATTAATAACCTCATAAAGGGCTGAAATCGTAAAAGCAGTTGTCATCTCAGTGCCTAAATCATCGATAATAAGCAAATCACATTCGAGATATCTTTTAACATCCTCACGTGAAATTCGAACCTCTGCCCGCAACTCCTCCGAATCACTCGAACGCATGAACTTCACATCCTCAAACTTTGAGAAAATAGAAGCAGCCATATCATAAACAACGGAAAACCCGTTGTCCGCAACAACACGCGCAATACAAGCAGACAGAAAAGTTTTCCCCAACCCCGGAGCACCGTTAAAAAACAGATTCATGGACTTATTTCCAAATTTGCGCGCATACTCCACGCAAATATCAAAAACAGCTTCCATACTCCGCCTTGGAGATACACCCGTCACAGAAGATGGCGTATCATCGTAAAAAGATAGGTCAAAGCTGTCAAAAGTCTCATCACCAAGCTTCAGCAAACTGCTCAGAGAATCTCTTTGCTCATCCTTATACAGTTCTTTTAGGCAATCGCACATTATAGTTTCAGCATATCCTGTATCACGGCATTTTTGGCACATATAATCATCATCGATATAATCGGCAGGAAATCCCGCACCAACAAGCACATTTCGCCGCTCCTCCTGCAGTTTGAGATTCTTATCGCGAATCTCTTCCAAACGCAAAGCCGCGTCCGCACCCAGTGCAAAACCGACAAGCTCCGCCATAGTCCCTCTTAGCTCGGCATCAAGCTCGCGAACACGCGGAACCGCCGCATAAACCTTTTGGATACGGGAGCTATAACGTTCTTCTTTTATCTTGCGCTTTTCATCAAGAGCACATTTTGCCCGCGCAAGCACCCTGCCATCTAGTGCCATTACCGATTAACCTTTCACTCTTCTTTTGTCTTATCTAAAAGCCGCTGCATCCGTTCCATCTCTTCGTGGCTTGGCTCACCATGCTTATGCGCGCCTTGCGTAGTTTGTTGCCAGCCCCCTCGCGCAGTTGATGCCCCCGAGGTGCTTTTTCGTGCTCCGCTGTCGCTTTCCAGAACAAGTTTCTCTGTGTGCAGCTTTTTATTATGCCAGTTCTTCATTATACCATCCATATATGGCCAGGAAAGACTGCCGGTTTTTACTATTGTTCTGTCATACGCTATCGCGATTGCACCCGGCTGAAACCCCATCTCAATCCAACTGTCCACATAACGCTTTTCAGTTGCGGAAAACTCCCGTCCGGTTATATGCATAACTTTCTTTATCTCGCCTCGTGCCGATTTATACTCTTCGAGTGATTTAAGATACTCCTCTGCCCTTTCAAGGCTGAAAATACCTTCCCGCTCCCAGGTAAAAGCAGCTTTCTCAATGTATCTTACCGATGGTGCCCGCCCGTCACCGGTTACAGCGCTCTCTTTAATGCAATGAGTTATAAGCTGCAAAATTACCTCCGGCGGTAGACGCAAGTTGTCATAAATACCGTATAATCTTAACAAATCATCCGGTGAGAGAATCTTTCCGAGTCTGCGTTGAGTTTCATCAACAATAATAGCAAAGTCCGACCCGGACATTATTTCCTGCTTGATATCATGCTCTGTATACTCACGTGGTTCTGCAAACGGTGCTTTTGATACCGCCGAAGCATCGCCCTCAGTTTCACCATCAAGCTGAACAAGACCAAGCCGCGAAAGCACTGCCATCGCCGAAGCAATCCATCCCATACTCTTATCAAGGGCAATTGCCGCTTCCGATGACGATTTTTGAGCATGCGTTTTTAATATATATAAATACAGAAGTGCCGCATCGCCATCGCCCGCACGTATAAGCTTATCTATAGTTTGCCCGGTAAGTGTTACTGTTTCCGAACCGGGTAATGTAATTCTCATGTCAGACAAGTGTGGTACTCCATTCCCTGTTTTCGTCCGGTGCTAAGCTCTCAGCTTCTACCCTTTTATCTTGGCTATCAAATCCCGAAGCACATCTTCCATATCAGGATGCCCTATCTCCTGCAAGCTATATTCTACCCGTGTGTTTGGTTTGCTTATATCAATCACACGCCCTAGGTCGATAGGTGTTGCAATGACAACCGAATCACAGTCGGTGCGCTTAATTGTTTCAGACAAATCGCGCATTTGCTCCTCACCGTAACCCATTGCCGGTAAAATATTTTCAATATGCGGATATTTTGCATAGGTGTCTGCCAGTCTTCCTACGGCAAATGGCTTCGGGTCAACTATTTCAGCAGCTCCAAAACGCTTCGCTGCGACAATACCCGCTCCGATTCTCATTTCGCCGTGTGTCAGCGTCGGTCCGTCTTCAATTACGAGCACGCGCTTACCGCGAATCAGTTCAGGATTTTCAACACTGATAGTAGAAGCCGCATCCACAACATCGGCGGTCGGGTTTACCAGAGAAATACTTTCTCTGACTGTTAAAATATCCTTATAATCCGCACTGTCTATCTTGTTTATCACGACTACATCCGCAAGTCTCAGCACCACTTCGCCTGGATAGTACGAAAGCTCATGACCCGGTCTGTGCGGATCAGTGACCGCAATCATTAAGTCGGGATTGTAAAACGGAAAATCATTATTTCCGCCATCCCATAAAATTACATCACAACCGTTCGGGTCAGTTTCGGCAGCACGTAAAATTGCCTCATAATCGACACCTGCATATATAACATTCCCTCTGGCAATATGCGGCTCATATTCTTCCATCTCTTCAATAGTGCAATTATATTTCTTTAAATCATCTATTGCCGCAAAACGCTGAACCTTCTGCGCTTCAAGGTCTCCGTACGGCATCGGATGGCGTATGGCTATTACTTTTAAGCCGTTTGCCATTAAAACCTCTGCAATTCTTCGGGACGTCTGACTTTTACCACACCCTGTGCGAACCGCGCATACAGCAATAACAGGCTTTGTGCTCTTAATCATTGTGTTTTTATGTCCAAGCATTGTAAACGCCGCACCCGCCGCATTTACTTTTGCCCCAAGACTCATAACATATGCATACGGCACATCGCTGTAGGAAAAGACGCATGCATCCGCATCCAGAGATTTAATAAGCCCCTCGAGCTCATCCTGCTCATAAATAGGAATCCCGTTCGGGTAAAGCTTTCCTGCAAGAGACGCGGGATATTTACGGTCGGCAATATCGGGAATTTGAGCAGCCGTAAACGCGACAACCTCATAATCGGGGTTATCCCTGTAAAATACATTAAAATTATGAAAATCGCGGCCTGCCGCGCCGATTATAATGATTTTTCTCGGTGAAGATGACATAAACAGTACCTCCTGAAGCACATAATAACACTGCAAGAATTATATCAGCATGCCCGGAATAATTCAAGGGTCGAATCAAGCCATACTCTATTGTACAACTCCATATTTTATGATACAATGCTTGCTCACTAACAACTCCGAAAGGGGAGACTTAAATGTCCGTATTGATAGGCGATTTCACCGATTGTTCAGTTTTTCTTTATGACACAAACGGCAACCATCTTGGCTCTACCACTATAATTGAGCACGACAGGAGGGCGCGGCAAATTGAAGTAGACCTGATACCCCCTGAGTTAAAAGTAAATGATACCTGTAAAGTTTTTATACTGACCTCGCCAATCCCGTGCGAGTTTTCCGGAAATCTGAAAAAAGTTGGCGGCGACCTCCTAATAGCACTGTTCCAGGGACAGGAAAAAGAAAACCGTGCAGCCACGAGATACAAAGTTAACACACCTGCTAAAATCGACGCGCTTATAACTGATAATCAGCCTAACTTACTCCAAGCACCGCTGGGTGTGATCCTGATTAATATAAGTACAAGCGGGGTGCGGTTTCGTGCGCCTTATTTCTCTCTTGTTGAGGGAGATATTTTTAGGATAAACCTGGTCATCAGCAACAGCAGTAAAACAATGATCGCAGAGGTTATTAACAGTGTCGACAATGGAACGAAATCTTCGGATTACGGTTGCCGTTTTGTGGAGGTTTAATAATGGATCGGACAAGGCTGACAAATATTTCTTTGGGGAGTCAGCAGAACAGAGAAGAAGAAGCCGATAAAAATATCAACGAAAACCTTCTTATATCAGTATCAGCCGACCTTCTATATGAAGGAATGGTTGTGCAGGACGATATATATGATGCAAGCGGCGACCGAAAGCTGATAAACAGCGGAAGCACTCTTGACGAACTGCAGATAGAAAGGATAAAAAGACTTAACTCAGGAAGTAATACTATCTATGTTACAGGACGCACACAAAACGCAATGATGTCAAAGAGACCTAATAATGTAGTTATCGAAGTTCGCCATGAGATTGAAAACTCAACCGGATATACTAAAAATAAAGATGAAGCATTCGAATGTCTTCAAGAAATAGCCGGCAAAAAAAACGTTACAATGGAGTCACTTGCAGAAATCTCGAATAACCTGACCGATCATCTTGAAGCAACGCCTCAAGATGTTGTCTTGCTCCTCATTAATGCGTTGGCACCTGCAAATGAATATTTGCAGCGCCACTGTTTAAATGTCGGGATACTTAACGGGCTTGTAGGACGTTGGATGGGAATGCCTGATAGAGATATTGACAATCTTGTTTTAATAGGGTTATTGCATGATACCGGAATGATAAAGATTCCCCAAAAAATACCGGACGCGCCACGTAAACTCACAGTCACGGAATATGAAGTTATAAAAACTCATGTCAACCATACATACGATTTACTATCCGAACTCCCTGAAGACATAAGGATTGCCGCATGCAGTCACCATGAAAGACTTAACGGAACCGGATATAATTATAAACTGAAAAACGATGATATTATTCTTAATGCCCGTATAACCGCGGTTTCCGACACATATGACGCAGTAGTTTCACAACGTGCTTTCAAAGAGCCGCAAAGTCCGTTTAATGCCTTGGCACTGCTCAAAGAGTTAAGTAATACTGAGCTTGACCGTAAAATTGTTAATGCTTTTATTGAAAATATTCCAAAAGACCTTGTCGGTAAGCCTGTAATGATGTCAGATGGAACAATAGGCATTGTACGTGAATATGACCCCGATGATATCGGCTATCCAATGGTTGAGCTCGGTGGCCGTACTGTTAAAACAAATGAAAAACTGTTTTGCAAATCAATCTTCAGTGACGACTGAGTCCCAAACCCGCAAATCCCCGCGCAAATCGTACTGAACCGGCGTGATGGCTCCTATCTTTAGAATCCTTTGAAAGGAAAACAGAAGAAACCGTGAGTAAATCAAAAGTGTTGCGCTGCAGTCTTATTATAATACTGATTATTGTTTTAACCGTTGCCGGATGCCGTTCTGCCGAACAGCCGGAAGCAGACGACTCCGAAAACGAACCGCATTCGGAAATAAACAACGAACCTGTACCAGTCCCGGATAATGAAAGCAGCAGCATCTATGAAGTGGTTGAAGTTATCAAAGAGGATTTCCGTGCGGTTTGGGTAGCATCCGTACTAAACCTTGATTTCCCGTCACGACGGGACTTAACTGCCCTTGCAATGATGCGTGAAATTGACGAAATAGTGTCACGCACCGCGGAAATGGGGCTTAATGCCATCATTTTTCAGGTAAGACCAACCGGCGACTCGTTCTATGAATCTGATATTTTCCCATGGAGCCGTTGGCTTTCAGGCACACAAGGGCAAGGCATCCCCGATTTTGACCCGCTACAGTATTGGATTGACGCTTGCCATGCAAAAGACCTTGAGCTGCACGCCTGGCTTAACCCGTACAGGATAATCCACACATCAACAAACAGCTCCGACCCCAACACCTTAGCACCCGATAATCCTGTCCGCTTAAATCCTGATTTGGCAGTAGGATGGACCTCTTCAAACGGAAACATGGGCTTATTTCTGGACCCCGGCTTACCCGAAGCAAGACAGTTGATTATAGACGGCATAGCTGAAATCATTAATAACTATGATGTTGACGGCATACATATTGACGACTATTTCTATCCCGGCAGGGATTTTGATGACGCAGCAACTTTTGAAAGATACGGCGACGGCATGGACCTGGCGGATTGGCGCCGCGAAAACGTCAATACCTTGATAAGAGAAATCCAGGCTACTATCCATACCTTAAACGATGAGCTTGGGAAAGATGTGCGTTGGGGCATCTCTCCGTCTGCTATTTGGAAGAACAATTCTATAGATTCGCTTGGAGTAGACGTACCCAGTACATTTGAGTCGTACCACCTTCTGTATGCTGATACACGCCTGTGGGTATTGCAGGAGTTGGTCGATTATATAAACCCGCAAATATATTGGTACATAGGCTTTGAAACCGCAGACTTTAAAACCATCTTAAACTGGTGGATTGACATATGTGAGGATACAAGTGTTGATTTGTATGTAGGTCACGCTGCGTACAGGGAACACGAAAATGACCAGCCTCCGCACTGGGAGGGAGAAATGGTCCGCCAGCTTGAAATGACAGAAAACCTTGATACAGTCAAGGGCAATGTATTTTACCGTTTTCATTCACTAAGAGGCTCACTCGGAAACACACTTCGCGATTTCTTCCGCGATGAAGACGACATACCGCCACGCCAACCAGTAATGATTATGGACACACTATCTGTTGGAGTGCCGGAAAAAGATATTACTATAAATGCATCCGCTGCAAATACACCGGGACACAACATTGTCGGCACCAGCATTCCTGACATCCCGCTATACATGAACGGCGAGGAAGTTACAAACCGCACAATCGAAGGCTTCTTCTTCATCTTTGCACCGCTGGAATCAGGAGAAAACGTATTCACCTTC
>Ga0123356_10006648_pt1 | contig 11655 bp, 10 predicted proteins | sample TergutEmb28metaG_2_FD_92546 | JGI IMG/M metagenome (GOLD analysis project Ga0123356, IMG submission 92546) | Embiratermes neotenicus P3 segment gut microbial communities from Petit-Saut dam, French Guiana - Emb289 P3 | ecosystem: Host-associated > Arthropoda: Insects > Digestive system > Gut ... | reverse complement strand
AATGGGCGATCTCGGTGGCGCCGGCAGGACCAGCGGCGAGCACGAGCGCGGCCGCGAAGAGCGGGGCAATGAGGATCGAGGTGCGCACGGTCAGACGCTCAGGCCATAGAGCTTTGCGGCATTGTCGTGCGTGATCTTGCGGCGCAGCTCGGGTGTGAGCTTGCTCATTTGCCGTTCGATTGCGCCCTTGCTGTCGGGCCAGACACTGTCCGGATGCGGATAGTCCGAGCCCCACATCAGATTGTCGGCGCCATAGGCGTCGACCAGCGCCATCGCGGCGTGATCCTCCTGGAAGGTCGGATAGATCTGGCGCCGGAACAGGGTGGAGGGCTTTTCCCGCAACGGAATGCCGCCCTTGTCGGCCCAGTAATCCTCTGCTTCCCAGAGGCGCCAGTGCCGGTAGTCGAGCTCCTCGACCACCCAGGGCAGCCAGCCGGTGCCGCACTCCGCGAGCACGATGCGGATCTTGGGATGCCGCTCGAGAATGCCCCAGGCGAAGAGGTCGACGAACGGGTCGAGGAAGGCGCCGACGAAATTCTTGGTGATGGAAAAGGTGCCGGCATAGGTCCCCGCGGCCGGATCGGGGCGCGGCGGCCGCCCGGCAAACGCGGCGACGTGAAACGATAGAATCATGCCGGTCTCTTCGAGCGCGCTCCAGAACGGCTCCCACGCCGGATCGGAGATGCGCGGCTCGGCGCCGTTCAGCTGCAGATTGGCCTGGCGGAAGCGGCCGTCCCGGGCGAGGCGCCGCAATTCCTGCGTCGCCGATTGCGGGCCCCAGGGCAGCATCGGCACGCCGAGAAAGCGCTCCGGCGCCGGCGACGACTGGATGAATTCGCCGAGCCAGTCATTGTAGGCGCTGTGGCAGGCGTCGCGGAATTCGGCGTCGTCGGCCAGGATCGAGGTGATCGGCCCGAACAGCGACTGGATCCAGACGCCGTCCCGGTCCATGTCCGCGAGCCGCAGCTTCAGGTTGCCCGGCCGCATTTCGCTCATGTCCCAATGGCCGCCGCGATTGAGCGCGGTGAGGTAGGGCGGCGGCGCGTCCGAGGGCGGCGGCTTCAAGCCGTGCCAGCCGCCCCACACCTTGCCGTCGCTGATCCAGTGGCCGCGGCCGTCGCGCTCCTCGACATGGGGCGCGCGCTCGGCATATCTGGCGGGCAACCGCGCGGTCCAGACATCGCGCGGCAAATAGCCGAGGTCGAGATGGTCGTCGCAGGAGATGAGTCGATAGCCGTTGCCGTCCATTCGTGACCTCGCTATTGGGCAGGCGTCAGTTCGGGCGCCTGCTGCTGCGGCGGCTCCACCGTCACCTCGACGCGCATCCCGGCGAGGGCGTCGGGCGCGCCGTCGCGCTCGACGAACCGCGGATCGCGCCCCGCGGCGACATCGCGCACCGCTTCCAGCAACAGCCGCCGCATGAGCATCACCGGCCGGTCGGTGGTGCCAAGGTGCTCCTGGCTCCGATCGATGATCGGGCCCGGCCCCTGCACTTCGGTCGCGAGCTTGTCATGGTCGAAGAAGTTGCGGCCGACGCCGGCAAAGCTCCGGTGCCGCATCTCCTCGCGATCCTGCAGATGATGGTTGGCGCGGGTCCGTCGCGAGTAGAAACTCTTCTGCTCGCCGAACAGCCTGTCGGTGACGAAGCGCTTGTCGAGCGCGCGTTCGCGATTGAACAGCACCGTGTACTTCCAGTGCGTGGTGTCGTCGATCGGGACATGCCAGTGCAGCTGATAGCCTGAATTCTCGTGCGGTGGCGGACCGGCGGCGGGATCGAACATCGGCACGCCGCCGAAGGACCCGCAATTCGGCATGATATGATTGGTGACGCGCAGGTAGCGGCGCCCGCCGCTCACGGCGCGCACCGTCCTGACGCGCATGCCATACCTTGTCTCCTCCGGCTCGATCACGGGCGCGACGTCATCGGCCGTCAGCGCGTTGCCGCCGGGGTCGAGCGCCGCCGCCGCCGACATGAAGCGATGCAGAAAGGAGAGATGCTGCGGGTCGAGATTGCCTTCGTGACCCTGCAGCCAGTTGCAATCGTGATGGAGCTTGCCGGCCCAGACGCCGGCTGCATGGCGCGGGTCGAAAAACTCGAATTGCGGCCGACGCGGCGGCGCGCCGGGACCGAGATAGGCGAAGATCAGCTCCGCCGCCTCGAAGCACGGATAGGCCGGGTGACGAATCCGGTCCTTGAAGCCTTCATTGCCGCGCTCGCCCGGCTGCTCGAGGCAGCGGCCGGCGCCGGACAAGAGCCAGCCATGATAGATGCAGCGCAGGCCGCCATCCTCGACGCGGCCATAGGAGAGATCGACGAGGCGGTGCGGACAATAGCGGCCGATGAGCTGCGGCGCCCCGGCGGCGTCGCGGAACAGCACCAGATCCTCGCCCATGACCCGCACCGCGAGCGGCACGTCGGGGAGCAGCTCCTCGGCGAGCGCCACCGGTTGCCAATAGGCGCGCATCATCCGGCCGCCTTGCGTGTCGGGGCCGGTCCGGGTCAAAAGGTCGTTGTCGCTCTTGCTCAGCATCGTCTTCGTCCTTTGCCCTTTACGCCAGGCCCGCCTCGCGGCGGCGGCGAGAGATGCCCGTGCACATCGATGACGAAAACGCCGTGATACATGCGTTCTCCCTCCCACCCTTGCGGCGTCCTTCCGTTCCGCAGTACATCGACGCGCGGGAACAGCGTCAAGCCGCAACGGCGCGCAACGATGGCGGCCGGAAAGACCGTGCGCGTCTTATCGAAAGCGGTATCAAACGGTGGGAGCGCAAAAAGCGTGCGCCAGGCGACCGACATCCTGACGATCGCGACCAAAGGGCGCGGCTTCGTCGACATCACCGGGAGAATCGTGGCGTTTCTCACCGAAACGGGGATCACGACAGGTCTATTGACGCTGTTCTGCCGTCACACGTCGGCATCCTTGTTGATCCAGGAGAATGCCGACCCGGCGGTTCTCGCCGACCTTGAAGCCTGGTTGGAACGGGCGGTGCCCGAGGACCGCGCCCGCTACCGCCACGACGCCGAAGGGCCCGACGACATGCCGGGCCATATCCGCGCGGCACTGACGGCGACCTCGCTCGCGATCCCGGTGATCGGCGGCAGTCTGGCCCTCGGTACCTGGCAGGGCGTCTATTTCTTCGAGCACCGTCGCCGCCCGCATCGCCGCGAAATCGTGCTCCATCTCATCGGCGATTAGCTGTTCAGGGACAAATCGACATTTGCGGCGGCCCGACACGGACGCGGCCGCGTTGGTCGTCGGTCAATTCTTCCAGCATGCCGTGATCGCCGCCGCAGGGATGGTCTTCGGCGCGGGTGCCACCGGATCTGGGGTCGACGCGTCCGGTTATATCGTGGTTGCTCGCTTGGGGCGGGTTGGTCACTTGCGGCGCCCGCGGTGGCGCAGCACAGGCACCGAGCGCCAGCGCCGCAGCGAGACCGGCAACGATCACGCGCCCCGTCATGGACAGATCGACATTTGTGGCGGGCCGGGGCGCGGATAGCCGCTCATGTCATCGGACCATTGCTCGGCCATGCCGTGATCGCCGCCGCAGGCCGTCTCGTCGTAGCCCATGTCGCCCGGTTTCGGGGCCCCGGGCAGGAAAGTCACGCGCGACTGCCCTTGGGGCGTGGCCGATGGCAGTGTCCCGCACGCGGTCAGCATGACACCGAGAGCTAGCGACAGCGCTATTGCAATCCGCACCTGCATGAGGAGAGGCTATGCTCCATGCGGTCGGCACACGATTAAAATGGGTTTCACGATCCCGATCCGGATTCCGCGACACAATTTGTCGCGTGGTGCCATCGGTCGCCGGACGCCGATTTACCCCCCGACCGCAATTCCCTTTCGCCCGAAAATCCCCACATTATGATGAAGCCATTCTGATGCATTGACGCATCCTACGAAGGATGGCGGGATGGAAACCATGCCGGAAGATGCCACCAAAGCGCGCCCCACCGCGTCCCCGCCATCAGCCGAGTCCCCTGACCTGTCGGCGCCGCGCCGGGACCCGCTCCAGGGGCTGGAGACCGGCGGCGCGGGTCAGGCCCGGGATGCATCGCCCGCGGCCGGGGCCGAGCGGGCGTCGTCGCAGCCGGCATCGCTGCAGCCCGTGTCGGAGCAGGCCCGCAAGGTCTCGCTTGACGATGTTTACACCAAGAACGAGGGCACGGTTTTCCTCAACGGCATCCAGGCGCTGGTGCGGCTGCCGCTGGTGCAGGTCGCCCGCGACCGCGCGGCCGGGTTGAACACCGCCGGCCTCGTCACCGGCTATCGCGGCTCGCCGCTCGGCGGCTACGATCTCGCCCTCGGCAAGGCAAAGCGGTATCTCGAAGCGAGCGGCGTGGTGTTTCGGCCGGCGGTGAACGAGGACCTGGCGGCGACCGCGCTTCAGGGCTCCCAGCAGCTCGGCCTGTCGCCCGGCGCGCGCTACGATGGCGTGTTCGGCCTCTGGTACGGCAAAGGACCGGGAGCCGACCGCACCGGCGACGCGTTCAAGCACGGCAATGCCATGGGCAGCGCCCGGTACGGCGGCGTCCTGTGCATCGTCGGCGACGATCACGGCGCCAAATCCTCGACCATTCCGCACCAGTCCGAACATACGTTCGCGGCGGCCACGATTCCCGTGCTCTACCCTTCCTCGGTCCACGAGTTCGTCCGCTTCGGGCTCCTCGGCATCGCCATGTCGCGCTACTCGGGCTGCTGGGTCGGGCTCAAGACCATTGCCGACACGGTCGAATCGACGGCAACCGTCGATCTGGCAAACGAGCGGGTCACCATCGTTCTCCCGAACGAGAGCGAGTTCGCGATCCCGCCGGACGGGCTGAACTATCGCTGGCCCGACGACCGGTGGACCCAGGACCACCGGTTGCAGAATTTGAAGGCCTATGCAGCGCTCGCCTTCGCCCGCGCCAACCAGATCGACCGCATCGTCATCAATCCGGCGCGGGCGCAATACGGCATCGTCGCCTCGGGCAAGGCCTATGAGGAGACGCGCGAAGCCCTGGCCTGGCTCGGCATCGACGACGCCCTGGCGGAGACGATCGGTCTGCGCCTCTACAAGGTCGGCATGCCGTGGCCGCTGGAGCCGCACGGCGTCCGTGCCTTTTCCGCGGGCCTCAGCGAGATCCTCGTCGTCGAAGAACGTCGCGAAATGGTCGAGAACCAGATCAAGCAGGCGCTCTTCAACTGGCCTTCCGACACGCGGCCCCGCATCGTCGGCAAGTTCGACGAAAAGGATCAGCCGGTGTTCCCGCTCGACGCCGAGTTGCCGGCCGAAGGCATTGCCGAGATCCTGGTTTCCCGCTTGCTGAAGCTCGACCTGCCGCACGACATCCGCCGCCACCTGGTCGAGGCGATCGAAGTCTGGCACCGCCGCCGCAAACATCTCGACAAATATCTGCCGCCGTCGCTGCGCACCCCGCATTTCTGCGCCGGATGCCCGCACAACACCGGCACCCGCGTGCCGGCGGGCAGCCGTGCCTCGGCCGGCATCGGGTGCCATTTCATGGCCACCTGGATGGACCGCAACACCGAGACCTTTACCCAGATGGGCGGCGAGGGCGTCAACTGGCTCGGCGTCGCCCCCTTCACGAACGAAAAGCACCTTTTTGCCAATCTCGGCGACGGCACCTATTTCCACAGCGGCATCCTCGCCGTGCGCCAGGCGGTCGCGTCGGGCGCCAACATCACCTACAAGATTCTGTTCAATGACGCCGTCGCGATGACCGGCGGCCAGGCCGTCGACGGCACGCTCACCGTGCCGCAGCTCACCCATCAGCTTCGCGCCGAAGGCGTCAAGGACATTTACGTTCTCTCGGCGCACCCCGACAGCTATGCGGGTGCGGACTTCGCATCCGGCACCATCCTCAAGGAGCGCGATGCCGTCGATCGCGTGCAGGAGATCCTTCGCGAAACGCCCGGCTGCTCGGTGATGATCTACGATCAGACCTGCGCCACCGAGCTGCGCCGCAAACGCGCGCGCGGCCAGCGTCCGGCGCCGACCGAGCGCGTGCTCATCAACAGCGCCGTGTGCGAAGGCTGCGGCGACTGCTCGGCGCAAAGCAACTGCATCGCGATCGAGCCGCTCGAAACCGAGATGGGAAGAAAGCGCGCCATCGACCAGAACGGGTGCAATGTCGATATGTCCTGTCTCAAGGGCTTCTGCCCGTCCTTCGTAACGGTGAAGGGCGCCACTTTGCGCAAGGGCATGGGCATGGCACCGCCGGCGGCACGCCTGCCGGATCCGAGCCTGCCGGCGCTGCCGGGCGGCATTGCCGCCTGGAATGTCGCGGTTGCCGGTGTCGGCGGCACGGGGGTGCTGACGGTGGGACGCGTCGTCGGCATGGCGGCGTCGCTCGACGGCGTGGGCGCGCTCGTGCAGGACGTCTCTGGCCTGGCCCAGAAGGGCGGCGCGGTCATCTCCCATATCCGGCTGGGCCAGCGCGCCGAAAACATCGCAGCGCCGCACATTCCCCTGGGCCACGCCGATCTGCTGCTGGCGGCGGACCGCGTCGTCGGCTCGTCGAAGGAAGCGCTGACCCTGATCTCGCCGCAACGCAGCCTTGCCGTCGTCGACGCCCACAACACCCCGGTCGCCAATTTCATCTTCGACCGCAATTTCAATTTCCGGGAAAAAGATTCCCTGGGCGAGATCGAGGCCTCGACCCGCGGCACGATGGTGTTCGATTTCCACCGCCTGGCCGTCAAGGCGCTGGGCGACGAGATCGCCGCAAACCTGATGATGGTCGGGTATGCCTACCAGCGCGGCCTGTTGCCGATCACGGCGGCCAGCCTGCGCCGCGCCATCGAGCTCAACGGTGTCGCGGTGCCGTTCAACCTCGCCGCGTTCGACTGGGGCCGCCATGCCGCCGCCAATCCGGACCGGGTCATGGCCCTCGTCGACACCGAGCGCTCGGCCCGTGCGCTGGACGACATGTCGCTCGACGAGGTGATCGAGCATCGCCAGGCCCATCTGAAGGCCTATCAGGGGCGGGGCCTCGCAAACCGCTACAAGAAGCTCGTCGAGAAGGTGCGTGCCAGGGCACTCGCCGCCGGCGTCGGCGACGATCTGACGCGCGCCGTCGCCATCAACTACGCCAAGGTGCTGGCTTACAAGGACGAGTACGAAGTGGCGCGCCTCTTTCTTCATCCCGATTTCGCGGAGCAGATGGCGCAGACCTTTGACGGCTCGCCGCCGGTGACGTTCCATCTCGCGCCGCCCTTGCTGGCGAGGTTCGACGAGAATCTCGGCCGGCCCCGCAAGATGCGGTTCGGCCCCTCTCTCTGGCACGTGTTCCGAGTCCTGAAGGCGATGAAATGGCTGCGCGGCACCCCGCTCGATCCCTTCGGCCGGTCCGCGGACAGAAAGCGTGAGCGCGCTCTGATCCGGACCTACGAGCAAGGCATCGACCAGGTGCTGAGGAAGCTCAACGCGGAGAATTACGCAGCCGCGGTCAGGGTCGCCGAGGCGCCCGATGCGGTGCGCGGCTTCGGTCCGGTCAAGAGCGCCGCCCTCGACAAGTTCGACGGCGAATGGCCGATGCTTCTGGCGGCGATGGACGCGCCGGCACCGCCCAGCGCCGCGCCGGCGCGGGAGCTGGCGCCGGCGGAGTAGGGCTCTTCGCGCGCGGGAGCGCGACGGGGGAAAGCAAAAAGAAGGAGGAGGAGAGATGCTGCTGAGCCGCGACCGGATTCTCACCACCCATGTCGGCAGCCTGCCGCGCAACGAAACGCTCTCCGAGCTCCTCATCGCGCGCGAAGCCGGCCAGACCATCGACGAGCAGGAGTTTTCGGCCGCGTTGGACGCCGCGGTGCGCCACGTGGTGGCGAAGCAGAAGGAGGCCGGCATCGATATCGGCAATGACGGCGAGCAGCAGCGCGTCGGCTTCCAGACCTATATCCCGCAGCGCATGTCGGGATTCGCCGGCGAGTCGAAGCGCCGCCGCGGCCGCGACTACGAGGAATTTCCCGAGCTCACCGAGGCGCTGCTGCGCCGCTTCCCGCGGCGCTCGCGCATGCAGAACGCGCCCGAGGCGCAGGCCGAGATCCGCTACACGGGCGACGCCGCGATCAAAGCGGAAATCGCGCGGTTCGAGGCGGCGGTGAAGGCGCTCCAGGCCTTTCCCGAAGCCTTCATGACGGCGCCGTCGCCGGGCATCTGCTCCTCGACCATGCTCAACGCGCACTACGCCACGCACGAGGCCTATCTCATGGCGCTGGCGCGCGAGCTGGCGCACGAGTATCGCGCCATAATCGCGGCCGGGCTGCTGTTGCAGATCGACGCGCCCGACCTCGCCATGGACCGCACGATGTTCTATCGCGACCTCTCCGACGCCGAATTCGTCAAGGCGTGCGAGCTTCACGTCGCCGCCATCAACAAAGGCATCGAGGGCCTGCCCTCGGAGCGCGTGCGTCTCCATGTGTGCTGGGGCAACTGGGACGGGCCGCACACCCACGACGTGCCGCTCGAGCAGATCCTGCCGGCGCTTTATCAATGCAAGGCGGGCGCGCTCTCGGTCGAATTCTCCAACCCCCGCCATCAGCATGAATTGGAAGCGCTGAAGCGCCACAGACTGCCGCCGCACATGGCATTGATTCCGGGGGTGATCGACTCGACAAACAATTTCGTCGAGCATCCGCGGGTGGTCGCGCGGCGCCTCGAGGAAGCGGTCGCCGTGGTCGGCGACCGCGAACGCGTGATCGCCGGCGCCGATTGCGGTTTCGGCACCTTCACCGGCCGCGAATGGGTCATCGCCCCGGTGGTGTGGCTGAAGCTCAAATCGATCCGCGACGGCGCCGACCTGGCGTCGCGCGCGCTCTGGGGCAAAAGCGCCGCCTGAGAGCGGCAACGGCGGCCTTGCCGGGGCCGCGGCTATTTCATGTTCATGCCGGCGGCGACCGGCGGCTCGTTCCCCTCGACCGGGATCATGGTGGCGGGGCCCATGCCGACGACTTCGATGACGGCCTCCCCGTCCTTGGCGCCGTCATAATGGATTTCGCGACCGAAATGGGTGACGAAGCTCCCGGCCGGCATCGGCACCGTTCTCTCCGGGTCGAACCGCGGCCCGGTGCCGACCCACCAGGTGCCGGACAGCACCGTGATGTAGCGCGTGTTGGGATGGTAGTGCGGCCGGCTCATCGCGTGCGGCGGCCAATGGATCAGCTGAATGTAAAGCCCGGATTTCGCCCCGTCGCCCTCGAGATTGGCGATCCGCAGCCCCGGTACCGCCGGCACGTCGTGCCACGGGATCTGGGCCGGCAGATCGAAGACCACCGCCTTCGGATTGAGCTGCACCGGCGCATCGGCGGCGGTGAAGGCAGAGACCATGGCCGTCGCCATGGCCATGCGAGCAAGGGTCAACTTCATCAGCGTTTCTCTCCGCAAAAAACCGCCGGTCCGTCATTCCGTCGCCAGCACCTCCCGCATGCGCGCGTTCCAGTCCTCGACCCTGGTGAAGGTCGGATCTGCCCGGCACACGCTTTCGGTCCAGCGCACGATCTCCTCGTCGGACATCGTCAGGTCGAGCTTGTCGGCGTGCGGCTGTGCGGTATGGAACGGCGTGTCGAGATAGATTTCGACCATGTTGCCTTCGGGATCGTCAAAATAGATCGACCAGGCATTGCCGTGGCTCACCGGCCGGATGCCGGTAATGCCGTAGTCGACGACGCGCCGGTGCATCTCCCGCAGCTCGGCAAGGCTCCCCACCTTGAAGGAGAGCTGGTTGACCGTGCTCTGCCGTGCCCGCTCGCCGCGGCCCGTGGCGAGAATGAGCTGATGGTGGATCGTGGGGTTGGCCGACAGGAAGACGAAGTCGTTGTTGAAGGTGAAGCCGTGACCGCGATCGGTCTCGATCAGCCCCATGACCCCGACATAGAAGTCGCGCATCCGGCCGATATCCTCGACATAGATGCCGGCGTGCGTGAGTTGCGGACGGATCGGCATCGGCCTAGCCCAACGGACCCTGGAACGTCTGGTCGGCGTAGGTGTCGGAGAGCGGCACCAGGGTCTCGGGCCATTCGGCGCCGACCTGACGCCGCAGCGAAGCGGGGCGCGGTTTGCCGTCCCACCCGATCTGTTCCATGTAGCAGTACAACTGGAGGCAATGGCCGTCGGCGTCGAGCGCGTGCGCGGCATAGTCGATGCCGGGGTAAAGCTCGGGCGGGACCGCGTCGGTGAAGCGCACGCCCTGGCCGCGCAGATAGGCGACCGCGTCGCGCAGCTGCTGATAGGAGCCGAGCTCCAGCCCCACGCTCATGCAGCTCGAATGGCGCGAGAGGCCGAGCGTCTCGCGCAGGGCGCGCGGCGCCAGCACCAGGGAGTGGTGCTCCGTGCCGTTGCGCAGATAGAGCACGCGCTGGCCGCGATAGCGCACTTCTTCCGTGGGAATGAAGCCGAGCATCTCGACATAGAATCTTTCCGATGCCTCGAGGTCGCCGACGAAGAGCGCCATCGGTCCGATGCGCGTCACCTTGAAGGGGCGCGGCAGCGTGACCCCGCCGACATTGAAGGCGCCGTCGCCGCGGTCTTCGCGCTGATGGCCGCTGAAGATGTCGACGCCGCGCGCGATCGCCTCCTCGATCTCGCTCTTTTCGGAGATCTGCGGCAATAGGGGCTTCTCGTCGAAGCGCCGGTCGTACATGGCACGCGGCTTGCTGCGCCCGTCCCATCCGACCTGCTCGATGCCGTAATAGAGCTCGATCGTGTGACCGTCGGGATCGCCGAAATAGCAATGCCAGTTGCTGCCCGGCATGTCGCGGCCCGTGCGCAGGATCTTGACGCCCTTGTCGCGCAAATAGCTCTCGGCGGTCATCACTTCCTCGAGCGTGCCGACCTGCCACGTGATCTGGTTGAGGGTGACATCCTTCGCCGCGGTGTCGGCGACCAGGAACGAGCCGAGCGTGCGGTCGGCGAGGAGCAGGGCGTGATGATCGGTACCGTGCGTCATGAAGAAGATGCGGCGGTCCTTGAGGCGTTGCGCCATCTCCTTGGCGAAGGCGAACTGGTCGAGTTCGATCGCGTCGGTCAGGCGGAAGCCGAAGAAGCGATTGTAGAAGTCGACCCCCTGGTCGAGGTCGCCGATATTGAACCCGAAATGGCCGAAACGCCGGATCTTGAAAGGTTGCTGCAGAATCACGCCGCCGACATTGTAACCGCCCGAGTGTGCGCCCATCGCTTTCTCCTCCTCGCTGCCGCCATCATAGCGTCGATTCGGCCGCGATCGAGTCCGCGAATCCGTGGAACCGCCACATGCAATGCAGGCGGAGCGCGTGGGCTCGCCGACCGCGACCCTCACCCGCCTCGCGGCACCGTGGTTCCCGCGACGGGCGGATCGCCGGCCGGCGCCACGGAAACCGTTCCCGCCGGCGCGTGCCGGGGTTAGACTGGCCGCGAAAATCGGGGAGGAGAGACATGGGCCAGTTCAAACCGGTGGTCGGCGGCGAGCTCCGCGCCAGGCTCGATCATCCGGTGATCGACGGCGACGGCCATATCGCGGAGTGCACCTTCGCGCTCGACGATTTCCTGAAAGAGGTAGCCGGTCCCGAGCTGGCGGCCCGGGCCAGAAAGGCATGGCCGACGGGCGGGCCCCATGGCGGCACGGTGAAAGGGTTCTGGTGGGGCATGCCCTCGGGCCCCCACACCGGGGACCGCGCGCTT
>Ga0123356_10006647_pt1 | contig 11655 bp, 6 predicted proteins | sample TergutEmb28metaG_2_FD_92546 | JGI IMG/M metagenome (GOLD analysis project Ga0123356, IMG submission 92546) | Embiratermes neotenicus P3 segment gut microbial communities from Petit-Saut dam, French Guiana - Emb289 P3 | ecosystem: Host-associated > Arthropoda: Insects > Digestive system > Gut ... | reverse complement strand
GCAGCGGCGTGGCGGCCTGCGAAGCCAGCAGCCAGCGGACGGCCATAACGGTCACCGCGGCGAGCAGCGTTCTTTCAGGGCCGCCGAGCTTTCGGATCACGTACTTGGAAAAGAGGGTGAACGGAAGTTCAAACATACTGGCACAGAAAGCGGCCAGTCCCAGCATGGCCGTCGAACCGCCCAGTTCGCGGAAATAGATACCGAAGAACGCGTAGTGCATCCCCAGTGTCAGGTTGGCAATCATGGCAATAGCCAGCATCGCAGCCAGCCGTGTATTCTTTAACAACCGAAGATACGGCATCCGAATCTTCTCGCGCTGGTGTCCGGGCACCTTGGGCAGCAGCGCCGCGGCCCCGATCGTGAGAGCCGTCAGTACGGCAAACAGAGGGAACATACGCGTATTGTTTCCGCTGATGAGGATACCGGCCAGCCAGCCCATGGACGAATACCCGACGGAACCGGCCATGCGGATGCGCCCGTAGTCCCAGAATCGTTCCTGGCATAGCTCGACGGCAATGGAGTCCGAAACCGGGATGCCGGACGTTTGGAAACAAGCCAGCAGCAGAATGGCGGCCATGGCATACCAAAAATTTGCGTACAGCGGGATCAGCTGCGAGGCGGCCAGATTCCCAGCCAGCAAGGTCAACAGTACCTTGTTTTTATACCGTGCGCGGTCGGTCCGGAGCCCCCAAAGAGGTTGGGCGATGACCGACACCGCTGGACCCGCAGCGAGGAGTATGCCCAGCTGCGAACTGGTCACGCCAACATTTTCCGTTAAAAAAACAGGGAGAAATAAGGCGAGCACCGACCCGCCGGAGAAAAAGATAAAGTAATATGCCATGATGATCGGTAAATCCAAACGCTTCTTTGTCATGGTACCGACTCCCGCCGCATTCGATGCGTTATCCTACCACACTAAATGACGTTTGTAAATCAAGTGCATCAATAGCAATAGAAAGGGTGTCCCTATGTTTATCGTGGAACCGGAACGCAGAATACCCGTCGTGGCGGAAGCCGATGTCTTGGTTATTGGAGGCGGGAGTGCCGGGCTCCCCGCCGCGCTGGCGGCTGCCCGCGCCGGCGCGGATGTCTTTCTTGTGGAGCGCTTCGGTTACATCGGCGGACAGGCGTCCGGCGGGCTGACCATCACCATCCCGAGCGACCGGCAGGGTGTCGTCACCCGCGAAATGGAACAGCGCTTGAAAGAAGTTGGAGGTATCGGCATCCGCAAGAAGGGACATATGGAGAACCAGCTGGTCTGGTGTCCTGAACTGTTTAAGTGGATGTCGGTCGTCATGCTGGAAGAAGCCAACGTGCGGATGCTGCTGTACACCAGTTTCGTCGCGCCGGTCCTCGAAGGTGATGCCATCACGGGCGCCATCGTTGAAAATAAAGGCGGGCGCATGGCCATCAAAGCCAAGGTCGTCATTGACTGTACCGGCGACGCCGACGTGGCGGCCTTTGCCGGCGCGCCCTGCACCAAAGGCGACAAGGACGGTAAAATGCTGGCGCCGACCATGATGTGTATGCTGGCCAACATCGACGAAACCGTCGTGACGGGCGGCACCATCGGAAAGCTGAAGGTGGGTAAATATAACATCAACACGGCCATGACCGAGATGTATCCGGGATATGCCAACCTGTGGGCCGGACGCATTGATGATATCGACTGTACAGACCCTTGGCAGCTGACGTACGCCGAAAACGAATCCCGTAAGATCGCCGCGCAGGCCCTCTTTGAAGCGCGGCGGACGATCCCCGGCTGCGAGAAAGCCTTCCTGTCCATGACGGCGACGCAAATGGGCGTACGTGAGACGCGAAAGATTACGGGTGAATACTGGGTCACCAACGAGGATTGGAAATCCGGCAGGATGTTCGACGACCACATCGGCTATGCCTTCATGGAAATATCCCTCCCGTACCGCTGCCTGGTGCCCCAAAAGATCGACAACCTTCTGGTGGGCGGGCGTTGTATTTCTTGCGAACCCAATTCGGCGCGCATCGTATCCCCGGCCATGGTAACCGGCTGGGCGGCCGGAGCCGCCGCCGCCGTCGCCGCCAAGCGCGGCGTGTCACCCCGCAGTATTGACGTCGGTGAATTGCAAACCGAGCTGAAACGCGGCGGCGTCCCCTTCACCAATGACGATGCGCAGGCGTTCTGTTTCGGCCGGCCGGCGTGGCTGGATTAATGCTATGAACAAACGGCCTAACATCGTGTTCATCCAGTCCGATGACCAGGGCGCGTGGGCGCTCGGATGCGCCGGGAACCATGAGATTCATACGCCCAACCTCGACGCGCTGGCCGCGCAGGGGCTGCGCTTTGAGAATTTCTTTTGCGCGTCCCCGGTTTGTTCGCCCGCCCGCGCGTCGATTCTGACCGGAACGATCCCGTCGGCGCACGGCGTGCTGGATTTCTTACGCGGCGGGAACCTTGACATGGACGCGCACGCTTACGTTGCTGACGACCCGGTACTCCGCACCTTGTACAAAGAGGAGCGCGGCCCCCTCCGCTACTTAGACGGCTATACGGCGTACACCGACATTCTCAAACGCAACGGATACGCGACGGCGTTGAGCGGCAAATGGCACCTCGGCGACAGCACCGTGCCGCAAAACGGCTTCGACCGCTGGTTTGCACTGGTGCGCGGCGGCTGCGATTATTATAAGGCCGATTTCGCGCAGGACGGTATCGTGCGTCATATTGAGGGTTATGTCACGGACATCATCACAGACAACGCCCTCAAAGACATTGATGAACTCAGCCGCGAAGAAGCGCCGTTTTATGTCAGCGTGCACTATACCGCGCCGCATAACCCGTGGGGCGCGGAGCACCACTCGCCGGAACTGCTGGACTTGTATAAAGACTGCCCCTTTGACACCATCCCCAACATCGGCATCCATCCGTGGCAGGATTCGGTCTTTGTCGGACGCGGCGAAGAACAGCGGCGGGAATTTTTACAAGGATACTTCGCCGCGACGACCAGCATGGATCAAAACATCGGGCGGATCATTGCATTGTTAAAAGAGCGCGGCCTCTGCGAAAACACGCTCGTCATCTTCACTTCGGACAACGGGATGAACATGGGGCACCACGGCATCTGGGGCAAAGGCAACGGCACCTTCCCGCAGAACCTGTTTGACACGTCGGTCAAGGTGCCGTTCATCGCCAGCTGGCCGGAACAGATACAACCAGGCGTGTGTGACGCGCTAACGAGTCACTACGACATATTTCCGACACTGCTGGATCTGTTGAATCTGGACGGTATAGAAACCATCGCACAACCGCTTGTTGGACAAAGTTTCGCGGGTTTGCTGACCGGAGGCGGCGCGGAATCCAACGAATGCGTCGTGGTTTTCGACGAGTACGGTCCGGTGCGGATGATCCGCACGAAACGGCACAAGTACATCCACCGCTACCCCTACGGCCCACATGAATTCTACGATCTGCAGGACGACCCCGGCGAAGAATGTAACCTGCTGGACGAACGCGGCGTCGGTTCGCCGGAGGTTGAAACGCTCAAGGCCGGTTTAAAGCACCAAATGGAACACTGGTTCAACCAACACGCCATCCCGGAATTCGATGGCGTCAAGACACCCGCCAACGGACGGGGCCAGCTCCGCAAAGCAGGCGATCATGCTATGGGGCTGCCGGTTTACGCCGAGGAAGAACTGTACTATACGGGGAAGAAGGCTAAAGCATAGGAGTATCATTACCCATGTGATGTCCCGGCGCGTGGTGAATTGTTAACGCTAAGGGAGGATAATTCCATGGCACGATATGTTAAAATCAGCACCGTCGGCAGCACACCCGTTACGGCCGATGACTCCCTCGCCTTCCCGGAAGCCCGCCGGTGCGCGGAGGAACAGCTGCTCGCACAGATCCAGCCGGTGCAGTATGACAAGCCGGATTTGATCGTCTTGCCCGAAATGTGCGACATCCCGGCCAACTACGCCATGCCGAAACGCTTGGAATACGCCGCGTGGCGCGGAGACGCGCATCGGGAATTCTTTGCCGGCATCGCGCGGGAAAACCGGTGCAACGTCGCGTACTGCACATTCCGCCGCGGGGGCGGGGATTATTTCCTGAACACCATGTTCCTGCTCGACCGGGCCGGCGCCGTGGCCGGGACATACGACAAGAACCATTGTACCATGGGGGAGCTGAAACACCGTGTCCTCTGCGGGGTAAAGGCGCCCGTATTTCAGCTCGACATCGGGCGCTTCGCCTGCGCCATCTGCTACGACTTGAATTTCGATGTGCTGAGGGAACAGTATAAGGCGCAAAAACCGGAACTGATCCTCTTTTCATCGATGTACCACGGCGGGTTGATGCAGCAGGTGTGGGCGCTGACGTGCCGGTCTTACTTTGTCGGTTCTATATCGCATTCGCGGCCCAGCGCGATCCTAAACCCGCTGGGGGAAACGCTGGCGTACAGCACGAACTACGTGAATCATGCCACAGCGTCGGTTAACCTCGATTACGCCTTGCTGCACAATGCCGCCGGCAACAATAAGTTCCGGCAAATCAAGGAACGGTACGGCCCCGGCGTGACGGTGTTCGATCCGGGCAATTTAGGATTTCGCTTGGTGACCAGCGAAATGGCGGACATTGGCATGGCCGATGTTGTGCGCGAATTCGGCCTTGAAGAAGTGGACGATTTGTTCGCGCGGGAATTATCGGAACAGCAAAAACCGGACAACCGGGGGTGTTGACGTGAAGTATAGACCACTGGGCAACACCGGGTTGACCGTATCGGCCGTCGGATACGGGGCGCTGGGTTCGCCCACGTCGACGCCGGAGCTGATACAACTCGCGGTAGAAGGCGGCATCACGTATTTTGATACCGCGCGCAAGTACAAAGGCAGCGAAATGAAAATCGGCATGGCCCTCAAAGGGCTCGACCGGGGCAAGCTAATCCTGTCCTCCAAGAGCCAGGCCCGGGCGCCTGCACCCTTCCTGGATGAGTTTTCCGAATCCATGAAACTGCTTGGTACGGAATACTTGGACATCCTGTTCACGCACGACGTCAGCACGCCGGAAAACTGGAAACAGATCCGGGACAGCGGGGTCATCGACGCCATGCGGCAGCTCAAACTACAAGGCCGGATCCGTCATCTCGGCTGTTCGACGCATGACAGCGCGGTCGGCCGGGAAATCATCGAATCTGGTTCGTTCGAAGTCGTCATGCTGGCTTATAATGCCGCCAACCCCGAACTTGAAGACACGCTCATCCCGCTGGCAAAGGACCGCGGGCTGGGCGTCATCGGCATGAAGCCGCTGGGCGGGGGCGTACTGACCGATCAAAGAAGCCGGGAACTCGGGTTCGAGGTGTCGGCGGCCGAAGCGTTGCGGTTTGCTTTATCGAACCCCGGCATCGATTCGGTAATCCCGGGGCTGGATACGGCCGAGTATGTACAGACGGCCTTGAATGCCCTGCATGGCCACACCCCCATAACCCCGGAAGAACGGCGGGAACTCCTCGGCAGGGTGACAATCCGCGGGCGCAACTACTGCCGGGGCTGCGGGTATTGCCAACCCTGCCCGGAAGGGGTCGCCATTGTAGAAATACTCAAACTGTACAACCGCTGGGAGATTTACAACCGCGCCGATTGGGCGCAGATGCACCTGATCCGTACGGAATTTGCCAGGACGGTACCCATGGCGAACGGTCCTGAAGTTTGCATTAAATGCAATGCCTGCACCGTCAAGTGCCCTTACAACCTGCCGATCCCGGAATTGATGGAAGCAAGCAAGGAAATGCGGTAGAACGAGGTTTATTTTATGAATAAAAAACCCAACATCGTCGTCTTCATGGCGGATCACTACCGCGGCGACATGGCGCCGCCGTTTTCGCGCTGCCGGACGCCTCACTTAGACGGGTTTTATAGGGACGCCGCCGCCTTCACCAACGCCTACTGCCCCGCGCCGCACTGCTGCCCCTCCCGGGCGACGTTTCATACCGGGCTGTACCCGACGCAGCATGGTGTATGGAACAACGTCAACAACGGCACCGCGCTGTCACGCGGCTTGAATGAGGGCATCGGCACCTGGAGCCAAAAACTGGCCGAAGCAGGGTACGCGCTCCATCACTGCGGAAAATGGCACGTCAGCGACGACCAAGGCCCGGAAGACTACGGCTGGGTCAACGTCTACGGCAACGAACGGCCCAAGTCGCAGAACGACTGGGACCGTTATAAGAACCTACAACCCCACACAGGGCCGCGCAGACCGGGGCAGCTGATCCGCGAGGGCTACCCCAACTTCACGCTGTACGGTGAGAGTGAATCCCCCTTCGACGACGAGGCCGTGACCCAAGCCGCCGCAGAGACGCTGCGGACTTGCTGCGGCAACCCCGATCAGCCCTTTGTCCTGTACTGCGGCACATTGGGCCCGCATGATCCGTACCGGGTACCCATACGGTTCCTCGACTTGTACGATATAGACGACATTGAACTGCCCGCCAGCTTCCACGACAATATGCTGGACAAGCCCGCTCTGTACCGCCGCACCCAAGATCGTTTTGGGCAGCTGACGCCCGATGAGTACCGGCAGGCCATCCGGCACTACTTGGCATTCTGCAGCTATGAAGACTGGCTGTTCGGGCGGCTGATTCAGATTCTCAAAGACACGGGCCAGTACGACGACACCATCGTGGTTTTCACTTCGGATCACGGCGACTACTGCGGGGAGCATGGCCTCTTTGCCAAGGGACTGCCGTGTTTCCGTTCGGCGTACCACATCCCGCTGCTCATCCGCTGGCCGCGAGTAACCGAAAAACTAAAAAGCCGCGCCATCGAAACATACGCCAGCCTCGCCGACTTCGCCCCCACCGTCTTAGACTGGGCGGGGATTCCTTACAATGCCGATGATTATGCCGGACGCAGCCTCGTCCCGCTGCTGCAAGGCGGCCACGACGGCCGCCCCGACGAAATGTATACCCAAACCAACGGCAACGAACTGTACGGCGTCCAGCGGTCGGTCATGACGCCGGAATGGAAGTATGTCTACAACGGCTTCGACTACGACGAACTCTACGACCGTGTCAATGACCCGGACGAGATGCGAAACCTGGCGGGATTGCCGGAGTACCGCCCCGTCTTGCGGGACATGGCGCGAAAAATGTGGTCGTTCGCCCGGAAGCACGGGGACGGCTTCGTCAGTCCGTACATCATGGTATCGCTCTGTGAGTTCGGGCCGGGTTGCGGGCAGCCTTAGGTGGCGAGGACTTCAAGGTGTTCCCCCGTAAACGGTATAAGTGGAAACGCATCAACCAAATGGCGGGCGATCTTGACGTCAGAGACTTTTCATTTCTTCCATGAAAGAGGGACCGACGGCAATCTTCACCCCGCCGTCCTCGCACACCACGTCCACCCCCGCCGGAGCCGTGATCTCGGCCTGACCGTCCCGCATGGAGATGCGGATTTCGCCCTGCGGGATGGTGAATTTGGAAGTGAAGGAGAACCCCGGCCACCGCGGCGCGAGGCGAATCTTCGTGCAACCGGCTTCTAAAATTTCAAACCCCGCGAGGCCGTGCAGAAGATACTCCGCCGGATACGCCGACCACGAATGGGAAAGAGAGCGCATAAAGCCATCGAACCGGCCGGAACGCATACTGCCGTTGACACCCCACTCTTCATAGGTCGAAGAGGCGCCCTTGTCGAGCATCCGGCGGACCCATTTGCCAATAATTTTGTCATGCGCGATACCAAGTTTATCGTATTTCAGCAGTGCCTTGACCGCGAAGGCGGCGAAGAACGGCTGCGCTTCGGTATATTTTACGCTTTCCTTGACATACAAAGTTTCGATGATACGGTCGGCGGTTTCCTCATCGCACAGGCCAAAGTACAGCGCGGCGGCGTTGGCCTGTTCGCTCACCTTGCCGCTCAGTACGCCGCCGTTGCTGGCGTCTTTCAGGCAGCCGATGGCTTCATCGAAGAAGGCGGGGACGAAGGCTTTTTTGATCCTGTCGGTAGTTCCGGTCAGCAGGTCAATGATATACGCATCGTTCTTAAGCCGCGCCATATATAGTATTTCTAAGCATACCCCGTAGAACATGGCGTTGAGCGCGGCACTTTTGCCGCGGTGATCCATGCCCGCCCAGTCGATCAAAATCCAGTACGGCATGTGATTGATGAGCCCGTCGTGGTCTATATACCGCTCGAACGTGAACAGAGCCTTGACGATGGTGGGGTACAGCCGGTGCAGGATCTCGGTGTCGCCTGTGTAGCGGTGGTATTCGTAAACGCTGTGTATCCACCACAGGGTATAGTCGGGAATCGGCGCCATGCCGAGTTTGTTGACATTGGTGATGTTGTCAATCAATCCGATTTCAAACTGGCTGGCCGCCGACTGATACAGATACTTTTTGGCCAGCAGGGTGTCGTTGAAGCAGGCATACACGCAGGGGATCGTCACGGCCGAAGTGTCTCCCACCCATTGGCACTGTTCCCGCCAGGGGGTATCCATAAAGAATTCGTTGGAACACAGCCGCACGGTATGGCGGCAGATGTCGAACAGCCGGTTCATGGACTCGTCCGAGGAGTCGAACGCGCTGCTTTCTGTATCATACGGATACGTGGTGGTTAGCAACCGGAAATCGCGGACGGTCACGCCGTTGAAAGCGTTGCGTACCAGCAGCTTGACGTACCGGAACCCGCGCCACGCCCAGAAGCGGTAGGTTTGCACCCCGTTCTTGGTGATGTACCGGTCGGCGTACTGTGCCTCTAACGAGTTGACGAACGCGCCGTTGATCAGCCGCTCGGCATACCCCACTTCGAGGAACTGCCCCTCGGCGGCTTCGACCTCAAACTCGATGTACCCGGTATATATCTTGCCAAAGTCCAGCACGGCATAGGGGTTATAGAATCCGTCGAAATCGCCGTCGGTCAGATGGTGGGTACTGCTTTGGAAGACCGCCGCCCTGCCGTCTTTTCCGCAAAGTCCTTGCGGATGGCTCAGGGACGCGTACTCCAGCGGCTGGCCCGGCATGGACAGCACGATGCTCAGATCATTGCCGCGCATACGGTTGTTAAGCCCCAGCATTTCCCCGGTCTCCACGACACTTTCGGGGTGCAAAATGCCGGTTTCCATTGGTGGAATATCACGCGGCATCAGCAAACCAAAGGGGTCTACCGCCGGCGGGATGTCCGATGTGCGCCCGCGCAGAATCCGCGCCCCGCGCCACCCCTGACCCGCCGTGGCATACCCGGCTGTGGAGAACGCGTCCAGAGCCAGCCGGGCGTCGTAAAACTCCTGATAGGGGTAAAAGGCATTCATGCGGAAGTAATGTGTGTCGGTCGCCCAGCAAGCGGCGGGCAGATACTCCCACGCAGCATCGGTGTGGAACAAGACCGAACCGTCCGCATCCTCGGCTTGGCACAGCAGGCCGCCAGGCGCGCCCGCGTCGGTTCCGACGTAGTACACCACGGCGCCAATGGCGTTAGCGCCCTCCCGCAGAAAGCCGGTTATGTCCACGGTTTCATAATACTTATAGAACGGCTTAGACCGCAGCGGCCCTTCACATACGTAGTCGCCGTTGATATACAGGCGGAAACAGGTGTCGGCGGTTATGTGCAGCCGCGTTTGCTTCAGCGCGGCACTGCCGCCGCCTACCGTAAACTCCCGGCGGAAGCATGTGCGGGTGTTCTTTTCGGGTGCGCCATCCTGCGTATAAATCCATCGTCCGGTCCATGATTTCATGTTTCCGCCTCCTGCCCACTACTCTGCGAAGTGCAGCGTTCCGAACATATCCGGTGCGTGAAAACTCCTGCCGGTAGGCGACCACGCGGTAAACGCCGAAACCGTTGTGGTTTCGGCGTTGCGCGCCGCCCCGTGACGGCGCGCTGGCACTCCCGGCAGGACTCGAACCTGCATTCCGCCCTTAGGAGGGGCGTACACTATCCCTTGTGTTACGGGAGCATGCAATTGATTGTACCCATAATGTCTCCGGATGACAAGGTTGCAAACCGCAATCCGTTTTGGTATAATGGGACGTCCCGGTTTTTCGTTAGGAGGCAGTGTAACATGACAAAGTCAAAATTTATCAGCGAATTCAAGCGTAAACTGGTGTCTCATTACGGCAAGCTCCTGGATGACTGCGCGGTATCCGAACGGTACAGTGTACTGGCGTCCATCGTGCGGGACATCATCGCCCAGAAATGGATCGCCACGTCGCGCTGCTACATGGACAGCGGAAACCGTCAAGTGTATTATTTCTCGCTGGAGTTTTTGCTGGGTAAGTTCATGGAGTCCCACCTGCGCTACCTCGGACTCGCCGACGTGGCGGCCGAAGGGCTTGAGGAGATGGGGTTCTCACTGCAGGAACTTATTGACAAAGAACCCGAAGCCGGCCTCGGCAACGGCGGCCTGGGGCGGCTGGCGGCTTGTTTCCTGGATTCCATGGCGTCGCTGGGGCTGCCCGGCAACGGCTGCGGCATCCGGTACAAGCACGGGCTGTTCACCCAGCGCATCGTCGACGGGTATCAGGTCGAACTGCCGGACAATTGGCTTCGTGACATGAACGTCTGGGAGATCCGCAAACCCGACAAATCCGTCGTCGTAAAATACGGCGGCAACGTCTGGCTTGAACGGGACGACACCGGTAACCTGCGGGCGCGGCATGAGGATTATATGCCGGTCATGGCCGTGCCGTATGACGTGCCCATCCCGGGGTACCACAACGACACCGTGAACACCCTCCGGCTGTGGAGTTCCGAAACCGTCGGCAACAAAATGGACTTTGCGGCGTTTTCACGGGGGGACCACCGTGACGCTTTTGCGGCGGCGGACACCGCCGAGTCGATTTCCGAAGTGCTGTACCCCGACGATTCTAACTATAAAAACCGGCTTCTTCGCTTAAAACAGCAGTACTTTTTCGTGTCGGCCGGCTTGCAAAGCATCCTGCGCCATTATAAACGCAAACAGACCGACATGTACCGCATCCACGACAAGATCATCATCCACATCAACGACACCCATCCGGCCCTTGTCATCCCCGAGCTTATGCGCCTGCTCATTGACGAAGAAGGCATGGGCTGGGATCAAGCCTGGGACATCGTGACGCAAACCGTGGCATATACCAACCACACCATCCTGCCCGAGGCATTGGAAAAATGGCCCATCCACGACTTCAAGGAATTGCTGCCCCGCGTCTACATGATTGTCGAAGAAATCGACCGGCGCCTGCGCATCGAATTGCGCCGCGCATACCCCGACGACGAGGCGCGTGTCGACCGCATGGCTATCCTGGGCGACGGCGTGGTGCGCATGGCCAACCTGGCCGTCGCGGGTTCTTTCTCGGTCAACGGGGTGGCCGCCGTACACTCGGAGCTGCTCAAAACCACGGTTATGCGTGAGCAATACGAGTTTTCCCCCGACAAGTTTAACAACAAAACCAACGGCGTGACGCACCGGCGCTGGCTGCTGGGCGCCAATCCCAAGCTGGCCGACCTGATCTCCGAAGCCATCGGCGACCGCTGGATCCACGAACCCCTGGCCTTAAGCGAATTTGAAAAACACCGCGGCGACAAGGCTTTGGGCGAACGGCTGCTGGCCATCCGCCGGGAAAACAAGGTGCGCCTGATCACTCTTCTGGAGGCGCAGCATCCCGGCGTCCGCATCGACCCGGATTCGATCTTCGACATCCAGATCAAGCG
>Ga0123356_10006646_pt1 | contig 11655 bp, 11 predicted proteins | sample TergutEmb28metaG_2_FD_92546 | JGI IMG/M metagenome (GOLD analysis project Ga0123356, IMG submission 92546) | Embiratermes neotenicus P3 segment gut microbial communities from Petit-Saut dam, French Guiana - Emb289 P3 | ecosystem: Host-associated > Arthropoda: Insects > Digestive system > Gut ... | reverse complement strand
GGGCGGCGGAGATCGCATCGAACACCACGGCGGCGGGGTCGGAGCCGGGCTGGTGCGTCACCAGCTGGGCGTTTGCCCGCCCGGCCCAAACCGAAAGCTGGTCGGCGGCGGCAGCGCGGAAGGTATCACCTGCGGCGATGATAACCTTTTTGCCCTCCCCTGCCAGCCGGTAGGCCATTTTGCCCACGGTGGTGGTTTTGCCCGCGCCGTTCACGCCCACAAACAGCATAACAAACAGCTCATCATAGACGGGCATGGGCTGTAGCGTCAGGCGTTGGGCGATGATATCGGCCAGCATGCCGCGCACCTCTTCGGGGCGGTATTCCCGCTCGGCATTGCTCTTTTGCCGCAACTCCGCCACCACGGCCATGGCCGCGGGCGCGCCGCAGTCGGCCAGGATCAGCGTTTCCTCCAATTCGTCAAAGAAGGCGGCGGCCAGGCGGCGGCCGGCCACGGCGTCCACCGTGCGCCCCAGGGCGTGGGCCGTGCGGGACAGGGCCCGGTGCATGCGTATGAACAGGCTGTCTGTTTTGGGTTGGTCAGGCATATTGAGATTCCTCCGTCCGCTCCGTCATTCCGCCCACGGCAGAATCCAAGCCCCACTATTCTATCACATTGACAACCATATATGAAAACGGTATATTGTTTCCGGGAAAACCTTGTTGAGGTATGCTTATGAAAACCGTTGACATCATCGTGCCCTGCTACAACGAAAAGCCGGGGCTGGAGCTGTTTTACAACAGCGTATGCGCCGTTATTAAGGGCATTGAGGGTTATGAGTTCACGTTCATTTTTGTGGACGACGGCAGCCGGGACGGCACGTTTGCCGTGCTACAAGAGATGGCCGCAAAAGACCCCCGCGTGAAATACATACTGTTTTCCCGCAATTTCGGCAAGGAGGCCGCGATGTTCGCCGGGCTGTCCCATTCAAGCGGAGATATCGCGGTGCTGATGGACGCCGACGGGCAGGATCCCCCCGCCATGATCCCTCAGATGCTTGCCGAGCTGGAAAACGGCTATGACGTCTGCGCCACACGGCGGGTGACGCGCAAGGGCGAGCCCGCAGTGCGCAGCGCCTTTGCACGGACATTCTACCGGCTGATTAATAGGGCCGCCGATGTGGAAATCGTAGATGGCGCAAGGGATTTCCGGGCCATGAAGGATTATGTGGTGCGGGCTGTGGTGTCTTTAGGTGAAGTAGAGCGGTTCTCCAAGGGCCTGTTTTCCTGGGTGGGCTTCACCACCAAATGGCTGGAGTACGAGAACATCGAGCGTGCGGCGGGCGAGACCAAATGGTCGTTTGCTAAGCTGTTTGGCTACGCCATTGGGGGCATGGTGTCGTTTTCCGCGTGGCCGTTGCGGTTCGCGTCGTACTCCGGGGCGGCGATTTCGGTGTTTTCGCTGGGCTTTTTTGTGTACAGCCTGATCAAAAACATCATACACAAAAACGATGTGCCGGGCTACGCCTCCACCATGGTGATGTTGACGTTTTTGGGGGGCATAATCCTGCTTGCCCTGGGGATTTTGGGCGAGTACGTGGCCCGCATATATATGGAGAGCAAGCGACGGCCCATCTATGTGGCCAAGAGCACAAATATAGAAGATGAATAGATTTTTTGTAGAAAACATTTCACATGGAAATTGCGAACTTAGCGAAACAGTTTCGCGGCAGATTGCCGTGGTGCTGCGCATGAGGCCGGGCGAGCGCATTGTTTTGCTGGATAATAAAGGATATCTGGCTGAAGCTATTATTTCTTTTGTTGATAAGAAAAGGGTAATTGTTGATATTAAAAAACCAACTGAAATAAATAATGAACCCAATCTAAAAATTACCCTCTACCAAAGCCTGCCCAAGGCCGACAAAATGGCGGGCATTATCCGCCGGTGCACGGAGCTGGGCGTTTCCGCTGTGCAGCCCGTGGAGACCGCACGCAGCGTGGCGCGGCTGAGCGAGGGACGGCTGGAGCGTTGGCGGGAGATTGTTCGCGAGGCGGCGGAGCAGTGCGGGCGGGGACTGATACCGGCTGTGGCCGCGCCGGTTGGTTTTGACGCAGCGTTGGCAGGTTTAACGGAGGACAAATTGCTCGTTTGCGCACCGGGTGGACAATCGCTTAAAAACTATCCACTAACCACTAACCACTATTCACTATTCATAGGCCCGGAGGGCGGGTTTGATGACAATGAAATAAAAGCTTTGGCCGCAAAGGGCGCAAAAATCATCGGCCTGGGCCCGCGCATACTGCGCTGTGAGACCGCCGGAACCGCCGCGCTGGCCGTGCTGATGGCAATGGGCGGTGAGTGGGCGTAATGTTTGCTGATATGCGTTTTTTAGATGCCTTTTCACCCTTGACGCAATGGCAGGAGGCGGTCGACGCCCTGCCGGAGGAGCTGCGGCCTCAAGGCTTGACTTCTGATATAAAGGCCGCGTTCCCATGGGCCGCCGGGCTGTTGGTTTTGGCTTATTCTTACGCGCCTTTTGAGGCATACCCGGCAGGGTGTTTGGAGATACCGTCTTATTATTTTGCTTCCCATGCTTGCTATTTGGCCAAACAAAAACTAATAGATCATTTAAAAGAACAAAATATAAAAGCTGAGGATGCAAAAAACTTACCACACAAAGCCATTGCCCAACGCTGTGGCGCGGGCGGGTATGGAGCTAACGGCCTGTTTTATTGGCATGGATTGGGGTCGCGGGTTTGTTTGGCTGTGATTGCGGTGGATCAGGAAGTGGCGGCAGGGGCAAGCCCCCGCCCTACAGGGCAGTGCACACATTGCGGGGCTTGCCGGGCGGCCTGCCCAGCCGGGGCGCTGCCGGGGGACGGCACGGTGGGCGCGAGCTGTTTGCGGCGTACAAGAAAGTTTGGCTGCGACGACTGCCAGTTGTGCTGCCCTGCCAACCCGCCTGTCACCACAGCGCCGCCGCCGGAATACGAAAATTTGTTTAATATTAACGCAATTTTAGGCGACAGCGCGGAGCAGCTAAAGCAACGCTGCCGCGCCGCCGCCGGGCTAATTGGGAAAAACTATGCCAAGCCGTCTATTTTGCTAGACGCTGCCCGAGGGAAATAGTTTTGTTTTTGCCAGCCCCTTAATAATCACAAAGGCAATTATAAAATCAACCATGCTGTGCACGAATGTGCCTCCGCCGCCCAATGCCAGCAGCCAGGTTGCTGCGTATGACGCGCTGAAAAAGAAATAGATCACAAGGAATTCGCAAATGCCATGTATAACAGAAACAATAGCGGCAAAGATTATCATTTCTACGGTTTTTATTTTGCCCTTGCGTCCTTTGATATACATTGCACCCGCCATTGCAAACACCAAATGGCTTAGTGCGCGCAGCACGACTACCAGAGGGAACCCCCCAAGAAAAAATCCAAGCGTTGTACCCCCGGCAACGGCAAGCGCCATAATCGGGTCAATGAAAATCGCCAATATAATGCACACATGGCTTGCCAGCGTAAATGTCATTATGGGCGTAACAATTTTTACGGGCATAAACATGGGGATCAATATGCCCACCGCCGTTAACAGCGCCGCAAGAACAAGTTTTTGAATGTGGTTTTTCCTCAGCTTCATAACCTGGATTCCCCTTCCGAATTAGATTGTAGAATACGGCAATTGCCCGCGTTTGTCAAGCGGTGTATACTATGTATATGGAAATACTCTTGCCAGCGCCCGTGTTGACTGTTTTGAACCGGCTTACCGATGCCGGTTTTGCCGCCTACGTTGTGGGGGGCTGCGTTCGCGATTCCCTGCTGGGCATGCAGCCGCTGGACTGGGACATCACAACCTCCGCCACGCCGCAGCAGGTTGTTGATATGTTTGGCATGGAAAACACCGTGCCCACCGGCATAAAATTCGGCACAGTTACGGTGTTGCAGGGCGACATGGACTTGCAGCTCACCACCTTCCGCGCCGACTTGGAATACACCGACCACCGCCGGCCTTGCGGAGTGGTGTTTGGCGCATCGTTGGCCGAGGATCTTGCCCGGCGGGATTTCACGGTCAACGCCATGGCCTACCGGCCCGGCGAGCTTGTTGATTTGTACGGCGGCGAGGCCGATCTGCGTTTTGGTGTTTTGCGTGCCGTTGGTGAACCGAAAAATCGCTTTGAGGAGGACGCCCTGCGCATATTGCGTGGCCTGCGGTTTGCCGCGGTGCTGGGATTTGATATAGAACCGCAAACCGCACAGGCAATGCGGCAGGCCGCCCCACAATTGCGGCATATTTCTGTGGAGCGCGTTTATGCCGAGATAACCAAGCTGATATGCGGCGGGCAGGCCGGTAAAGTTTTTACGGAATTCCGTAAAATCATAGCGGTGGTTATGCCGGAATTAACTGACCCTGTAATTAAACCACTGACGCTGCTGCCAGCAAACCCCGAATTTCGCTGGGCTGCGCTGTGTTTTAACACTAAAAGCGAAACAGTTACCGCCTTGCTGAAGCGGCTTCGCGCAGCAAAACCGCTTATCCGCCGCGTTAATGAACTGCGTGCCTGCGGTTTTGCGCTGCTGTCAAAAAGCCGCGATAACCGTGGCCGGGCAAGCATGCTTCTGCGCACGTTGGGGCCGGATTATGCCGACGCGATAATTTTGGCGCGGGCATTTGATGCAAATAATCAAAGAGACACGTTTTTTAACGATGTTGAAAAAACAGCGAATAATATTTTGCAACGCGGCGGCGGCTATTCGCTGGAGACACTGGCCGTAACCGGCGGGGATTGCGGCGACATAGGCCTGTGCGGCAAACGTGTGGGCTTGGCTTTGCAGGAAGCGTTGGAGGCCGTTTCTTCCGGCCGCGTTCCCAACAACAAGGAACGGCTGCTGGGCTTTATTCAGGGGCGTTATTGGAAGCACAGTATACCGGCGGAGGAACCCGCTTGTGCCGACTCTGCGCATGACGATTCTCAATGATTGCGCGGTCTTCCGGCGCGGCCTTGCCCGTGAGCAGGTATTGATCTACCGCCGCGTAGGTCACGCCCAAGTCGGCCTCGTCGGTCTGGCCCTCGAACAACCCGGCGGAGGGGGGTTTGTCTGTAATCTCTTGCGGAGAGCCCAGGTATTTCAGGAATTCCAGCACCTCGGTTGCGCAAAGGTCGGCAATGGGGTTAAAATCAAAGGCGCCGTCGCCCCATTTGGTAAAATAGCCAAGGTAGCGTTCGCTGCGGTTGCCGGTGCCGCACACCAACCGGTTTTCTGCGGCGGCTATGGCATAAACGGCAGCCATGCGCAGGCGGGGCGCGATGTTTTGCACAGCGGCATCTGTGAGGTCAGGCAGAACGCTAAGCAGGGCGTTGCGGGCCGGGGTGAGGTCGGCCACCCGATGTTCCACGTGAAACTTTTTGGCCCACAGGGCCGCATGGTCGATATCCTGCCCGTAGTTGCGTGCGGAACCACAGGGCAATGCGATGGCCACCGTGTTATCGCAGGCCATTTTGCACAGGATGCCCGCTAAGGTGCAGTCCTTGCCGCCGGAATTGGCCACGATGATGCCGTTGACGCCGGCCTCGGCCACGCAGGTTTTGACAAACTCCACCCGATGGGTTGTTTCTACACTATAGTTACGCATTTTCTGCCCCCTTTGCTCGCTAGCGAGCAATAATAGTATACACCACAGGAGAGATTTTGAGTGAATAACCTGCAAGATTTTTTGACCGACTACGCCCGGCGTGCGCCCCGGCGTTTTCACATGCCGGGGCACCACGGGCGTGCGTTCCCTTGGCTGGCCCGGCCGCAATGGGACATTACGGAAATACCCGGCGCGGACGATTTAGCCGCGCCTTCCGGGCCTCTTTTAGCTTTATCCAAAAAAATTGCAGCGGTTTATGGCGCGTGTGAGGCGTTTATATCGGTTCAGGGCTCTACATTGGGGCTGCAGGCGTGTATTCTAGCTTTTGCGCGGGAAAACGAACCCGTTCTGATGGGGGAAAACTGCCACCGGGCGGTCTTTGGCGGGCTGGAACTGGCGCGGGCGCATGAGATTTGTATTTCGCCACTACCTACATATGAAAATTTAAAAGAAATACTAAAAAACACTGGCGCAAAAACGGTGATCCTCACCCGCCCCACATACGCCGGCCTGTGCGGCGATTGCAAGGGCTGGGCGCGGGCCTGCCATGAGGCCGGGGCCAAGCTGCTGGTGGACGAGGCCCACGGCGCACACCTGGCTTTCTGCGGCTCCCTGCCCAAAACGGCATTAGCATGCGGGGCGGACGCCGCCGTGTGCTCCGCCCACAAATCTCTGCCTGCGCCGGGGCAAACCGCATGGGTTGTGGCGGCACATCCCGACAACGCAGCAAAAATTGGCCATTACATGCGGCTTTTGCAAACTACGAGCCCTTCGTATATACTGTTGGCGGGGCTGGAAGGCGCGGTGGACTTTGCCATACAAGAAGGCATCGCCCGTCTTAATAAGATACTGCCTGCCTGTAAATCCTTTGCACCTGATATAAATCAAGACCCCACACGTATCGTTATAAAAACCCCGCATGCCCAAAGCCTATACGGCCACTTGAGCGAAGCCGGCTTCGAAATGGAGGCCGTTCACGGCGAATTGCTGATAGGCATCGCCACAATGGCCGACGAGCCCGAGGATATTATCGCATTACAAAATGCCATATCAGCATGGAGAAAAAGCGTATGAAACAAAAGGTGCCTGCATTTACTCAAAACCGCGAGCTTTCCTGGCTGCGGTTTAACCTCCGCGTGCTGGAGGAGGCGATTGACCCCGATGTGCCGCTGTATGAGCGCTTGCGTTTTGTTGCGATTTTCCAAAGCAACCTTGAGGAGTTCTTTATGGTGCGCGTGGGCTCGCTGTATCATTTGCTCAAAAGCGACCCGCCAATAAATGACGACAAATCCGGCATGTCCCCGGCCCAGCAGTTGGCTGCTATATACGAGGCCTCCGCCCCACTGGGTAAAAAATGCGATGAAAATTATAAAAATGTTTTAGGTTTGCTAAGAGATGCTGGTGTTGAATGTGCAGTTATAGAAATGCTTTCCCGCGAGGATATGCGCTTTTTACGGCAGTTCTTTATAAACTCCATATTACCGCTGCTTTCGCCTCAGCTTTATGCGCCGGGCACCGCTCTTCCCCACATGCCCGGCGGCCAGCCATATTTAGCAGTGCGTGTGAAAGACCATGGTAATACATGGCTGGGGCTGGTTCCGCTGCCGCCCAACCTGCCCGCAGCGGTGTTTTTGCCCGGCGCGGCGATGCGCTTTATTCCTACCCAGCAAATATTGGTGCACTTTGCAGACATGCTTTTCGACCATAAAATCTCCGGCTGCACTGTGATCTCAGTTACCCGCGCAGACGTGGCCGACCACGAAATTTTTGACGAAGCCGCGGACGATGACCGCCGTGCCGCCATGCAAAAAACCTTGAAAAAACGCCGGAATCAAGCCGCCGTGCGTTTGCAATGTAGCCGCGATCTTCCCGATGCAATGCTCTCTCCCCTGTTATCTACCTTGCAACTGGCCCGTGATCAGGTTTTTGCCACTGCCGTTCCTTTTCGCCTTGACCGTATCTGCGACATGCTTTCTCCCCGGCTTTCCGCACAAAGCGCATTAAAATGGCCCCCTCTGGAGCCGCCCGCCCCGGACGGTCTTGCTCCACGCCGCATTGCCCGGCAGGTTCGTCGACGAGACCGGCTGATTATCTGCCCTTTTGAAAGCTTTGAGCCTTTTCTGACATTGGTGGAGGAGGCCGCTGCCGACCCCCATGTGACTGCAATCAGCATCACGGTATACCGGCTGTCCAGGGATTCACGGCTGGTAAAATCCCTTTGCAACGCAGTAAAAAACGGAAAGTGCGTGACTGTTGTAATCGAGCTCCGCGCACGCTTTGACGAGCAAAACAACATTGACTGGTCACAGACTTTACAGGAGGCGGGGTGTCGCGTGGTTTTTGGCCCGCCCGATTACAAGCTGCATGCCAAACTGTGCCTGGTCAGTTATAAAAACGCATCAGCGATAACCTATGTAGGAACTGGGAATTTCAACGAAACCACATGTAGGCAATATACCGACATCGGACTGCTGACTGCTGACCATAACATTGCTGCCGATGCAGAGGCGTTTTTCACGCGCATAGCTGCCGGGGTCTATATTGGACGGTACCGGTTTCTGCTGGCCGCGCCAAATGAGCTGCGGCCCCGCCTGCTGGACATGATTGCAGAACAAACGGCCTTGGGTGCGAACGGCTATATTTTCATGAAACTAAATGGATTAACCGACATGGATATAATGCGTGCCCTGCGCGATGCATCCCGTGCAGGTGTACGCATAGAGCTAAACGTGCGCGGTATATGCTGCCTGCTGCCCGGTGTCCCTGGGCATACTGAGAACATCAAGGTTTTTTCAGTGGTTGGGCGGTTTTTGGAACATGCCCGAATCTACGTCTTTGGCCGGGAAGGTCGCCGGGAAATGTGGATATCATCCGCCGACATGATGACCCGCAATACCCGGCGGCGCGTGGAGATCGCCTGCCCCATCTACAACCGCGCTGTGCAAGTACGTATTTGGTTTTGGATAGATTTATTATTGCGCGACACAAAAAAAGCAAGATCGCTTTCTCCGCAAGGTGAATGGGAGCAAATGTGCGAAGACAACGCAGAATGCTTGGACAGCCAGCAGGAAATGTTGGCCCGCCCTGCGCTCCGGCGATCATACTTGAAAACAATTAAGGAATTTTTAGCGCACCGGCATTAGAATATACATCCAATTGCCGGGTTCCGGCGGAAGCATGGTACAGGAAGAAAGCGAGGAGATCATTGTCATTATCATGGTCTCTGTGTCTATTTGCCGCAATATTTCCAACAAAAATTTTGCGTTGAAACATATTTCCAGTGTTTCTCCTTCTACTTCGGCCTCTATTTCTTCATAGGCGTCGCCATACTGGCTTTGGGAGGCCATGGTTAAAAGCTGTTCCTTTACCGAAAGCGCTAGCCGGTGGTCGTTGCCTTCGCGGGCCAGCAACGCCACGCGCCCCACACATTCTCTGAATTCTTCGGTTTTTACGCGCACACGGGTTATATACTTGTCGGGAATCAGTGATTTATATTTCGTGTATTCACCCACCAGCAGCCGGGTAACTACACGCATCCCGCCGGTTTCAAAAGCCATGTGCGTGTTGTTTAGCCTTATTGTTACTTCACCTTCGCTTGGCAAAGTTTTCATTAGCTCTGTCAGGGATTTTCCGGGAACAACTGCGGAAAATGAATCCCCCTGTGCTTGCGCCGTGGCACGAGCAAGGCGAAAACCGTCCAGTGCTACGATGCTTAGCTCCTTGCCGTCCATCTCAAACAGCTGGCCGGTAAGCAGCAACCGGGTTTCATCACCGGCTGCCGCAAAGTGTGTTCGATGAATGCATTCTGCTAGCTGTGCGCAGGAAATCGTAAACCCTATTGTGTTTTCCGGATTTAAAAATGCCGGGTATTCCTCAGCGGGCTGTGTTACCAGGTTAAAGACGGAATCCCCACAGGAAATCGTGGCTTTTGTTCCCTCAACAACAAGTCGAACTTCCCCTTTTGGAAGAAGGCGCAAGATCTCCAAAAACAGCCGCCCCTGAAGCACGGCTTCCCCCGGAATTTGAATGTTTGCAGTGATCTTAACTAATATGCCTAGGGAAAGATCCGTCGCCGTCATTGTAAGGTTGCCATTTTCTGCGCGAAGAAGAATTCCCTCTAAAACCGGCATTGTTGGTTTTGAGGAGATTGCACGGCCTACAGTGCTTGCCGCATCATGTAAAATCGCAGAGTCAACCAGAATTGTCATGTTGATCACCTTTTGTAAGTAAATTTATTAGCAGAAGAAGGGGTGTGTATTGTGTGGCAATGTGCTATTGAGCAAAGATTTTATAAAGGGTTTCTAAAGATACACGGTTGTTGTAATTCAGGGTAATTGTGCCGTTTGATAATGTTCCGATAATGCGGACAGACATGCCGGTTGCATTGCGGATGGAATCACATAGATCGTCAAAATCCTTGTTGTTTTCAATGTTTTCCGGCTCTTTTTTTGCACTTTGCATGCGTTTGGCGGCCTGCTCGGTTTGGCGCACGGAAAGCCCCTGTTCGATAATGTGTTTTAAAAGCTCGTGTCTGTGTTGTTCAGGAACTGAAAGCAATGCGCGGGCATGCCCGGCGGATATTCCCGCCCCGGCTACCAGGTTTTGCATTTCCTCTGAGAGCTGAAGTAGCCTTAATGTATTTGCAAGTGTTACACGGTTCATTCCCAGGCGCTCTGCCAATTGCTCTTGGGTTTGCTTATGATCGCGCATTAAGGTATTAAGCGCGCGCGCGGTTTCAATCGGATTTAGGTCGCGGCGCTGGATATTTTCTATTAAGGCGGCCTCCATGGCCTCACGGGGGGCAAAATCCTGGATTATGCAGGGAATGGTTGTCTGTTCCGCCATCATGGAGGCGCGGAAACGCCGTTCTCCGGCAACAATTCTGTATCGTCCTTGGGTTTTACTGGGGTTCAAAATTATTGGCTGCAACACCCCATGTACGCGAATTGATTGCGCCAACTCTTCAAGAGCGTTTTGGTCAAAATAACGACGGGGCTGATTGGGGTTTACGTCGATTGCAGAAAGAGATACCTGAAGAAAACCTGACATTTCGACATTTGTTACTGCCGGTTCGCCCATCAGCGCATTTAGGCCGCGGCCTAAGCCCAGAGATTGTGAACGCATAATCTCACCCTTTTTTAGAACGTTTTATAAATTCGTCCGTGAATTTTTGATATGCCTCCGCGCCCAAACTTCGTGGCTCGTATGCGAAAATTGACATGCCGTGGCTGGGTGCCTCGGCAAGGCGGACGTTACGTGGAATCATTGACTTAAACACTTGTTTGTTAAAGAATTTCTTTATTTCGTCTACTACCTGAAGCGATAGATTTGTCCGTGGGTCATACATGGTTAGAACGATACCAAAGAGTTCCAACGAGGTATTGAAACGCTGGCGAATCAGCCTTATGGTTTCCATAAGCTGAGCTAAGCCCTCCAACGCAAAAAACTCGCACTGAATTGGCACGAGCACGCGCTGTGCGGCAGAAAGCGCATTAACAGTTAACAGCGAAAGTGAAGGCGGGCAGTCGATTAAAACATAATCATAATCTGCCGCGGCCTCAGTAAGAACACAAGCAAGCAAAAACTCCCGCCTGGCTTGAGAAACCATCTCCACTTCAGCGCCCGCCAAATCCACGCTGCTGGGCAGTAAGGACAAAAACGGCCATTGGGTTTGGGAAATGGCGCTTTGTACCGGCATAGTGTTCATAAGCACAGAGTACAAAGAATTATCACCGCGCTTTTCATAGCGCAGCGCTGTTGTGGCGTTGCCTTGAGGATCAAGATCTACCAAAAGAGTTTTTTTCTTGCGCAAGGCTAAACCGGCTGCCAAGTTAACAGCCGTGGTAGTCTTCCCCACGCCGCCTTTTTGGTTGGCAATTGCGTAAATCATACCCAAATGTTTTTTCCTCCGGGCATGATTATACGCGACACAGAACAAATCCGCAAGTGTTTCACGTGAAACATTTTTCTGCCGATGTTTCACGTGAAACAAAAATGTTACTGTGGCCCGACTTTTGTATTCGGGCCCACTCTATAGGTCAACTTTGTGGGCGGGTAAGTATCCTCATTAAGCCTTTCTCGCTT
>Ga0123356_10006645_pt1 | contig 11656 bp, 7 predicted proteins | sample TergutEmb28metaG_2_FD_92546 | JGI IMG/M metagenome (GOLD analysis project Ga0123356, IMG submission 92546) | Embiratermes neotenicus P3 segment gut microbial communities from Petit-Saut dam, French Guiana - Emb289 P3 | ecosystem: Host-associated > Arthropoda: Insects > Digestive system > Gut ... | reverse complement strand
GCCTGCAAAAGATCGGCTATAAATTCGATATCCAAATAAATATCCTCGATACTTTTACTCATGGAAATATATACTACTGGAATTCCCATCTCTTGCAGAAGTTTGAACGGATCTTCTCCGGTGCCTGTAGGGTTATGCCCGCTTGCAATGATAATATCCGGTTGAAGGTTAATAATCACTTCGGCATCAGGGTAGAAAAAATCCAATAATGGCAGCCCTGCCGGAACTCCCGAAATATTTTCCGAATGTACGTCTATCGCGATAAGCCTGTGCGCCTGCCCCAGATCGACAATTATTTCTGTATTCGACGGCGCAGTAGATATAATACGATTAAAGGGAGTACCCTGGATGTGTACAGTTCTTCCCGCACGATCGATTATTTCTCTGCTTCTGTTTGGGTTACAGCCGGTTGCCGCTAATATTATTACAATAATTAGCCATGTGAAATTTTTTACAAGTGAATTCATGTGTTCCTCCCAGGTTCTTTCCTCGAAACCCGAAATTTTTTTGATGGTATACCAAAGTTTCCTGGCTTAAGGGCGATTTTTCCATCAGCCTTCCCATCTGACCTCTTAGTTTAGGTTATCAGACAGTGGCTGTACTTGACGGAATCTTCCCTATTACAGTTACGGGTTAGCGGAGGATTTTGAACCTGCGGTTCGGCACCCCACTTCCTTTGAAATATACGTTTCAGAGTATATATTATTCGTATAAAAATGTCTATATTCTTTTAACACATTGACAGCTCGTGTTTATTTTAATAAAATCATAATTGTGAAAAAAACTTCAATGTGGCTTTTATTTTCCATATTAATGGCAATTTTTCTCTTTTCCGGACTGGTTTGTTTTTTTAATATAGATGTATTTAATAAAAAACCTTTTCAGCAGACAACACTTTTTGATTCGCCTGCCATGGCTAAATTTGAGCGGGACGGCAATCTATATGTTATCGACAGCGGTTCATTCCGTCTTGTTTGTATGGAGCCGAATGGAAATATACGGTATACCATCAATATAGACAGGTTCAAGGATTATATTCGTATTGTGGATGGCGCTATTGATGATGCGGGAAATCTCTATGTATATGCTGTAGAGGCGGAGTATGATGCTTTATTGACAAAGCGGGATATTATCAGGAAATATGATAATCGCGGACGTTTTGTTAAAGATATCCTTAGTATCAGCTATGAGGACGATATATACAGCAATCCGCGTCTGTTTTATCAATTTGGCTCATTCCGGTATGAACACGGTATACTCACTTTTTCTCAAACTAAAGAAAACAGCGTTATTTTATATCAGTACGATGCTTTTCGTGATGAATTATACCAGTCAGAGTTTACTGACGGGGTACATGATTATTTAATTGCCCAGCTTATTCTGAAAGATATGCAGAATTTTGCATACGTTCAGCGTGACGGTGATATTTATGAGGTAATAAACGGCGGCACGCCGGAACTGCGAATTTCGTTTGACTGGTGCATAAATGACGGCGGAATTCTTCCCTGGCATATTTATTATGACAAGGATGATCATCTTGTGTTTTTTGATATGGGGTCAAACGCCCTGTTTCGTATAACCAATACAGGCTTGCAGCGTGTTATCCCCGAGAGATATTTTGAGCCGTTAAAAGAGCAGGGAGAAATGCCGGCGCTTAAAGGTTTTGGATTTCATGGAAACAATTTTGCCGGTGTGTATGGTGATGCAGTTTGGCTGTATGATGGTGTGAGTTTAACCGTCTACGATGATGATTTGCAGCTTCCGTTTGGTGAAAGAATTCGCATAGCGATCGTACAAATTGTGCTGATACTTGGAGCCCTTGCACTAATTTTCGGGTTATATATTTTATTTATTTATATTCTGGATCGCTATGTTTCGCTGTTTATCAAATTAACCGTTATAATGGTTCCTTTATTGGTAATTGCGTTCATCATTGTTTTTTCAATAACATTTAATAGAATGACAGATCAGCATAATGATGCATTGTTTAACGAAATCACTTCGTTGGCAGTAATATCTGCAAAAACGATAGACGGAGACGATATTGATAAAATTACAACCATCAAAGACTTTCATAGTGATGAATATAAACGGCTGTCAGCGAAGGTAAAAGAGATATCCGGATACAATGCCGATTCCTGGAATAAGGGATTTTATTCTGCGATTTACAAAGGAAGTAATCTTGAATATGTTGTGGCAATTTCCATTGAGGAGTGGAATCTTTTCCGTCCGGATGAAATGCTTGGTGAGGATGCTCTTAATAAAATTATGAACGGGCAGCCTGCAGCAGATATCTTTGATATGCATAACGGCAAATGGGGTTTTGCCAACGTGCCAATATATAATAGCGCAGGAACTATTGCCGGTATGTTCGAGATTGGACTTGATATGACAGGTTTTGAAATTGGTAATGCTAAACTAAAAAGGGAAGTTGCGCTTATAGTAGCGGCAGTATGTTTAATTATTCTGCTGGCGCTCTGTGTATTAATTTCTATTATTGTTAAACGGCTTTTTTTAGTAGGCAGAGTTCTGCAAACCATTGCTTTAGGGGATAGAACTGCCAGAGTGTCTTATGTGGGGAGGGACGAGCTTGGCGAGGTAAGCTTTGGTCTTAACAGTATGGCAGAAGAACTTCAGCTTCAGTTTGATCGTATAACCAGGCTTAATGAATCAACTATTCGGTTTGTACCGGTGCAGTTTATGGAACATCTGGGTGTTTCTGATATTACTAAAATGAATCTGGGTGATAACGTACAACGGGACATAAGCGTTTTATTCTTTGATATACGGTATTTCTCAATTAATTCAGAAATGATGACTGCACGGGAGAACTTTGAATTTATCAATAAAATTCTTGGTATTGCAGGCCCTATAATTCGCAAAAATAACGGTTTCGTAGATAAATATATCGGCGATGCGGCAATGGCGCTGTTTGTTAACGGTATGGATGCTGTACGCGCCGGTATTGAGTTGTATCAGACTTTAGTAGTCGACGAGAACACTAAAGTAAAAATTGGAGTAGACGGTATTGATATCGGAGTAGGAATACACTCGGGTTCTGTTATGATGGGTATTGTAGGTGAAAACGAGCGGCTTTCCAGTACGGTCATTTCGGCAAACGTTAATCTGGCTTCGCGTGTTGAAGGTCTTACAAAACAAACAAATTCCGGTTTGCTGATTACACGCGAAACATTGAACCAGCTTGCCGGGTATGAAGAAGAATTTGCATACCGGTTTATAGGCATGGTGCAGGCTGCGGGAGTTAATGAAGTAGTGGGTTTATTTGATATACTGGATGCTCTTCGTCCTGAAGAAAAAAGGCTCAGGCTTGCTACAAAAACAATTTTTGAATCTGGTGTGCGCAAATATCACATGAAAGATTATGCTGCAGCAGTTGAGCGTTTTGAAGAAGTTGTGGCTGCAGATCCTAATGATATATGTGCAATTAAACATCTTGAAGAAGCCAGAATGCACCTGGAAGACCCATCTTTACCAAGTGTGTTTGTTTACGGCAGGAAATAAAAAAAGACTTAAACCCTTTTAAATTTCAATTTTTGTGGTATAATTAACTAATGGTACTTTGTAATCTTGCGGCGGAAACAGGAAAAGCCATGCCCCTTGGGGCATCGCTTGCCGGCGATGGCGTAAACTTTGCGATTTTTTCCAGGCATGCCGAAGCTGTTACTCTCATCATTTTTGAATCTGAGGACATGAATTGTCCCCGGGTAGAAATCCCACTGGACAAAAGAGAGCACAAAACCGGAAATATTTGGCATTGTTTTATCAAGGGTCTGAAAGCCGGAACTTGCTATCTGTACCGTGCCAATGGCCCGTATTTTCCGGAAAAAGGACAGCGCTTTAATCCACATAAAACCCTGCTTGATCCATATGCAAAGGCTTTGACAGATATTAGTAATTGGGATTATGGAAAATGCGCAGGTTATGATCCGGAAAAACCAGGCCGCGATTTAACTTATTCTTATGATGATGATATTACGCATCAGCCGCGCTGTATTGTAATTGATGATTATTTTGACTGGCAAGGCGATACGCCGCTGAACTATCCGCTGCGTTTCAGCGTGATTTACGAAACCCATGTAAAAGGACTGACTGCTCATCCAAATTCGGGAGTAAAACATCCGGGAACATATCGCGGAGTAATCGAAAAAATTCCTTACTTAAAAGATTTGGGGATTACAAGTTTGGAATTCCTGCCGGTTCAGGAATTTAACGAAAATGAAATAATCCGCAATCATCCGCGTACTGGAAAAAAGTTGACCAATTACTGGGGTTATTCGACAGCCGCGTTTTTTGCGCCAAAGGGTTCCTATGCAGCAGATCAGTCTCCCGGAGGGCAGGTAAATGAATTCAAGGAGATGGTGAGAGAATTGCACAAAGCGGGGATCGAAGTGATTCTTGACATTGTGTTCAATCATACTGCAGAAGGTAATGAACAAGGGCCGACCTTTTCTTTCCGCGGGCTGGACAATTCGATCTATTATATTCTGAACGAGAACAAACGTTATTATCAAAATTATTCGGGCTGCGGAAATACAATGAACTGCAATCACCCGGTAGTACGTACTTTTATCATGGACTGTCTTCGTTATTGGGTAATGGAAATGCACGTTGACGGGTTTCGCTTTGATTTGGGATCAATTCTTGGACGCGATCAATCCGGGCGTATTATGGAAAATCCGCCAACGCTGGAACAAATCGCAGAAGATCCAATATTAAGTTCTACAAAAATTATTGCAGAAGCTTGGGATGCAGGCGGCGCTTATCAGGTTGGCTGGTTTCCAGGCGGCCGTTGGGCGGAGTGGAACGATAAATTCCGCGACAATGTGCGCAAATATTGGAGAGGCGATCCAAAAGAAACCCGCTACATGGCAACCCGTGTCGCAGGCAGCTCCGATCTTTATCTGCGTGACGGACGCAAGCCGTTTCATTCTATCAACTTTATTACCAGCCATGATGGTTTTACGATGAAAGACCTTGTTTCGTATAACCATAAACATAACGAAGAAAACGGTGAGGATAACTGGGACGGCAGTGACAATAATTTAAGTTATAACTACGGAGTTGAAGGTCTGACAAAGGATCCGGTTATTAATATACTTAGGGAGCGGCAGTTAAAGAATCTTTTTACAACACTGATGATTTCGCTTGGTACGCCGATGATTCTGGGCGGCGATGAATTTGCCCGAACTCAAAACGGAAACAACAATGCCTACTGTCAGGACAATGAAATTTCCTGGTTCGACTGGTCGCTGCTGGAAAAAAATGCCGGCTTGCACCGTTTTGTCAAGGAAATGATCGCCTTCCGTCTTCGTCATCCCGGTTTTATGCGTCCTGAATTTTTTACAGGCAGAGGCGGCGCATATAAGGCTATCCCGGATATTAGCTGGTTTGATGAAAAAGGCAATGTTATTGATTGGGACGAGGTAAGTTATTATCTTGCTTTCCGGCTGCTTGGCAGCAAAGCGGAAACATTGGCAGATCGTGATGATAGTGATTTTTATATTATGTTTAATCCGGATATTGAGATTCAAACCTTTGTTCTTGCAGAGCCGCTGCAAAAAAAACATTGGTTCCGTGTTGCAGACACAGGTTTGCCTTCTCCCGGTGATTTCCTTACTCCGGGAAATGAAGAACGTCTTTCTTCACAGCAAGCATATTCTGTTAAAGCCCGCAGTATAGTAATATTAATATCCAAGGATAATTAAATAAATGGATAACAACAGTTTTATTTTTGGTGTTGATCTGGACGGCGTAGTCGGTGATTTTTACGGGGCAGTACGAAAAATAGCTGCCGAGTGGCTGCACAAACCAATAGAAGCTCTAACTACAGAAGTTTCTTTTGGCCTGAATGAATGGGGCATTGATGAGCTTGGCGGTTACGAAAGGCTGCACCGATTCGCAGTAACACAGCGTAATATTTTCCGCGATATGGAGCCGATCGAATATGCGCCTGCAATCCTTCGAAAATTATCCAATCAGGGTATTCGTATCCGTATTATTACACACCGCCTTTTTTTAAAATATTCTCATCGTACAACAATTACACAAACCGTTGACTGGCTTGATAACTACGATATTCCCTATTGGGACATTTGTTTTATGAATGACAAAGGAGCGGTTGGCGCGCATGTCTACATTGATGATGCTCCGGAGAATATTCATAACTTGCGAAAACTGGGATGTAAAACAATTGTGTTCAGCAATTCAACAAACCGTGAAATTTCTGGTCCCCGTGCAAACAACTGGTTTGAAGTTGAAAATCTGGTGATGGATGCCCGCGAAGAATGGCGCACCGGCACTGTGGGATTGTTTGGTGCCTAGTGATGCACCGCGTGAAGCGGTGTAGATGGAAAAATTAGCAAGGCATGGCGCACAAAAAAAGTCAATGAGAAAAATTATGCGCGAGGGCTTTAGCCCGAGTAGTGCGCCCGGAAAATAGGGAGTTTAGTTAATAATTTTTTATATGGTAATTAAATGGCGAGTATAATCCTAACAACAATTAATGCCAAGTGGATTCATCCGTCACTTGCGCTGCGATTATTGAAAGCCAATCTTGGTTCACTAGAAGACTCCTGCGAAATAATCGAATTTGCTCTGCGTCAGCCGTTAGGTGAAAAGATAGAGCCATTCCTCGCTGTTAAGCCCCGCATTCTGGGGATTTCTGTTTCAATTTGGAATCATCTTGCTGTTATAGAACTGCTTGAAGAATTGGAAAAAGTATGGTCAAGCGGGAAACCTGTCATAATTCTTGGCGGCCCCGAGGTTTCGCATTTGCCGCCTGATGCAAAGATTTTCCAATATGCCGCTTATGTGATTCGCGGCGAGGGCGAAGTTGTTTTCAGGGAATTATGTGAAGATATTCTTGCAGGAGAGCATAAATATAATAAATTTATCGTTGCTGAAGATGTTGATGTAAACAATATAAAAACCGCCTACCACCTGTACACAGACGAAGATTTAAAAAAGAAATTGATTTATGTCGAAGCAAGCCGCGGCTGTCTTTTTAACTGCGAATTTTGTCTCAGTGCTGTGAAGACAGAGAAGAGTAAAGTACGGGAATTCCCGCTTGAACCTTTTTTTGCAGAAATGGACACACTTATTCAAAGGGGCGCAAAAACTTTTAAATTTCTTGATAGATCAATAAACATTAACATTCCTCGCATTATACAAGTTTGTGAATTCTTTTTAGAAAGAATCCGCGTTAAGTCTTCTCCGGAAATCGTTGTTCATTTCGAAATGGTTCCCTCAATCTTTCTGCCAGAGTTGATAGAGATACTCTCACGGTTTCCGCCCGGAACACTGCGTTTAGAAATAGGTATCCAAACATTAAATGCGGAAGTTGCCGCGAGAATTAGCCGGCCGTCGAACCCTGAAAAAGAACTCGAATCTTTGCACTCTCTCCGTGAAAAAACCAATGCAATTATTCACGCTGATTTAATCGCAGGATTGCCCGGCGAAGACCTTGATTCTTTTGGCAGAGGATTTGATCGTCTTTGGCAGGTGCTGCAAAAAAGGTGTCAGTCACCTTTTGAAATCCAGCTTGGCATTTTAAAACTGCTCCCAGGTGCGCCGATTTCCCGGTTTAATGAAACTTTTGGTATGCAGTATAATCCCTTGCCACCCTATGAAATAAAAGAATCAACATCAATTTCTGCAGTTGATTTACAGCGGATTAAAAATTTTGCCCGCTTTTGGGAACTTATTATTAACCGAGGGTTGACTTATATGGACGATGGACCGGTATTTGAAAAATTTATTGTTTTTTCTGATGAACTATTTGAGCATTTTGGCAGAAATTGGGGGATCGATAAAGCCGAATTACTCGAAAAAACAACAAATTCCCGCTTTTTCCGTGACCATTTTATTTGAATTTGGTTATATTTATAATAATGTTCAATATTAAAAGACATATCAGTTTTCTGACTCTTTCTCTATTATTGTTAAATTTCTTTGCCTGCAATTTAGAGGTTCCAACTGCATTGGATGTAAAAGGAACCTGGACAGTTTCGTTAGGCGCCAATTTTGATATTGGTGAATTTTTGAAAAAAGAGAGAGATATACTTTTAAAAGATATGGATGACAAAATCGATGCTTATTTTAGTCTTATTCCGACAACTCAGCCTGTCAGAACCTATATTATCCGTATGAAGCAGGAAATTACAGTTAATCTTGGGGAAGAAATTAATAACGCATTGAAGGAGGTGTTTAAAACTGATTCTATAAATATCGAAGATTATCTTGGGTTTTTTCCATGGAGCGAGACAATTGATATACCTTTGAGAAGTGATGTATTTACAATTCCAAAATTGGATTTTGAAAATGTTTTTAAGGATTATTCAATAACGCCATTGAATGCTATGCTTTATATATCCTCTTCTCCCGATAACAGTATCGGAGATATTTTTTTTGTTAATTTTAATGTTGACAATAACAAAAAAGATTACAACGGATTTGTTACAAGCAATCTTGACGGTTATAATGAATCAACTCCATATCCTTATGACACTTTACCGCCAGGCAGTCTGAATACTCATATAATATATGATGGAATTAATGATTTAGATATTAATTATACAATTAATTTTATATTAGGTGCAAAAATTCTTCCCGGATGGTTAGATGAAGATATTGTGTTTACTTTTGAACTTGTTTTTTGGTTTCCTTTGGAGCTTATAGCTGATGAAGGAGCTGTTTTGGAATTTCCGGATAACATGCTTATGGGAGGAAAGGATCTTTTTTTAAGGAGTCCCGATGCTCCTGTTCGTTTGAGTGATTTGATTGAATATGTTAAATTTCACATTATTTTAAGTGATATTCTTTTTGTTGGCAGGGGGCAGATAGTGGTTACAAGTCCTCCCAATATTGAATATTATTATCCGTTAAGAAGTAATATTCTGGAATTTGATATTAACAGAAAACGACTAACCGATATCAATGATCTTAATCCATTTTCTCCGAATATCAGAATAATATTTAATAAAGGCACAAGACTTAGAATAATGAGGGAACTCGATCTGACAGATATAGTTTTTACTGCAAGGATGAACTCCAAAGTTGGTTTTGACGAACTGCCATGGGGAAACTAGAATGAAAAAGATTTTATTTTTTTTTCTTGTTTCCTTTATTATTCTTCCCTGCATCCACGCAAGAGAGCCGCTTTTAATACCGGAGCGGGAATTTGAAATCGGAATAAATACTAATGCTTTTTTGGCAAATAATCTTTTAACATTTCCGGATGTTTTTAACAGTGAAGGAACTATTTTTTTTGACTTTGGTAAAGTGAATAATAACTTTTTATTTACTGCGGGCGCCGGTTTTACCCCTTTATTTTTTAATATTTATAACAAAAGGGACTGGGGTTTTGGTTTTTCTATTGATGTTGAAGCAATGGGAGCTCTTAATCTTTCCGGAGACTTTTTGCTGCTTAACGAAGCTGTTAAGGAAAAATCCAGCGTCGGCGGGGCAATTTTTATTGCAGCGACGGTAAATACTTTTTTCCTAATTAATAAATTCAGAGTAACCTTCAGCCCGGCTATGTATTATACTCTGGCTTATTTAACATCTGATGTTTATTACACGCAGGAAACTATTCCTGGTTACGGTACAGAAGTATTTATGGATTATATAATTCACATTCATTCTATGTTTCCGTTAAATAAAATTACAAATGCTTTTCCTGCTGCGTTTAACGGAATCCCTGGTTTTGATTTCAGTATTGGAGTGGAATATCCCCTGTCAAAAGAAATTGGAATAGGTGACAGGTTCCCGATCCTGGATTTTGATGTTGGCCTGAATTTTATAAATATTCCCGTTCCGTATCTTACTTCTTTAACCAGAGATTATATGCGGATAACAGGAAGTTTAGGCAATAAAGGAAATCGATTTTTAATTGATGGAGATATTAATATTGATGATCTCTTTGACAAAGGAGAAATTTATTATGCTGAAACAGGCGAGAATAATTGGAAAATTATCCGTCCGTTTAAAATGAATATTTATGCCGATTGGCTGCCTTTAGAAAGAAGCCGCCTGCTTACTTTAAGACCGGTATTAGGTTTTTCCATAAGCCAGCTTCATCCTAAACCATTTTTTATGGAAGGCGGATTTAATGCATTCTTTAATTATAATAATTTTTTCTTTCTTTCAGCCGGAATTAATTATCTAGATCGCATGTGGATTAATAGTTTGGATTTTTCGTTTAATTTTGGAGGAATGCAGTTTGACATTGGCACAGATATACGTTCACAGAGTTTCCTTAATAGCTGGATAGTAAGCGGTTATGGTATAAGAACAGGAATAAGGTTCGGTAAATAGTATCATTCTGCATTTAATTTTTATTGTGGTGCCAAACAGGAAAGGCAATATTTGACGGGAAAGGATTTGTTTGTCTGAAATCCGGCAGCCATTCTTTGCCGGTAATAAGTTCTTGCGTGAAACCGTCTTCTATCCCAAGCTCTTCAACCCAGCCCATGACAATTTCATAGTCTTCTTTTTTTACATATCGTTTTGGCGCGTGGATAGTTTCTTTTCTTCCGGGAACAGGCGTGTATTGAAGCATCAGCGAAAGCATAGCCCGCCCTTTTATATTTTCTGCAAACCAGCGCAGAACAGAATGTGTTGATTCAAGATAACCTGGTAAAACCAAGTGGCGGATAATGACTTTTTCATGCGCGTTTTCCGTAGATTTTTTCTGAACAATATCAATCATTTTAAGAATTGCAGCGGATGCAATTTCCGGATAATCGGCTGTGTTAAAAAACTTTGCCGAAGTTTTGTTGTCAAGGGTTTTCATATCCGGCATAAAAATATCAACATAATCTTTTAAAAGTTCCAGCGCCTCCGGACTTTCATAACCGGAAGAATTCCAAAGTACCGGGAGTTGAACTCCTGCCTTTCTTGCCGCATCTAATCCATTGATAATCTCCGGGATAACATGGCTTCCTGTTACAATATTAATATTCTCTGCGCCATTATCACGCAGTTTTATGCAAATCTCTGCAAATTCTTCGCAAGAAACAATCCTGCCAAGCACTTTGCCGCCTTTTTCACCCTGCGAAATCTGATAGCATTGACAATAAACACAGCCCAAATTACACCCGCTTAAAAAAATTGTCCCCGATCCTCCGGTCCCGATAAGCGGTGGTTCTTCTCCGCGGTAAACAACTGCAGTTCCAATGCGCAAATCGGCAGTTTCTCCGCAAAAACCCGTCTCACCTGCAAGGCGGTTTACGCCGCATTCACGAGGACAAAGAGTGCAGGATTTATACAGGTCTAGCATCATTTTATTTTACTTGAAATTAAAATTTTATTCGAGAAGATTTCAAGCAGAGGCGCAGAGCCAAGGGTTCGCAAGACACAGAGATAGAATAATGGAAACTAATCCGTATTATTCTCATATCTCTTGACATAGTATCATTTTATGATATCATTGCGGGGGTAAAACATGATGAAATATAAGGGTTATACCGGTAAGGCGGAGTACGATGATAAAGCCGAAATTTTTTATGGCGAGGTTCTCGGCCTTAGAGATGTTGTTACCTTTAGGGGTACCAGCGTCAGGGAATTACAAAAATCATTCAGAGAAAGTATTGATGATTATCTTGCTTTTTGTAAACGCATGAATAAAACTCCGGAT
>Ga0123356_10006644_pt1 | contig 11656 bp, 9 predicted proteins | sample TergutEmb28metaG_2_FD_92546 | JGI IMG/M metagenome (GOLD analysis project Ga0123356, IMG submission 92546) | Embiratermes neotenicus P3 segment gut microbial communities from Petit-Saut dam, French Guiana - Emb289 P3 | ecosystem: Host-associated > Arthropoda: Insects > Digestive system > Gut ... | reverse complement strand
CGGCACCCGAATACTCCGTAGCGAAACCGCTCCTGTTGTAGCATTATCAGCAATCATGTACCACACCGGGAATTTATAAAGTTGTTAACACAGTGGAACTTGCTTTTTTTTTAAAAGAAAAGTATTGAAATCCAATTATTTTTATGGTAGAGTGTTTGTAACAGGTACATATGTGGTGGACAGGCTCTAACTTCGGTTATCTTTGTCGGTTTCCATATGTACTTGGTTTTTATGTAAATAAATTTCCGTCCGTAGTTAATATACGGTGAGCTTTATATATTTTTCTTCCACCAACCTTAATAACTACAGCCATATTGCCTCGCTTACCATTTAATTCAACAGGAGCCGCAAACGTTATTGTATCTAAACTTCTGTCTTTGTGATTAGTATGGTAGCCAATCATTATACCTTGTTTAATAATTTTATGTGCTACAAAGAAAGCTACTGCTTCACCCTCTGTGTTAACATATTCTAAAGCTTTATTTATGATACGTGGGGTTAATATAATATCCCCAAACCCTTGTCTATTTATTTTAGTACCAATTTTCCTATAAAAAGCTATTAATTCATCTTTTAAACGCCCTTTCCAACCGTGTTTGCTTGTGTCAATATTTTCTATACTATACGAAGCTACAACAGGTAATGCATTTAAATTAACTATATTATCTCTAATTTGGTCTTTAATATATTGTGCATTAGAAATAGACATTATTAAACCTCTACAGTAATACTTTTTTAGAACAAGGCAACTTAGATTTCGTTCGTTTCCCTCTATTTCAGCAGTATATACACGCCTGAAAAATAAAGCAAGGCAGGTGCTTTCGGCTATTTTTGCTAAATTGTTCAAAATGCTTCATGCAATGTTGAACATGTAAATACAATTCAACATTGCATGATAATTTTTTTATAATTAAGTTAAAATAAATATTTTTGTGAACGTGGTAATGTAACACAAGGACTCTGTCTCCTTGTGCTCTCTGTTCATTTATTTATGGATAACTATATTCGCTTGTAACCCATTGGTTGCTTTTCCAGTCAGAAGGTATTACTATAAATCCCGAGTCTGAATAATCAGGTTCTATAGCTCTACGTCGTGGTGGGTTCGTGTTTAATGTCCACTCATCACCGTTCCTCGGTCTGCTATAACATATTTCGCTGCTGCCGGAAACAAAATAAACGTAATACTCATCATTAAAAATCGCAAGATATATAAGTAATCCATCTTGACGTAGTTTAATTGCATTCTCATATTCTAATGTAAAACTGCTATTTATCCAATCTACCCCCAATAGATTCACAGTAACATTACCTTCTTGTAAATGCGGTAATTTATAGGTTTGGGGCTCTAATTGGCATAACTCTATTTCCAATATATGTTCAACAGAATGATTCAAAAAATCCTGGCTTAGTGTAATAACAGGATAATTTGAGAAATCACGTCCATTATATTTTACTATTGTAAGGTTACGTGCAGAACTATTTGTTGGCATAATTCTTGGCATTAATAAAAAGACAAGAAATGCGATATATAAAATAATAGCAATACAAATGAATAGGCGTATTTTAAACATTTCTACAAGCGTTACATCCTTTCAAAGAAAAGTGACAAATTACAATTTAGATATGATTATATCTGCAATATCCGGATTAGTTTGAAGCGTTTGCTTGTGTGCGGATTTGGGCGCGTTTGATTTTACCGCTTATTGTTTTTGGCAGTTCTTCTACAAACTCCACTATTCTGGGGTATTTGTAGGGAGCTGTATTTTTTTTGACAAAATCCTGCAGTTCTTTTTCAAGTTCATCCGATGCAAAAAACCCTTTGTTTAAGACAACAGTCGCTTTAACCACCTGACCGCGTTTCGGGTCTGGAGCACCTGTAACAGCGCACTCTAACACAGCATCATGTAGCGACAGAACACTTTCCACTTCAAACGGACCGATACGGTATCCCGAGCATTTAATCATGTCGTCATTTCTGCCGACAAACCAATAATAACCGTCCATGTCGCGCCAAGCCGTGTCTCCGGTATCGTATATATTATCTGCAAAAGCATCGAGAGTCAGCTTATCATCCATATAATAGCCTTTAAACAAGCCAACAGCATTTGTGTTTCGGATAATAATCCGACCTTCCTGTCCGTCTTCACAAGTATTCCCGTCAGCATCAACAATGTCAATGTCATACAAAGGAGCAGGTTTTCCCATAGAGCCGGGTTTTGGCTTAAACCAGGGGAAATTGGCGATAAGCACAGTGGATTCGGACTGTCCGAAGCCTTCATGCATTTGGAGTCCCCAAAGATCCTTTATCTTGTTAAAAATTTCGGGACTGAGCGGCTCGCCTGCATTTCCACAATGCTCGATTGCACTAAAATCGTATGCCTCCATTCCTTCATCACGCTGAGATAATTCAGCGAGCATGAATCTGAACATTGTCGGGGGTGCACAAAATGTTGCAATGCGGTATTTTTCAAGTCTCTCCATAACTTTATCCGGTAAAAACTTATCCATATCATACGCAAATACAGGCGCTCCGCAGATGAACTGACCGTATATCTTCCCCCAGCCAAACTTTGCCCAACCGGAATCAGACATGGAGTTATGAAGTTTATCCTCCCGCACCTGTTGCCAGTACTTTGCTGTCACTATATGCCCAAGCGGATGAGTAAAGTCATGCAGCACCATTTTTGGCATCCCTGTCGTACCCGATGTAAAATAAATAAGCATCGGTTCTGTTAGTTTAATTTCATCTGCTCCTGCCGGTCGGGTGAAAACATCAGACTCCCCGGCTATTGCATCATTAAACGAAAGCCAGCCTTCACGTTTACCGGGGGTCAGAATTTTAATCTTAATTGTCGGACACTCGGGCAGAGCTTCTTCCATTTGCGAAGCAATAAACCCGTCGTTGTCGCTAAAGCACACTACTGCTTTTATTTTTGCCGAGTTAGCTCTGTAAATTATATCCTTTGCAGTTAGCTGCATAGTCGCAGGTATAATAACCGCTCCAAGCTTACAAAGCGCAATTGCCGTTATCCAGTACTCAAAACGCTGGCGTAGTACACACATAACAACATCGCCTTTTTTTATACCAAGTCTTTTAAAGTAATTTGCTGCCTGACTTGAAAGTTTGCTGAGATCACTAAAAGTAAATCTGCGTTCATTATCATCCGTACAGTCATCACACCACAAAAGAGCAAGCTTATCGGGCTCGAGAGCAGCCCAACCGTCAGCTATATCAAACCCGAAGTTAAAATTATCGGGGACATTTATCTTAAAATTATTCATAAAGTCTTCGTAAGACTCAAAATCTATTTTTGGTAAGTATTTTTCTAACACTGTTTTTTCCTTTTTCATCAATTTTATCTTGCGGTGGTATTTACTCAGTTATTACAGTTAAAAATCTTGCTTTTCCCTGTCCGACTGCTTTTTGCCCATGCGGATGCATTGGGTCAAAATACACTGCGTCTCCGGCTTCCAATATTACTTCCTTATCACCATATGTTATGGCTATCGTTCCTTCAAGTACAATGTTAAATTCCTGACCTCCGTGAGTGACAAGCGCTGCTTCCGGCTGTCCGGGTTCAAGCGTGACAAGGAGAGGTTCCATGACCTTTCCACTAAAGCGCGGTGCCAGATTTTCAAACATATATCCCGGATAACGGTCAATTGTCTGACCCTTCCCACGACGGCAAACCTGCAGGGTTGATATATGTGCCTGCTCACCTGTTAAGATTTCGGACATGTCTACACCAAATTTTTGCGAAATATGATAAAGCACACTAATCGGAATGTTCTTCCCGCTCTCTTCATACTCTATATATGTCGAAAGCTCTACTCCGGTTTCATTTGCCATATCTTCCTGAGTAAGTTCAAAAATTTCCCGCAGCTCACGAATTCGCTCCGATATCATTTGATATTTATCATCCATGCTGCCGTCCTCCTTAGCAAGGCGGCGGGAGTCGACTCCCGCTGCTTATAAAATTTAACAGTATAATACTTTGCTTGTCAAGCGTAATTGTGATAGAATTTGACTTCGAACATGAAATTTTCATCGTAACTTATATTAACAGAGGTGCATATAGTGGCTGCAAGAACAGAAACAGTAAGACTAAATAAAGTATTACCAAGGATTGAAGCTTCTGCAAAAACCGGACTCACTCATGAGCAGGCACTTGAGCGCTTTAATAACGGATATGCAAATATCGGTCCCGACTCAGCCGGAAAAACTGTCGGACAGGTTATCAAAGGGCATGTCTTTACTTATTTTAACCTGGTTTTTCTTTTGCTTGGGCTTTGCACCTTATTTTGGGGTTCTATAGGAAACATTTTTTTCATCAATGTCGTAATAATTAATACAGTCATAGGTATCGTTCAGGAATTACGCTCAAGAGCTGCACTGTCGAAACTGACTTTTATGTCAATGCCGCAGGCTACGGCTATCCGCAGCGGTGAGAGGGTATCAATTTCGGCAGAAGCAACAGTGCTTGATGATGTAGTTGTTTTTTCACAGGGGCAGCAGATATATGCCGACGCAGTTGTTCTCGGTGGTGAATGTCAGGTAAACGAAGCTCTTGTAACAGGAGAAGCTGATGAGATCACTAAAACAACCGGTGATGCTTTGCTTTCCGGAAGTTTTATTGTTTCCGGAGAATGTGTTGCCCGCCTCGATAAAGTCGGAGCTGACTCTTTTGTAGCTAAGCTCACAATTGATGCAAAAAAATCCCGTAACAAGCTTTCCTCCGGCAGTATGGTCTCAGCTTTAAAACGGCTTGTGCAGGTAATCGGTATAATAATTGTACCGCTCGGTATAACAATGTTTATCCTGCAGGTGCAAGGTTTCGAAGTTATTAACGCAGTGGACAGCACTGTTGCTGCTTTGGTTGGTATGATACCCGACGGCTTGTATCTGCTTGTTTCAATTACACTGACTGTCAGCGTACTTAGGCTTGCACGCAAAAGAACCCTCGTTCAGGAAATGGGATGCGTTGAAACTCTTGCGCGTGTAGATGTTTTGTGTGTCGATAAAACAGGTACAATAACGGAAAACGCAATGGAGGTAAAGGAAATATCGCTGCTATGTCAGGAGCGCTACAATGCCGATGATATAAATAATATTATCATTGACTATGTTGGAAACTTACCTTCGGAAAATGAAACCATGGCAGCTATACAGACATACTATAAAACTCCTGCCAAGAGGCAAGCAGTAAAAACCATGCCGTTTTCTTCTGCAGTTAAGTATGGTGGCGTTTCTTTCGGAAGTACTGAGTCGTATCTGCTTGGTGCTCCCGAGAGGATTTTACAATCACAGTACTTTAGATACCAAAGCATAATCGAAGCACAGTCTGCACGCGGATATCGTGTGTTGCTGCTTGCTTTATATGATAAAAATATTAACGAACCGCTCGATGTAAATCGTCTTATACCGCTTGCACTTATTCTTATATCAAACCGCGTACGAGCAGAAGCACCAAAAACATTTGATTTTTTTGCCAAGCAGGGTGTTAAAATTATCGTTATATCGGGCGATAATCCCATGACAGTATCGCAGATTGCAAGAGAAGCCGGAATTTTAGGTGCTGAGCGATATATAGATGCTGTAGAACTGACAACAGAGCGGAAGATAAGGCGGGCAGTAGAGGATTATGTTGTCTTTGGACGTGTGACACCCGACCAAAAGCGCAAGTTGGTACGCGCTTTGAAAAAAGCCGGGCACACAGTTGCAATGACCGGCGACGGTGTCAACGATGTCCTCGCTCTTAAAGATGCCAATTGTAGTATAGCAATGGCTTCAGGCAGTGAAGTGGCAAGCCAGGTTGCCGACATTGTTCTGCTTGATTCGGATTTCTCGGCAATGCCGGCTGTTGTTATGGAGGGGCGACGGGTTATCAACAACCTCCAACGCTCAGCTTCTCTTTTTATAATGAAAAATATTTTTTCCTTCCTTTTTGCTTGTACTATAACTATACCATTTTTATCGTTGTTTCCTATGGAGGGGCTGCAGTTTACAATATATAACTCAATGATTATCGGTATTCCTTCATTTATCCTTGCAATGGAGCCGAACTATAACATTGTCAGCGGTAAGTTTCTCATAAATGTCTTCCGCAATGCACTGCCTGCGGGTCTGACGTCATTTGCTGCTCTGACCGCAGTTTTTGTATTGTTCCGTCAGATTACAGAGCCGACACTGCAGCAAATCGTAGAAATGCAAACCATGTCTGTTCTCGCTATCACTTTTGTTGGTTTCTTAATGCTTATTCGTATATGTCAGCCGTTTACCAAATTACGCATAATTCTTTTAGTTGGTGTATTAATTGGTTTTACAATCGGCTTTTTACTCTTTAGCGGCACTATTAATTTGATGCCCGAGGAGTTTATTAAGCTGACACTTCTCAGCGGTACAAACATCTTATGGCTGCTTGCCGTATGCGCCGGCTCTACTCCGATATTTTTCTTGTTGAGTTATATAACTAAAGTTAGAAATGTAATGTCTCGCTGAAGCATAAATAATTTATACAGACAGATCAAGGATTTATATAAGCATGCATGAAGTAGTATATTCAAGGCAAACTATATTAAAAGACATCGGTGAGGAAGGTCAGTATAAGCTTGCTAATGCAAAGGTGCTTGTTGTTGGCTGCGGGGGTCTCGGAGCACCTGTGCTATATTATTTAACAGCAATGGGTATAGGCAATATCGGGCTTTGTGATTATGATGTTGTCTCAATGTCAAATCTCAACAGGCAGATACTTTTTACCACAGCAGACATCGGAAGACCAAAGGCTGTGACGGCAGAAATGCGTATAAAAGCATTAAACCCAAATCTTAAAACAACTGTTTATCAGCAACCAATGGATAAAGATCTGTCGCAAAGTATCGTATCTGAATATGATATTGTAGTAGACTGCTTAGATAACTATGAAACAAGATTTATTTTAAATGATGCTTGTATCTTAGCCGGTGTCCCATTAATACATGCCGGGGTCGAGGAATTTTACGGACAGCTTATAGCAATAATACCCGGTAAGAGTCCCTGTCTTCGTTGCTTATTTCCTGACGGAGCGCAGGATAAGTCGCAAAAAGGCCTTTCCGGAATAATCGGACCGGTGCCTGGTGTTATAGGTTCTTTGCAAGCGCTTGAAACGGCAAAATACTTACTTGGTATGCAAACGGCAGACGACGGGTTTATAACTTTCGATGGTGTAAACAACAAAATGGAAAAAGTTATAGTAGAGCCAAATTTAGGATGCGACTGTAGATTTATGAGATTGGAGACTTAATTATGACAATTTTTGTTACAGGTGGCGCAGGATATATTGGGAGTCATACAGTGCTGGAGCTTTTAAATAGTGGTTATGATGTAATTGTTGCCGATAATTTTTCCAACAGTAAGCCGGAGGCGATAAAACGCATTAAAGAACTGGCAGGCTGTGATTTTTTATTTTATGAAATGGATGTTTGTGATGAATCGCATCTTAATAAAGTTTTTACAGAAAATAAAATAGATTGTGTTATCCATTTTGCAGGACTAAAAGCAGTGGGAGAATCTGTCGAAAAACCGCTTGAGTACTACGCTAACAATCTAAATTCAACAATTTCACTATGCAAAACAATGAAAACGCATGGTGTTACAAAGCTTATTTTTTCATCAAGTGCAACAGTGTACAGTGGGGATAATACCATGCCGCTCACAGAAGACGCCCTTACAGGAGGGTGCATAAACCCTTATGCATGGACTAAATGTATGTGTGAACAAATAATAACCGATACGGTTAATTCTGTTGAGGGTTGGGCAGTTGCACTGCTTCGATACTTCAATCCGATAGGAGCACACGAAAGCGGCAGGATAGGAGAAGACCCGCAGGATATACCAAATAATCTCATGCCGTTTATTGCACAAACCGCAATCGGGAAGCATGACCGGTTATATGTAAAAGGTACTGACTATGACACTCCCGACGGAACATGCATCCGTGATTATATTCATGTTGTTGACCTTGCAGAGGGACATGTAACAGCTGTTAAATATTTAAATAATCATAAAGGAATCAGTATTTTTAACCTGGGAACAGGAAGAGGTGTTAGTGTACTTGAATTTGTGGAAGCTTTTAAGCAAGCGACAGGTGTTGAAATAAAAAAAGAAAATGCTCCGCGCCGTCCGGGCGATTTACCTGTAACCTACGCTTCTACAGATAAAGCAAAAGAAGTGTTAGGATGGGAAGCAAAAAAGACAATAAAAGAAGCCTGCGCCGACTCGTGGCGCTGGCAAAAAAATAACCCTAACGGGTATTAGAATGACCGAGATTGCGGCTCGTAGACCGCAATGACAAATAATGAAAGCGCTGTGTTACCTTCGGCGCTTTTTCTTTGAGTCTATAGTATCACCGCCTGCTTCGGCATATCTTATAAGAAGATCTTTTTGCTCATTTGTAAGCGAAGTCGGCACAACAACATTGACAGAAACAAACTGATCACCGCGCCCGGAGCCACGGAGATGCGAAATACCTTTCCCTTTTAATCTGAAAACTGAGCCTGTTTGAGTGCCTGCAGGAATTGTGTATTTTACATTGCCGTCAAGTGTCGGAACTTCAAGCTGAGTTCCGAGAGCGGCTTGTACAAATGATATTGGAATATTTAAAAGTACGGAAAAACCTTCTCTTTGGAAAATTTCGTGCGCTCTGATGTATACAGTTACGAACAAATCTCCGGCTTCTCCACCATTAATGCCTGCACTGCCTTGTCCGCGTACGGATATTGTTTGTCCGTTATCGATACCACCTGGGATGTTAACTTTTACCGAGCGGTTACGCCGTACCATTCCCAAACCTTTACACTTTTCACATGGTTGGTGAATAATTTTACCGCGTCCGTTGCATTTTGGACATTCTGCCGTGCTTTGCATAACACCAAAGGGAGTACGCTGCTGGGTTGTGACTACTCCGCGGCCTTGACACTGGTCACATTTTTCAGCTGTAGTGCCTTTTTTGCATCCCGAACCACTGCAGTCGTCACAAGCTTCGACCCGTTGAACAGAAACCTCTTTTTCACAGCCAAATGCCGCTTCCTTAAAATCAATGGTGAGATTTACACGTATACGCTCACCTTTTCTCGGAGCGTTATGGTTACGGCTTGAGGCACCACCGCCTCCACCGCCACCAAAGAAGGAACTGAAAATATCACCGAGATCAAAATCCATTCCGCCAAAACCGCTCCCGCCTCCGTAGGAGGCGTACCCTCCACCGAAAGGACCACCTCCGCCACCAAAGTTCGGGTCGACACCGGCGTGTCCGAACTGGTCGTAGCGCGCTTTTTTGTTGGAATCAGACAAGACTTCGTAAGCCTCGTTAATTTCCTTAAAGCGTGCTTCGGCTTTGGCGTTACCGGGGTTTACATCAGGATGGAATTTTTTTGCCTGCTGCCGGAACGCTTTTTTAATTTCTTCGTCTGACGCGCTCTTTTTTAGTCCGAGCGCGTCATAATAATCCCGTTTTTCGCTTGCCACATCAGTCTCCGATATATTTATTCATCAACTACTTCGTAGTCGGCTTCATAGAACTCGTCCCCGCCTGGAGAGGTGTTGTCACCTGAAGAATCTCCGCCAAAACCGGGGTCACCTCCCCCGCCTCCGTAGGAGGCGTTGTCGTCTTGTGGGGGTACTTGGCTATAAAGCTTCTCGCTGACTGCATAAAATGCCTTTTCAAGTTCTGCAACTGCATCTTTTATGCTCTGAGTATCTGTGCCGCTTAATGTGGTTTTTACTTTTTCGATAGCGGCTTCAATAGTAGATTTGTCGGAAGCATCAATTTTATCGCCCATTTCGTCCAAGGTTTTTTCACTTTGGTAAACCATTTGGTCTGCATGGTTACGTGTGTCAACCTCGTCCTTGCGTTTTGCATCTTCCTCAGCATATTGTTCGGCTTCTTTAACAGCTTTTTCAATATCATCTTTAGAAAGATTTGCTGATGCTGTAATTGTAATGTTTTGCGAACTGCCGGTGCCGAGGTCTTTTGCTGATACGTTGACTATACCGTTTGCATCGATATCAAATGTTACTTCGATTTGCGGAATTCCTCTGCGTGCAGGTGCGATACCGTCCAAGTGGAATCTTCCGAGAGATTTGTTATGCTGAGCCATGTCGCGCTCGCCTTGCAGGACGTGTACTTCGACAGATGTCTGGTTGTCTGCTGCAGTTGAGAAGATTTGACTCTTCTTTGTGGGAATTGTTGTATTTCGCTCGATGAGTTTAGTACATACACCACCCATGGTTTCGATACCAAGGGAGAGAGGAGTAACATCAAGAAGCAGTATTCCCTCGACATCTCCGCCAAGTACACCACCTTGTATAGCTGCTCCGGCTGCGACACATTCGTCGGGATTAATACCGCGGAACGGGTCTTTTCCGGTGATTTTTTTAACTGCATCCTGAACGGCAGGAATACGTGTCGAGCCACCAACAAGAAGTACTTTAGAAAGTTGGGTTGCGTTTAAGCCTGAGTCTTCTATTGCACGCTTGACAGGTGTCATCGTCTTTTCGACAAGGTCTGCTGTGAGCTCGTTAAATTTCGCTCTTGTTAAGGTATAATCAAGGTGTTTCGGGCCTGCTGCATCTGCCGTGATATATGGCAGGTTGATTGTTGCTGTTGTCATGCCCGAGAGATCTGTCTTTGCTTTCTCGGAAGCCTCGCGCAGACGTTGAACTGCGATTTTGTCTGTAGCAAGGTCAACTCCTGTGTCTTTTTTGAACTCTGCAAGCAAATAATCCATGATTGCATCATCGAAATCATCGCCACCGAGGCGGTTATTACCTGCTGTTGCAAGAACTTCAATAACACCGTCACCAATCTCCAGAATCGAAACGTCAAATGTTCCGCCGCCAAGGTCATAGACCATAATTTTTTGATCCTGCTCTTTGTCAAGCCCGTATGCAAGAGCGGCTGCTGTAGGCTCGTTAATGATGCGCTTGACATCAAGCCCGGCTATTTTACCGGCATCTTTTGTCGCCTGGCGTTGTGAGTCTGTGAAGTAAGCCGGTACTGTAATAACTGCTTCGGTTACTTTTGTGCCCAGATATGCTTCTGCATCACTTTTAAGCTTTTGCAAAATCATTGCAGATATCTCTTGTGGTGTGTAGTGCTTGCCGTCTATATCAACCTTAAACGAACTACCCATTTCACGTTTAATCGATGAAATCGTGCGGTCTGGGTTTGTGATAGCCTGGCGCTTAGCAACATGACCAATCATGCGCTCGCCTTCGGCTGTAAATGCAACAACAGACGGTGTTGTACGGTTACCTTCGGCATTTGCTATGATGACAGGCTCGCCGCCTTCAATAACAGCAACACATGAATTTGTTGTTCCTAAGTCAATTCCTATAATTTTTCCCATTTCTTTTTACCTCCTGAAATGTAAATATTTTCTTTTATTGTTTAATTTGCAACGACTACCGTGGAAAATCGTATTACTCTGTCTCCTAATGTAAATCCTTTTTGGTATTCTTCTGCGATAATTCCCTCGCCAAGCTCCGGATTTACTATTTTCATAACTGCATTGTGCAGTTTTGGGTCAAATGTCTCTCCGACTGCCGGTATATGACGGACTCCAATATCTTCAAAAATATCCGTCAGCTGGAGCATAATCATCTCTACACCCTTGTAGT
>Ga0123356_10006643_pt1 | contig 11656 bp, 11 predicted proteins | sample TergutEmb28metaG_2_FD_92546 | JGI IMG/M metagenome (GOLD analysis project Ga0123356, IMG submission 92546) | Embiratermes neotenicus P3 segment gut microbial communities from Petit-Saut dam, French Guiana - Emb289 P3 | ecosystem: Host-associated > Arthropoda: Insects > Digestive system > Gut ... | reverse complement strand
TATAAATCGCTGCCGGTATAACGCCCTTCGCGGGCAAGCGCGGTCAGGACCGTCCTTTCCGCGATAGCCGGCGTGTTGTTTTCCGCGCTCAAATGAGCGAGAAGGACTACCCGCTTTTTATCGAGATGGTCAAACAGTCTTAACAGTGCTTCCGCGGCCTGTCTGTTTGAGAGGTGTCCGTGATCGCTGAGGATCCTCTTTTTCAGATATACAGGATAGCTCCCGCATCGCAGGATTTCCGTGTCGTGATTTGCCTCAAGCACGAGTACGTCCGCGTCAGCGATATTGTCGAGCATTTCTTCCGTCATCGCCCCCGTGTCCGTTACGAGCGCTATTCGTTTGTTTTCGTATGAAATACTGTAACCATAAGGTTCTTCCGCGTCATGCAGCGTCCGAAACGCCCGTACAGTCATGTCTCCGACCGTTACAGCCTCGTCCGGGGCGATCGCAACCTGACGCGTCTCTGGTATTTCATCCCCAAAGGAATGATCCTTGTACGAGTCACGGCGTTTTGTTTCTTTTAATGTGCCTTCCGAAGCGTATACCCGCGCGTCTTTTAGCTTCTTAAGAAGCACGCGCGCTCCCGTAACGTGGTCGTTGTGTTCGTGTGTCAGGAAAAGCGCTTTTACTTTTTCCCGCGGCGTGTCTGTACGATCGAGCTCTTTGAGAATTCTTTTCGCGCTGATACCGGCGTCTATAAGCACAGCTGCCTCTTCGGTCTTAACCATGTAGCAATTGCCGCTGCTGCCGCTGGAAAATGAACAAAAAGCCAGGCTCATGAGCGCGCCTCGGAAGCGCCGAGGCTCGCGAGCTCGTCGGCGCGGCGGTTGCGGTCTGTTATTACAAGGAACTCTTCGTAAGAGAATCCGTCTCCGTTATGCATGATGAAACGTTCGTAGCTGTTACGTAAAGTCTTTTCCCGCGCGCCTTTGCTGATATGCCCTTTGACAAGATAGAACCGGAATTCGTATTCGGGCAAAAACGAGAGCAGCCGTTCCCACAGATCTTTGTTGTCTACCGGTTTTTTACCTGACGTCATCCAGCCGTTTACCAGCCATTTCTCGTACCAGCGCTTCCTGAAGCAGTCGATAAGATAGCTGCTGTCGCTGAATATCCTCAAATCGTAGTTTTTCTTCGTAAGAGCGGACAACCCCTCGATCAGAGCTGTCATTTCCATACGATTGTTCGTAGTGTTTATTTCTCCGCCGCGGATTTCCTTTATGTACCCGCCGTATTCCAGGATGGCCCCCCATCCACCGGCGTTATTATCGAATTGATTTCCCGAGCACGCGCCGTCCGTATATATGTTTATCGTCTGGTTGTTTTGCAGATCCAATATTTCATCGCCTTTCTACGATAAAATATCCGCTACGATTATCGACCGGTCGTCCTTCGCGTTTAGTAATGCGAATCGTGTCGATTTGTCCATAATGGTCTTCGCTAGATAGTTGCCGCTGTATTCATGATGCGTTTCCGCAAGCTCTCTTACCCCCTCCGCACCCAAAGTGCGCCCGGTCGCGCTGTCTTTTTCCTCGACGATCCCGTCCGTATACAAAATAAGCCTGTCCCCGGGGTTCATGCTGACGATCTCCTCGTCATAATCCATGCCGTCCGCCAGTTTACAGACGGGCATGCCGCGGATCGGTATCGTTTCCGTTCGCCCGTTATTCCGGATTATCAGCGGGAAGCAATTGTGCCCCGCGTTTGATATCGACAGCTCTCTTCTTGACTTTGAGTACTTGCACAGCGCCATGGTGACATACATCATGTCGTCTATGCCAAGAGCAGAAAAGTCATGCACAAGGGTCGAAAACAATTGTCCATTTCCCGCCAGCGCCGCTTCCGTATTTGTGCGTACGCGCTCACGCATAAAAACCGTCAGCAACGATGCCTGAATGCCGTGTCCCGAGACGTCCGCTATATATATCAGGAACTCGTCATCACTCAATTTCAGTAAATCGTAAAAATCCCCGCCCAAATCATCCGCCGGCATATAAAGTGAATTAAACGCTATGGTATTCCAATATATATCGTCTATCGGCAATATGCTGTTTTGAATGGTTTTTGCCATTTTTGTTTCCTGATATATCTTTGTCAGAGCCCGCTTCATATTCGAAAGGTTTAGTTTTTGCTCCGATATATCCTCGAAAAGTTCGAGCTTGTACTTTCCTTCCTCTTCGAGATCCACCGTGGCGCATAACCGGCGAAAAGGAACGTCCGCTATTATAACTTCCGTAATGCCGTCTGAGTCGGCTTCAATGCCTTCCGCGATCTCGAAACTGACATAATCATATATCACGTCGGTCTTTTTTCCGGAAAGATCGCCGAATAAATCTTTCATTTGGCTGTTCATGTAGGTAATATTATGTTCTTCGTCGATGACCCAGGCGGAAATGGTAATATTTTCCACCAGCTTTGTGATCGCTTCTACCGCTGTTCTCATTTCCCTCCCGCTCCCGCTTTACGGAGCAGATCTATGATTTCTTCGAGGCCCTGCCTGTCGGTATAACCAAGCTCGACCCTGCCTTTGTTGCCGTTTCCGTTGATCCTGACGCGGACGCCTGTCGCGGAAGTCAGTTCCTGCTCGACCGTACGAATTTCAACGGATTTCGCGCTTCGCGCGCCTTTTCCCGTGGGTTTCTTTTCAGCTTGCGCCGCCAGGCGTTCGGCTTCTCTGACCGAAAGGCCGTTCTTCACGATTTTTTTCGCAAGCAGCAGCTGCGTTCCCGTGTCCTTCACCGCGCCTAAAGCGTTCGCGTGCCCCAGTGTCAAATCGCCTTGTCTGATAAAATCCACGATTTCTGATTGCATGCCCAGCGTGCGAATCGTATTTGCCACGTGCGGGCGGCTTTTTCCGACGGCTTTTGCCAGCCCTTCCTGCGTCATCCCGTATTTTTGTATTATCGAGTGGTATGCCGTTGCTTCCTCTATCGTGTTAAGATCCTCGCGCTGCATGTTTTCGATGATCGCGAACAGTGCGTTTTCTTCTTCCGTTACTTCGCGAATGATCGCCGGCACTTCTTTAAGGCCGGCTTTCCTGGCGGCGCGCCACCGCCGTTCACCGGCTACCAATTCAAATCCTTTTGTCGTCTTTTGCAGTATTATCGGCTGAATAACGCCGTAAGTTTTGATAGAATCCGCTAATTCCTCAATCGTATCAGGATTGAAAGCCTGTCTGGGCTGCATTGAATTCGGTTTGATATCGTCGATATCAATAAACAGGATCTTGTTTCCTGTCGTGTCGAGGGCTTCTCCCGGATCTATTACTTTTTCGGCCTTATTCTTGTTTTCTGTACCGGCCCTTGCCGGGACCTTTGCGTCAACGTCTCCAAAAAGGGCGTCAAGCCCGCGTCCCAGCGCCTGTTTTTTCCCCGCCATTAAGCTCTTGCCTCCTCATCTTTAAGAAATTCTTCGGCAAACTCTCGGTATGCTTCGGCGCCTTTTGAACGCGGATCGTAATATGAAATAGGAAGCCCGAAACTCGGCGCTTCAGCCAGTTTTATATTTCTTGGAATCACTGTTGAATAAACTTTGTCTTTAAAATACTTTTTAACTTCCTCTACGACCTGGATCGATAAGTTTGTCCGGCCGTCAAACATACTCAGGATGACCCCCTGGACGTCAAGGTCGGGATTCAGGTTCCTTTTTACCAGCTCGATCGTGCTCATAAGCTGGCTGACGCCTTCCAGCGCGTAGAATTCGCACTGTATCGGAATAAGAACGCTGTCGACCGCGGTCAAAGAGTTGATAGTCAGCAGCCCCAGAGAAGGGGGGCAGTCGATAAACACAAAGTCATAGTCGTTCTTGACTTTTTCAACGGCCTTTTTCAGGCGGTGCTCTCTTCCTTCAAGTTCGACAAATTCGATTTCCGCGCCGACAAGGTCGACGCTCGCCGGAAGAACCCGCAGGTTTGGGATACCAATACTGATAATAGCGTCTCTGGGATCCATGTTTTCGTCGATCAACACGTCGTACAGCGTGTATTCCAGCGTTTTCTTTGCTATGCCGAGACCTCTTGTGGTATTGCCCTGCGGGTCGATATCAATGATCAGAATGTTTTTTTCCTTCTGCGCGAGACATGCCGCGAGGTTGATATTTGTCGTCGTTTTGCCGACTCCGCCCTTTTGATTAAAAATAGCTATCGCTTTACCCAATGCTATTACCCCCTTTATTTATCTGTATGTGGACTTATTTTACGCTCTTTTCGGCATAAGAGCAAATTACTAAATTGTTTCACGTGAAACAATTGTTATTCTATGATCGCTTATTGTTTCACGTGAAACAATTGCTAAAGGGGGACTTTTGAGGGGATTCCCTCTTTCCTCGGATAGCTGTCGGGCGTTGATCTGTCTTTTTTTACGATATACAGGGCGTGCTTTCTCCCCGGCAGCAAATCCGCATAGTCAACGATCCTCACATCAGCGCTGCCTCCGAGCAGCTCGCGGGCAAGCCGGCTTTCCGCAAGCTCACCGTCGGCCAGCCTGGTTTTATAAAAACAGGCGGCGCCGCCTACGCGTACAAGCGGCAGGCAATACTCCGCTATGACAGGCAATTTACCGACCGCTCGGCAAAGAGCCAGGTCAAAGCGCTCGCGAAGCGCGGGGTCCCTGCCTGCGTTTTCCGCTCGGGAGTGAAGCGTATCGACATTGTCGAGCCCGAGACTTTTTGCCGCAAAAGCCGCAAATTCAACTCTCTTGCGGAGCGAGTCCGTTAGTAAAAATCGTTTCTCGGGATACAGGACGGCAAGAGGCAACCCGGGAAATCCCGGCCCGCTGCCCACGTCGACAATTTCTTTAGCTTCTTTTAGCTCAGGCAATACGACACACGCAAGGCTGTCGAGGATATGAAGTGTGGCGAATTCTTCCGGTTCTGTGATCGCCGTCAGGCTGACGACCTCATTTCGCGTAAGGACAAGGCGCATGAGCTCCATCAGGGTGTCGGCGTACGCTTCGTCGCTCAGGCGTTTTGGCGCGTCCGCTTTATTAGCCAGGACCGACAGTCCTTTTTCAAGCCTTTCCCTTGCTTCGCTAAATCCCTCTATGTCATTCACTCCGGTTCTCCCGTATTATTCCTTGCTTTATCGCTTATTGACGATTTTTTACTTTAGTATTCTTTTTGCTTCAAATATATCATGAGCACAGATATGTCCGCGGGAGAAACACCCGATATTCTCGCGGCCTGCCCGAGCGATACCGGCTGTATTCGCGCCAGCTTTTGTCTCGCTTCGAGCCTGAGACCGTCCAGAGCCGCGTAGTCGATCCCGTCCGGGAGCCGTTTGCTTTCCAGTTTCTCAAACCTTTCTATTTCCAGCCGCTGCTTTTCAATGTATCCCGCGTATTTGATCTCTATTTCCGCCTGCTCCCTCGCAGCTCGCGCAAGAGCAAGGTCTCGCACGGCTCGCGCCGCTCGCACCGAGGATTCCCTCTTATTTCTCGGTGCTCGGGCTGCGGGTGAGCAAGGTGGTCCGGTCGGCACTCTGACATCCTCGCCCTCACAAGAGAAATCTCCGGGAATCGCTCGGCTGCGAGCCAAATCGACCGCAGATAATGCTTCGTAGTCCACTTCCGGCCTTACAAGCAGTTCCGCCAGGCTGACGCTTCCCGATACAGGCGAACTGCCGAGCGCCGCGAGTAGTTCATTGGCTGCTTCCGCCGTGACCTTCGTCTCCCTTAGCCTTGCGATTTCCTTTTCGGCGGCCTGCTGCTTTTCTTTACAACGCTCGAGGCGTTCTTTCGACGCCAATCCTATTTCATATCCTTTCGGCGTCAAGCGCAGATCCGCGTTGTCCTGCCGTAAAACGAGCCGAAACTCGGCTCTGGACGTCATGATCCTGTACGGTTCCTCGGTACCTTTCGTTATCAGGTCGTCGATAAGCACTCCAATGTACGCCTCGGAACGTTCAAGTATGAACGGGGTTTTGCCGTCAGTCATCCTTGCTGCGTTAATACCGGCCATCAGGCCCTGCGCGGCAGCCTCTTCGTATCCCGAAGTCCCGTTTATCTGCCCGGCGCAGAATAGCCCTTCTACGTCGCTATAGGCGAGCGCCGGCGTAAGCAGTAAAGGATCCAGACAATCGTACTCTATCGAGTAGGCGTATCGTGAAAACATAGCTTGTTCAAGGCCCGGGATCATTTTGTAGAATTCTTCCTGCAGCGCCTCCGGCAGAGACGTGCTCATGCCCTGGATATATACCTCTTCCGTGTCTGTTCCCTCGGGTTCAAGAAACAGCTGGTGCCTTTCGCGCGTAGGAAACCTGCTCACCTTGTCTTCTATCGACAAACAATACCTCGGCCCTACTCCCGTAGTGTGCCCTCCGTACGGCGCTGTCAGTTCAATATTGTCCGCTACAAGTTTATGAGCCTCGGGATTTGTATATGTAAGCCAGCAGCTTACCTTGGAATTTCTTACTTCATCGTTTATGTACGAGAAAGGAACAGGGTGATCGTCTCCTTTTTGTTCGGTCATTTTTTCGTAGTCCAAACTCCACGCAAGGACCCTGGCTGGCGTGCCTGTTTTGAACCTGCGAAAAACAAAACCGTCTTCGAGCATTGTCTTCGATAGCATTGCCGCGGACGCGAAGCCGCTCGGCCCGGACTCAACGGAACGGTCGCTGACAAAAACCCGGCTTCCGAGATAAGTCCCTGTCGCTAGAATGACCGCCGGCGCCTTATACTCGGTCCCGGAACGGAGCAAAACACCTTTCGCCCGCCGCCTCCCGCCTTTGTTTTCAATTTGCAGCCTCTCCACTTCACCCTGGCGCAGATGGAGCCTCTCCTGTCTCTCCAGCGTCTTCTTCATCTCTACGTGGTAGAGTTCTTTGTCTGCCTGCGCGCGCGGAGACCATACAGCCGGGCCTTTTGAACGGTTCAGCATACGGCTTTGAATAAAGCATTTATCTATCATCACGCCCATCTCGCCGCCGAGCGCGTCTATTTCCTTCACAAGCTGCCCTTTTCCCGTCCCGCCTATCGAAGGGTTGCACGGCATATGAGCGATCTGCTCCAGGCTGATAGTCAGCAGCAATGTTTTTTTGCCGAGCCTGGCCGCGGCAAGCGCTGCTTCGCATCCCGCGTGCCCCGCGCCTATGACAATTACGTCATATATTCCCGATCCGATAGCTTCTTTCATTTTCCGACACAGAATTCTTCAAACACGCGGTCGATGATATCTCCGGTCGCGGTCTCTCCCGTGATTTCTCCCAGCGCGTTCCAGGCGGACCGAAGACTGACATCCACAAACTCCGGAGCCTTGCCTTCCGAGATCATCTCTTCCGCTTCTTTGATTTCCATTATTGCTTTTTCAAGTAATCCCTTGTGGCGGATCTTCGTGACCAAAAGGCTTGATCCCGCGTTTATTCCTTTCAGCACATAGCTCTCTATGAGCTGTTCTATTTGTTCGACAGCGACCCTGCTGCTTTCATCGTTTATTAACGATATTTCAAGCGTTTCGTTTTCGTCAATATTTATCGCTAAAGTATCCCTCGCGTTTTTGATATCGAAAGCTTTCGGCAAATCCGTTTTGTTGACTGCGATTATTAGTTTTTTCCCGTTGCTTAAGAGCTTCGCGATATTAAAATCTTCTTCTGACAGCTTTTCACTGCCGTCAAGCAAAAAGATTGACACGTCTGATTTATTATATTGCTCTATTGCCCGTTCTATACCGAGTTCTTCTATGTCGCCGGCGCCTTCCCGTATGCCTGCCGTGTCCGAAATGAGCACAGGGATGCCGCGGACGTCCAGCCATGCCTCTATAGCGTCCCTGGTCGTGCCGGGAGTCGCCGTTACGATAGCGGCTTCTTCTCTCACGAGCGCGTTGAACAGAGAAGACTTGCCCGTATTCGGCTTTCCGATGATGACGACCCTCACGCCGTCCCTTATCAGCCTCCCCGCGGACGCCCCGTCCAGCAGTTCCCGGACGCCTTCCGCCGCTTCCGACAATGATTTACCCATACTCTCAGCGAGCAGCCGCGTGATCCCCGTAGATTTGTCTTTTTCCCCACCGACAAATCGTAGGGGATCACCGGGGCGAGCGACGCAATCCGCATCCTCCTCTTCAAACGCCTCCGGATAGTCTATCCTCACCGCGATCTCCGCAAGAGCCCCGAGCAATATCTCCCTGACGGCCTGTACGCGTTCCGAAAGCCGCCCCTCCGCCTGCTCCTTGGCCGCGTGATAGCCTTTTTCTGTCTTGCTTTTTATAAGATCTATTACCGCGTCAGCCTGGGCGAGGTCGATACGCCCGTTCAAAAATGCCCTCTTGGTGAACTCGCCGGGCTGCGCCGGCACGGCTCCAAGCCCGCAAACGATATCCAGTGTGCGCCTCAGCGGCACGCCGCCGCCGTGGCACTGTATCTCGCAGACGTCTTCTCCTGTATAGCTCTTCGGCCCTTTCATTAACACAACAAGCGCTTCGTCCACTGTCTCGTTAGACGAAGGATCCTGTATATGTCCGTAATACATGGTTTTATCCGCGAATTCAAAATCGGGAGTACTGAATATTTTTCCGAGAATCTCGGCGGCCTTGTCGCCGCTGACGCGGACGATGCCGATGCCGCCCTCCCCGGGAGCCGTAGATACGGCGGCTATCGTATCGTTTCCTGTCATTTTTTCTCGATTATTACTCTTCTGTAAGGCTCTTCGCCCTCGCTCTTTGTCGTCACGCCCTCGACCTGCTGCAACGTCGCGTGTATAACTTTTCTCTCATATGGGTTCATCGGTTCGAGGCGCGCGTTCCTGCCTGTAGACAACACTTTCTTCGCAAGCTTCACCGCCAGCTGCTCCAGCGTCTTCTCTCGCCGCGAGCGATACCCTTCAACGTCGATAATAACGCGCTTGTATTCTTCCGCGCCTTTATTCGTAACTAAATTCGTAAGGTATTGCAGCGCGTCCAGCGTCTGCCCGCGTTTTCCGATTACGACGCGCGAGTCTGTCCCCTTTACTTCGATAAAACTGCACTCTTCGTTGCAAAACCCCTCTATTTGAACGTTCAGCCCCATTTTCGCGATAATATCGGATAGAAATTTCGCGGCTTCGCCTTCGGGATCCGGGACAAGATTTTCGATAGTCTCGCTTACGCGCTGTATGGATTCCATATCTATCTCGACGTCGTGTCCTTTATTGCCTCTCCCGCGGTCCCTGCCGCGGTCACGGTCCCGTCCTCCGCGGTCACGATCCCTGTCCCGCTTGCCTTCGCCTGATCTTTCGTGCGTCCTCGCTTCATAAGGCTTGTCTTCACCTTGTCCGCCGCCTTGCGGCCGGTTCTTCTTGCGAAAGTCGTGCGTCGCTTTTGTCTGCGGTTTTTCCGCCGCTTCCGCGGCCGCCAGCGCGTCCGCCTGCGAAAGGTCCTCGGGCTCGCCGACCGCGTCGTCTACTCTTTCAACCCTCACTTTCGCGAAGTTCTGAGAGCCTTTTAGCATTCCCTTGATGCCTTTTGCCGGTTCTTCCAGAACCGTTACCATTACCTGGTCTTCTCTCAGCCCAAGCTCATCCAGCGCGAGCCTCACCGCTTCGTCAACATCCGTACCGTATTTTTCAGAATATTCCATCAATTCAATCCTCCGCTTTACGCACCAGCTGTTTTGCCTTATAGCTTTTCTCTGTCTCTTTTTTCCTGCGCCTGTTTTCGCATCCGTTTCAGCAGCCACGTCTGTCCTACCGTGAACAGGTTGCCTATCATCCAATAAATCGCGAGTCCCGAAGGCATCTGCCTTGCTATTACAACAAGGAACACCGGCATGAATATGCGCATCATCTTCATCATCGGCTGCATAGTCGCCCCCATGCCGCCGTCCCCGGCGCCGCCGCTCGCCGCCATCACGCCGGAAACCGACATCGAAAGGAACGTCGTCGCCCCGGTAATTAGCGGCAGGGCCCACGGATCCGGCTGCGACAGATCCTGGATCCACCAAAACGACTCGTGTGACGCCATGATCATCCTGACGTCTTCCACATATAACCCCGGATTTCGGAGCATATAGAAAAGCCCCATCAATATAGGCATCTGGATCAAAAGCGGCAGGCATCCCATCATCGGGTTGTATTGCTCTTCTTTGTATAATCTCTGCATCTCCCGTCCGAGCGCCTCGCGGTCGCCGGCGTATTTCTTTTGAATTGCCTGCATCTTCGGCTGGATCTCAGACATCTTCAGCTGCCCTTTTATCTGGCTCGCGTACAGAGGAAACAGCGCGCCGCGCACAAAAAGGGTAAAAATGATGATCGAGATCCCGTAATCGTTCGCAAATCCGTAGATCCAATTCAGCAAATACGCCATCGGCGTCGCTATAAAGGTAAAGAAATTAGCTAACTGGGCCATAAACTCTCCTTACTCCCGCGCTCTACGGCACCGGGTCATAACCTCCGGCGTGAAACGGATGGCACCTCAATACGCGTTTCAGCGCGAGCCAAAAGCCTTTCGCCGCCCCGTACTTCTGCACCGCTTCAAGCGCGTACGCCGAACACGTCGGATAATAGCGGCATGCCGGCATCAGCCACGGTGAAATGCATAGCTGATATCCTTTGATACAATAGATTAAAACTAATTTCATTCTTTGTTTTTTTTGGTGAGTCCGCTTTTTTTCAATGCCCGAAGCATTGATTTCTCTACTTCCGCTCTATTAGCGCCCGCCGCTTCCCGTCTCGCGATAAAAAGAATGTCCCTGCCCGGCAATATTTCGCTTTCGATCCTGCGGAACCCTTCTTTCATAAGCCGGCGCGCCCGGTTTCTGTGCACGGCGCCTCCGACTTTTTTACTCGCTAAAAACGCTTTTCTTGAATACTCGAGACCGTTAGTGACGTTAAATACGACGACGTATCTGTCCCCTATCGGCCGGCCCCTCTTATAGAGCCGGTCGAAATCCCTTTTGTACCTGAGGACCTCCGGCCGAAGCGCCATAGCGCGAACAAGCCGCCTCCGCCTACGCGGAGATACGCCTTCTGCCCCTGAGCCTTCTCCGCTTCAGTACATTGCGGCCGTTGCTCGTCTTCATTCTCTTACGAAAGCCGTGCTCTTTTTTCCTTTGCCTTTTCTTCGGCTGATACGTCATTTTCATACTAAAATCAACTCCTCGCAGATTTCCTTGCGTTCCCGCGGTCTGAATTACAACGCGGCTATACCTTATGCCAAGCGCATAAGCCTGTATATTCAATCATTTTAGCCTGTCAAAGTCAAGCTTTGTTTAATAATTGCGGCGAGCCCCGGTGTCCCCTCCGATTTGTCGGTAGGGAAAAAGACAAATCTATGGGGACACGCGGCTGCTCGCCGCTTCTGCTCGCTGTTATCTTATCCTTCCGCTCTCCACCCTCATCATCTTCGACGCGCGCAACTTCAGCGCCTCTTCGCGAAACGGACCCGCCGCCGTGATGAAGATCTGGTTTTCGTCAAAGCTTTCGAGCAGCCTTTCCTGTCTTCCCGAGTCCAGTTCGCTCATTACGTCGTCGAGCAAAAGTATCGCGTCCACTCCTGTTTCCTTTTTTATCAGCTCCCGCTCCGCCAGTCTGAGAGACAGGGCGGCTGTCCGCTGCTGGCCCTGTGATCCGTAGACCCTCAGGTCGACGTCTGACGCGAATACCGAAAAATCGTCTCTGTGCGGACCCGTTTCCGTGGACCGCATCATCACGTCCCTTTCTCTTCCGCGCAAAAGAAAATCGTATATTTCTTT
>Ga0123356_10006642_pt1 | contig 11658 bp, 7 predicted proteins | sample TergutEmb28metaG_2_FD_92546 | JGI IMG/M metagenome (GOLD analysis project Ga0123356, IMG submission 92546) | Embiratermes neotenicus P3 segment gut microbial communities from Petit-Saut dam, French Guiana - Emb289 P3 | ecosystem: Host-associated > Arthropoda: Insects > Digestive system > Gut ... | reverse complement strand
GGGCGATCTCGTCGCCGTCGTGTGGGGCATCATCACGATGATCATCATCATCCTGGTGGTCAACTTCTTCTTCTGGCGGCCGCTGGTTGCCTACGTGGAGAAGTACCGGAACGAGCTGTCCGAGTCGGAGGTCCAGGCGAAGTCGTTGCTGCTGGACCTGCTGCTGCGCTCGAACTGGCCACGCGCGCTCGGGCGGGGCCGCCAGGCGCTGGCCGGTCCGGTCAACCGCGTGATGGGCCGCGTGACCGGGATCGACGACCACAGCCTCGCAACGCACGAGGCCAGGCGCCGGGCCGCGGACGTGGCTTTTACCGTCGTGCTGACGATCGCGCTCGGCTATGCCCTGTACGCCATGCTGGCCTTCATCGCGACCGGCGATCACGGGCTCGCCATCTTCGGCACCGCGTTCTATGACGGCTTCCTGACGTTCTTGCGCGTTGTAGTCGTGGTGGCGGCCGCGTCGCTAGTGTGGGTGCCGATCGGGGTATGGATCGGGTTCAACCCGCGGGTCGCTCAGTTCATGCAGCCGATCGTCCAGGTGCTCGCGAGCTTTCCGGCGAACTTCATCTTTCCGTTCGCCATCGTCATCTTCCTCGACATCGGCCTGCCGCTGAACTTCGGCTCGATCATCCTGATGGCACTGGGTACGCAGTGGTACGTGCTGTTCAATGTCATCGCCGGAGCGAGCGCTGTGCCCACGGACCTCAAGGAAGCCATGGACAACATGGGCGTGCGCGGCCTGGACCGGTGGCGCCGGTTCATCCTGCCGGCCATCTTTCCCGCCTTTGTGACAGGCGCAATCACCGCGGCAGGAGGCGCCTGGAACGCCACAATCGTCGCGGAGTACGTGACATACCACAATCAGGTGCTTATCGCGAGGGGCCTCGGCTCGTTCATCCACCTGAACAGCGGCACGACGCATCTGCCCGAGTTGTTCGCTGGCCTGCTGGTGATGTCCCTGTACGTCACCGGGCTGAACGTGCTCGTGTGGCGCCGGCTGTACAAACTGGCCGAGACGAAGTTCGCCCTCGCATGAGCAGCTCGGTGCTCTCCAAGTCGCAGCCAGCCGGGCCCGCCTCAGGTCCGCCGCTGATCAGCGTCCTGCATCTGAGCAAGTCGTTCTCCGGGCCGGGCGGGCGACCGCTGCCCGTGCTCGACAACATCAACCTCGACGTGGCCGAGGGCGAGTTCATCGCACTGCTCGGCCGCAGCGGCAGCGGCAAGTCCACCCTGCTGCGCTGCATCGCCGGCCTGATGAGCCCGACCAAGGGGGAAGTGCAGTTCCGGGGCGAGCCACTGACCGGCACGAACCGGGAGACGGCCATGGTGTTCCAGACGTTCGCGCTGATGCCGTGGCTGACCGTCCAGCAGAACGTCGAGCTCGGGCTCGAGGCGCGCGGCGTGGAACCCGCCAAGCGCGCGGAGCGCGCGCTCCGCGCCATCGACATCGTCGGCCTGGACGGGTACGAGAGTGCCTTCCCCAAGGAGCTGTCCGGCGGCATGCGGCAGCGTGTCGGCTTTGCCAGGGCGCTCGTGGTCGAGCCGGCCGCGCTGCTCATGGATGAGCCGTTCAGCGCCCTCGACGTGCTGACCTCGGAGAACCTGCGCGGCGAACTGCTGGAGCTGTGGGAAGGTCACCGGTTCCCGACGAAGACGATCGTCATGGTCACGCACAACATCGAGGAGGCCGTGCTGCTGGCCGACCGGATCCTGGTGCTCGGCACCAATCCCGGCCGGATCCGGGCAGACATGGTCAACCCGCTGTCGCGGCCGCGACAGCGCCGTACTCCGGACTTCGACGAGCTGGTCGATCAGATCTACCGGATGATGACGCAGCGCGCCGCGCCGGCCGAACGCCCGGTGGCGGCCGGCGGCCAGGGGCCGACCGGCACGATCAGCGACACCCCGCTGCCGCAGGCCACTGTCGACGGCCTTTCCGGCCTGGCCGAGATCCTGCTCGCGCGGCATTCCGGCGCGGCCGACCTGGCCGATATCGCCGACAGCCTCGGCCTGGAGGTCGACGACCTACTGCCCCTCGTGGATTCGCTCGTCCTGCTCGGCTTCGGCGGCCTGCACGGCGACCGGCTGGAGCTGACTGCCAACGGGCGGGTCTTTGCCGGCGCCAGCATCCAGGACTCCAAGGAGATCTTCGCGCGGGCGTCTCTCGACCATGCACCGCTGGTCCGGACGATCTACCGGAGCCTGCGCGGCAGCCGGGACGACAGGCTGCCCGCAGGCTTCTTCACCGACATCCTGCGCACCAGCTACGGCGAGGAGGACGCGGCCCGGCAGCTGGACGTCGCGGTCAACTGGGGCCGGTACGCCGAGCTCTACGACTACGACGCGGCGAGACAGGAGATCATCCGCGAGGAACAGGGCATCGGCGCCACCATCGCCGACTCGCCACCGCCGCCCAGTCGCGGGTCGCTCACCGTCTACCTCGGCTCCGCGCCCGGCGCCGGCGCGACCTACACCATGCTGCGGGAGGGCCGGACGCTCCGCGACTTGGGCGAGGACGTCGTCATCGGCTTCGCCGACCCTCATGGCCGGACACACACTGCGGAGGCCATGGCCGGCCTGGAAACGGTGCCCGGCCAGCCGGCCGGGCCTGACGGGCCTGGGGCAGACGGCCACGGGGACATTGATGTCGCCGCTGTGCTGGCCCGCAAGCCCGCCGTGGCGCTCGTCGACGACCTCGGCCGGCACGCCGCGGCCATCGAGGCGCTGCGCGGCGCCGGGATCCATGTGATCAGCACGGCCGAGGTCTCGGACGTGCTGGCGACGTCGGAGGAGGTCGAGGCGATCACCGGAACGCCGGCCCCCGCCACGATCTCGGACGAGACGCTCGCCAGCGCCGATGCGCTCCAGTTCGTGGACTCCTCACCGGAGGCACTGCGCAAGCGGCTCAGCCACGGCAACATCTATCCGCCCGATCAGATCGACGACGCGCTTCGCACGCAGTTCCAGCCGGCGAAGCTGGCCGCGCTGCGGGAGATTGGACTTCGGCTGGTGGCCATGCAGGCCGGCCCCGTCGATCAGGCGGACGGCGAAGACGCCACTTCTGACGTGTTCGGCCGTCGTAGCGCCAGGGACGTGCTCGTCGCGGTGTGGCAGCCGGGGTCAGCCGAGCGGCTGGTCCGGCGCGGCGCGCGACTGGCCAGGCAGCGGGCCGCCCGCTGCACCGTGCTGGTGCTGAAGCAAGGCGCTGGCGCCGACGCGCTGACCGAGCAGACCGAGGTGACCGCGACTGCGAGCGGTGCCACCGTGCTGGTGCGGGAGAGCCGGGACCCTGGGACTGCGATCATCGCGGCGGTGCAGGAACTGAACGCGAGGCACCTGGTGCTAGCAGTGCCGACAACAGGCCTGCTCGAGCGGTGGCGCGGCTCTCTGCTGGAGCGGCTCGCGGGCCAGCTGCCCGGTGTGCATCTGTACGTGGAGACTCTTCCGCAGCAGACCGGCGATCTCGCGGCTAGTAACGCGCCCGCTGGTGAGAGCGGCGGCGCGGAGCAGGTCCGGCGGGGCGAGGTGCGGGTCTACCTCGGCTACGCGCCGGGCTGCGGGACGACGACGGCGATGCTGGAAGAGGCACAGCGGCGAAAGGCCCGCGGCGGCGATGTCGTGGTGGGCGCGGTCGACACCCATGACCGCGAGGTTGTCCTGGCAGAGCTGGAAGACCTCGAGCTCATCGGTGACGGCCACCTGCTCGACACCACCGCGGTGCTCGCCCGGCGCCCCGAGGTTGTGTGTGTCGACGACCTCACGGGCGGCACCACGACGGCGGAGCGCCGGTTCGCCGCCGCGCGGCGCCTGGCCGAGGCCGGGATCACTGTCATCGGCACGGTTCAGCTCGGCCGGCTGGGCGGGGTCGGCGCCCGCGACGAGCCGGTCCTCCTCGACGAAGCCGGCCTGCTGGCACTGGCCGACGAGATCGAGCTTGTCGACGTGCCGCCGACGATCCTGGCCGATCGGGTCAGGCGGGGTGAGATCGTGCCCGCCGATCAGGTGGCTGAGGCCCTGGCCACGACCTACGACCTCCCGGTGCTGCGCGCCGAGCGCGAGCGCGCGTTCACGCTGGTGGCCGAGCACGGGGAGCGGCGGCTCGCCGCCTACACCGGTGACCAGGCCGCCGAGCCACCTGGCTGGGACCGGCAGCCGGTCATCCTGGCGTGCGCCGGGCCGTGGCCGGGCATGGAACCGCTGATCCGGCGGACCGCGGCGCTGGCCGCGGGCGTGGGCGGGGAGTTCCGGGTCGCGACTGTCCGGCAGGTGCAGGCGGATCCGGGCACGGACGAGCTGAGGGCCGGGTACGCGGCGCTCACCGAGCAGCTGGGCGGCGAGTTCGTCGACCTCACCGGTCCGTCGGTGCCCGCAGCGCTGGCGGAGTATGCGAGCCGGGAGCAGGTGACCGAGCTGGTCCTCGAGCGGCGGCCGAACCAGGCGGGCCGTTACCCCGTGCTCCGAGAGCTGGCCCGGCTCGCGCACGACGTTGAACTGCACGTCGTACCCGGCGGCCCGGCCCACGGCTAGCCCGGCGCGTCTCTGCTACGCGCCGGAGACCGCGGTCACCCCGGTCATCGTGCCGACGAGCAGGAGCCGGCCGGCCAGGCTGGGCGAGACGAAGTGCGGCAGCGCGTCGGCCACATTGAGCTGCTGCCGGACCGCGCCGGTCGCCGGATCCAGCTCGTACAGCACCCCGGAGCCCGGCGCGGCGACCCACACCGCACCGCCGCCGATGACCGGCGAGCCGGATCCGTCGGCGGGGCCGCGCCAGCGCACGCTGACCCGGTTACCCGCCGTGTCCACCTCGGCCAGGCCGCCGAACAGGCACGGGACGTAGACGATGGTGCCGCTGACCGCTGCACCGCCGAAGGCGGCGCAGACCTGACCGCTGGCGAGCTGGCCACCGACGCCGCCGAGGTGCGCGGCGCTGAGCAGGTAACCGACACCGCTCTTGCCGACCTGGAGGATCTGCCCGTCGGCCAGCAGCGCCGGTGACATCGACCCGAGGTCCAGGTCGTCGGCGCTGAGCTGCCTCCAGTCAGCAGGCGCGAAGATTCCCGTGCGCTGCAGCGCCGGGGTCAGCGCGGTGACGGAGTCGCTGCCGTCGTACTGGGTCTCGCTGGCGGCGCCGTTGCCGGCGCTGACGTAGATCGTGCCGTCGGGCCCGACCACCGGGCCGCCCGGTGCCCAGATCCCACCCTGCTCGGACGTCGGGATCGTGAAGGTCCGGACCGGGCCCTGCCCGCTGGCCGGCATGGCCACCACCGAGCCGATGTACGGGCCGCAGTCACCGTAGTGGCCGCCGAAGACGACGTCGATGTATCCGCCGTCGAGGGCGAGAGCGCCCCGCTGCTGGTCGTAGAACGGCTGGTGGTCGGGCGACGGCACATCCTGCCTGACTCTGATGGTGCCAGTGGCCGGATCGAGACCGACCAGTACGTGCTCGCTTGCCCCGTTCTGGGCGACGAAGTACGCCAGTCCGGTCTGCGGGTCGTAGACGCCGGTGCTGGTGATGCCGAGCGGCGAGATGTTCCCGCACGGCTGCTGCCCGGCCGAAGCGGCGGTGCCGACGCCAATGCGCCAGCGCACCGCGCCGCTCGTCAGGTCCAGCCCATAGATCACGTCGCCGGTCTCGGTGGCAGCGATCACGGTCGTGCCGATCACCAGGGGCTGCCCGTAGACGGCGCCGCCGAGCCGGGCGGACCACGCCACACTGAGCGGGCCGGCCGCCGGCAGGCCAGCGACATTACCCGTCCGCTGCCCGTTCCCGTGGTATTGCAGCCAGCCGGTAACAGACGCCGGCGCTCCCGCGCTCGGGGTGGCGGCGCCTGCGGTGGGCGTGGCCGGGAGGGTGATGGCAGGCTTGGAAGCGGCGTGGCGGGCTGGTCCGCTCGAGCAGGCGGCGAGCAGCGCCAGCAGGACGAGCGCAGCGCCGATCGGCGGTCGTGTCCGCATCCCGTCAGTGTGCCGCACGATAAGGTCGGGCCGTGGCTTGCAGCCGCAGGGTTCGGGGGTTTGCCGTACATGAGCCAGCAGGAGGACGACGCCGGGCCGGGCTTCAGCGCCGTGGAGCCGGAGGCTGGCGACCGCATCCTGACTATCCCCAACGCCATCAGCGTGGCCCGGCTCGCTGGGGTACCAGTCTTCCTGTGGCTCGTGCTGAGCCTGCCGCATACTTCGGCGCGGGACTGGTGGGCCGTCGGCCTGCTGCTCGCCTCCGGTGCCTCGGACTGGCTGGACGGCAAGATTGCCCGCGCACTCAATCAGGAGAGCAGGCTGGGTCAGCTGCTCGACCCGGCCGCCGACCGGCTGTACATCGTAGCTACGGTGGTAGCACTGGCCGTTCGCGCCATCATTCCGTGGTGGCTGGTGGCCGTGCTGGCGGCCAGGGAGGTGCTGATGGCAGCCGTGCTGGGGCTGCTGCGGCGTCGTGGCTGGGCCTCGCTGCAGGTGAGCTTCGTCGGGAAAACGGCCACGCTGTGCCTGCTGTACGCCTTCCCGCTCCTTTTTCTCGGATCACACGTTCACGCCGGTTACGCGGAGACAGCGCGGGTAGCAGGTTGGGGCTTTGCTATCTGGGGAACGGCCCTCTACTGGTGCGCGGCCCTGCTGTACGTCATGCAGGCCCGGCAGCTGCTCGCGGCGGAGCCGGCCGGCGCGGCGAGAGCGAGGGTGCCGGCTTCCCGTAACACAAGGCCCGGATAATCGACAAGAGGAGAGCGTCGTCGGTGGCGGAGTCTTTGGTGGTGGCGTGAAAGCTGTCGTGATGGCGGGAGGCGAGGGCACGCGGCTGCGCCCGATGACGGCCAGCCAGCCAAAGCCGATGCTGCCGGTGGCCAACCGGCCGATCATGGAACACGTGTTGCGGCTGCTGCGGCGGCACGGACTGACCGACACCGTCGTGACCGTTCACTTCCTCGCCTCCATGGTGCGCAACTACTTCGGTGACGGCGAGGACTTCGGGATGCGGCTCCAGTACGCCACCGAGGAGTCGCCCCTGGGCACCGCGGGCAGCGTCAAGAACGCCGAGGACGCGCTGCGGGACGAGCCCTTCCTCGTGATCTCCGGGGACGCGCTGACCGATATCGACCTGTCTGATCTGGTTGCCTACCATAAGGACAACAACGCGCTCGTCACCGTCGCCCTGGCGCGCGTGCCGGACCCGCTGGAGTTCGGCATCGTCATCGTCGACGACGACGGCAAGATCCAGCGATTCCTGGAAAAGCCGACGTGGGGCCAGGTGTTCTCGGACACCGTCAACACCGGCATCTACGTCATGGAGCCTGAGGTACTCGCTCACGTGCCCGCTGGTCAGGTGGTCGACTGGTCCGGCGACGTGTTCCCTGGGCTGCTGGAGAAGGGGGAGCGGCTGTACGGCTGGGTCGCCGACGGCTACTGGGAGGACGTCGGCTCGCCCGAGAGCTACCTGAAAGCCCAGGCCGACGTGCTGACCGGCAAGGTCGATGTGACCATCGACGGGTTCGAGGTGTCACCCGGCGTCTGGATCGCCGAGGGAGCCGAGGTGGATCCGGACGCGGTGCTGCGCGGCCCGCTCTGCATCGGCGACTACGCCAAGGTCGAGGCCGGGGCGCAGTTGCGCGAGTTCACGGTCGTCGGCAGCAACGTCATCATCAAGGAAGGCGCGTTCCTGCACCGAGCCGTCGTGCACAACAACGTGTACCTGGGTCGTGGCGTCAACCTGCGGGGCTGCGTCGTCGGCAAGAACACCGACGTGATGAGCCAGGCGAGGATCGAGGAAGGCGCGATCGTCGGCGACGAGTGCGTGATCGAGCCCGACAGCTACATCTCCGCCGGGGTGAAGGTCTACCCGTTCAAGACCATCGAGGCCGGCGCGGTCGTCAATACCAGCGTGATCTGGGAATCCCGCGGGCAGCGCGCTCTGTTCGGCCCGCGCGGGGTATCCGGCCTGGTCAACGTCGAGATCACGCCGGAGCTGTGCGTCCGGCTCGCCAGCGCGTACGCCAGCACGCTGAAGAAGGGGTCCGTGGTCACCACCGCGCGCGACGCGTCGCGCGCCGCGCGGGCGCTGAAACGGGCCGTGCACGGCGCCCTCAACGCGAGCGCGATCAACGTGGTCGACCTGGAGGCGCAGCCGATGCCGCTGGCGCGGTTCGAGACGGCGCGCAGCGACTCGAGCGGCGGGATCGCGCTGCGGACGACGCCTGGCGACCCGCAGTCCCTCGACATCATCTTCATGGACTCCGAGGGCGCTGACCTGTCGGAGGCTGCGCAGCGCAAGCTCGAGCGCGTCTTCTCCCGCCAGGAATACCGGCGGGCGTTCCCCGGCGAGATCGCCGAACTGTCCTACCCGCCGCGGGTGGTCGAGGCCTACACCGCCGAGCTGCTGCGGGCCGTCGACATGACCGGGATCCTCGATGCCGGGGTGCGGGTTGTCGCCGACTGCGCAGGCGGGACTACCTCGCTCGTGCTGCCGGGGCTGCTGGGCAAGATCGGCGTCGACGTGCTGACGGTGAACAACAGGCTGGACGAGTCGTCACCGACTCAGTCGGTCGCGGCGGCGCGCGCGGAGCTGAACCGGATGGCTGAGCTCGTGTCGTCGTTCGGGGCCGCGTTCGGCGTCCGGTTCGACCCGGTCGGCGAGCGGATCACGCTCGTCGACGACAAGGGTGCGCTGGTGAGCGACGACCGGGCGCTCCTGGTGGTGCTCGACCTGATCGCCGCCGAGCGGCGCAAGGGCCGGGTGGCGCTGCCCGTCACGACGACGAGGGTCGCGGAGGAAGTGTGCCGGTACCACGGCGTCGACGTGATCTGGACCCCGACCTCGCTGCACGGGCTCTACGAGGCCGCTGCCAAGCCGGATGTGATCTTCGCCGCCGACGGGAAAGGCGGCTTCGTGGTTCCCGGCTTCTCCCGCTCGATCGACGGGATCGCCGCCTTCACCCAGCTGCTCGGCCTGGTCGCCCGGACGAGGCTGACGCTCAGCCAGATCGAGGCGCGGATCCCGGACGCGAGCCTGCTGAAGCGGTCCATGCCGACGCCGTGGGCGGCGAAGGGCCTGGTCATGCGGACGGTGGTGGAATCGGCCGGCAGTCGTGAGATCGACACGACGGACGGCGTCAGGGTGATCGAGCCGGGCCGGGGCTGGATCCTCGTGCTGCCCGATCCGTCCGAGGCCGTCACTCACCTGTGGGCCGAGGGGCCGGACGACGACACGGTCCAGGAGTTGCTCGATGAGTGGGCTGCGGTCGTCGAGCGGGCCGGGCGCTGACTCAGCGCAGCCAGCCGGGGACGCCAGAGTAGCGGCGAGGGGCCGTAAAACCATGAGACAATCGCTGCTCAGGCTGACAGTGGTCTGGGCAGCCTGGCCGCCTGGCCGCGGCCGGGCCGTCTGGGTGACACGGCGGAGGTGCGGCCAAGATGTGGCGAAGGCGTCGCGACGACGCCCGGCGTGGCGGCTGGGGACCGCGATCGGGCTGGGTGCTGGCCAGGCGCCGGCGTCGCCGCGAACCCGAGCGTGCGAGGCGCGTGAACCCTCCCGCTCCGGCGCAGGTACGGTTGACGGTGCCGCCGGAACTTGCGCGGGTTCCCGCCGCCGCAGGCGCAGCACCGGCTGCTGCCCCCCAAGGCATGAAAGGGAGGCTCGGCGAGCTGATGCCTAGCGTGTACTGCACCGCGTGCGGCGAGGCCAATCCTGATGGCTCTCGGTTCTGCGCGCAGTGCGGCACGCCCATCGTGAGGTTGTCGGGCGGTATCGGCGACACCACGTCGACGATCTCGATTCCGGGTAGCGAGGTCGACTCCGAGGCGGCCGAGGTGCTGGCTGCCGACGCCGCCGCCGTGGCGGCGCTGCCGCCGGGCACTGCCCTGCTGGCCGTGCTGCGCGGCCCCAACGCAGGCAGCAGATTCCTGCTGAGCGGTGACCTGACGCTGGTCGGCCGGCACCCGGACAGCGATATCTTCCTGGACGACGTGACGGTTTCCCGCCGGCACGCCGAGTTCTACCGGCACGGCGGCACCTTCAGCGTCCGGGACGTCGGCAGCCTGAACGGCACCTACGTCAACCGGGAGCGGATCGAGGAAGCCATCCTGACCGCGGGCGATGAGGTCCAGGTCGGCAAGTTCCGGCTGGTCTTCCTGCTCGGGCCCAGTGCCCCTGCCGAGTACGGCGGAGGCTCGCAGGTCGGGGGATGAGCGCACAGCCTGCTCGCGGCTACCTCGGCATCAGTGAGGTCCTGGCCCAGCTTCGCGGTGAGTTCCCGGATATCAGCGTCTCGAAGATCAGGTTCCTCGAGACCGAAGGCCTGATCGCGCCCGCGCGATCGCCGAGTGGCTACCGGCGGTTCGGCTCAGCTGACGTCGACCGGCTGCGCTACATCCTGTCGGCGCAGCGGGACCAGTACCTGCCGCTCCGGGTCATCAAGGAGCGGCTGGCCCGCCCGGAAGAGGAGGTCCGGCCCGTCGCGCCGGGCCCGCCGAGGCCGGCGGGCCCGGACCGCGCAGACACGGACGCTAGCATGACCGGCCGGGGCGGCGACGGGCTGCTGAGCCGCAGCGAGCTGGTTGCCGCGGCCGGCCTGACCGAGGCGCTCTTCACCGAGCTGGAGACGTTCGGGCTAGTCCGGCGCATCGGTCGCCAGTACGGCCAGGACGCGCTCCAGGTGGCGAGGGCCGCGGCTGCACTGACCACCTATGGCGTGGAGGCGCGCCATCTCCGGGCGGTGCGGGCTGCCGCCGAGCGGGAGACCGCCATGATCGAGAGCCTGGTCGCCCCGATCCTGCGCCAGCGCAATAAGGGCGCGCGGGACCTGGCCACGCACACCGCCGCAGACCTGGCGGGCGAGGTGCTCCGGCTGCACGGCGCGCTCGTGGCCAGCGCTCTGGCGGAAGCCGGCCTGGCCGATTCGCCTCCGGCTGCCAGCCCAGCCGAGGCCCCCAGCCCGCCCGTGGCCAGCCATCCGGACACCCGGCGGCTCGGTACGGGCGTGGCGGGAGCGAGCGCATGACCAGGCTGCAATGTCGTCACGATGACCCCGGCCACGGTCTGGCCGCGCGCTATTGCGGGTGTACTTTGACAAAGGGAGTGCCTGCAGGCAGCGGGGGAATGTCAGTAGGCGCATCCGCAGGGTACGGCAGCGCGCAGGCGCGGATAAGGACGGAGCCGCCGTGAGGCAGATGGAGGTCGTCGGCGTCCGGGTGGAGATGGCCACGAACAACCCCATCGTCCTGCTGAAGGAGACCGAAGGGGAGCGTTACCTGCCGATCTGGATCGGTCCGAACGAGGCGACGGCCATCGCGTTTGCCCAGCAGGGCATGGTTCCGCAGCGACCGCTCACGCATGACCTGATGCGGGACATGCTCGAGGCGCTCGGCATCCGGCTCACGACCGTCAACATCACAGCTCTGCGCGACGGAATCTTCTTCGCCGACCTGATCTTCTCCAACGGCCGGGAGGTCAGCGCCCGCCCGTCGGACTCGATCGCGCTGGCGCTGCGCACCGGGGCTTCGATCTTCGTGCGCGAGGAAATCCTGGACGAGGCGGGGGTAGCGATCCCCGACGAGCAGGAAGATCCAGAGCACGAGGTCGAGAAGTTCCGGGAATTCCTGGACTCCATCTCGCCTGAGGATTTCGGCCGGTCTACCTGATCTGCCGGATAAGCATCGTTTGACCCGGTCGCG
>Ga0123356_10006641_pt1 | contig 11658 bp, 9 predicted proteins | sample TergutEmb28metaG_2_FD_92546 | JGI IMG/M metagenome (GOLD analysis project Ga0123356, IMG submission 92546) | Embiratermes neotenicus P3 segment gut microbial communities from Petit-Saut dam, French Guiana - Emb289 P3 | ecosystem: Host-associated > Arthropoda: Insects > Digestive system > Gut ... | reverse complement strand
CGTTTAAAAATAAACATCTGTAAATCATTATTCCAATACCCGCTTTTGGAAATAAACAAACGGAACAACTCCGGTGAATAACCGGAAAAAGGAACATAAACAGCATCAGACTCGCGGAAAAAATAAATAACATCCATTTATCGACCTCATGAAAAAATTAATATGTGTCTTAGCTAAAGGCAGATATGACAAAAAATTACATGTTTAGAATTAAACTATAGAAAATTAAATAAAAAAGCAATATATAATATAAAAGCGGTGGCTGGGCAGCGTGTCAGAAAAACATTTCTGGCGTTCTCCGCCGGAGAGACCTGACCATAAAAAATAATACAACGTGTATAATTTTAAATAAAGTTATTTTAGTGGTCAGGGCTCATAGGCGGGGTCAGAGTTTTTCTGACAGGCTGCCCAACTGCCGCTTTGACAGTCTATAGAATATTTTTATATAATAAAAATCATGAATTATGACAAATTTACAATAAAAGCGCAGGAAGCAATAAGCGAAGCAACTGCCATTGCGCAGAAAAATGATCATTCTCAAATCGAATCTGAACACTTATTACTGGCATTACTCAGGCAGGAAAACGGTATCGTCTTGCCAATCATCGAGCGGATTGGGGGAGATGCAGCCAGTTTATCATCCAGTGTTGAAAAGCTGGTTAAAGAAACGCCGAAAATTTACGGAGAGGCTGCGCAGGTTTTTTTCTCATCGGCATTAACAAAAGTTTTAGCCAAGGCAGAAGTAGAAGCATCAGCGTTGAAAGACGAGTATGTTTCAACCGAGCACATCCTTATCGCAATTGCGGCAGGAGACGGCAAAGTTTCAGATTTGTTAAAAAAAGCAGGTGTAAGTAAAAATGCGATTCTTGGCGCGCTCAAACAAGTAAGAGGAAACTCCAGGGTTACGGATCAAAGCCCGGAGGAAAAATATCAGGTGCTGGACAGGTACTGCCGCGATTTGACTGCGTTGGCTCGTCAGGAGAAACTCGATCCGGTGATTGGGCGAGATGAGGAAATCCGCAGATGCATGCAGGTACTTTCCCGCCGCACAAAAAACAATCCCGTTTTAATCGGCGAACCGGGTGTCGGGAAAACTGCAATTGTTGAAGGACTTGCGCGGCGGATTGTTGCAGGTGATGTGCCTGAAGGATTGAAAGGAAAAAAATTACTTGCACTGGATTTGGGAGCTCTTGTTGCGGGCGCAAAATTCCGCGGCGAATTTGAAGAACGCCTAAAAGCAGTAATCAATGAGGTACAAGCCGAAGACGGAAAAATTATTCTCTTCATTGATGAGCTGCACACGCTTGTGGGAGCTGGAGCTGCCGAGGGTGCAACTGATGCATCAAATCTGCTTAAGCCCGCGCTTGCCCGCGGAGAACTGCGTTGCATTGGAGCGACAACGTTAGACGAATACCGGAAACAAATCGAAAAAGACGCGGCGCTTGAACGGCGTTTCCAACAGGTTTATACGGCAGAACCATCAGTTGAAGATACAATTGCAATATTGCGCGGACTCAAAGAGCGGTACGAAGTTCATCATGGTGTACGGATAAAAGATGAAGCGCTTGTTGCGGCAGCAGGATTGTCCAGCCGTTACATCACAAGCAGATTCCTGCCTGATAAAGCAATCGACCTTGTTGATGAAGCAGCAAGCAGGCTCAAGATGGAACTGGACAGCCGTCCCACTGAACTTGATAAACTTGAAAGAAAACTTCTGCAGCTTTCAATTGAAAGACAGGCACTCACACGTGAAGAAGATCCGGCATCAAAAGATCGTCTGACAAAACTGGAAAAAGAAATAGCAGATCTTACAGCCGAGCGTGATGCGATGAAAGCACGCTGGGAAAGCGAAAAAATCGATATTCAAAAAATCCGTGAAATCAAGCAGTTAATAGAAGAATTAAAAATCGATGAAACACGTTATGAACGTGAAGGCAATCTTTCAAAAGCTGCTGAAGTAAAACACGGAAAAATCCCCGAAGCGCAGAAACAGCTTGCAATGCTTACAGATCAGATGGAAAAGAAAAAAATTACTGAAAGCGGCGAAACAACAGCGCTGTTACGCGAAGAGGTCTGCGAAGAAGATATTGCCGGAGTAGTTTCAGCATGGACAGGTATTCCTGTTTCAAAAATGCTTTCAGGTGAGCTGCAAAAATACCTCGACCTGGAAAAAGTTCTTGAAAAGCGCGTTGTAGGTCAGGATGAAGCCCTTGCCGCAGTAGCTGATGCAATCAGGCGCAACAAAGCAGGCCTTTCTGATGCGGCCCGGCCTTTGGGATCATTCCTGTTCCTGGGACCGACCGGCGTCGGCAAAACAGAACTTGCAAAAACATTGGCAGATTTTTTGTTTAACGATGAAAAAGCTCTGACAAGAATTGACATGAGCGAATACGGAGAAAAACATTCGGTAAGCCGCCTGATTGGCGCGCCGCCGGGTTATGTCGGATACGAACAGGGAGGTCAGCTAACGGAAGCAGTCAGACGCCGGCCTTACAGTGTGATTCTTTTCGATGAAATTGAAAAAGCACATCCGGAAGTATTTAATGTCTTTTTACAAATACTCGATGACGGCCGCCTGACAGACGGACAAGGACGTGTTGTCGATTTTAAAAATGTCATCATCATCATGACAAGTAACCTTGGATCGGATTTAATTCTGGAAGCAGAGAATCCGGAAACAATCCGTAAATCGCTGATGGAACTGTTAAAACACAGTTTCAGACCGGAGTTTCTGAACCGCATTGACGAGACAGTAATTTTCAGCAGGCTGGGCAGAAATGAAATAGGAAAAATAATTGATATTCAGCTAACGCGGCTTTCGGAAAGACTTGCTGAACGCAAGATCACTCTCAATTTGACAGAAGCGGTAAAAACCCTGCTTGCCGAGAGGGGATATGATCCAATGTTCGGAGCAAGACCATTGAAACGGACGATCCAAAGTGAACTTGAAAATCCTCTGGCAAAGCAGGTTATCGCAGGAATAATCCGGGAAGGAGACACTGTCAAAGCAGATGTAGTTAAAAACAAGGACGGAAAAATAATCGTTTTTAAAAAATAATATATAAATTTTTCACACTAAAATCATTATGTGAAAAATTTTGATAAACGGCTGCAGGCTTCTTCGACATCGGCTCTGTGTCCAAAGGCTGAAAAGCGGATAAAACTTTGTCCTGCGGGGCCAAAGCCGGCGCCCGGTGTGGTGACAACCTGGCATTTTTCAAGAATTTCTGAAAATACATCCCAACTGTCTCTGCCGGGGAAATGCGCCCAGATATATGGAGAGTTTTCGCCACCTATACATTTTATCCCAAAATTTTGAAGCGCATTTCTGATCAATTTTGCATTATCAAGATAAAAATCAGTGATTGAACGGATTTCTTTTAACCCTTTTTCGTCTAACGCTGCAAGACCGCCAGCCTGAGCGATGTTTGATGCGCCGTTAAAAATTGTACCTGTGATGCGGTTCCAGTCAGAGTTTACGCTTTCTCCGCTGGAATATTTGAGCGCTTTTGGAACAACTGACCAGCCAAGGCGTACTCCTGTAAACCCGGCAGGCTTGGAAAAAGAATTTACTTCGATAGCGCAGGTTTCCGCCTTTTCAATATCAAAAATAGATTTGGGCAAAGAAGGGTCACGGATAAATTCACTGTATGCAGCATCAAAGATGATGATACATTTCCTGTTTATGGCAGCTTCAACAAGCGCAGAAAGCTGTTTGTGATCTGAAACTGCTCCTGTGGGATTGTTAGGTGAACAAAAATATACAAGGCTGTTATCCGAAATTAAATCCAGATTTGGAAAGAAATTGTTTTCTGCAGTACAGGGAAGGTAAGTGATGCCTGAATAACCTGAACTTTCCCAGCCTCCGGCAGCGCCTGCCAGAACAGAGCCGTCAACATACACAGGGTATGAAGGATCCTGCACAGCGACTTTTGCCCCGGAACCAAAAAGAACCTGCAGTCTGCCAATGTCGCATTTTGCTCCGTCGGAAATAAATATTTCGTCTATTGTAAATTTCCCTTTGTAAAAAACTTCTGATATTCTTTTTCTTAACCCGGGAAGTCCTTCATCCTGATAACCTGAATAACCTTCCATAGTACCAAGTTTTTTGGCTCCTTCAACAAGACCAGCATTTGTATGCGGTAAAACCGGCTCTGTTGTGTTTCCGACACCCAAGCTGATGATCTTTGCTTCGGGGTGAGCGGCTGCATATTCACGGCGGCGTTTGGCGATTTCCGGAAAAAGATATCCGGCTTTCAGGTTCGCGATGTGTTTATTACGATTTATCATAATTCCTCCAAAAAAAATTTCTTTAACTTTACCGCTAACCACGCCAACTCGTACCTGTGGTACGCACACGAACTTGTTATTCGATATCTACCATTTTTTCGCGTGTGTACCTGCAGGTACGAATTCGCGTAGTTCGTGTTAAAATAAGTTAAAAATTTTTAACACCGGTGATATCAAGTGTGGCGAAGTAATCATCTGGTGTTTCGGGGCGGCGTATTTGCATAACAGAACCATCATGCCTGAGCAAAAGTTCGCCGCAGCGGAGCTTTCCGTTATAGTTAAAACCCATTGATCTGCCGTGAGCGCCGGCATCGTGGATGACAACAAAGTCGCCTTTTCCGCAGGCATCGCATTTGCATTCTGCAGCAGTTTCGATTTTTGGAAGCTGCCTTTGAACGGCGAACTTGTCGTTGTTTTCACATAAACTGCCGACGATATCATAAGTTTCGGTTAACGGAGCGTTTTCTTTGCCGGGAACTGTTATGTGATGATATGCGTTGTAAAGCGCAGGACGCATCAGGTCGGCCATGCAGGCATCAAGAGCGATGTAGTTTCGGTATATTTCTTTCTTATGAACCGCTCGTGTTACAAGCCAGCCATAGGGACCTGTCACTACCCTGCCCCACTCAGTGCGGATGTTCATCGGATCCAATCCTGCAGGTTTTAAAATTTCGTTATATGCTTTTTGTATACCTTCGGCAAGAACCTGATAATCTACAGCCTTCTGATCCACCCTGTAGGGAATCCCGACACCGCCGCCAAGATTAATAAATTCAAGGCGTACTCCTGTTTTGTTCAATATTTCAACTGCAAGTTCAAAAAGCATCCGGGCAGTTTCGATGTGATACGGAATGGAAAGTTCGTTACTCGCAACCATTGTGTGCAGGGCAAAGCGTTTTATACCTTTTTCTTTGAGTAAGGCATAACCTTTTATCAGTTGATCGTGAGTGAAGCCGTATTTTGCTTCTTCCGGCTTGCCGATAATTGCATTTCCTTCCTTGAGGGGACCCGGATTAAAACGCAAGGAAATAAGTTCTGGCAAGCCTGCCGTTCTTTCAAGAAATTCAATATGGGTAAAATCATCCAAATTTATCACAGCGCCCATGTTTTTAGCCGCGATATATTCTTTTGTCGGAGTCTCGTTGGATGTAAGCATGATGTCTTCGCCCTTCATTCCGGCGATTTCAGCTAACAGAAGCTCCGGATAACTGGCACAATCAGCGCCGAACCCTTCAGCTGCAAGGATTTTAAGGATATACGGATTAGGCAATGCCTTTACAGCAAAATGATTTTTGTAAGAAGGGAAAACAGAAAACGCCGCCTTAATACGCCGGACATTTTCGATTATTGCCTTTTCATCGTATATGTAAAACGGTGTCGGATACTGCAGCGCAAGTTTTTCAAGCGCTGCCTTGTCCAACGGAAAATACTTTTCATTCATAACAATTTCCTTTTTCTACCGCTAACCACACGAACTCGTACCTTCGGTACGTACGCGAACTATTGCTTTGATATCGAACAGAAAGTTTGCGGTGTTGCGTGCGAACCGAAGGTTCGAGTTCGCGGTTAAAAATTTAAAGATAAATTTTATTCCAAATATCCCTTGTGCTTTAACAGTTCTGCGTTGAGGATTCCGCCGCCAGCAGCACCCCGGACAGTGTTATGCGAAAGTGCAACAAAGCGGATGTCAAACACATTGCAGGGACGAAGCCGCCCGATTACTACCGCCATCGCCTTGTCGGCATCGCGATCCTTGCGCGGCTGCGGACGGTTATCTTCATCACGGTAGATGATCGGATTCAAAGGCGCTGTCGGGAAGTCCGCTTCCTGCGGCAATCCCTTGTATGCAGCCCAAATTGTTTTTATTTCATCCATACCTGGCTTTTTGCCCCGGATATCATCAGAAAATTCCAGAGAGACACAAGCTGTATGACCATCAACAACAGGAACACGGTTACAGTGGGCAGAAATTTTCGGAGTTTCTGCGTTTTTAAACACGCCATTATCAATACAACCGAAAATCTTTAAAGGTTCTTTTTCAGATTTTTCTTCTTCGCCGCCGATGTATGGAACAATGTTATCAATCATATCAAGGCTTGGTACGCCGGGATAACCTGCCCCGGAAACAGCCTGCATCGTAGTTACAATAACGCGTTTTGCCGGATAGCCTGCCTTCGCGAGAGCGTGTATTGGTTTCATATAACTTTGAATAGAACAATTGGGTTTTACGGCAATGAATCCGCGATCCCAGCCGCGTGCTTTTTTCTGCATCGGAATAATATCTGTATGATCAGGATTTACTTCGGCAATTAAAACCGGCACATCGGGTGTCCAACGGTGAGCGGATGCGTTTGATATTACCGGAATACCGGCGGCGGCATACTGCTCTTCCAAAGCGCGGGTCTCATCTTTACTCATTTCGAGAGCGGAAAAAACAAATGAACATCCGCCTTTTTTAAATGCTGCAACTGCCTTGCTTACATCGTTGGCATCTTCGACGATGATTTCGCCGACATGCGGTGCGTATGTTTTTGTTAAATGCCATCTTCCGGCGACTGCGTCTTTATATTTTTTACCTGCGCTTCGCGGAGAGGCTGCTGCATAGCTTACCTCAAACCAGGGGTGATCATTGAGAAGAGTAATATACTGCTGCCCAACCATGCCTGTTGCACCTAAAATGCCAACCGGGATTTTACAAACTTGAGTTTGTGACATATTTTGCTCCTTGTGTGACAAATGTATCATAAATCAAAATGAAAAAAAAGAGCAAAAAAAAAGTGATCTGACTACTCCAGAGTAGTCAGATCACTTTTATAAAGCTGTGATTTTAAATATTAAGAACCAAATTTTTTACTTGCAATTAACAAGGAAGCAGAAACCATAACATATATTCCAAGTTGCTGTAATACATCCCAGAAATTTTTAAAGCCACCGCCTATCCATCTAATAAGCATAAAAACGGCAAAAACAATCCAAATAATTGCTACAATTAATAATAATGTATCTAATATAGGAACTTTTACATTAAACAGTTCTAACAGAAGGAAGACACCTGCAAGAAGTGCTATAACACCAGCGATTATAATAAGAAAATCAATATTTCTTCCAAACATATCAGTTAAAATACCTGCCAAATGCCCGCCCTTGTTCAATGCCAGAACTCCGGTTGCCAAAAGATACAATGCAACCGAAATCTTCCAAATAAAATCTCCAAGTCTCGCCATAACATAACCCCTTTAATATGGACAATAACAAGATGCAAAAATACAACGATTTTTTTATGCATCTTTATAGCTCAACGAGCTATTTAGGGAATTATATAGTAGAAAAATTAAAATATCAAGAACAAATACCTGGTTCCTGTCATATTTGGTTAATTTCATCTAAATTATGTTTTTTACAATATTTCAAAATATAATACAAAAATCTCAAATGGTAGCTGCTGCCAAATTTGTATGCTACACTTTATAAATGAGCGCAGAATTAAAAACAAACAAACTTGATGGTTTTTTCAAGGGTTTTCTTGAAATTGACAGCTTTGCTTCTATAGATAGATCCTTAAACGGAATTCAAATTGATAATGATGGTACTCCTGTCCGGAAAATTGCCTTCGGGGTTGATGCCGCTCTTGAAACTTTTGAACAAGCCGCCGCCATTGGCGCAGGGATGCTATTTGTCCATCACGGATTGTTTTGGGGAACTCCGCTTAGATTAGCAGGTAATCTAAGGCGGCGGGTAAAATTCCTTCTCGATCACAATATATGCCTGTATGCAGTACATTTGCCTCTCGATCAGCATCCAAAGTTCGGAAACAATGCTGTCCTTGCAGAGCTTTTGGGATTGGAAAATATTGAGCCTTTCGGTTTATACCACGGCAAAAAAATCGGATACAAGGGAACTTTTTCAAAGCATTTGACGATAGACGAAGCAGTAAAAAAAATCAGTTTTGCGGGAAGACCGCCTTTGGGTATTTTTCCCTTCGGCAAAAAAGAGTGTACAAGCGCTGCGGTTGTATCAGGCGGTGCGTCTGAAAATGCACGCGAAGCAATTGAAACCGGAGTGGATTTGTTTGTTACAGGCGAAAGTTCGCATCAAATTTACCATGAGTGCCTTGAGGGAAAACTCAACATGATTGCAGGAGGTCATTACTGCACCGAAACCTGGGGTCTTCAGGCTGTTATGCGTCATTGCATTGCGGAACTGGATATCGATGCCGAATTTGTTGATGTTCCGACTGGATTGTAAGACAAAACCCCTTGAAGAACACGTATACTTTATAAATAGATTCATGTATAATCCGACCATGCACAATAACTGGCATAAAATGTAAGGCGGAGAATAAAAAATGGAACAATCATTAAAAGACAGGATTTTACCTTTATCACTGACAGCATTTGCAATTCTTGCAGATCAGGTTTCAAAAGCAATAATTGTAAAAATTCAACCCACGCACCCCGGATTTATAACAGATGTTTTTGATAATGGCTTTTTGTGGATTTATCATGTCAGAAACAAGGCAATTGCATTCAGCCTGGGAGAAAACCTGCCTGATGCCTTAAAACCAATACTCTTTATAATTATTCCTGTTTTAGTTTTGGTTTTTCTTATGTGGTATTATTTCAAAAATAATGAATTCACGCGCCTTCAGCGTTGGGCGATGGCTGGTATAATCGGCGGCGGTCTTGGCAATATTATTGATCGTATATTCCGTCCGGACGGAGTGGTGGATTTTATCAGTGTAAATACCTACAATCTTTTCGGCATGTCCCGCTGGCCTACATTTAATATAGCCGATTCGTCTGTCGTTGTCTGTTGTATATTGCTGCTTGTCACTATATTTATTAGTCCAAAAAAAGCAGAAGTACAAGCAGAAACATCAACACAACCAAATGCAAAAAATAAACCCCAGAAAGAAGAAACAAAAGAAGAATCAAAGGAAGAATTATGAATAAAAAAACCAATACTATTCTATTCATTCTTGGAGCAACATTATTTAATATAATTGTTGTTATACTGAGTTTTATTATCTTGCTTCTTTTATTTGTAAGATTTATTGCTCCGTCACTTCCGGAAAGCGGACAGTCTTTGGGATTTACATTTATTTTTGTCGGATCAATTGTGATTTCCGTTTTGGTTTACCGCGCTGTGTTAAAAACAATTATTGCAAAAATTGATGTGGAAAAATACTTTGATCCTATTTTTACCAGAAAACATGTGCCTAAGAAATAACTTTACCTGTATTGTTGCATAAATCTTTCCATGTAGTATAGAAAAATTTGATTGTAATAACCGGAAGTATAAATGTCACTGCCGTGGCTTGCAAAGTTCATCCAAATTAATGCAGAAGGTGATGGGCTTTTTTCGTTATATGTATTCTGAAGTATGATCGCAATTTCCGGAGGAACAATCCCGTCGTGTGTACCATGAAAAATTAAACATGGCGGGCTTGAATCATTAACAAGCGCAACAGGATCAACCAAATCCGGTGTGCCGCCAATTCCCATATTCACAGAAAGTCCATTGGCAGGATAGAATGGTATTATACCTCTGACGTGTAATCTGGAATCAAGCAAGTTTGTATACATTCCGCTGACAATCCCAAGAGCAGCGGCAGTGGATAATTGTCCTCCTGCCGATGCGCCTGTAAAAAAAACAGAATCCAGATCCGCGCCGTATACACCGGCATTGTCAGCAAGAAAGGTTGTAAAAATTCCGATATGGCGGATCATGTCATCAATGCCGAAATTTCCCATAACGTTCCTGTGAACATTGGCGCTGGGAAAGGAAGTACTTCTGTTATTCAGGCCATATTGAATATCAAAGACAACATAACCCAGATTTACAAAGTGCTTATTCGTTGCCGAATAGTTCATCGCTCCTTTTCCGCCTGTAACCCATGCTCCGCCGTGAATACGAATCATGACAGGATTTTTTTCGGGGAACCTGCTTGCGGACGGCATATACACATCAAAATGCAGCCTAATGCCGGTATCAACTCCAGATATGCCTTCATAATAAAGAACATCTTCTATAACATTATAATCACTTGTTGGTGTGTTAAAAAAATAATTCTGCAAAAAAAATTGCTTTGGCTTAAACCCATATCTTTGAATGGCATTTTTATCATCAAGGTAAACGCTTCCAAAAGCCTGACTGTATGCAGTATCAGCATTCCTGATAATTAAAGGAACAGAGGCAAGGGGAACCATGCAGGCAATAAAAATAATTACTCCAATGGACAAAACAATTTTGTTAAAAATACAATGTTTTTTTCTCCATCTTAGTTTAATAATCATAATTGAAGCACTTAATAAAAATAAACCCCAAAAGACTGAATATACAGGGATGAATACTTCTATTATATTTCCCCTTGTACGTCCCAAAAGAATATACACAAGGTAGATCCCGCCAGCCAGACAAAAACTAAGAAGGGTTATTAAAACCCAGCGTAAAATGTTTTTAAATAAACCTGCATGCGCGGGAAACTCCGTTGCATCATGCGCGGGAAGCTTCGTTGCAAAATGTTCTCCAGCTTCGCTGGTTTTTTTACTGTGTATGAAATCCTGTTTGAATTTTAAACCTGCATTTAAAGCTCCAAAAAGAAAAATTACACCATATAAAATTAAAGCAAATATACTTTGCGATGTTTTATTATGTACATCACCGGAAGCAAGTGTATTAAGAAGCGGTATCATCAGCATACTGATAATATGCAGAACAAGATAACAATAACCGGTATAACGGAACCTGCTGTCCATATATGCAAATACAATGTTACCAAGCAGAGAAAATAAAATTATATATCCTGCCAAATTCCAAAACAGATAAGGCGCCGGATTAACTAGATTTATTATAACGCTGATAAACGCCAGAAGATTTAAAGTTAGAATAAACAGACAGAAAATCAATAAAGATTTACTTTTTAATTCATTTTTATTCATAAAATTACCTCATGTTATTTATAGAACTTTCGCCTCCAACATCGTGCCCCAAATTTATTATAAAAACAATTGGTAGTTAATATTCAAAGCTTTTCCTAATTTAATAGCATTTTGCTTTCCAATAGGGCGTCTGCCATTTTCCATATCAGAGATATGCCTTCTGGGAATACCTGTTAACTCAGAAAGTTTAATCTGTGTAATGTTTTCTTTACCCCTTGCTCCAATAAGCATATTGGAAGGCGTTCGTTCTGAAAACAACTCCTTTGCGTTCAGATATTCTTGTTTTTCGTCTAAAAATGTGCAGCCTTGTTTTACAAGATATTTTTTTATATTATCTGCGTTTGATGAAGGGCATGATATAAAAAAATTCATCCTTGAAGTTTTTTTTGCGATCATAATTTTAGATTTAATATGGGGCTTTTTCGTG
>Ga0123356_10006640_pt1 | contig 11658 bp, 11 predicted proteins | sample TergutEmb28metaG_2_FD_92546 | JGI IMG/M metagenome (GOLD analysis project Ga0123356, IMG submission 92546) | Embiratermes neotenicus P3 segment gut microbial communities from Petit-Saut dam, French Guiana - Emb289 P3 | ecosystem: Host-associated > Arthropoda: Insects > Digestive system > Gut ... | reverse complement strand
CGGCCGTGATAAAAACATGTATTTGTTCTCTGGTTACATTTGGTGCAATATCCATTGGCCTGGCTGCTTGCGAGGCGACCTGGACACGGTTATTGATTAGCGTCAGGCTTTCTACTTCTTCACGCAGAGCACTAATACCCAAATTTTTACGAGTAGGATGTATTTGACCACAATCAGGACAAACTTGTGATGTTTTCTTTGCAGGTTTCTTTACTGTTTTATTCACCTTTTTTACTGGTTTTTTTGCTTTTTTCTTTGCCATAATTTCCTCCTAGAATTTATTTTTTGTTTGACCATTCAAAAATAACATTGCCTTTTTCATCAAAAGATTTAGTTCCTTCTAATTTATCATATTCTTCCCAATATTTACGGCTCCATTTGGACTGTAGTTTGTGTACTTCGCAGATATTGGTTTGGCGGTAAAATTCACCTTTCTCGGCAAAAGAACCGCCGATGCACCAAGCACAGGAACTTTCTACCGGGCATTCAAAACACATTTTTGGAGAAATTTTCTCACGGGTTTGTTGACGCACTATTTCAAACCGCTCTTTATGGTTAATTCCATTCCATATATCACCAACAGGAAAGTCTAAATCCCGGCGATGCATTGTATTGGGAGTAAACCGAAAACAAGGATAAATTTTTCCATTTATAGCAAGACAGGGCATGCGGCCAGCTCCACACCAGCCTTTATCGGGGTCACGCATTGGTTCGCCTATGCCAAAGTCTTTGTCAAACATACTGACATGTAAATCTTTGCGATGTTCTAGGATATAGTAAATAGATTTTTCCATTTCGGAATCCAATAATTTCAAATCATCCTCGGTTAATTTCATATCTTCGAAAATGAAATTTATATTTATATGTTGCAGTCTCATTTCTTCGTGCAGAAATTTTATAGATTTGAATAAATATGGAATAGTATCTTTATTGCAAGTTGCTTTTGTTGCAGCGTCTTCTTGTCTCCATTCCATATACCAGTCCCACCATTTAAGTATATCTTTCATGGTGCCGGAGCCGTCTTTCCAGACGCGGTTTTTATCATGTATTTCCGGACATCCGTCTACGCTGACACCGACCGAAAGATTTTCTTTGTATTTCATCATAAAATCTCGTACTTTGGGGTCTTCAAACAGAGTACCATTGGTCGATATGCTGGCACGCCATCGATATGCCCAGTGATGTTTCAGATAAACAGCTTTATATTGATAGTAGGTTAAAATTTTATCCAATAACTCTGGCACCATTAAAGCATCTCCGCCAATAAAATCTAAAATGAGGCCTTGTTGAATCATCCAGCATTCTTCGGTGCCTGTCACCCCGACAGGATCTTTGTCTTCCAAAATAATATCAATAAATTTTTGTGCAAACTCAAAGGGAAGGGTTCCAGGCTTTTTATCAACTTCATAGCAATACTTGCAACGAAGATTACAATCTTCGGTAACCTGAAATGTAATACTTAATCCTGCATAATTTTTTATAGATGGAATCATGATTGGGATTCTGCAGGGTTTATTAAATATAATTTACTGGAATTATAGTCTAAATACAGTTGTTGCAAATTTTCCTTAGCAACAGAATATTTTTTTGCTAAGTTCAACCAAAAAAAGTCTACTAGCGTTTCCGCATCTGCCAATGAAAAAATAGCTTCCCTAAAAAACTTTTTTGTTTCTTCCAGAGAACAAATAAGAGAAGTCATTCCGTCGGGACGGACGGCCTGCTTGGCACAAGAAAGTTTATTTAAAGCAACTTCTAGATTACGAAGATCTTCAGGGGTTAAATCAGCAATAAATTGTTTTGTTATAGAGTTAGGTGTCATAATCACTATATCCACCATCACAACCCATTACCCAACCTGCACAATCTGGCACTTCAGCAGGACGTTCTATGGCCGGAGGTACATACGCAGACTCATCCAATCCTAGATTGCTTGTTGTTATTCTGGGACCACTTGCATTATTATTTGCTCCATCTCTGCTGCCGGCATCAGTGCCATGTCGACTGGTATCTTCGCAACCCATTAAACAACCGGACAGACAGGAGTTATAACAAGAACCAAGACAATTTGTGTTACAATTTAAATTACAGGTTACAACACAATTAAAAGAACAGCCATGGCTACAGTTACTTCCGCAGGAATTACTTGCACAAGCAACGCTGCACCCGCCTGCACAGACAGTTGCACAGAATCCACTACCACAGGCTCCCGCACAAGAATTTTGGCATGCCACAGAGCAACCATTGTAACAGTTTCCTGAGCAGGATCCCGAGCAGGTATTAACACAGCCATTACAAGAACCGCTACCTCCAGTAGCTCCGCATGATGCATGACAAAGTCCAGAACAACGATTTTGTCCGCAGCTATTTGCACAGTCCTGCCGTGCTTGTCCTGTGCAAGCATATCCACAAGTTCTATTAGAACAAATAGCTCCACAGGTTCGAGCACAATCTGTCTGACAGCCTCCAGAGCAGATATCTCCGCAATTGCCTTTACATAGCATAGTGCAGTGAGCACCGCAGTTTCTACCGCATTCAGAACTGCAACCGCCGGTACACCGTGCGTCATTTGCAGCGTCATCAATAACCTGCCGGACTTCTTCTAAATGCTGGGCTTTTAATTGTGTGCCCAGAGATAGTGTTTCTCCAAAAGTAAACAGAGTAGTAGTTGTAGCAGTTGTAGCAGTTGAACTTCCGGTACGACTGTAATTAACCAGTCCATGAGTCGCATTGCGTAAATCTGTTAATTGAGATGCCTGCATACGGTCCCCTATTTCTACTGCGAGAGGAACTGTATTAGGATAGGCTAGATTTGATACAGCCCTTCCTGCATTGTTATTTTGGGAGTAGTTGATACGCAAATCTCTTTGCTCATCAAGATTCGCACGAGTTTGATTATAATCCGAAGCCCTTGCTTCTTGTCCTTTTAGGCTTTTTTTTAGGCCGCTATTTTCCCAGCCTTCCCCATAATTTTTATATCTTTTGGTGCTCATAAATCAATCCTCCCAAGTCAACTGGTTAATACTTTTTTGCAATAATTTCTTTGGCCATGTTATTGCCAAGCTTTGCGGCAATAAGAGAATCTTCTTTAGCTCCGGCAGAATCTTCCAGTAAGTCTTTTGTTTTTCCGCGAAAAAGATAAGCATAATCATTCTCGGGATTTAACTCTATGTATGTATTTAAATCAGACAAGGCAGAAACAAATTCCTCTACTCTAATCCTTACGACTCCTCGATATAAATATGCAAGAGAATTTTTTGGCTCGAGTCTTATTGCTGTTGTAAAATCATCAATGGCACCAAAATAATCATCGGTAATGATTATTTCATGCAATACTAACTGCGAGCCATTGAGCGTTACTGTATTTTCAAGGTTTTGGCAAAAAGATACTTTTGCAATCCCGCTTTGGACATATTCTTCAGGAGTCATTTGGGAAAAAAATCTATCTTCGTTCATTTCTTCATTCATAGAAATGATATCTTCCGTACCCATACTAATTCCTCCCAAAATAAGAATAGAAACCAAGAAAGTTATAAAATTCTTTCGTGAACGAAAAGAAAACATACTCAATAACCTCCCCCTATTTCCATACAAGCAAGTATCGCCATACTAGCCTGCAATCTTGCATTGATTTTTTCTGTTCAAAATCCAACGCAGGGATAGAATAAGATAGAATTATAGTACGATGTCAAGATATATTTAACAGATAGCCAGGCTAATGCCAAACCGGCTGGATTAGCTTATTAAGTTCGGCCGTAAAGTGGGCAAACTCTTTTTCACCGGATTCGGTAGTTTCTATATCTGATGTTTTTTGGGCTAAAACCTCAGATATTTTTTGGACGATTTGTTGCTCAGAAAGGCCTTTCATTCGATAAATCTCTTTTACCCGCTGTATAGCCCGTGCGGGGTTTTCTATTTCACAAATCCGTTCATAGGCAGTTTGAGCCAACCAGAGCCGCCAATGCTCCACCTGTTTATTGGGCATGGATTGTATAAGGCGGAAAAATCCCAGGGTATTGATGCATAAAAGCTTATGTTTTCCCTGCGGGGTTTCCAGTGGCAAAAGTTTGACCAGGGTCGGCCAAATCCGTGCTAGGCTATGATCCCGCCGACGCAAGTCCAGTAAATAGTGGCGTGGCCGCTTGGAACGCAAAAGCCCGGCGACAATATCCGTTAGGCAAAACCACCAATCATTATCATAAAAAACGCTCCGAATACTTTTATCTTTGAATATAGTCAGACGATTTGGCTGCGTTGTGGTGGATGATGCCGGAGAGGTGCGGGTGGTAGTTTCTATGGGTTCTGCAAATAGTTTATCAAAATCTCCGGTTTGTTCGAGGGTCTGGGCGATACGCAATAAAGACTTTAGAGATATTTCGCCGCCCCGTTCAAAGCGTTTGACGGAGCCAAAACTAACCCCGGATTGTCTGGATAATTCTTGTTGAGACAGTTTTTGGTTCTTACGATGTGCCCGGACTCGTTGGGCGAGTTTTTTCATAATGGCCAATATATTATCCATAAACACAAGTGTAGCGGATAGAATAATCAAAGGCAAGTCGGAATGTTTTGGCTAATATATTAGCTATTTTGTATATGCGGTTTATTTATAGATGATAACGGAAGTGCTCATGAATAAGCTTCTTTTCTTGAGGGTATTGTTCGATTAAGGCTGCCAGTCTAAAACATTCCGTAATAAGTGCTTTGTTAAAAGCGCATTCCACGGAAATATCTCCATTATTTATATCCCGCCAAACGGGACATGGCCCACCGCAAAGATAACGGTACTTGCAAAAACGACAGGATTCCAGTTCGTCTACCGGGGGGGCAAGATTTTTGTCCCAGTTCACCCGTTTATAAATATTACCTAATTTATTTCTCTTTCGGCCGGCATAGGTATCGCAAGGATAGGCATCGCCATTGTTTCGCACTGAGCACATGCCATATCCGCCGCCGCAACGCCGTATTACGCTTCGATTAATCATAATCCGCCCCAAAAACTTCCCGGCATAATCAAACCGGTTGCAGATGGATAACAATCTTTCCAGTCGTCCCTGGGCAATATCTTCTGCCAATAGTGCAAAGAGTTTTCTATAACCCTTTAGCACTTTGGGTAAATTCTTTTTATTCAACGCATAAGGCTGGTCAGTTTCAGAGCGCAGAGGTTTGATATAAATTTGCCGAAAACCGGTATCCCATAATTCTGTAAATACTCTGGAAACATCTGGATTGAGACCGGAAATAGTTGCATGAACACTGCGTTCATTAGTCCATTCCGGCCGGGCAAAAATTTTCTGATAATTGGCTATTGCTCGTTCAAAAGTTTTTTCACCCCGGCCGGCATTGGTATATTCCGCACCGCCATCGAGGCTTAGACCCAGCCAACAATTATGTTTGCGCAGCCAGTCGATAATTTTATCGTTCAATAAAAGACCGTTGGTTACAATGCCCATATTGGCCGGAGTTTTTTTATATTTTTTGGCAATTTTTTGATTGAGTGCCCACAATTTTTTATATTTATCAAAAAACAATAATGGTTCACCGGAATAATTAAAATCAATCATCGCAATAGTTTGATGTGCTTGTTTATAAATACTCTCCAATACATCAGCAGCAAAATGTAATGAGAAAGGTTTTTCTTTGGCCGGGGAGATATTTCGATTAAAACAATACAAACATTTCAAATTACATTTTGAGTCTCCAAAAAAAGAAATACTCATGTTATACGGATCACTATTATTTTTTATTTTGGCTGGCACGAAGCTAAAACAGTGCAATATAAATTTTTGTAATTCCGGTCGCGAATTTTTTAAACTTTTGTAATAAGTCAGCCAGTACCGTTCGGCCGGTTGATCATCCTGCCCAGCAGTTTGTTTTTGGATTTTTTGCAGTGCCTTAATTTCTGCAGTGGTTGCCGTAAGAAACATTTTAGTTTGCGGAGAATAAATTAGCGGAGGCATATTTGCTGTATTGGCAAAAGCTCTTGGGGGCACAATAACAAGATTATTTAGATTGGCAAAAAGCATTATATTTGTATTCTAGCAAAAAACTCGCGGGTGTCTGTGTCTAAGGTTATATATTTTGCCAAAGAATATTTAGTTTGGAGTTTTTGCCAATTGGCACGATCCATTATTTTTAGTTCAGCCTTGAGTTCAATGGCACTGCGCAGATAGTTTAAACATTTTTCATCCGACATATTGTCCGGCAGAAATTTGGGATTAAGTGCATTTTCTACGGCTTTTTTTTGAGCCTTAATCAATAAAACTTTTTTTAATTCTTCTTCGGAGCAAAACTTATTTAAATATTCGCGTTTTTCCACAGCTGGACGAAACCTCACAATTATTAGGTTATACAGATTATACAATAAATTATTTTTCAAACCAAAGCGGGTCTGTAATTTTTACGGGAATCATATTATGCTTTTTGTGCAGGAGATTTTATTAGCAATGCCAAAAATATCCGTAATAATTCCGATTTATAATACTCAGAAATGGTTGTCGGTCTGCTTGGATAGTGTAATTGGCCAGTCTGTAAAAGAATTGGAAATTATCTGTGTTGATGACGGTTCAACGGATGATTCTGCCAAGATATTACAAGAATATGCCAAAAAAGATTCCCGAATTAAAATTATTACCCAGTCAAATCAAGGCCCAGCGATTGCTAGAAATACCGGCCTAACGACGGCCAAGGGCGAGTATGTTTATTTTCTGGATAGCGATGATTATTTAGTAAATGACACGGCGTTGGAGTTTTTATATGAACTTAGTTCTGATCAGAAGCTGGATATTTTATTTTTTGACAGAATATTTGCAGTTCCGCCCGAGCAATCAGACAAAATAGACTGTACTAAAAAAAGCCGAAAAAAAGAATACCCAGAAGTAGTGGACGGCCTGACCATGTTTGAGCAAATGTTCTGGAATAGGGATTATCGCGGTGTATTGTGGCTGCAGTTTTTTAACCGGAATTTTTTAAAAACCGCGGGTTTAACTTTTTGTCCTGGTGCTCATTCCGAAGACGATCTTTTTTGTCTGCAGGCGATATTATTTGCCCAAAGATGCCGCTCTACTCAAAACCAGCTGATTGCCTATCGGCTCTATCGCGAAGGTTCAATCATGGCTCAAGCCAGAAAAAACAGAGAGTATTTACAAGGACGCTTGATTGGCTTGCGGGAAATACTGAAATTGGGGCAAGAAAAATCTTTAATTTCTAATTACAGAATAACAGATGCTATAAACATAATTCTCAACAATCATAAGGATTATATATACAGTCTTTATGAGTCATTGCCTGAAAGTGAAAGACAAAAAATAAAAACTCCTTCGGCAGTAGAACGTGAAATTTTGAACGAATGTATCCGCCGCCCCAGTGTTTCGGTAATTATTCCGGTTTATAATACCGAGCAGTATTTGCCGCAATGCCTAGACAGCGTAATTAAACAATCAATGGAGTTGCTGGAAATAATTTGTGTTAATGATGGCTCGACAGATAATTCAGAACAAATTTTGCAAAAATATGCCGCCCAAGATAGCCGTATAAAAGTTATTTCTCAGAAAAATCAGGGACAATCTGTGGCTAGAAATACTGGGCTTTTTGCCTCCCGTGGAGAATATATTTATTTTTTAAATAGCGATGATTTTTTATTAGAGGAAGCGGTACTGCCTGATTTGTATGACTTTAGCAAACAAAAAGGGCTGGATATTTTATATTTTGAAGCTAAGCCGATTTTGCCGCTTGACCCTGCAGACGAATTTTGGAGAGTTCGGAGCAAAGAATATTCTGCGGTAATATCTGGTCCGGAATTGTTTTATCAAATGAATACCAATCAGGATTATCGAACGGCAAGCTGGTTGCAGTTTTTTCGCGGCAATTTTCTAAAGAAAAATTCTCTAAAATTTTATCCCAGAGTATGCGGCGAAGATAATATGTTTTCTTTAAAAAGTATATTATTGGCCCAAAAAACGGCACACTGGAAAAAACAGCTAATTGCTTCTCGGGCAAATCGGGAAGACTCGCACATGTCCAGGTATTATTTTAAAGCACAGGGTCTTAGAGACTTGCTTATTTTCTTGCGGGAAATAAATATTTTTTTACAAAAAAAACCATTACCGCCGCCTGTTTTGATGATGACAGAAAGTATATTGAGAGACTATGCCGATTATGCCAGAAAGGCTTATTATCGGTTGCCATTGGAGGAAAGATTAAAAATAAAAAAATTTTCCGAAAAAGAGCGAAAAACTTTTTTAGAGATTTTGCCGGATGAAAAAGCTGTGGTTTTTCCGGAATAAAGTCTGATATTTAATAGGTTTGTAATTATATAGTATAATTTTTATATGACGGAGAAAAAATTGAACGAATTAATATCAGTAATAGTTACTGTGCATAGTGTGAAAAAATATTTAAAAAAATGCCTGGAAAGCATTGTCTCTCAAACGCATCGGGCTTTGGAGATAATCATAGTTGATGACGGCTCGCCGGATAATTCCGCAAAAATATATTCTGAATATGCCCGGCGTGATGAACGAATAAAAATAATCCGTCAGAGAAACAAAGGAGTTGCCGCGGCACGCAATGCCGGACTAGCAGCCGCAACCGGAAAATATGTGCATTTTATAGATGGTGATGATTATTTGGCCGGCAAAGATTATTATGTAAAAATGTTAACTGCGGCACTAAAAGCGGGCTCAGACATTACTGTTTCTGGATTTCGCTGGCAAGCAAAACGAAAAACCATCGGCACAAAACGCTTAAAGACCGTGAAGGAAATGCCCGGTAAAATAAAAGTTATGAATGAATATCCGGCGGTTTGGCGGTATTTATTCAATAAATCATTTTTGGATTTTCAACGGATTCGTTTTGACCAGGTACTCAGGGGTGCCGGCGGAGAAGATTCGATTTTTGCTCTACAGGCACTATACTTTGCCAACAAATTAACATTGGTACCCGAAACAGTATATTTTTATAGAAAAAATCCTAATTCTATCTGTAATACAAAATGTCTGAAACGTATAAAACAATTAGAAAGCAATAATGTATATGCCCAGAAGAAACTTTATAAATTTGCCGAAACTTATCAATTCAGTTTAGCCAATCTAAACCGTTGGTTTGTGCCGGAACACCTGATGACCGCGAGATAGTGTTGAATAAAGAAAATGGTATACTAAAAACATGGCTAAAAACGATTTAATCGGTCTCTCTCTCTGGGAAGCCTATTCCAAAAAAGTTCATGACCGAATGAATGATCCCGTGCATCGCGGTTCGTTTACAGATAAAGACGCACAAGCACAAAAATGTAAATTGGTCATGGCCGACTTTGGTGATGCCTCTTGCGGCGACTCGATACAGCTTTTCTGGCTGGTTGACCCGGCAACAGATATTATTAAAGATGCCCGCTTTTTATCTTTTGGCTGCGGCACAGCGATTGCCAGTGCCGATGTTATGGCCGAACTTACTATCGGCCGCAAAGTCGATGAAGCGGCGTTAGTTACTAATCTCGATGTAGAAAAAGCCTTGCGCGATGACCCCGATACTCCGGCTTTTCCGGGACAAAAAATGCATTGTTCGGTCATGGCCTATGATGTTCTCAAACGAGCGGCCGCCAAATACAAAAACATAGATATTAGTGAAATCGAAGATCAGGAAATAGTTTGTGAATGTGCACGGGTAACGCAGGGCATGGTTACAGAGGCGATACAAATGAATAATCTAAAAACTATCGAAGATATCACCCGTTATACCAAAGCCGGTGGTTATTGCAAATCCTGTATACAGCCTGGCGGTCATGAACAGAGAAAATATTATCTGGAAGATATTTTGCGTGAAGTGCATCAGAAAATGGGCGTGGCGGAAAAACAATCCTTTGCCGATTTACCCAAAGCCAAACAATTTAAACTGGTTGAAGACATACTGGCAAAATATCTTGCACCGATATTGGCTAAAGATAAAGGCGGAGTAGACCTGGCCGATATAAAAGGCAAAGAAGTGCAGATTATTTACAAAGGTGCTTGTCACGGTTGTGCCAGTGCAGAAACCGGCACTCTGAAAATGATTGAAAGCACCTTGCGCGAAAAAATAGATTCAGAAATAACGGTTAAGGTTTATCAATAACTAAAAGGCGAAGCGAATATTGTCGGCGTAGCGGAAACGGGAATTGCCAATCTATATGATGCTTTATAGTGTAAAATACACCTTATGAAATCTACCGAAAACGACCGTTTGGAATATAAAGAAAAACTGACAGATGATTTAAAGTTGGAAATCACAGCGATTTCTTTCTTAAATCATAAAGGCGGAGATATTTGTTTTGGTGTAACTGATGATGGTCAGGTTGTCGGAGTCTCAAAATCTGACGATCTTCAAAACCGTATAACAAATCGTTTAATGGATAACATATCTCCAAGTGTCGTTGGCTTGCTGGAGGTTTTTACCGAAAAACGCCAAGGCAAAACTATTGTTATCGCCCGTTTAGCCAGTGGTGTTGATACACCATATTACCTCAAGAAGTTTGGACGCACTCCGAAAGGCTGCTATATCCGCATAGGCAGTTCTAATCGTGCCATGGATCTGAAACAGATAAATAAACTATTGGGACAACGGCATATTTTACCATTAGCTGAAATTAGATCCCGTAATCAAGATTTAACATTTACACAGCTGAAATTCTACTATGTCAGCAAAAAACTACCCTGGAATGACAAGCATTTTGCTAAGAATTTTGGTTTTTTAACTGAAGAAGGCAAATACAATTACCTTGCCTATATGTTTGCGGATGAAAATCGGGTTTCTGTTCGTGTGCCTCGTTTTGCTGGAACAGATAAAGCATCTGGACTTATCCAAAACGAAGAATACGGCGATTGTTGTTTACTGACTGCCATAAACAAGGTTTTGGAAAAACTGGAAGTCTTCAATGCAACCCAAGCACGAATAGAGTACCCTCGAAGAGTTGAACAAAAATATGTTGATTCAAAAGCCCTGCGTGAAGCTGTAATAAATGCGTTTGCTCACAATGACTATTCCAATGAAGACACACCAGTTTGCGAAATTTATGATGATAAATTTGTAATAGTGAGTTATGGAAATCCGTTGGATACCATGAATGAAGAAGATTTTTTTACAGGATATTCTAAGCCACGCAATCCGTTGATTATGCGAATATTTCATAATCTAAATTATGTAGAACACAATGGTGTTGGCAATCCGTATATCGTAGAAACTTATGGTCGTAAAGTATTTGGTTTTTCCAAGGCTGGCACACGTGTAACATTGAAATTTGATAAGAGTATGGAAGAAGCAGAGAAAAGCAATTTAGGAAACGCCCAGAAAACTAGGGAGAAAACTAGGGAGAAAACTAGGGAGAAACTTTTGGATATAATCAGACAAAAACCATCCGTAACAACTCAGGAAATAGCAAATGCTTTGAATCTTACTACCAAAGGGATTGAATGGAATCTAAAAAAGTTAAAAACCGAAGGTGTAATCCGCCGTGTAGGTGCAGACAAGGGTGGGCATTGGGAAGTGATTAAGTAAAAATTTGTTTTGAGATTTCTCCATGACAGCGAGCTGGAGGGAGCGACTCCGCACCCGGAAGATAGGGGGCTCGGTCTTTAATTACTAATTTACCAAACAATAAAACCTATATAGAATGTGCACATGGGTTTTTCTATTGGT
>Ga0123356_10006639_pt1 | contig 11660 bp, 9 predicted proteins | sample TergutEmb28metaG_2_FD_92546 | JGI IMG/M metagenome (GOLD analysis project Ga0123356, IMG submission 92546) | Embiratermes neotenicus P3 segment gut microbial communities from Petit-Saut dam, French Guiana - Emb289 P3 | ecosystem: Host-associated > Arthropoda: Insects > Digestive system > Gut ... | reverse complement strand
GGGTTGCCACAACCCATTGACGAGTCAGGCGACCGGGTCTATTTTGGACTGGCTCTCTTTAGCAACATACAACATAACCCATTCAGCGGCCGGCCGTTCATCGGCAGCGAAGGGAGGGAATCATGAATCCGCATTTGCGTGTCCTCGCGGGTACGACGCTCCTGGCGGCCATGCTTCTGGCGACGTTCAACGTGGCGCGCGCGCCTTCAACCAGCGTGGCGTTGCGACCGCTGGCAGTGGAGGCGCCGGACAGCCCCGTCGCACCCAATGCCGTACCTGCCTGCACTTCGCCGGCGCCGGTCATCAGGTCAGGCTCATTTCACTGCTATACGCCCGCTCAGATTGCTGCCGCGTACGGCGTGGACAAGCTGCACGCGGCTGGCCTGATGGGCCAGGGCCAGACGATCGTGCTGGTAGACTCATACGGGGACCCGACGGCGGCACAAGATCTGCAATTCTTCCACGACACCTTCTTCCCGACTCTGCCGAATCCTAACTTTACCCAATGGACTCCGCTGGGCAACCCGGCAGCGAATTACACCTGCACGAAGTCAAGGGGCCTTTCCGGCCCGTGTTCGGCTGCGTCGTGGTCGGTAGAGGCGACCCTCGACATCCAGTGGGCATACGCCATGGCGCCGCTGGCCCACATTGTGCTGCTCGCCACTCCACCGGCGGAAACGCTCGGTGTTCAGGGACTCCCTAACCTGTTCAAGGCAATGCAGATGGCGATCGACGCCTACCCGCCCGGCACCGTGTTCTCCCAGAGCTTCGGGCTGGCTGAGCAAACATTCGGCGGCGCGGCGCTGACGCAGATGCAGCGATTCAATGCGACCTACCAGAACGGCATCGCCAAGGGCGATACGTTCGTCGCAGCGTCTGGCGACGAGGGCAACGGTGGCGCGGCCAAGCAACACAAGGAGTCCACGACGCAATCGACGAACGCGGTCGGCTTCCCGGCGGTGAGTCCTGTGGTCACAGCGGTGGGCGGTACGCAACTGATGCTCGGGTGGATACTGGCGCCTACGAGCTCGAACCCACTCAATTTCGTCGCCTCGAGTACCAACACCGAAGCGCTGTGGAACGAGTGCTTCATCTTCGGCGGCGGCAACTGCGTGACCGGCGGTGGGACGAGCAGCTTCTTCAGCGCACCGTCCTGGCAGTTTGGTCAAGTCTCGGTCAACGGCGGCATGCGTTCGCTCCCCGACCTCGCGTGGAACGCGGCCGTCAACGGGGGCGTGTTGATCTATACGACGCAATATCCTGCGGTGGTCCGTCAAGGCTGGCACATCGAGGGCGGCACGAGTGCGGCGAGTCCGCAGATGGCCGGGATCATTGCGCTCGCGAATCAGGCGCGCGCGGCGGCGGGCAAGGCGCCGCTTGGCCTCATGGGTCCGCACATTTACGTGCTTGGCAACATGGACGCCTCGGCTCCGGATGCGAGCTTCGACGGGAATGGCACGAGTTACTTCCGCGATATCGTGCCGCAGACGTTCGTCGGGCCGGACGGGACGACGCTCACTTTGAACAACAACCAGTGGTTCGATCCGGCCCCGCCGTACTTCGCGGCGCCTGGCTACGACTTGACGACGGGGTTTGGCTCGCCGCGCGCGGACCGCTTCGTCGCTGCGCTGGCGGCGCAGCCCTGATCGTGCGCAAGTATGAGAGCGTTGATGGCGAAGGAACGGTGAATGAAGGGCGCATTCGCCACCGAGGCTTTGCCTCCATGAGTGCCGCGCAGCGGCGGCAGATCGCGAGCATGGGCGGCAAGGCCGTGCCCAACGAGAAGCGCAGTTTCTCGCAGAACCGGCGGCTGGCAGCGGAAGCCGGACGCAAGGGTGGGCAGAGCGTTCCGGGCTCGAAGCGTAGCTTCTCGCAGAATCGCGAGCTGGCTACGGTCGCCGGCCGCAAGGGCGGACAGAGTGTACCGGACGAAAAACGCAGCTTCTCCCAGCATCCCGCGCTGGCGGTCGAGGCGGGCCGCAAGGGTGGACGGGCCAGCCACGGAGGCGGCACCCGCCGGAGCTGACAGCGGTCCTCAGGTACCGGACCCTTCACGGTCGCTCCGCTCGCCGTCGTTATGTTAAAGATCGGGTAACCACCACCCGGCGAGGTCGCGGCCTTCGCCGGGGAGCCACAACTGTGCCTCTTGCTGAGGGAGCGAGGTCGACGAACAGCTTCGTGCTGGCGGCGGTGCCGTCCGACCGCCAGATCTGCGCACCGTGACTGCCATCCGCCTTATTGGCCGGTCCGCTGACCCTGGGCGAAACCGCGCTCTTCTTCGTCAATGAGGCGCAAGGTGTCGAGCCCTGGACCACGAATGGCACCGTATCGGGGACGAGGCGCCTTGCCAACATCTCGCCGGATTTGCAGACCTACGTCGATTGGCTGATTCCCTTCGGCCCCGGTGCCGCTCGACCCGACGCAACGGCTCGCCATCGGCCCGAGACTGTTCTTCGTCGGCACGACGCCGGGCATCGGAGACGAGTATGGATTTATGAACACTGCTTCGGAGCGACCCGTTATCCGGGCTCAGGGAGCACGGTCTGCAGGCATACGCCGCACTGACCGAGGAATGCCGGTTGGTCGCACGCTCTGCTCGGGTCGGTAGCCCGCTAAACGGGCACGCGCGGGAAGTGTGTCTTCAGAGACGATAGTCCTCTTGCCGCTGCGCGTAGTCGATGAAGAAGTCGAGCGCCGCGGGGTCTGACACGCCGCTGCGGTTGGCGGCCTGCTCGCCAGGCACGCCCATCAGGATCCGGCGCACCGGCACTTCCATCTTCTTGCCGGTGAGAGTGTAGGGGATTCCGGGCACGGCATAGATCCTGTCGGGCACGTGGCGTGGTGTGTATTCGCGGCGCAGTGTGTCGCGGATCCTTTGCTCGAGACCGGCGTCGAGCACGGCGCCCGGGGCGAGCTTCACGAACAGCGGCATGAAGAACCCGCCCGCCGGCAGATCGAGGTTGACGATGAGCGCATCCTGTATTTCGGGAACAAGTCCGAGCGTGCGATAGACCTCGGCGGTGCCGATCCTGATGCCGTAGCGGTTGAGGGTGGCGTCCGAGCGCCCCAGCACGCGGCAGCGTCCCTGCCCATCGATCATGAAGAAGTCGCCGTGACGCCATACGCCGGGGTACTCGCGGAAGTAGGTGTCGAGATAGCGCCGGTTGTCCGGATCGTTCCAGAAGCGCAGCGGCATCGAGGGCATGGGCTCGGTCAGCACGAGCTCCCCGACCTCGTCGATGACGCTCTCGCCGCGCGCGTTGTAGGCTCTGACCGAGACACCGAGCGAGGGCGCCTGGATCTCCCCGGCGCGCACCGGCACCGTGGGCACCCCGCCGACGAACCCCGTGCAGCAGTCGGTGCCGCCACTGCCGTTGGCGACCCAGAGGTCCGCTTTCACGTTGCGGTAGAACCAGGCCATGGTCTCGGGACTCGCCGGCGAGCCGGCGAGATTGACGGTGCGCAGCGCCTCCAGCCGGTAGCGCTCGCGCGGCACGATCCCCGCGCGGCTCAGATGGTCGACGTAGCTGGGGCTCGCGCCGAAGGAGGCAATCCCTGCCTCGTCCGCCATCTTCCACAGTGCATCGGGCGCCGGGTACGCCGGGTGCCCGTCATAGAGGACCGGCACCGCGGCGGCGAGCGGTGTGCCGGTGATGAAGTTCCAGAGCATCCAACCGCTGGTGGTGAAAAAGAACACGCGGTCGGCCGGCTGCAGGTCGAAGTGAAACGTCGCGTTCTTCAGCGTCTCGAGAAGGATGCCCCCGTGACCGTGGACGATCGGCTTCGGCAGTCCCGTGGTACCCGAGGAGAACAGCGTCCACAGCGGATGATCGAAGGGCAGCTGCTCGTAGCGGAACTCTGTGGCGGCGACCGGCGGCCGATCCAACAGTGTCCGCCATTGCAGCGCCGCGGGGTGCGGCAACGTGCTGTCGTCAGGGTTGAGTCGCGGCAGGTAGATCAGATGTTCCAGCGAGGGAAGTCCTGCGGCGATGCGGGCGAGCTCCGCCCGACGGTCGAAGCTCTTGCCGCCGTAACGATAGCCGTCGATGGCGAACAGCAGCCGCGGTGACAGCTGTTCGAGCCGGTCGAGCGTGCCGCGCTCGCCGAAATCCGGCGAGCAGCACGCCCAGACCGCCCCGATCGCCGTGGTCGCCAGCATGGCGATCATGGTCTCGGGGATGTTGGGCATCCACGCGGCCACGCGGTCCCCGGGCTCGATGCCGAGCGTGCGCAGCGCAGTCGCGAGCGTGCGCACGCGGTTGCCGAGTTCCTCCCAGCTGAGCGCCGTGAGCGGCTGGGTCTCGCTCAGGTGCAGAAGCACCGTACCCCCTGACGGCTCACGGCGCAGCAGGTGCTGCGCGTAGTTCAGGCGGGCGCCCGGGAACCATTCGGCGCCGGGCATGCCCCGCCGCCCGAGCACGCGCGTGTACGGTGCCGAGGACTCGATGCGGAAGTAGTCCCACAGTGCCTGCCAGAACCCTTCGAGGTCCTCGACCGACCAGCGCCACAGGGCGCTGTAGTCGCTGAAGCGCCGGCCACGCTCGCGTGCGAGCCAGTCGGCGAAGGCCGTCACGTTGGCGCGGCGGATGCGCTCGGCCCCCGGCGTCCACAGGAGCTCACCTGGCTGCATGATCGGCTCGTCCCCGGTTCCCCGGAAATTGTAAAACAGGAAAACCCGCCCGCGGGGCTCCTTTGCACTGTAAGTTGACTGTCGTTGCACCCTGCATGCTCGCCGCCTGACCGATCTCGGCGTACGCTTTGGAGGATCAGTCATGCGCCCCGGCGCCATCGGCCGGCCGCACACGGCGCCGGCCAGCGGGGGCGGGGAGAGCCACCATTAATACGCACACGTCTGCCAAAGCCTTTCCGGCTCCGAGCTCGCTCACGGTGGTTCCCGGTACGGAAGCGGCGCAGGCCGCTTATCCCTACTACATGCAGTTCACCGCCGCCGACGACGGGCGGTTCTGGTTCTACAACTCGATGCATTTCCCGGAACCGATGTCCGCCTTCGACATGGTGACCGCGGAAGCCGCGTACTGTGCGCTCGGCTCCTCCACCACGCGCGTGCACTGCATTCCGACCACGCTCGGCATCGATTACCGGATCATCAACGGGCGGGTGTATATCGGGGGCAATGCGGTGACGGATCCCGCCGAGATCGCCCGGCGTACGGAGGAATTCCAGCAGCGCGCCTTCTACTACTACGGCAACTGGGAGCGCCTCTACGCGCAGTGGCGCGAGAAAATGCTGGCGCTGATCCGCGAGGCCCAGGCCTTCCCGAAGCTCGAGCTGCCGGAGCTCGAGCCGCTCGCGAACGTGCACGCCGGACGCGGCATCGCTGCCAACCACCAGCTCCTCGAGATCTACCAGAAGACGCTCGAGGGCTACTTCCGCATGTGGCATCATCACTTCGAGTTCCTGCTCCTCGGCTACGGGGCGTACATGACCTTCTTCGCCTTCTGCAAGAAGGCCTTCCCGGAAATCAGCGACCAGACCGTCGCGCGCATGGTGGCGGGTATCGAGGCGGAGATCTTCCGTCCCGACGAGGAGGTGCGCCGTCTGGCACGCCGCGCGGTGGAGCTCGGGGTCGACGCCGAGTTCCAGGACGGGCGCACGCCGCAGGCGATCATGGCGGCGCTCGAGTCGCGCGGCCCCGCCGGTCGCAGCTGGCTGGAGGAGCTCGCGACCTCGCGCGATCCGTGGTTCAACATCAACGTCGGCGACGGCTTCTACCATTACCACCGCTCGTGGAACGACGACCTGTCCATGCCTTTCGCGGGATTCCCGGGCTACATCGCGCGCATCCAGGCGGGCGAGTCGCTCGAGCGGCCCATCGAGGCATTGCAGGCGCAGCGCCGCCAGTTGATCCAGGACTACCGCGAGCTGCTCGGCTCGGATGAGGAGCGCGCGGCCTACGATCAGATGATCGGCCTCGCCCACCGCGTGTTCCCGTACGTCGAGGGACACAAGTTCTATTGCGAGCACTGGTACACGAACCTTTTCTTCAACAAGATCCGCGAGTTTGGCGCGCTGCTCGCGAGCCACGGGTTCTTCGCGCGCGAGGAGGATGTCTTCCAGCTGACGCACTACGAGGTCGAAGCCGCGATCATCGACCTGATGACTTCCTGGTCCAACGGCTCGCCGCCCCGGGGTCCGCAGCACTGGCCGCGGATCGTCGCCGCGCGGCGCGCGGCAATCGCCGAGTGGGCGAAGCACAGCACGCCACCGGCGCTGGGTCCCGTGCCCGAAGTGATCGACGATCCCGCGATCGTCATGCTCTGGGGCATTACCCGCGAAAGCCTGGATGCGTGGCTCGGCGCCGGCAGCGATGGGGCGAGCGGTGAGCTGCGCGGGTTCGCCGCCTCCAGCGGCGTCGTCGAGGGGCCGGCCTGCGTCGTGAAGTCGGTGGAGGAGATCGCGCGGGTACGCACCGGCGACATCCTGGTGTGCCCGATCACTAATCCAACGTGGGCGCCGATTTTCCAGAAGATCGCCGGTGCGGTGTCCGACATCGGCGGGTCGATGAGCCACGCCGCCATCGTGGCACGCGAGTTTGGTCTGCCCGCGGTGGTCGGCACCGGAACCGCAACGACCCGCATCAAGGACGGTCAGCGCATTCGCGTGGACGGCGGTCGGGGCATCGTCACGCTGCTGTCGTAGGTCGGGCCTGATGGTTGGCAGCGGGTACATCGCCTGGTTCGAGGACATCGGGCTCGCCGACCGGGAGCAGGTCGGCGGCAAGGGCGCGAGCCTGGGTGAGCTGCAGCGGGCGGGTATAGCCGTGCCACCGGGCTATGTGGTGAGAACCGCTGCGTTCGAGCGCTTCCTGGCATCGCTCGAGCGTGAGGCACCCGTGCGCGCCTTGGTCGGCGCGCTCGCAGCGGAAGATCTCGCGGCGGTAACGGCGTGCTCGCAAGCCCTGCGGCGCCGCATCGAGCAATCCGAGCTCCCGGAGGAGGTGCTCACAGAGCTCAGCAGCGCCCATGCCCGGCTGCTGCGCGAGACGCCGGCACGGGCGGTCGCGGTGCGCTCATCGGCCACGTGCGAGGACGCCCTCGAAGCGAGTTTCGCCGGTCTCCAGGACACCTACCTCTGGATCAAGGGTGCCGCGCAACTGGCCGAGCGCCTGCGCAGCTGCTGGTCGAGCCTCTATTCGGTGGAATCCATCAGCTATCGCCTGCAGCACCGCCTTCCCGAAGAGCGCGTCGCGATGGCGGTGGTGGTGCAGCACATGGTCGATGCGCGCACGGCAGGCGTGATGTTCACGCGCAGCCCAACGACCGGCGACCGCTCGGTCGTGACGATCGAGGGCGCCTGGGGTCTCGGTTCCGCCGTGGTCGGCGGGGAGGTGACTCCCGATCGCTGGGTGCTTGGCAAGATCACCGGGGAGATCTCGGCCCGCGAGATTTCCGACAAGTCCCTGCAGCACGCTCCGGCCGGCGAGGGCGGTGTGCGAGCCGTCGCGGTTGGCGAGGAGCGCCGGCGCGCCCCGTGCCTGAACGACGAGGAGCTGCAGCAGTTGCGAGCGCTTGCCCGGCAGATCGAGCGTCATTACGGGCGGGCGCAGGACATCGAGTGGGCGGTCGAGCGCGAGAGCGGCACCATTCTGCTGTTGCAAAGCCGGCCGGAGACGGTCTGGTCGGCGCGCGAAGCGGCGCCCATCGCGAAGCACGAGGCGGATCCGCTCATGCACCTGATGTCCATCTTTGGAAGCCGTCAGTGCCGCTGACCGCTCAGGATGTCGCGGAGATCACCCGGCTGCTGGAGGAGTCGGAGTTCGATGAGCTGCACATCGAGCACGAGGGTCTGAAGCTGACGCTGAGGCGCAGCGCTTCTCGCCACGCGCCAACGCCACTCGCGCCGGCTCAGCCCGCAGCCGTGCACGCGGAGCCGGCGGCCGTGGACCCGGTGGCCGTGGACGCTGCGGACACCGCGCCGCGCACGCGCGCGGAGCCGCGCGGCGCGCCGCCGGCCGCCAGCGCGCACGGCTCGCGGCTCAGCGTCACGTCCCCGCTGGTGGGGATCTTCTACCGCGCGGCGAAGCCGGGAGCGCCTGCCTATGTCGAGGTCGGCTCGGCGGTAGAGGAGGACACCATCGTCGGCATCATCGAAGTGATGAAGCTCATGAATACCGTACGCGCCGAGGTTCGGGGCACGGTCGTGGAGATCCTCGTCAGGGATGGCGCGGCGGTCGAGTACGGGCAGGTGCTGCTGCGCATCGCGCCGGAGTCGCAGCGTGGCTGAGATCGGGCTCGTCGATACCTCGCTCCGCGACGGCAACCAGAGCACCTGGGCCGCGGTGGGCATCGACACGGCGAAGACACTCACCATCGCCCCGGTGATGGATCGTGTGGGCTTCAGGGCGATTGACTTCACGACCTCGACCCATATGGGCGTCGCTGTGCGCTACAAGCGCGAGGATCCCTGGGAGCGCATACGGCTCATGGCGGCGGCGACGCCCCACACTCCACTACAATTCATGTCGACTGGGTTCCGCTTCATCTCCTGGGAGACGGCGAGCCCTGAGTTCATGGCGCTGGCATTCGCGGTGCTCGCGCGCAACGGCATCCGGCGCTTCTGTCTGGCCGACCCGATGAACGACGCCGCATCCAACAGCGCCTGTGCGCGCATGGTGAAGCGCGCCGGCGGGGAATTCGTCATCGCGGCGCTCGTCTTCACGCTGAGTCCGATTCACGACGACCGGCATTACGCCGCCGCGGCGGCGAGGCTCGCCGCCTGTCCCGAGATCGACGCGATCTACATCAAGGATCCGGGAGGACTGCTGTCACCGCGGCGCGCCAGTACCCTGATTCCGGCCATCAAGGCCGAGATCGGCGCGAAGCCGCTCGAGCTGCATTCCCACTGCACCATCGGGCTCGGGGAGCTTCTGTACATGGACGCGGTGGACTACGGCGTGAGCGCCGTGCAGTGCGCCTCGGGGGCGACCGCGGACGGCATCTCGAATCCGCCCTCGCTGCGCGTGGTGGAGAATCTGCGCGCCCTCGGTCACAGCGTGACGGTCGATACGCAGGCCCTCGTCGAGGTGAATCGCTACTTCACCCGCATCGCGCAGGCGGAGGGCTTAGGTGTAGGCGCCCCGCAACCCTTCGATGCCGCGTACCTGCGCCATCAGCTCCCCGGGGGCATGATCGGGACGATGCGCCGCCACCTGGCCGAGCATCGGCTGTCGCATCTCGAAGGAGCAGTGATCGAAGAGATGGCGCGCGTGCGCGAGGAGCTCGGCTGGCCGATCGTCATGACACCGTTCTCGCAGATCATCCTGACGCAGGCGGTACTGAACGTGACCGGCCGCGAACGCTATGCTGTCATCCCCGACGAGGCCATCCGCTACGCGCTCGGCCGCTTCGGACGGCCCAACGTGCCCATCGCGCCCGAGGTGATGGAGCGGATCGAATCGCTGCCCCGCACCCGTGAGCTGCGGGTGGAACCGGCAATGCCGCCGCTCGCCGAGCTGCGCGCACGGCTCGGCCCGGCGCTCACGGATGAGGAGTTCCTGCTGCGCGCCACCATGCCCGCCAATCTGGTGGATGCGATGCGTGCGGCGGGTCCGGCGCCACGTCACTATGATCCGGACTCGAAGCCCGTTCTGGAGCTGCTGCGCCGCGTCCTGAGACTTCGCGGCGTCGCGGAGCTTTCCGTGGCGAAGCGCGACTTCCGCCTCGAATTGCGTGGCCGCGGTTCGCAGGTAGCGCCGACATGAGCGCCGTCATGCCACGCGGTGCCGCGCGCGCGCGCACACCGGCTGATGTCCGGGGTGTGGTATTCGATGTCGACGGGACGCTGCTCCTCGCCGACCGCTCGCTCGGGGGCTACGAGCTGCTGCCGGGAGCGACCGAGGTCCTCGGCACGCTCCGGGAGCGGCGCGTGCCCTTCGCGCTTCTTACCAACGGCAGTGCTTACCCGCCGGCGGAGCAGGCCGCGAAGCTGCGCGCCGCCGGACTGCCGGTCGAAGACGGACAGATGCTGACCCCGTCCAGCATCGCTGCGGATCTCATGTGCCGCCATGGCATCCGCCGGGCGCTCGTCCTGGGGCTGCCTGGCGTGGGACACGCGTTGCGCGAGGCCGGCATCGAGACCGTCTACACCGGAGAGCACGGAGCCACATCAGTCGAGGGTGTCTTCGTCGGCTGGCACCCCGAGTGCGGGATGAAGGACATCGAGACCGCGTGCCGCGCCATCTGGGGCGGCGCCCGGCTCTACGTGGCGTCCGACGTGCCCTTCTTCGCCACCCGGCAGGGACGTACCATCGGCTACTCGTTCGCGATCACGGCAGCCATCCGCCGGCTGACGCGGGCACCCATGACCCTGACCGGCAAACCCTCGCTCGGCGCGCTGCGCTTCGTCGCGAAACGGCTCGGTGTGCCGATGCGGGCATTGGCCGTGGTCGGCGATGATCCGCTCGTGGAGATCCTGATGGCACGCCGCGGCGGCGCTACGGCACTGGCGGTGACGACGGGTACCACGTCCCGCGAGGAGTGGACCCGGCAAAGCCTCTCGCGCCGTCCGCACGCGATACTCGGCGATCTGCGTGAGGTGCTCGATTGGGTTCGTTCAGACTAGACGGAGAGAGACGATGTCAGCGACCAAGCCCTATGCGGATATTCCGGGCACGACCATCTTCGACACCGACCAGGCCCGGCGCGGCTATCACCTCAACATGTTCTGCATGTCTCTCATGAAGCCCGAGAACCGTGAGCGCTTCAAGGCAAACGAGCGGGCCTGTCTCGATACCTGGCCCATGACCGAAGAGCAGAAGCAGGCGGTGCTCGACCGGGACTACAACCGCATGATTTCCCTGGGGGGCAACATCTACTTCCTCGCCAAGTTGTTCGCGACCGACGGCAAGAGCTTCCAGTATGTCGCGGCGCAGATGGCGGGCATGTCGCAGGCGGAGTACGCACAAATGATGCTCGCCGGCGGCCGCGTCCCGCAAGGCTGAGGAGGGCGCGGCGGCGCTCGTTCGCGAAACAGACGGCCATGCGCGCAGCACTGTATTTCGGTCGGCAGGACCTGCGGCTCACGTCTCTGCCTGAGCCAAAGCCCGGACCAGGGGAGGTGAAGCTGCGCGTTCGCTACAACGGCATCTGCGGCAGCGATCTGCTCGAGTACTACGACGGGCCCATCACCACGCGCAACACCCCGCATCCGCTCACCGGCGTCCAGAATCCCGTGATAATGGGTCACGAGCTGTGCGGCGAGGTGGTGGCGCTCGGTGACGGCGTCGAGGATCTCGGCATCGGGAGTCTCGTCGCGGTCGAGCCCGTCGAGACCTGCGGGGAGTGCCTGTACTGCGGGCTTGGGCAATACAACCACTGTCCGTTGCTCGCCATACAAGGCTACAACCGCGGCGGCGGACTCGCCGAATACACGGTCGTGCAGCGCCGCAGGGCACACCCGCTTCCGCCCGGCGTCACGGCACTGCAGGGCGCGCTCATCGAGCCGCTCGCGATCGCCTGGCACACGGCGAACCGCTGCGCGGTGAGTGCGGGACAGGTGGTCGCAATCCATGGCGCCGGGCCCATCGGCGCCGGCGTGTTCCTGACTCTGAAGCGCCGCGGCGTCGAGGCCATCGTCGTCGATCCCTCGTCCGCACGGCGCGCCGCGCTCGCCCGCCTCGGCGCCCGCACGGTGCTCGATCC
>Ga0123356_10006638_pt1 | contig 11660 bp, 12 predicted proteins | sample TergutEmb28metaG_2_FD_92546 | JGI IMG/M metagenome (GOLD analysis project Ga0123356, IMG submission 92546) | Embiratermes neotenicus P3 segment gut microbial communities from Petit-Saut dam, French Guiana - Emb289 P3 | ecosystem: Host-associated > Arthropoda: Insects > Digestive system > Gut ... | reverse complement strand
ATCTGGCTGATCGACCGCCTGGGCCGCCGGCAGCTTCTCTACTGGAGCCTCGGCGGCATGGCGGTCACACTGTTTGTGCTGTCGGGCGTTTTCTTTGCTGGCACATCGGGCGAGCTGGCGTGGATGGCAGTGCTGTCGGTGGCCGCCTATGTCGGCTTCTTCGCCATCGGCCTGGGTCCGGTGTTCTGGCTGCTGATCGCGGAGATCTTCCCGCTGGCACTGCGTGCCCGCGCGATGAGCATGGCCACCGTCGCCAATTGGGGCTTCAACCTGATAGTTTCGCTAACTTTCCTCAATCTGGTGGGCGCGCTCGGCAGTGCGGGAGCCTTCGTAGTCTACGGCGTGCTGAGCCTCGCCGCGCTGGCGTTCGTCGCCATAACGGTACCGGAGACGAAAGGGCGCAGCCTGGAGCAAATCGAGGCCTCTCTGGACGGCGGCACGTCCCAGGACCTGCCGCCGGCGCCTGCGAGGTCACTCTGAAAAGCGTCCTTGCACTAGGTCTGCTAGCCGGCTGCGGGTGCCGGTTGGCCGAGACCGTAATAAAATACGATGATTGGTCAGGGTCATTTAGGCGAGACCGCGCTGGCGAACCATTTCGGCGATCCGTTCCGCAATCATGATGGTGGGGATGTTGGTGTTGGTACGTGAAATCTCCGGCATCACCGACGCATCGGCAATGAACAGATTGTCCGCTCCGACGACCCGCCCATCAGGACCTACCACGGTGCGAGGGTTTGCCGGATCCCCCATCCGGCAGGTACAGGACGCGTGCCAGGCGGATTGAACATTATCCCGCACGTGCCGTTCCAAATTGCCGGCGTTGGCCAGCAGTTCGCGTAAGGTCAAACAGTCGCTGATCACCTTGTCGAACAGCAGTTTCCGTAATGAAGCTGAGGAATCCATCATCACCGCCACCGCATTCGTCAGCACCGCATTCTTGAGGCTTTTCCGGCTGACATTGCGCACACGCTGCGACAACCGCGATGCAAACAAGTCGGATAAATAGTTGGGCACCGGATCGGTGGTCAAAATGCGCGCCATCCGGCGAAACGCATCTGTCATACGGTCCATGTCGCGCGGGTCGCTCAGCCAGTTGAAGTCGACGTAGGGTTCGTCGTCCGGATTGGCCGAGGTCAGCCGTACCTCGCCTGCCGAATACGATCGCCCAATGTAGGATGACAATGTGCCGATGCGCACGCCGATCGCATGCCAGGCGGACCGGCAAACCGCCATCATCACCATATCCGTCGCCGGCACATCAGCCAGGCCCGAGGACCAGCGTAAATACGTATAATTCCGCCGCAGAACCATCTTATGGCGTGATACCGGTGGTAAATAACCCGAGATATGGATGGCCGGATGATCCATCAGATTGCTGCCGACGCCGGGTCGATCAAGCCGCACATCGATACCGTGCTGGCGCAGATGCGTGCCAGGACCGATTCCAGACAGCATCAGCAGCCAGGGTGTGTGCAATGCGCCAGCGCAGACAATAACGGTATCTGCCGTAATCCTTTCAACCGTACCATTCCGTCGCACTTCCGCCCCAGTCGCTCGACCGTTTGCGAACAAAATTCGCCGCGCCTGTGTCTCACCAAGAATTTGCAGGCCAGGCCGCCGGCGCGTCGCCGCATCCAGGTAGCCGGCGGCCGTCGAGCGCCGAGCCGAACCATCGTTGGACAATGGTAAAGGCGAATAGCCTTCGCCAAATTCTCCATTCATGTCCGATCGGAATTCGTAACCAAGTTCGTTCCACACCTTGGCGACCGACAAAGTGAAGTCGTCCCATTGGTCCATAGGCATCCGCCGGACAGTGATCGGACCCTGTGCTCCGTGCAACTGATCAGTGTAGTCCAGATCGGTTTCCAACCGTCGAAAATAGGGCAAAACCGAGTTCCAGTCCCACCCATTTGCCCCGATGGCGTGCCAATGGTCATAATCCTCGGGCGCACCGCGCAGCGCAACCTGCCCGTTGACCGACGATCCGCCACCCAGGACGCGTCCTTGCTCATAATAAACAGGGGTCGCATCCCCTCTTCGGCGAACCTTCAGATTCGTCCAAAAGTAGCTCGGATTCATCAGTGCGCTGCCGGAGTAAGTATCGCGCAGGTCGTCAGGTATTTGGTCAGGCGCGTAATTCTGACCCGCCTCCACCAGGACAACTTTATTCGAAACGTCCTCCGACAACCGAGCGGCCATAACGCACCCGCCCGAACCACCGCCAATCACGAGATGGGTTGCGTGCATATCAAGCGCCCTTGAATCGCGGCTGCCGCTTTTCGACAAATGCCTTGCGCGCTTCCTTGGCATCATCCGAATGTTGCAAGATCGGACTGGCATTGGAGGTCAGCACCATCGTTGCCTCCATGGTGGTATCCAAGGAGGTGCGCATGATACGCTTGCCGATCCATTGTACCAGCGGCGGTCGAGCGATTATTTTGGAACAGAGTTCGCGGGTGGTTTCTTCAAGCTTGTCAGTCGCCACCAGATGATTGAGCATCCCCCATTCGTAGGCTCGTTCTGCGCTTAGTTCGCCCGTGTAGGCAAATTCCAACGCCCGTCCGAGCCCAACCATTTTTGGCAGATAATAAGATCCGCCATTCTCGACGATCTGTCCGGCATTATGGTACCCAATGAAACGGGTCCGGTCACAGCCGATACGGATATCGCAATGTAGCGCCATGTCCATGCCGGACCCGACTGCCGGACCATTGATCATGGCGATCGTCGGTTTGCGGATTTTGGCGATGTCGAGGTGAAGCTGGGTAAAGCCGTGGAAGAAGTGCTGCCGCGTGCCGTCCAGACCCTCATGCGCACTTCGGTTGCCCGAAAAGTTTTCCCCCGCATCCCCTCTGTTCGAGCCAAGATTCGCTCCCGAGCAGAATGCTCGACCCACACCGGTCAGAACAATCACACGGATATTGGGATCATCGTCACCCGCCCGCATATATTCACCGACCTTCGCGACGGTGCCGTTTTCCTCGGCTGTTCCGACGAGGGCGTTCAGCCGTTCCGGGCGATTGAACCTGATCCATAGTATACCGTTGTCCTCGGGTTCATATAGCAAATGATCGACCAGTTTCGGTCCCATCGGTTCCTCCCTTTACGCGTTGCCACACAGTGACGGAGGAGAACGCCACTCGGCAAGCTTGTGGCATTCCTGCCCGTGATCGATAGTTGGCTCAACGCAGCACCATCGGGGATACGACGCGATGCCGAGCGACAACAACGGTCCTCTCGCCGGTATTCGCGTGCTGGACCTGACCACGGTGCAGATGGGTCCCTGGTGCACCCGCATCATGTCCGATTTCGGCGCTGACGTGATCAAGGTGGAAGCGCCCGAGGGCGACTCCTCTCGCTACACGGGCGTCCCCAAGCATCGCGGTATGAGCGGCACGTTCCAGCACAACGGCCGCGGCAAGCGAAGCATCGCCCTCGACTTGAAACAGCCGGAGGCACAGGACGCGATCCGCCGCCTGGTACCGACGGTCGACGCCTTCGCCTCCAACATCCGCCCCGCAGCTTTAGGTCGCCTTGGCCTCGACTACGCCTCCATCCAGGAGCTTCATCCGTCGATCGTCTATCTCAGCATGGTCGGCTACGGCAGCGCCGGACGTTATGCCGGGCGCCCCGCCTACGACGACCTGATCCAGGCCGCCGCCGCTATCCCGATGCTGCTGCAACGATCCACCGGCCAGCCGCGCTTCATTCCGATGGCCGCGATCGACCGCATCGTCGGGTCCGCCGCTGCCAACGCCTTGCTCGCAGGCCTGCTCGCCAAGGCCCGCACTGGTATCGGCCAGCAGATCGAAGTGCCCATGTTCGAAACGATCGCCCAGTTCGTGTTGTCCGAGCATATGCAGGGCCAGACCTTCGATCCGCCCACCAGCCCCGCCGGCTATCCCCGCACTCTGTCGCAACACCGTCGTCCGTATCCCACCAAGGACGGCTTCATTGCTGCGCTGCCCTACAATGATGGCCAGTGGCGCCGCTTCTTCGAGGCCGTCGGCAAGGGCGAGATGCTGAAAATCGACCCACGCTTCGCCGACATCACGGCCCGAACCGCCAACATAGACTCGCTTTATGAAATGATCGGCGAGGAACTGAAACACCGCACCACCGCCGAGTGGCTCGAACTTCTCGAAAAGAACGACATCCCCTGCATGCGCACCCACACGCTCGAAACGTTGATGGAAGACCCACACCTCGCCGACGCCGAATTCTTCCGCTGGGTCGAGCATCCCTCCGAGGGTCGCATCCGCACTATGCGCGAGCCCAGCACCTGGTCGAATACCAAACCGCCCACCGGCCGCGTCGCGCCGCGCCTCGGCCAGCAAACTCGCGAAATCCTCGCAGAAGCTGGATTTGACCCTGCCGCCATCGACGACCTCATTGCTCGGAAAATCGCCAGGACCGATTAGGGCCAAAATCCAAGCTGATGTCTGAGAACGTCTGCCCCGCCGGGCTGGTGATCACTCTTCGATTTCGGGATACTCGGGCGACGGCGAGGCGGTGCGCCCGAGGAAATCGCCCAGCTCGCCCAACGGCATCATCGTGATGTTGGGACCGACACGCGCCGGACAAACGTCGCCGTGCTTTACCCATTTCCAGGAGGTGGCCTAGCCAACGCCGAGGCGGCGACACGGTTCGGGCGGCGGAACGGCCAGGACTTCGGGCATCTGATCGACAATGATTGGTCGGGCCTTCTGCCGGCCGCGGTTCGGAGGTTTCGCACCTACGTTCAAGCCTCCCGGCCCGGCATCAGGATCGGCGCGAGCCGGCAACGGTTCGCCAGCTGCATGATCGCAACAGCGCCACTCGAGCGGTCTATTCGCCGCCTTGCGCGTGGGGCCGGATGCGGCGTACCCGGCCATTATCGCAGCGTTGCAAGCACTCGGAATTGTGGTCCAGTGAAATAGTTCGAGCTGCTTCGGGGCGCCCCCCCCCCGTTCCAGCGATCCAGGCCGATCGCATGCGGTTCATTCCAGTGCGCCGGCCGGGCGCGGTGGATGAGGTGGCGAATGCCAGCCATGTCACACCGGGTCGGAAATCCAGGTCGATGGCCGAGCGATCGCCATACAGGCGCGTGCAAATTGACAACCTATGCCTGCGGTATCACGGTTTGGCGAAACCGGCATCGAGGAGGATTACATATGGTTGCGGCACTTCAGCCGACCGTCGAGGTCGTGCCCCTGACCCTGCATATCGGTGCCGAGATCCGCGGTGTCGATCTCACCCGGCCATTGTCCCCAGATGATTTGAACGCGGTGCGTGCGGCATTCCTAAAGTGGAAGGTCATCTTCTTTCGCGACCAGAATCTCGATCATGCACAGCATGTCGCCATGGCGCGCCAGTTCGGCGATCCGACCATCGGTCATGCGGTGTTCGGTCATGTCGACGGCTATCCCGAGATCTATTCGGTCGCCAAGCACCGAACTGCGAATGAGAAGTACGACGCGATGACGGTCACGCCATGGTTCGGCTGGCACACTGACGTCACTGCGGCGGTGAACCCTCCCTGCGCCTCCATCCTTCGAGGCGTTACGATCCCGCCGTATGGCGGGGATACGTTCTGGACCAACCTCGTCGCCGCCTATCTGGGTTTGTCGGAACCGATGCGCGCCTTCGTCGATGGACTGCGTGGCATCCATGCCTTCGAGCCGCGCGGCGACGCCAAGGAAGGCAGTGCCTACAACGAACGCATCAAGCGTCGCGCATTGAAGAGCGAGCATCCGCTTGTGACGGTCCATGCGGAGACCGGTGAACGCGTACTGTTCGCCAGTCCATCCTTCCTGAAGTCTCTTGTCGGCTTCGCGCCGCGCGAGAGCGCCAAAATACTGGAGATACTGTGGGAGCACGCCGTTCGCCCCGAATATACAGTGCGCTTCAAGTGGAATCCGGGTGACGTCGCATTCTGGGACAACCGCTCGACCGCGCACCTTGCGCCCAGGGACATTTTTCAATCCAACTTCGAGCGTCAGCTCTACCGGATCACGTTGGTAGGCGAGCCTCTTGTCGGCGTTGACGGCAGACCCTCCAGGTCGATCGAAGGCCTGCCGGTTCGATCGGCCGCGGAGGAGCTGCGGATGATGGCGGCAGAGTAGCTCCTGGCGCGCCATTCTATGGAGCAGCTACCAGGGTTGTCCGAGGCGGCTTTCGCCAAGGCGGATTCGTCGTCCGACGCAGAGTTCTATGCTCTCCCACGCTTTGTCACACACATCGATGATGGGGCGATCGCCGCAGTGACACAGGCGTATCGAGAGAACCTGCTACCTGGCGGAGCAATCTTGGATCTGATGAGCAGTTGGGTAAGCCATCTCCCGGAGGAGATTACCTACGACTCCGTTGTTGGCCACGGCATGAACGAGGAGGAACTGGCGGCAAACCCACGGCTTTCGCGGTGGTTCGTTCAGGATCTGAATATCGAGCCGACACTTCCGCTCGAGGACAACGCATTCGAGGGCGCTTGCCTGTGTGTGTCAGTGCAGTACCTGCAGCGACCGGTCGAGGTGTTCAGGGAGGTTCGGCGCGTGTTGCGACCGGATGCGTCGTTCGTGGTGTCGTTCTCCGACCGATGCTTTCCCACCAAGGCGGTGGCGATCTGGCAGTCGCTTGGTGGGCCGGACCAACAGCGACTGGTCAGTGCCTATATGCGTGCCGCCGGGTTTACCCGCGTCACCGGCAAAGCCGTAACGCCCCGGCACAGCGACCCCCTGTGGATCGTGATCGGCGCCGACTGATTAGTCCGGTCCGCCGTGTCAGCGAGAGCTGTTGGTGATTTGCAGGGTTGTTTGCAGGGTTGGTGGAACCCGTCATGCCGACGCAGGTCGGAACCCACGTCTTTGGTTGTATCAGCAAAGACAGGGATGCGTTGCAGAGCGACGGCACGACGAAAGAGGCCAGACCAACGCAGTTTCGTTACCGCCTATTGGCGAATGCCGGCCGTGACGATATGGCGCACGGGTCCGGTGCAGGCTGGCATGAGCTACGTGGTGCCGCTGAGCAGCGATCGAACTTCCGCAGCGAGCAGGCGCACTCGGTCAAGGGCAAGACCATTCGGCATTCTGGACCAGCGGATCGAGGCGACGAGGCGGTCCACACCGAGCCGGCGATCGAGCCGAATGAGGTGGTCCGCGACTTCCACGGGTGAGCCGAGCAGGAAGCGCTCGTCCAGAAGCTCACCGAAGGCCTGAGTGAAGTCGTCGCCCTCTGGCATGATCTCGTCCTACCCCCAGGAACGGTAGGCGTTGTGTTTCTCCTCCAGATAGGGCTGCGCGCGTCGAATCGGCTCCGCACGGGTGGGTGCGACGAAAACCTCGCTCTGCATCAGCACCTCTGTGGGCAATGGCCGGCCGTATTCATCAAGCGCCCGTTCGTACAGATCCATCTGCCACTCGATTGTCGCCAGTGTGTTATATGGGTTGATGTACCGACAATTGCCGATACGCGCCGCGCACCGCATCGCCATGCCGTCGTTGGCATCGATCCAGATTGCCGGCGTCGGCCTCTGCAACGGTTTTGCCTTACGATTCGCGTGGTCAAGTTAGAAAACCGCCCGCTTTACGGTGACGAAGTCCTCGGTCCGCCGACGGCGGATCGCTATGAGGCGTTCCTCTAAGCGGGCGCCCAGTCTATCGCGCGGCACTCCGAAGGTCTTGAATTCGACGTCGCGATAGCCAATTCCGGCGCCGAAGACGAGCTTGCGACTGCTCAGTAGTTCGAGCGCCGCCAACTGCTCGGCAATGTTGAGCGGGGTGCGCAGCGGCTCTAGCACCAATCCACAGATGATCCGCTGACGCGGCGCGATCGCAGCGTGATAAGAGAAAACGGCACTCGCTGCACGGACGCGAATGAGGCTGCGCTGCAGTGCGAACTCTTTACGATGCCATCGAAGCCAAGACGATCGGCGCATCGCACCAGTTCGATATCGTGATGCAGATCTTGAACCATATGCCGCTCGGATGCTGGCCTTGGATAATCAGACTGAGTTTCATCGCCGAATCTCGGCTACGTCCTGTGCGAACACCATTTCTTCGGTCCCGACTATCGCAGGATCAGCCGCCGATGACAGATAGCGGGCAAACAGCCACACGCCATCCTTCGGATTGGCGACGATCTCAGCCTCGGCGCCCGAAGTCAGTATCACGCGAGTGCCTATGGCAAGATCGCGAATGTTGATCGGATCGCTCATTCCGCTGCCTGGGCCTCGTGCGCCTGCGCGTGGCGCCACGTCATCAGCTCATCCCAACTATCGGCCTCCATGAACTGGGCCCAGCGGCGATAAAGGTTGCGCATCGGTTCCTCACTCGCCTGCGCCTTGGTTAGGTCGGTGACCCGGCCTGGTAGCTTGAGTCCGTCCCACTCATAGTCTTCGATCGCATGACCCATTCCCATCTCGTATGTGTAGGGATAGCGGCGGGCGATTACTCCGCGGCTGGCGGAGTGGGCATAATTCCAGTTCTCCATGTCGTCCTGCTCCGTCATGCCGGCCGGTCCGGAGTAGCGAATATAGTAGTCGCGCAAGAAATTCTTGACCTGTTGCGGGGCGTCGCGATCGACAAAGAAGAAGCGCCAAACCTCTGTCTCGTGCGCACTCTTCGGGTGCCACATCGCGAGCGTGCGCGGCTGCCGTGGAAGCAACGCGACATTGGGAAAGATCTCGCCCGGCGCGCCCATCAGACGGCTGTTCGCACCTGGACGCTGCCGCCGCTCCTCCTCGCAATGGCGGAAATACTCCGCAACTTCGGGAGAGCTCTGATAAGCGGCGAGCGGTCGATGATCCTTGGGCAGCACATAGGTGATCGTCTGGTGACCGCGATCGGGAATGGCGACGTGCAGCTTGCGGGCAACGTTCAGCTCCCTGTAATCGCGCCGGCTACGTCCGCTAGGACCCGCACCAACGAGATCGACCGAGCGGTGCGAAATGTTGTGATAAGTGTCACCGCTAAAGTTCTCTGCCGGAAACTTCCAGTTGCACGGAATAATCCATTTTTGCACGCCGCCGATGAGCTCCGCCTGCCCTTCTCGTCCGTCCCAGCCATCGAGGATCAGATCAAGGAAGCGGCGGAACGCGCCCAGATATTCCAGGAATGGTGGCGCCGAGGCATCCCAATTCGCCCATACCGTGCCTTTGTAGCTATGCGTTTGCGCGACCTCGACCAAGCGCCATTTGGTCTTATCGAGCTCCGAATGATAGGCCTCGCGGAAGAACGGCACTCCGACCAGAGCGCCATCGGTGCCATAACTCCAACCGTGATAGGGGCAGGTAAACACGGTGGTGTTACCGTCATCGTAGCGGCACACCTTCATGCCGCGATGGCGGCACGAGTTGAGGAAGACATGCACCGCCCCAGCGCGATCGCGACAAAGGATTACTGACTCCTCGCCCATACGGGAGACGAAGAAATCGCCGGGGTTGGGAATCTGGCTTTCATGCCCGATAAATAGCCATGACCGCGCAAACACGCGCTCCTGTTCCTGGGCGTAGATGTCGTCATTGACGAAAATCTCACGGCTGATCTGCCCTGATGCAAGATCGACGAGGCCGGGTTGGTAGCCACGCGGTCTGTTCATCGTCATCGCCGTACCTCCGCTCAAAAGAAAAACGTCAGGTTCTTCGTTAACAAGACATTCTGGTCGAGGATGATCTTCCGCCTCGCGATCAGCCAACCGCTGCCGTGTCGGCGTAAGGTGTCCTCACGCTTGCCGACGAGGAAATCGGTTTCCGTCTCCACGCGGTTCCGATAGATCAGAAACCGCGATTTGACCGCAACTTCGCGCGGCACCTCCGTATCAGCCGCCACCTCAAGCAGCTGCACGTTCGACACCATGTGGGTTATCCGCGATCTCGGCTCCTCCGCCCAATGGATGCCGGTCTGAATCTGGCGCACGCGGCGGGTCAGCGTGTCCCTACCTTCATCGAACCAACTAATGTCCTCACCCTCTCGGGTGAATTCGCGGGTAGCGTCATCGTATTTGACGTTGCGCCGCATCGGCATCCAGTAGCGGATGTCCTCTGACAACAGGGCCAGCCATTCGTCGTAACGCCGTTCGTCGAGCAATTCAGCTTCGGCGTACAGGAACTGGCTGATCTCGTGGGTCAGCAGCAGCCGCGCAATGCGATCGTGGCTCATCGTTTACGCCCCGCCTGGCTTCCTGTGCGCAATTCAGCCTGGGCCATCGCTTCCAGCACACAAGCAACGACCGGGAACCCCTCCTGGCCCCAACCCCTTGTCTGAGCGCGCTTATATATGTCGGAGGCGAGCGCACCCAGCGCCGCCGGAGCGCCGACGTCACGGGCGAGCTGACAAGCCAGCTCCACGTCCTTCGCGACGATGTCGAGTGTACCGCCTGCCGCAAATGTGCCGGGAAACACGCCGCGGGCGATATTGTCGAAGGTGCGGCTTTGCCCGGCGCTGACCGGAACGATCCGAGCCAGAACTTCGAGGTCGATTCCGGCCTTGGCCGCGATGAGCATCCCTTCGATCGCGGCGATGAAGTTGGTGTAGCCGAGGTACTGCGTGACCAGCTTGGCAGTTGCGCCGGCGCCACTAGGGCCAACATGAAACACGTTGGCAGCAATGGCCTCGAACAACGGCCGATGCCTGACAAACCCGGCATCGCTGGCACCGACCATCACCGTCATCGAGGGCGGACGGCCGCTGACCGGCGCATCAATCAACTCGACCCCGCGCGACTGGCACGCCGCAGCGATGCGGGCGACGGTGCCTGGCGCATTGGTGGTCAGGTCGATATGGACGGCACCTGATTGCAATCCTGCGAGGATGCCCACCTGCGGTTCCAACATCGCCGCCTCGAATTCAGCAGGTCCGGGCAGTGAGGTGAAAACGACCTCGTTGTCGCGCGCTGCTGCGAAGGCAGTATCGGCACACACCGCTCCTTGTGCGCAAAGAGAGACTGTCGCTTCCCGGCGACGGTCGTAAACCGAGAGCGAATGGCCGGCGCGGATCAGACAGCCCGCGATCGGGGTCCCCATCGTTCCAGTCCCAACAAAGCCGATCCGCATTGCAACATTATCCTCCCACGGCTGGCCATCATCGGCCGTCCAAGCAGGAACGACAACCGGTGTAGGGGGGTGACAACCACGGCCGCCCTCTGGATCGATGCGCGAATGGCCACTGCGGCCAGCCCGCTGATCGGCTAGGGCGGCAAGCCGTGCTCCCATGAGAATGTTCCGTCAGCCGCAACCGCCGCAGTGAAGTGAACGGGGCTGTGCGCCATATTGATCAGGTTGATGGGGTAGCGCCCATGCGTCCATCCGGCACATCAATTATCCAACAGCTGGCGCCGTCAGTCTGGTTGATAGCGAACTGACTAATGGCGAAGCCCGGGTGCGGCTGGATGCGACAATCCCGCAGCGCGCGATGCCGGAACGCATGGCGCCATGCTCTCAGCCTTGTGCGCACTGCGCCGAATCATTCTACATCCTGAATCTGAGAGTGCCGACACCCACTCCGACTTCGTCAGCGTTTCCGCCAGACTGACCTTGTTGGTATTTGTGCTATGCCTCCTGCCCCTTACCATCAGCCATACCATCGCGGCGTTCTGATGTACGAATTAGGTTCGGTCATGGCGTCATGCAGCTTGGTTTGAGAATCAGACTGCGGCCGAATTGCTCAAGTGATTTCCTAAAGAAGATT
>Ga0123356_10006637_pt1 | contig 11660 bp, 9 predicted proteins | sample TergutEmb28metaG_2_FD_92546 | JGI IMG/M metagenome (GOLD analysis project Ga0123356, IMG submission 92546) | Embiratermes neotenicus P3 segment gut microbial communities from Petit-Saut dam, French Guiana - Emb289 P3 | ecosystem: Host-associated > Arthropoda: Insects > Digestive system > Gut ... | reverse complement strand
GCTTGTAATGTTGTAAAGCTTTTTTTTCCCCCCCCCCCCCCCCCGTTTGTCAAGCTGGAATTTGGCTGTAACGGCGTAAATAAGGCTCGCTATTCGCCGTTAAATCATATCGGAACCATTTTTGGTCTCTTTTTGCCAAGCGCCGTTAAACACAACGTGTGCGTGTTTTTGAGTCATATCAAATTCAGACGTTTTGTAGTTTCCTCAATTTTTGTTCGTATTGACAAAATTCAGTTACATTCACGTTTCCATTCACCAATACTTATAAGGAGCTTTTCATGAGTATCATCAGTAAGGTTTTATTGCATTCAATTACAGTTTCTGCTGTTGCGGTTATGGTAATCTCTTGCGGTGGCAAAGCTACTCAGGGAAGTAGCGCTGCGCCGAGTAATCAAAGAGCCGCTGAGAGTCCATTTAGAGAAACTTTTGAAGCTCCATGCAGCAGTTATGGTCATGACGATGACGAATGGTTTGCCGCTATCGGCATCGCAAACGGCCCCAGAACTCGTATGGACGTTATCCAACAGGCAGCGCTTACTAATGCACAAAATATTATTCGTCAAAAGATGCAGCACGCTTATGAAGGAGTGGTAATAAATTACGGAAACTATATAGGTAATAACGCCGGTACAGATGCCGATGCGCGTATTCGCTCCGGCGGCACTCAAATCATAGACAGGGTGATTCGTGATACCCGTACAGTATGCGGGCCCAAATTTTCATCGGTTGATGAAAAAGGGCAGGTCAACTCATTCATTGCAATCAGAATCAGTAAGCAAGAGGTTGCCGCTAAACTCTCTAATCATGTTGAATCAGTAGTTTCAGACGATGAGAGAATGCGCATCATGTTTGAAGAGAGTAAATTTCGTGAAGAGATGGAATCAAGCCTTAGAAGATTTAGAGAAAATAATTAACATATAGTACTTAAGGATAATATTCAATGGTAAAAAAATATTTTTTGTTGATTTTTGCCCTGTCTTTAACTGCGCCGTTAACGCTTGTGACGGCACAGGACAGAGATTCGGTGGTAGTGACGCAACGTAAAGCGTGGTGTTTTATTGACGATAGATTTTGTCCGCAAGAAACTGACAATTATAGGTTTCATGTGATTTATGTTACGGGACAAACATTGGATGAAGCCCGCAATAAAGCAAGAAGCGAGGTTTGTCTGACGCAGGATGAAGCTACTGGCAGGCTGGGGGGGACTGAAGGTTGTCATATAGAAGTTCGGTCTATACCTAGAATTGAGTATCGTGAAAAGCACAAAGATGGTTATCATATTTGGCAGCTTGTGCAAATTGCTAAACACCCAAGCTTGCAACTGCCTCCCCTACCGCCCGGATACCTTGACAAAGCAAAAACGGATGCTTTATGCTTGAGACCATTTTTCCCTGGTAAAGCTCAATGGTACAAGGGGAGTAATAATAAAGCTTATGTAATTTGGGGCGGCACAATAGCGGCTTTATCAGCCGGTTACTATTCGGAAAAAGTGATCAAAAAACGTCACGATGATGCGAAGACAAAAATTAAAGGTTCTTCTACTATCGCAGATAGAGATTTACATACAAGAGACGCTAAAAGATTACGTGATACTCATAATACTTTAGTAGTGTCTGCGATTGCGATTCCCAGTGCGCTTTACATATACAGTCTTATTGATGGTTATTACGTTGCCCCGCCAAACAATAATAATAAACGTCACCGGCTGAAAGTGCAGGTCAACAAAGACGGCTTTGGCGCTGAATATACGAATTTTTAAAAAGAAAGATATAATGAAGAAACTATCTGTTTATTACGTACTGTCAGCTTTCCTGTTTTGTGTTTCATGTTCTTTTATAGATGAAGAATACGAACGGCACGGCGCTATTTACGGTATCGTAACCGACCGTATCAGCGGAGACCCAATTTCCGGTGTAAATGTCACACTCTTATTATCCGGTGCATCCGTTAAAAATACGACAACCGATTCTAACGGTTATTATCGCTTTTATGAGTTAGATCCGGGGCAGTATTCTATTAACGTATCACGGCCTGTCGGTTACAGAACGGACAGAAAAAATGATATTACTGTGAAAGTTGGGGAAGAGACGCCGGTTAATTTTCCTTTGGAGAGAGATTAAACTTTTAGGAGAACTATGAAAAACACAGCGTTGTTTTGTTTTTTCTTTTTAGTAACATTATTTGCTCAAACAAACGCAAATAATAGTCTCGAAAAAACGCGAGTAGAGCGTGAGCAGAGCATAGAAAAAGTGCGCTTGGAGCAAAGAGCTTTTACGCAAAGCAGACAGGCAGAATTTGACCGCTTTAAAGCGCAAAGAGATTCAGCATTTTCGGCACTTATCAAAAATCAGTGGCAGACATATCTTAAAGTTCCAAACGTATCTTTGCCAAAATCACCCGATGCGCTGTCTAAGAGTACCGCAGCAATACCGCAAATCGCAGCCGATGAGAACCCCGATATTGCAATTATAGATGCGCTGTTAAACGCGGGCGTTAGTGAGGAGAAATCGGTAAAAATCGCTTTAGAAATAATAGACAGTTTGGGTATTGACGGTATACAAAAAGGACAGGTTATAGGTATAGCAGCAGATGAGTCAAACCCTGCAAAACCGGTGGTGGTTACATACGAGATAAATAATAGAGAAACAATCGCGCTGCTGCAAACAAAAAGTGATGACTATGTATACAAAGAAACAATAGAAAAAACCATAGAAACATTTACTTTGCATAGAGGCGCAGTAGGCGATTCGGTTTCAAGAAAAATACTCTCAACACTCAACGCTATGGCTAACGGTACGGCAAAGAACGGCAGTCAATTTTCAGCTTTGGTAAAAAATGATGGTAGGGGTAAAACTGAAATAGTAGCCATTAACCACAATGGAACCAAAGCGTTTGCTTTTAACGATGTGAGAGGCGGCGCGTCAAATGTTTTTTATACGTCAAGCGGCGCTGCTGTTATAAAACCAAGGTACAGCCCGCCTTTAGGTATTCGTCTAAGAAAAACAAGCGGTTTTGGAATGCGCAGTCATCCGATTCTTAAAAGAGAGCAAAAACATTTGGGTGTAGATTATGCGGCTCCCTTAGGGACGCCTGTTTACGCCATAGCAGACGGCGTAGTTATTAAGTCTGCATTCGACAGAAAAATGGGAAACTATGTTGCTATAAGGCATTCCGATGGTTTAACAAGCTATTATCTGCATTTGAGAGAGAGAGGAATTAAAAACGGCAGCGATGTTACTGCGGGGCAAGTTATTGGCAGGGTAGGCAGTACAGGAACAAGTACAGGCCCTCATTTACATTTGGGTATTAAAAAAAATAATGAGTGGCAAGACTCTGAAAAAATTTGGGAAACAATGGACGCAAGGCCGCAGTTAAGCGGCGACAGGCTGCGTCTTTTTAATGAGCAGGTACAAAAATATTCTGTTCATTTTCAGTCGTAACATGGAAATAATTGCAACCTTAATTATATAAAGGCGGTATATCATGAAAAAAGTATTATGCTTTGCTGTTGTTGCTTTGAGCCTGTGTTTTTGTACGTGTGTCGATCGCGATTCCGACCCTGTTACACCTCCCGCAAATCGGGGAGCCATTCGAGGAGATGTTACTGATGGCGGCGAGCCAGTTTGGGGTGCGGATGTTGAACTTTTGCGAAACGGTAGTGTGGTCGGTTCCGAAGTTACCAATTCGGATGGTTCTTATCGGTTTACAAATTTGAATGCAGGGAGCTATACCCGAATCATCAAGGGGCGTGGTTACGAAGATCATCCACGCGATATTAATATTTTAAGAGGTGATACTCTAATAAGCAACGTGTCATTAACAAGGCAACCTGCGCGTTTAAGATTGGTACCGGCAGGTAGACCAGTAGATGATATTGATACACTCAATATTAACAGCGTTGGCGATGTGCGTTCTTTTGACATTTTTAACGATAACCTTTACGCATTGGAGTGGTGGATAGAAAGCAATGTTGAATGGATTACTTTCAACCCGCTTAGCGGAACCTTGAGCCACTCTAATTTGGCAGACCGGCAACAACCGGTAGGGATTACGATAAATGGCAGTAAATTGACAGTTGGAGATAACAGCGCTGTTATATCGATCATGTCAAATTTCGGTTCCAGAGAGTTAACAATAAATATGAACAATGTAGTCGCGCTCACAATAACCCTCAACGCGAACGAGGGAGTCTTAACATCAAATACGGTAACTGTAAATTCCGGTACGTCAATAGGTGAACTCACGCTCCCAACGCCAATGAGGGAGGGTTATGCTTTTGCAGGCTGGTATTCGGCAGCATATGGCGGAACACGGTATGCAGACGACAATATCATAAGCAGCGATATGACACTTTTTGCGCAGTGGACATTAATACATATGATAATGCTTGATGCAAACGGCGGGGTAACTTTGCAAACGAGTGTACAGGTACTTTCGGGCAGCACATTGGAATTGTCTTCTCTCCCTACGCCTACATTTACAGGCTACGTTTTTAACGGGTGGTTTAATGCGCCAACGAGTGGGGTAAAATATGGTGATGATATTACTGTTATGGGAGATTTAACTTTTTACGCGCAGTGGTTAATGGAAAGAAGAGTTGATACTGCATTTACAAATGTTGGAAAACATTTTTACCCTTTGCCAACTAATATAACTTTCCCTGCAACAATTGAAGTTTATGCTCTTGGCGCTGGTGGTGGTGGGCAGGGCGGGGCAACAAATGAAAACTTTTGGACAAGTAACACCAACAGAACCGGTGGGAGCGGCGGTGGTGGAGCAGTAGCTTATATGAGATTCAATGTAACAGGTGAAACCACTCTTGAAATACACGTTGGAAAGGGTGGAGACGGTGGGTATCCTCGAAGTTGTGATGGGTGCAGAGGTGGCCATCCTGGACTTTATGGCGAAGAATCAAGGGTAGATTGGGGCAGTAACCATATAATTGCTCGCGGCGGCGGAGGCGCCAGCTATCCTTGGGATTGGGAAGAACGGAGGGGCGGCACTGCCGGAACAGCAATAATACATAATGCAGGCGGAGTTCTGGCGTCTGATAGTAATCAAGGCGAGCCAGGACAGCGCTTAGACGGCGGTACTGGATGTCAATCTCATAGCGGCGGTAATCCCGGAAGAATAGAAATAGGCTCGGTAAATCCTTTTACTGGCGGTTTGGGAGCATTTATCGGTTGTATCTACGGTGAGTCTCATAGAGATAGAGCTGTGGGATTGGGCGGTGGCGGAACCGGCGGTTGGGATGGGGGTGCGCGAGGGTGGGATGGCGGCAACGGTCAAGTCAGAATTATAATCACATACTTTGAGCAGCTGTAGAAAACGGCTCAACTCAAGGAACTGATAACGAGGACTATTGAGAAATTACAGACAGAAAAATAATAATTAACTATTTGTAAAGTGAGGATTTTGTATGGACAAATTTATCAGGTTTATAGCGGCGGTTGTATGTGTTGTAATTTTTGCCTTGCCGGTTACGGCGCAGACAACAGAAACAGTTACAACATTTAGCGGATTGCAAACAGCTATAACCAATTTTAACAATGGTTCTTCCAATGTAATCATTAACATTGGAGCAAGTTTTAATATCACAGGTCTATTAACGATATCCACTGCTACTGCACACACGCTTACCATTCGCAGTACAAACCCAGCCGCGCCTGCCACTCTCACGCAGGGAACCTTAAGCGGTCATTTATTCACAGTGTCCGGTCATGCAACACTTACTTTGGAGAATATTATTATTGACGGCGGCCCCCGCCAAGACGGTAGCATAGGTTCATTAATAGGGGTCTTTGCTAACAGTACATTAATAATGAATGACGGGACAGTTATTGGTAGAAATACTAAAGAGATTAACGTCATTGCTTTTGATTTTGACGGCGGCGGCGGCGGTGTACTTGTATCCGGCGGTACGTTTATTATGAATGGCGGCAGAATCAGCGAAAATACCACTCACTACACTTCTTCGGCAATAGGGTTCCCATCACCACCAAATCCTCCCTTTATGGCGGGCGGCGGCGGCGTGTCTGTATACAACGGCGGCACATTTACTATGAATAACGGCGAAATTAGTGACAATAACGCCCTCGAATCCAGAAGTGACGGTACTGGCAGGGGTACCGGCGGAGGCGTATCTGTATCTAATGGTACATTCACTATGAACGGCGGCAAAATCAGCGGCAACAATCAGCGTTCTTCTTTTATGTCTGTGTATGGCGGCGGTGTGTCTGTAGATGGCGGTACATTCACTATGAACGGTGGCGAAATTAGCGGTAACAGGGCTGAGGTCGGCGGTGATGTGTACGTATCAAACAGCAATAGCAGGTTCGATCTAAATGGTGGGATTGTTTATGGTACAACCAACATCATTAATGGCTCTTACAATCTCAACAATGGCACCTTTCCTGCTCCCAACAACGGTGTTGTAATCGCTTGGAACAGACCTACCGGCAACGGCCCATTTGTTTATACAGAAGGTACAAATACTAATTTAGCCGTGTTACCGACAGGAGAAGTTACAGCCGTTTGGACAATTGAGAATAATAAGTTCGGTATTTCATACGAAAATGGTACAAATACTGGTTTTTTTGAGATAGCAGGCGTGACGGTGTTACCGATGCAGCAGACAACGCAAACAGTTACGACATTTAGCGGGTTGCAAACCGCTATAACCAATTTTAACAATGGTTCTTCTGATGTCACTATTAGCATTGGGTCGAGTTTTAATATAACTGCACTTTTAACGGTATCCACTACCACTGCTCGCACGCTTACCATTCGTAGCGCAAACTCTACCGCACCTGCTACTCTCACGCGGGATATTCGGGGCGAATTGTTTACCATTTCAGGCGGCGCAACACTCATCTTGGAAGACATTATTATTGACGGCGACAAAGATGGTAATTTTGCAAACCCTGGCAGTTGGGAAAATTCGTTAATAAAAGTTGAGGGCGGACTTGTCATGAACGGCGGTGCGATTGTGCGTAATAATTACAATGTGAACGGCGGCGGCATTTTTGTATTTGGTGGAAGATTCACTATGAATGGCGGCGAGATAAGCGGTAATACTTCTTTGAACGGTGGTGGTGTAAATATAAACGGCAACGGCATGTTTATCATGACCAACGGTAAAATCAACAATAATACTGCTAGTAATAGTGGCGGTGGCATATTACTAAATGGCGGCGAATTAACTATAAACGGTGGCGAAATCAGCGATAATACTGCTTCTTTGGGCGGTGGAGTATATATAGATCGTTTTATGTACAGCTATGGATATACTGGTATTGGTGACCGTACGTTTACCATGACTGGCGGCAAAATCAGCGGTAATAGCGGTGGTGGTGGTAGTAGTGGTATGAGTCTCCGTGATGGCATGTTTACTATGAACGGAGGCGAAATAAGCGGCAATACCTCTGGTAATGGTGCTATAGAAGTAGGTCATAATCATAATTATAATGATAGTAATAGAAATGGCATATTCACCATGAACGATGGCGTGATTAGTGGCAATACTGGGGGCGGTACTGGAGGCGTGTATATATGGCCTAATGGCATATTCACCATGACTGGTGGTGAGATCAGCGGTAATACTGGCACGGAAGCGGGCGGTGTGTTTGTCCGGGAAAAATTTATTGATAACAATAATAATGGAATGTTTATTATGACTGGCGGTAAAATCAACGGTAATACTGCTACTGGCAGTGGCAGTGTTGTCGGCAGTGTCGGCGGTGTTTTTGTAGGAGGCATATTCACCATGAACGGTGGCGAAATCAGCGGTAATATTGCTGGCAGTGGTAATGAAAACAGTTTAACTTATGATGTCGGCGGTGTTTCTGTCGAAGGTATATTCAACATGGCCGGTGGTGAAATCTGCGGAAATATCGGCGATATGGCCGGTGGTGTTCTTGTAGGCAGTCTTTATAGAGACTTCGACGAGTTTACTATGACCAATGGCAAAATCAGCGGTAATACTGCCTACTCCTATTGGGGTATAAGCGGGGTAAATGCGAAATATGGTGGCATAATCAGCTTCGGCGGTACAGCGATAGTGACCAACAACACAAAATATAATGTTTGTGCGCGCACCATCACGCTTCTCACATCGGGTGACGCACCCAAACAGGGAATGGATATAGGCTTATCATGCTTCGACATAATCAACAACATAGCACCAAGGCACGTCCAATACTTCCGCGCGGATGATCCAGATAAAATAGTCGTTTATAACGAACAATCCGGTACTTTACAAATTGTTGATAAACCTGATGTATCCGTTTTATCACCCGACCGCATAATTCCGCAGATAAGACCGGATACGAATGAAATAAATATCACCTCTGACAGCCAATTGACAAGCGAGTTTACGGCGGGGCCGAATCCTGTAAATAGGCAATCGGGTGAAGTAAAATTCTTCTGGCAGGGCAAGAGGATGCAAGACGCGAGGCTTACAATATTTGATGCTTCGGGCAATGTCGTCAACAAGGTAAAAATTATTGATAATGCGCTTAACACAAAAGAACGGCGCGAAGTTGGGGTGTGGGATTTGACTGACAGGAGAGGTCGTGTGGTGTCTGAAGGTACTTATTTGATGAGGGGTGTGGTTATTACTGTGGATGGGAAGAGGGAGCGCGTGGCAGTGATGGTGGGAGTAAAATAGCTATGGCCTGTAATTAGTATGAAGTGATACGATCAAGTGTTACACCCACGAGAGGAGTGGTACAATTGAATAATTTCATGTACTTTGATGACTTTAATAAACAAATAAAAGAACAGTTTAAGGACATTCTATCACAAGAAATATATATACTCTCTTTGCGTATTGTTAATTATAACAAACTTGAAAAATCAGAAAAAAGATATCTTGTTACGAGATTTAACAATGAAGAGCAATTTGTTAAATTTTATTCGGCAGCTTCGTTTCATTATAAAAAACAGCCAAATGATATTGAATCTAATGAAATAACCGTTTCAGATAAATTATTTGCGTCTGAAGAGTATGAGAAAAAAATTTTCCCTGTAATTAAATTGTCTGAACTTAATGAATTAGAAGCATATACTAAAAAGGAAGGTTGGTATTGGCGGTATAACATAAATAAAACATTATTGATAATTTCTGAGAATGAATTAGGGCAAAAATTTTTTAATGAATTGTTTTACATTATTATTGGTTAATAAACAGTATGGTGGTCGTTTACCGATAAGGCGTACGGAACTATATTCTAAAGCCATTGAGGTGCTTCTAAATACTTGGGGAGTGGCAATACGCAGGGCAATTGACACAAGAAAAGCACTTCCTCATTTGGCATATTTAGCTTACAAAATGATGTTTGCTGATGGTGGATCACAGCAAAAGATTGGGGAAACAAAGTTATTAGATATTTTGAATGACGCTAAGAAAGATTTAGAAATATATTCTCTTTATTCACTTACCGCGAGTGATAATGATAGTATGTTCTTTAAAGATACTTATGACTTTATAGATAAAATTGAAGAACGCAGTTCATTACTTGTTAGCCGAGGATTTCGCATAAAGGAGGGTACTACTCAAAACGAAAGAGAATATGAATTCTTGCATTTAACATTTCAGGAATATTTAGTAGCTTATGCAATTATAAATAAGCATTATCCCAATGCATCAGAAAATAGCAACGTTAATGGTTGCTTTGAAGGGAACTGGGAAAATCCTGCTTTAAAGGAGGTTATTTTATTAACTTCTGCGCTTATTGACAAATGGGGCGCGCCAAAGATGGCTCAAAGGATAATTGACAGGTTAAAAGAAATTAAGGAATCCCGAAACTTATATCGTCAATCTACAGTAATTTATTTGAAAAATTTACTATTACAGATGATAACAGACGAAGCACTGCTTACTAAAAACGACCGCGAGAAAATTTATAAGGCTTGCTTTTCTGCTATTGTAGAAATAAATATATTTAAAAAAGAATTTCTATCAGTATATGAATCTGAGCATAAGGATGAAATGGTAATAGCTTTAAAACAGTTAGATCAAGAAAGAAAATATCCTCTTTATGCTTATCTTTTCCAATTGTTGGAAGAACGCAAAGTAAATCCAGCATTTTCCTTATATTCATACTATAAAAAAATTAAAGAAACCAATAGCCTTTTAGAAGCAATCAGGGTTCTTGATATAGGTACTTGGTTAAAATTAGATTTGACTTCTGGACACGAAAAATTGGAACTCAAGGGCGCTTCTATTAAAAAAGAACTCAGAGATGAATTACTTAGCTATTGTATGAGTGAAGATGAAAAATTAGTAAACTTCGCTTATCAAGCACTGTATAATTTGTGCAATAATGAAGATACTATTTTTAGTGGTAAGCTGTTACAATCACTTTTGAGATTTTCTATCAACCAATATATTACAACGCGCATAAATAAATTCTCAATCACGCAAGATACGTTAATTTTTCTGCATGGTAATTCTCTAACAGAAGCACAAAAAAGAGAGTTATATGAGATTATGGAGTACGAAATGAACCCACAATCTTTAGTAGATCATTTCAAATTTGGAGCTATGTGCGGAGCATGGAATATAGTAACTGTGATTCAAAACGCAAATAAACTTCATTGTGAAGATTATGTAACAAAAAGAGAGTCTTATAAGCTATTTACTTGGATGCAGGGTTATTTATCAGTATTGGAGAAAACTAAATCGTTAAAAGCTGACGAAAGGATTCTTGTTGAAAGCTACCTACACGAATTAAGCAAAGAATTTAAATCGAAAGAAACGGAATCGCTAAAAATGGTCAAAGAGGTTCCAGCAAATGAGTATCATCATGAAATAAGTGAAGAATATAAGTCAAATGAAACTGAACCGTTGGATACGAGTGAAAATGTTTTCACCGAGAAATGTCAACGTGATATAAGCCGTCTTTTTCTGCCATTTTTACAATCAAGAGCATAAGTATATATAGTAACTGTCACAATATTTACATGAAAGAGTGTAATGTAATGAAGCAACTTGAAGAATTTTTTCAACGAAAAATTAGAATCGTACCTGCAGGCAAAAATAAATTTGCGATTTCATTTCCAATGTATAAAATCGAAGGTGGTTTGTATGAGATTTTTTTAATATCGGAAGAGAGTAAATTTTATTTGTCAGATGAAGGATCGACCTTTAAAAAATTGAATGAAATTTTTGAACTAAGTGAACCAGATGTTATTAATAATTTGGTTTCTATTCTAAAACAATACGGATGCAAGAAAGAAGGCAACGCTTTTAGGGTAGAGTGTACACCTGAAGATATTCACGTAAAAATAAGCTATTTGATACAGGCACTTTCATTTATGCTTAATATGAAGATATTTTACATTTAGTAAAACAACATTGGGGGAGATGCGCAAATTACACAAATCCACAACTAAAAATGGATTTAAAATTGCCTACACGACATAAAACAGCATTATTGAGAGATAGAATATGAATATTGGTAAAATTTTTAATATAGTTGAGACTGAGTTGCGCAAATTGCATTAATGCGCCAATGTCAACAAGCAATCAAGCCCATAAGAAAATTAAAAAATTTTAGACATTGAGATCAACACAATAGAATACGACAAACATGGACGAAAAAGAAGAAAAAGACCGAATAGAAGCGTGGGACAGAGCGGTGTATTGTTTTGGTACT